>Ga0233365_1000012_pt1 | contig 368215 bp, 273 predicted proteins | sample ElkDunMinimDraft_27_FD_191535 | JGI IMG/M metagenome (GOLD analysis project Ga0233365, IMG submission 191535) | Fecal eukaryotic communites from dung pellets of Tule Elk in California, USA - Elk Dung C36 | ecosystem: Host-associated > Mammals > Digestive system > Large intestine > Fecal... | reverse complement strand
TAAAACCCAAAAAAAATTTAAACTTTTTTCAAAATAATCGCGTCTGCTATTTTACGGTCGTTAAAAAGACGAGGAACCTTGTTCTGACCACCCAGCTTTCCCTCCCTTTTCATGTAAGTAATGAAGGTGAAAATGCGGGTACAAGCTGAAGCATGGCAATAGGCTTAGTGTATATAAGTACTTACGGACGGTTTCCTTTTTTCTATATAGCTGTTATTTCATGCATCAGAAAAGTCAGGTCGCAACTGGATAGCCATTGCATATAGAGCCGCCCACATTGCTATCATCACAACACTTATTCAATATAATCTTTATTCCTCATTGGAAAATTTAAAAATACAGGAAAGGGCGCATCTGCATTCTATCTGTCAAACCTTACATCCAAATTATGCACTGTAAGGTGGACACTTTTACCTATTCAGGAGCAGCAAGTAATATGCTTTTGTAGAAAATGAGCAAAGAACTACAATTTCACCCCTGAAATATCTTCAGTGAGTAGCAGCAAAAAATCCCATTCGCATTTGGAAAGGGATTTCAGGTAGTTTTAGATATGTGCTGGAAAGCAGACGATCAGGATAATTTCTCAAACCGCTGATCTAAAAATGAAAGATTCTTATTAATATTCTGTCAGAATAGCACTGGAATAATTAATCCAGGAAGATATATACAACTTACAATGCTTTAAAATACTCCATCACATGCATCTTCAAAAGCTTTTCCTGCGTCAGGATATCACCGAATGGCAAAGGCTGCACTAATTTATAATGGGGCCAGCCGTCCTTATCGCGGTGCTCAAACTCATAATAATGGGATAGACTCAGCACTTTGCAGATGCCAATATGCATCAGATCCTGCTTTTGTTCTTTACTGTAATGCAAGGCTCCTTTGCCCAGCTCCTGTACGCCGATCAGAAACAATACGCCATTCAGGTCTGCAGGACGCTTCCCTACCATCTCTTCCAACTGATCCATTAACCGCTCCCACTGGTATTCCAGGGAATGTTCCTCCATATTACTCATGTTATACTTGATTCAGTTTGTGATATTATAGTAAAGCCTCTTTCTGTTTACTTGAAAGAGGCTTTACAGGAAATATTGATGTCTTGACCTCTATAAGTCTATAGCTTCGCCATAAGCCGCCTCTGTAGCGCCTTTGACCGCTTCAGACATGGTTGGGTGCGGATGAACTGACCGAAGGATTTCATGAGAAGTGGTTTCCAGTTTTCTGGCCACTACTACTTCAGCAATCATTTCGGTAACATTGGCTCCAATCATGTGCGCGCCCAGGAACTCGCCGTATTTTGCATCAAAGATTACTTTTACAAAACCGTCTTTCACACCGGCTGCAGTGGCTTTCCCTGAAGCTACAAATGGGAATTTGCCGACTTTAATATCATAACCTGCCTCTTTGGCTTTCTTCTCGGTAAGACCTACTGAAGCAATTTCAGGCTGACAATAAGTACACCCAGGAATATTGCCGTAGTCAAGCGGTTCTGTTTTATGTCCTGCAATTCTCTCAGCACATATGATACCTTCTGCTGTAGCCACGTGTGCCAAGGCTGGCCCAGGAGTACAGTCACCCACCGCGTAAATACCTGCTACCCCAGTTTCATACCACTCATTTACTACGATTTTACCCTTATCTGTTTTAATACCGGCTTCTTCCAGCCCGATATTCTCAATATTGGATGCAATTCCTGCTGCAGACAATACTACATCTACATCAAAAGTTTTTTCACCAGAAGGTGTTTTAACGAAGACTTTACAGCCTTTACCTGAGGTGTCCACCTTTTCGACAGAAGAACTGGTCAAAATCTCGATACCCAGTTTTTTATATTGTTTGGCAATTTCCTTGGAAATATCCTCGTCTTCAACCGGAACCACATTAGGCATAAATTCCACGATGGTAACCTTCGTACCCAGACTTGCATAGACGTAAGCAAACTCCATACCGATGGCCCCAGAACCTACAACCAGCAATTTCTCGGGTTGCTTTTCAAGACTCATGGCTTTGCGATATTCGATAATCTTTGTGCCGTCGATTTTGATATTCGGCAATTCCCTCGCACGGGCTCCTGTAGCAATTACCACACCCTTAGCAGCGGTATATTCAGTTTTTTTACCGTCTTTATCAGTTACCTCTACTTTTTTACCAGCTTTCACTTTGCCGGCACCGGAGATAACATCAATTTTATTTTTCTTCATCAGGAAAGCCACCCCTTTGCTCATTCCTTCCGCTACTCCACGACTTCTTTTGATGACAGCACCAAAGTCAGATGAATAATCAGACACAGTAATACCGTAATCTTTGGCGTGTTTTATGTATTCAAACACCTGAGCACTTTTAAGCAAGGCTTTAGTGGGTATACATCCCCAGTTCAAACAGATACCTCCCAGGTTCTCTTTTTCAACAATTGCCACTTTCAATCCTAATTGAGAAGCGCGAATTGCTGTTGGATATCCACCAGGACCACTTCCTATTACGATTACATCGTATGCTTGAGCCATTTGATCTTTATTTTGTTATTATGATGGTACAATATGATTTCAAATATATCTGATACAAAGCAAAATTACATACCTAATGCCAGATATGTGATATATTTCATGTTAATAAAAGCGGTAAACTGCTCATAAAAGTTCAGTGATTACTTTATTGGATATATGGATTTTGAAAAATACAGCGAAATATCTTGGAGGTTACCTAATAAAAAATACCGATGAGACAATTACAAGAATTATTCCCACCGGTACTTATTTCTTCAATGAAGAATATCTTTTGCTTTATTTCACTTCCAGCTCAAGCGCTTTTGAAAGATCGACCAAATCCTTGTCATTGACTTCTTTTTTAATATCTGCCACTTCCAGGAACCGGCGGTACAACTCATCCAGAGTAGCTTTGTCATAGCTATACCCCAGCAACTCGAAGCGGTGCTTCAAAGCGTGGCGACCAGAACGCGCCGTTAATACGATATCAGATTTATCGACACCCACATCATGCGGATTCATAATCTCATAAGTAAGATTATTTTTCAGGAATCCGTCCTGATGAATACCCGATGAGTGAGCAAATGCGTTGCGCCCTACAATAGCCTTATTAGCCTGCACTGGCATCCGCATCATTTTGGACACCAACTGACTTGTTGGATAAATCAATGAAGTATTGATACCCGTTTCAAAACCCAGTTCTTTGTGTACTTTCAAAGCCATCACTACCTCTTCAAGAGAAGTATTCCCAGCTCTTTCGCCTATTCCGTTCATGGTTACCTCTACCTGACGTGCCCCATAACTGATACCGGCCAGTGAATTGGCAGTGGCAAGACCTAGGTCGTTATGACAGTGAATGGAAATAGTTGCTTTATGTATGTTCTTAACATTCTCAAAAATATACTTGATTTTTCCACCATATTCTTCAGGCAGACAGTAACCAGTAGTATCGGGTATGTTCACCACCGTAGCACCTGCACCAATTACGGCTTCTACGAGTTGGGCAAGAAAAACCAGGTCGGCACGGCCTGCATCTTCACAATAAAACTCAACATCATCTACCAGGTTTCTGGCCAGCTTGGTGGCCTCTATAGCCCTTTCAATGATCTTTTCCCGGGTAGTATTGAATTTATGCTGTATATGTATATCTGAAGATCCGATACCAGTATGGATGCGGCCCCTGTTTGCATATTTAAGTGCTTCCCCTGCTGCTTCAATATCACCTTTAACTGCTCTGGACAATGCACAGACAGTTGGCTCCTTCACTGCTTTGGAGATTTCTACTACAGACCGAAAATCCCCAGGGCTTGAAACAGGAAAACCAGCTTCGATAATATCAACTCCCAACTTTTCCAGTTGCTGAGCTACTATTACTTTTTCTTCTGTTGTAAGCTGGCAACCTGGCACCTGTTCGCCATCGCGCAATGTAGTATCAAAAATATATACCCGTTGACTCATTATTATTAAAGTAACAAATGAACTATGAAGTTACGAATTTAAAATTAAAATTTAAAACAGCACCCATTACTGCGTTTTTTTGGAGCATTGTATTATTCTAAATACTGATTCCGTACCCGATCATAGACCGTAAAAGAGGCTGTTTTGTGCAAATTTTCGTGGATATACTTATCACAAATGTAACACATCATCAACAGGATACAAGCACTTTTATCAATTAAAAGCCTCCCTGATCAAGTACAGATCGTCTGCGGGTTAATTTTAAATCCTGAAGAATAGATGATTTTGCTTTCAGCGTGAACATATAATTTCCCCCTCTGTAGGAGCTTCCCGCAAAGGGAGTCCAACTGATGCTCATATCCCAGCAATGCAGGTCACGGTAGATAGATAAGGTTGTAATGGATGGTTTCATCGCGGTAAAATCCAATCCGGTCTGCATATTTAATTTCCATTTAGGAGTGAGGCTCAGATCTCCGGTTACCCCAAGGGTCTGGATCAGTTGTGCATTACTCAGGCCGGGTTTTGTCACCCCGAATGTGTATTGAAGATTCACATTCCAGGGAATATCAAAATCAACATACAGATCTGGATTACGGTCTATAAACTCAAGCTGTTCGGCAGATGCTCCTGTTTTTTCCTGATTATCTGTGGTATTTCTTTTCTTTTTATCCGGAGAAAAACTGGTGCTGAAACCCAGGTTCAGGTTCTGTAAATTTGCCAGCCCCTGCCCTTTCGTGATTGCAAACTGATTTACTTTCCTTCCGATGGCGTTCCCCCTTACTTCTTCGTAAGCATAGGGGTCAAAATTCATGTTGAGGTTAAGGGACAATTTATTCCCTATCCTGGTATTGGCATTTACTGATATATTGGATAAATTCAGTGAATCGGCCAGAAGATTATAATTCCCGGTAAGCCCGAAGTTGTCTAACAGCATTCGCTTTTCAAATTGCGTGGCTGCGGTATCACTCTTTGACCGTAGTTTCATCTCCAGGGAGTTGTTCAGACCAAAAGAAACATTACCTGAGGCTCTGGAACCGCCGATGCCACCATTTCCTATTCCCTGAAAACGGGACAGGTTGCGGTAATCCCCTGCTTCATTGATTTGTACTCTTTGCTCAAAACCATATCGCTCTCCTGAAAAATCAGGGGTATAGGTAAAGGCCAGATTAGGTATTACTGTGTGCCGGATGGCATTCAGCCTTTTCCCTTTAAAATGAAACAGACCATAAAAACGGGTATTCATGGAGGTACCAAATGAATAACTATACTGTGTTCCTACCCGATTAATGGTATCAATTCTGATAGTATTGTTCCCTACATATTTATAATCATAGGATCTGGTAAATACTTCTCCCTGAAAGCTTACGTTTGGCGTTAGATTAATAAACCGAAGCAACTTAAAGTTGGGTAACGAAATAGGAATTGAATATCTCCCGTTGAATTGTCCTTCGCCCAGCAGAAGCGAAAGATTATCCATATTGAAAGGCACCACGTAAGTCTGCCCAATCCGATTGGTGTCTATTTCATTTCTGATTTTAAACTTCAGTCGATCATAGGAGGTATCAATCGGAGCCAAAGCATTATTCACCGTATAGCTACCGTTAAAATCCATCCCGAAACGGAAACTTTCATACCAGCGACCGCGCCCCCCGTTTAAAGCAAATGGAGCAATCTGATTAATACCAAAGTTAAAGTTCGTCGAGGCATTTGTTTTACCGTTTTCCCTGCGTTGTGTCTGAGGGTTGATCTGTCCGAAGTTCTGATTGACCCTGAAACTGGCACTTGCACGCGCATACTGACCAAAGGTTTTATTATACTGCACGGAAGAACTGGCAGCATTTTGTGTGACTTTATTCAAGTCCATGGAGTTGAACTGATTAAAGTTACCACTGGTCACATTCACATTGGCAGAGAATGAAGAAGTGCCTCGTTGAACGGGAGAATGATTCCAGGCGATAGAAAAATCGTTTCTGATGTCGTTACCGAACAATTTGTCAATCTCATCTCCCGATCGGTTACGGTTATATTTGAAATCGAACCCTCCGCTGTGCCGATAGCGTTTGATATAAGTAGATTTAGCGCCTATTCCCCAACTTCCTGTGGAATATATCTGACCGGTAATGATTGCATTGATCCGGTCACTGATTGCAAAATAATAACCTCCGTCTCTTAGAAAGAAACCCCTTCCGTTGGGCTCCTCCCCGTAGGAAGGCACAATAATTCCCGATGTCCCGCTTTCCTTTTGTTTGGGGAAAGGAAAGAAGCCGAAGGGTAGTCCGAGCGGTAGAGGCACATCACTGATCACAAGATTAAATGGACCTGAAACAACCTGTTTCTGTTTACCTTCCACCAGCTTAATTCTAGGTGCGTTGATATGGAAATGCGGATGTTCCATGGTACAGGTGGTGTAAATAGAACCCTGTATATACATATTCCCCTCCTCATCCTTTTTCACTTTGTCACCCCTGATATTCCCTTCACCCTGTTGCGTGACTACGCCACGAATCAATCCCTTACGCGATTTAAAGTTGTATCTGATCTCTTTTGTATTGAAAGTTTCAGTTCCGTCCTGAAAGATGGGTTCTCCTTCCATTTTTTTAGAAGTAGAATCATAACGGCCTTCTGCATAGATCTCATTGTCCACCCAGTTCAGCCTTATATAATGTGCTTTCAGATTAATTAACCCATAACTCACTTCTGCATTGCCATACAGGTGTACCATTTTGCCATCGATATCCTTAATAGTCGAATCCTGCGCTATGTAAGTAACGGTGGTCTGGATATCCGAATTTCTGGCCAGTGAATCAATTCTTAGGGAATCAGTCCGAAGTGAATCTGTTTGAAAGGCAATACTATCCCTGACAGCCTTCGTTGTAAGGGTATCAGACTGCAATGAGTCAACAGAAGTGCTGTCATGTTCAGCAGAACCATCTGCTTCTTTTCCAGGTAAATTCTGCGTAACCTGCACAGTCGGATCCGCAATGGCGGAGGGCTTCTTTTTTGCCAATATACAACCCGTTAAAAAAGTTGTCAGCAAAAGGAAGTATATAATATTAGCTTTCTTTTTCAGTTTTAACAAATAAACTATTTTTGCATATAGTAACTCAATTTGGCAAAGTTAGCCGAACCTAACTGCATCCCATAACGCACCAACCGGAAAATAATGTTAAAAGTTCTTAAAATTCTAAGCTTAACACTTCTCTTCACTTTTAGTCTGGCTTTTACCTTTCGCGTGGAGCCACCTGAAGTGGAATCATTGACCAAAACCAGTTTAACCACGGTAGTTTTGGATGCGGGTCATGGCGGTAAAGACCCCGGGGCACGCGGCCGGGTCGCAAAGGAAAAAGATATTGTGTTAAAAATTGCACTTAAACTCGGAAAAAAAATAAAAGAAGAGCTTCCGGACGTCAAGGTACTATATACGAGGTCTACGGATGTATTTGTTGAACTGGGTGAGCGCTCCGCTTTTGCCAACCGCAACAAAGCTGATCTGTTTATTTCAATTCATTGCAACGCAACAGCCCGATCCAGAGTGGTGAAGGGAACAGAAACTTTTGTTATGGGGTTACATAAGTCAGATGATAACCTGGAAGTAGCGAAGCGAGAAAACTCCGTAATTCTTCAGGAAACTGATTATAAGCAAAAATATAAAGGCTTTAATCCTGATTCTCCACTGGCGCATATTATGCTTGCTAATTACCAGAGTGCATTCCTGACAAGCAGTCTGATGTTTGCAGACCATGTAGAGTCGGCTTTCAGTCAGAATAACAAAAGGGACAGTCGTGGTGTTAAACAGGCGGGTTTTCTGGTGCTTTGGCGGGCAACCATGCCTAGTGTTCTGGTTGAAGCAGGATTCCTTAGCAATCCACAAGAAGAAGCTTATATGAATTCAGATAAAGGACAGGAAGAGATTGCAGATGATATGCTCAAGGCGCTGATAAAATACAAGAAGAATATAGAAAGCTGATACTACATTTACCAAATGACAGTGTAACTAATGATGATATGACAATTTCTAAAGAAGCAAAAGTCGGAATAATGAGCCTTGCAGCCATGTTAATGCTTTATTTCGGATTCAATATTCTGAAAGGTTCCGACATCTTCTCTAAGAATTACACCTATTTCGCCAAATACTCCGACATCGACGGACTGACTGTGTCTAATCCGGTCTTACTTAACGGCCTTACCGTAGGCAACGTAAAATCCATTCAGCTGATGCAAAATGAAGGCAACTCACTGGTAGTAACACTGGAAATTCGTAAAAATGTCAACCTGCGCAGCGGTACCAAGGCATCACTGGCCGATGGCGGACTTTTGGGAGGGAAAGTGATACATCTGAATATCCCTGCTGAAGGAAATATCCTAGGGGAAGGTGATACATTGGTTTCTGTTCAAACGGCTGGTATTGCCAGCTTGCTGCAACAAAAGGCGCTGCCGGTAGTAACGCATGCCGATTCCCTGGTACTCAATCTGACGGCAGTAGCTGTTGGCTTCAAAGAGACGGGTGAAATTCTGAATAATGTGTTACGCAACTACAACCAGACCGGAACGAATATCAATCAGCTGATTTCTTCCAATGAAAAGAAAATCGGCACGCTACTGGATAATATGAGCACCTTAGCGGCCTCATTGGTAGCCACTGAAAAAGAACTGAAACCATTATTGGCCAATGCCAACAATCTGGTAGATACACTCAATAATCTTCAATTAAAACAAACCCTGCAACTGGCGCAGGATGGTCTTGGTGATTTCAGGAAATTAATGGCTGATCTGGAAAACGGTAGTGGTTCAGCAGGAAAACTGCTCAAGGATGAGGAATTGTACAATAATCTGAATTATACGCTGATCAGCCTGAATCAACTATTGGCAAACTTCCGAGAGCATCCCAGAAGGTATGTGAATGTCTCTGTATTTGGAAAAAAAGATAAAGGTCCATCTGAATCACCTATTGATACCACATTAAAATTTAAAGAAAATCAATAACTGCCATGATAAGATCCGGGCAATCAGTGTTTGTTGCTTAATTTTCTGGTGTGCAGCTATATTTTCTTTCAGTTTTGTCGTTAGAATAGTGGAAGCTAAAAGGTAATTGAGGAAACCATGGAAGCCATATTATTGAAAAAAGCTGGCTCAGCAGATGAACTTTACATTGGGGAGACACAGATGCCAGTAATTTCTCCCGAAGAAATTCTTGTGGAAGTAAGAGCAGCAGGTATTAATCGCGCTGACATATTACAAAGGGAAGGTCATTATCCTCCTCCGCCTGGCAGCAGTCAGGTACTAGGATTGGAGGTGGCGGGAAAAGTCGTAGAAATTGGCTCGAAAGTCAGCCGGTGGAAACCAGGCGACCGTGTATTCGGGTTGTTAGCTGGCGGTGGTTATGCTCAATATGCCGCTATTCATACTGATATGGCGATGCCTATTCCTGAGACGATGCATTACCATCAAGCCGCCGCTATTCCTGAAGTTTTCCTTACTGCTTTCCAGTCACTTTTCTGGTTGGGGAAAATTCATGAACAGGATCATGTCCTTATCCATGGAGGTGCCAGTGGCGTTGGAACAGCCGCCATTCAACTGGCCAGAAGCAAAGGAGCTCATGTTATAGTAACTGCCTCATCAGGCAAGCACGAACTTTGTCTGAGCCTGGGTGCCAGTCATGCAATTGATTATAAAAAAGGACCTTTTGTTGAGGAAGTAAAATCATACACCCAAGGGAATGGAGTAAATCTGATACTGGATCCGATCGGAGGAAATTACTTCCCGCAAAATCTCAAAGCAATGCAGCCTGATGGACGGCTGGTGATGCTTTCTGTAATGGGCGGGTATAAATTACCAGAAGTGGACCTTCGCTCCATTATTTTTAAGAGGCTGGAGATAATCGGATCTACTTTACGTTCCAGAAGCTTAAATTATCAAATAGCCCTTACAAAAGATTTTTTAGAGATATTCGAAGACAAGATTCACTCTGGCGTTATACATCCAGTTATTGACTCAGTGTTTGACTGGCAGGAAGCAGCGAAAGCCCATCGGTATATGGAAGCCAATCTCAGTGCAGGTAAACTGATTCTGAAAATCAATTCTTAACATTACCTTTTGTGAAAAAATCGGATGACAAATAAAACATATCCTATAAAAACAATTATCAAACCTCCCATTAAGGCATAGTTGGCAAAAGCAGAACCACGCCATAATAAGACAGATCCGGTGATGACCAGAACAATTCCGAACAGAATAATCAGAAGAGCAGTTAAAGTGTTAAGTTTCAATCCGAGTACGATTTCGTCAAACTATTATACATGCTGTAATGAAAAAGTAATCCAGCGTAAAATATACTCGAAGATAAGCATATTACTCATACTCGCTTATCTTCCAACCTTTGTTTTTGCTCAGAACAACAGACAGGTTTTTGACAAACCCCTGATGGGCTCACAGTTCAGGATTGTAATTGACTCCCCAGACAGCCTCCTGGCCAAAAATGCCGCAGACAGTGCATTTAATCGTATTAGTGAGCTAAACAGTATCATGAGTGATTATCTGGATGGCAGTGAAATCAATCGGTTATCCGCATCTTCCGGTACCGACACCTGGGTATCAGTCAGCCAGGAGTTGTATGACATTGTTCAGCAATCGGTTGAAATAAGTAAAGCTACAAATGGCTATTTTGATATAACAGTAGGCCCGGTCATACAAGAATGGCGTCGGGCACTTCGCCGGAATTACTTCCCCGACAAAAAAACGATTCGTCGCAAACGCAAATCAGTAGGCTACCGATATATACTGTTTGATTCATCCAACCGCCGGATCAAGCTTATTCGTCCGGACATGAAACTTGATTTAGGGGGCATCGGAAAAGGTTATGCCGCAGACCAGGCAATAATATTACTGAAAACGCTCGGCTTCCAATCCGTAATGGTTGACGCTGGTGGAGACCTGACTCTCAATGAGCCCCCTACCGGTAAAAAGGGCTGGGAAATTGACATAAGTTCAGGCAATTCTCAATCTGATTCAATTGAATACATTACGATCTCTAATGCAGGCATTGCAACCTCCGGAGCCACTTACAGATACCTGGAACATAAAGGCCGTAAATATTCACACATCGTAAATCCCAGGACGGGTGTAGGATTACTACATCATCTCCGCACCACCGTCATTGCGCCCACAGGCACACAAGCGGACGCTTTGTCCACTGCTGTTAGTATAGCTGGTATTCGCAGGAGTAAAAAAATGATACGGCATTTCCCTGCTGTAAAAGTATGGCTTATAGAAACTAAAAACGGAAATGTCAGATCCTGGAATTCAATCACACCTTAACTGATACGGATGACATTTTGATCAGCCAGTTGTAGATCTGTTTGTAATTTCAGATATATTTTACTCAGTACAACCACGTCTTCTCGGCAATACCGACTTATTTTATCAATATCCTTTTCCTTATAAAACACGTGGGTTACCTGATTTCCTGAAATTTCGGATTTGCTACTATCTATTCCCAAAACAGCCGCAAGCAGATCTAAGGAAGTGAAGTTTTTGTAGTCACCAAATTTCCACATTTCCATGGTATCCTGATGCAGAACTTCCCAGGGTTTTTTTCCGGATATTTTTAAGCAATCGGGGATAGGAATTCCCAGAATTAACATACGGCGGCACAGATAGGGAAAATCGAATTCCTTCCCATTATGCGCACATAAAACCAATTGATGCTGGGGGTATTTTTGCAGGAGACTAACAAAACTGCTTAATAAATCAGCTTCATTTTCCCCTGAAAATGACTTGACTTTTAACGATAACTCATCGGCCTCATTCCAGAAAAAAGCACCAAAAGCAATGCAGACTATTTTTCCAAACTCTGCATATATAGCGCCTTTTTCATAGAACATATCAGCGGAGGCCTTCTGGTCGGGGTTAGACAATTGTACAGCCTTTTTGTCCCAAAGTTGCTGCATACGCGGCGTAAGCAGGGTGTAATCCTCAGAAACTGCTACTGTTTCAATATCGATCAGGAGCAGATTCTTAAACCGTTTTTTAAATTCTTCTTCCATGATATAGCGTGTGTAATTGAAAATATCAGCTCAATAAAACCAACCGAACTGCATTTTACAAATATCTTTAAATTTAGTTTATATTGCACCCCTCAAAAGTATGATCCTGTATAAGACCACCGTATGAATCCCTATATTGCCCTTGGTATATTAACAGCCTATTTCGGCATGCTGATTATCGTCTCCTTCTATACCTCAAGAGGTGCCGATACCAATACATTTTTTACCGCTAACAAACAATCACCCTGGTACCTGGTCGCATTTGGCATGATAGGCACTTCTCTTTCGGGCGTTACGTTTGTTTCGGTTCCCGGCGCTGTAGCCAATATTCAATTCTCTTATTTTCAGGTAGTTATCGGATATTTATTAGGATACCTGATTATTGGAACCGTACTGATGCCGCTATATTACAAGCTTAACCTGATTTCTATCTATTCTTATCTGGAAAGTCGCTTTGGCAAGTGGTCCTATAAAACCGGCTCTGCTGTTTTTCTTCTTTCCCGAACGATCGGTTCTGCGGTCCGGCTTTATGTTGCTGCCGGGGTATTACAAATCGCCTTGTTTCAACCTTTGGGTGTACCCTTTGAGATATCAGTGGCCATTACCATATTGCTTATCTGGCTTTATACTTTCAAAGGAGGCGTAAAAACCATCATCATTACCGATACGTTACAAACCGCATTTTTAGTCACTGCGGTAATTCTAACCATTATTTTGGTTGCCAAGGAACTTGAACTGAACAGTTTTTCAGAGATTGTCGGGGCCGTAAAAAGCAGTGGGTATTCTCAGATATTCTATTGGGACGGGAATGATTCGAAAAACTTTTACAAGCAATTTTTCGCCGGGGTGTTTATTGCCATTGTGATGACCGGGCTGGATCAGGATCTGATGCAGAAAAACCTGACCTGCAAAAACATAGGCGAAGCACAAAAAAATATGTTCTGGTTTACCATTACCATGGCCATTGTAAATTTCCTGTTTCTCTCGCTTGGGGCGCTTTTATATAGCTATGCTACAGCCAAAGGCATTGAGCCGCCGGCCCGTACCGACGATTTTTATCCGATGCTGGCTCTTAATCACCTGGGTGTAGTTATCGGAATAACATTTCTGCTAGGTATCACCGCTGCCACCTACGCCAGCTCAGACTCTGCCTTAACCGCCCTTACTACTGCTTTCTGTATAGATTTTATGAATGTGGAAAAAAAGGAAGAAAAAGAAAGGTCAAAAATCAAGTTTATTGTTCACCTCGGTTTTTCTGTCCTGTTTTATTTTGTAATCATGATCTTTCATAAAATGAACAGCAAGGAGGTGATTACTGCCGTATTTGATCTGGCCGGATATACCTATGGGCCGCTATTAGGCTTATTCTCATTTGGAATTTTCCTTAAGAGAAAGGTAAGGGACAAATGGGTTCCGCTTATTTGTATCGCCGCACCCATTCTGACCATTATTGTTAACAATAATTCTACAACCTGGTTCAATGGCTATCAGGTCGGATTTGAACGCTTAATTCTGAACGGACTGCTAACATTTATAGGCATGTGGATAATTTCTATAAAGAAAAACACGCAATTAGAACCTGGGAACGTCTAAGATGCAGGGCGTCATTTGGCTGTCACCCGGGAAGACATGAGTTGTTCAAACGTGTTTTCCGGGACAGGCAACCCTTGCGTATTCATGCGCAGGAACATCAGATGAAGATGGGTGTCGGACCGCTTCCGGGTAGCGTTGAGCCCTGTCCGGCCTACCTCTCCCAGTTTATCTCCAGGATTGATCCAACTTCCCTGTTCAACTACCACACTATTGAAGTGTGCATAATAAAACAGACCATTTCTACATGGATCGTATATCCAGACATAGTTCCCACCCCGACGACCACTTTCCGGTTGCCAATCGTTCTGCACATCTAATATTATTCCTGAGGAAAATGAAAGGATATCCACGGGTTCTTTGGTACGGTCATCACGGGAATCACGATTTCTGTCCAGAATAAAAAGATCATGAGCAGGGTGACTGCCCTTTACCTCCACATCAAATAAATCGAAGCCATCAGGTTTATATCCCCGCCCCTGGCCACCAATAGATACGACTGGTCGGTACCCTTTAACAGGAAATACAGCTTGAATCGTATCAAATTGACAACTATCCTGGTAAAAAGCGATGCTTTTGACTCCCTGCATAATATGGGTAAATGCCCTGGAAGCGGAATCGGGAGATATACTAGCGTTGGCAATATTTTCGTAGAGTTCCCTGAACTGGGAACAATAGGACAAAAGAAGATCGTTACTGTTTTCTGCACTACGCCACCCGGCAGTTAGCAGAAGCAAAAGAAATACCAAAGTTTTTCTCACCCTTCAAGCGTAATTCTCGCTCTATTGCAAATCCCACCAATAGGAGGATTATGCTTGCTCACACTTACCACAACCTTTTGAACAAAGGGATACAGCTTTCTGATTTCCTCAATGATCTGAAAAGCGATATGTTCCAGCAATCTTGATTTGCCAGACATTACAGTAGCAGCAATACGGTACAAATCTTCGTAATTAACAGTTTCAGTGAGTTGATCTTCCACTGCTGCTTTACTCAGACTCGTCTCCACAGTTATATCAACAGAATATTTATTACCGATCTTCTGCTCTTCCTCGTAATAGCCATGATAGGCGAAAAACTCTAAACCCTCTAATGCAATAACTCCCACTTCAAACGCGCTGTTAAATATTATTTCCTACAATGGCGGCTAACCAATCTGATCGAAGAAAGATCCTGTATTTTTCTTGTTAGGTAGATCCTGATTTGCAGGTGTTTTGGAAGGCTCTTCATTTCGGGAAGACTTCAGCCGGTTGATCTCCTCCATCGTCTCGTCCGCAATATCTCGTTTGGAATGCTCACTGATGGTCTCAATAATAGTCTCTTCTACTGCTACTTCTTCCGCAGCCAATTCCTCTATTTCAATTTCAACCGTATCTTCTATAGGTTCATCAATATTTTCCGGTTCTGTGTCTAATTGTTGGGGCAACAGGTTTTCTTCCGGAACACCAATTGGTTGTTCCGCAGAATCGGCATTTCCAAATTCTAATTCGGGTTGATTGGCATCTGTTTCCGGGGCATTGCTGGCAAGTTCCAGCTGTTTTCTAACTTCTCCCAATCTCAGCTGGGCAGACTCATTGCTGAATTTCTTGTCGAATCGCTCGATAATCTCACCTGTATTATTGACCAGTGTTCTGAGCTGAACTATCAAGTTATCTCTATATTTTTCAATCGCTTTGAAATCCCTTTCCTGATTTCTCAATTCGTTTGCAATTTCATTCTTAATGGCTTTTGATTGGGTCTCAGCATCATTCACCAATTTAGTAGCAGTGATCATGGCCTTGTTAATCATCTCATCTGACTTTATGACCGATTCTTTCAGGCGATGCTCTGCTTCCTCAGAAGCCTGGGATGTTATTTTTGTGCTCGCCTCCTCAGCTGTTTTCAATGTCAGATAGAGCGTTTTTTCAATATCCTTCATTCTAGCCAGATCTTTTTCTGCCGTATCCAGCTGTGATTTGAGTAATTTATTTTCAATAGTAACCCTTTCCCATTCCTGCGAAAGTGAGTTCATAAATGCATCCACTTCATCTATATCATAGCCTCTGAAACCCTTCTCAAAGGTATGCTGCCGAATGTCAATAGGGGAAATTTTCATGTGATGCGTAATTATTATATGGATATAATGCTGATGGAAAAGTAATGATAAATTAAGTAATTGTCAAAGGCTTCTGGTGAAAAGCTGATATTTTTTAGAATTCCTACTACAACCTGAAATATTAAATGAACGTCTACTGGTCCAACTCCCAGACAGACACCATTCTGTCGTCGCTGGCAGAAAGAAGAAGCGACTGATATCCGAGCCACAACAGCTTATTGACTGAGGTAGCATGTCCGGCGTGTCGTGCCCGATCAATTACTTTGATCAGTTTCAAACTCTTTGCATCCCACACCTTTATTGATTTATCCATACTTGCTGTAGCCATATATCGACCGTCAGGACTAAACACCAGATCATTGATCGCATACATATGCGCAGCAATCTCACCGACCTGTTCATACTTATTTTCAGCGTCCCAGACACGAATAACGGCATCCCTTCCTACTGAAAAAAGCAACTTTCCATCTGGGGAATACCTTACTGCAAATACCGAATTGGTATGTCCGCTGATGTGTTTAACCAAACCAAATCCATCCATGTCGAATATCCCGATATTATGATCGCTGAAACCCGCGGCGAAATGGTTTTGGGTAGGATGAACGCTTATAGAACGAACGCTTTTTGTGGATGCTTTAATATGTTTCTGTATGGCAAAATTCTCAATATCCATCACTGCAATCACTCCATCACCCATTCCGATTAATGCTTTTCCATGATGCAATTGAATATCAAAAATTGCAGAATTGGCCATTTTATTGGAAGAAATAAGCTTTTTATTGATCGGATCCACCCGCTGAATTCCTTCAAAATTATGCCCTACCCACAAATGCTCATTCTGATGGTCAAATGCCAAAGCATAAATTGAAGCATCTACTTTGGCTACAAGTTCACCTAAGTCAGGTTTGTTAACATCCCAGCCCACGACCATTCCGTCACCTCCTGCCGAAAAGAATTTTTGCGGAGCCTTATCATGAATTAAAGTATATACACAGTCGCGATGACCGGAAAAAGTGTCTAATTTGCGAACATTCATAGAAGTTGGTATTTTACTAACAAATTTCTGATGCCAATAATATATACACAAAATTTTAAGGAAGACGGTTCATTGCTGGTTTGGAAAATGACAGAGGACCAGGCATATTTCAAAGAGCGCTTGTGGGAAGGGCATGACTGGGCGGAATTTGAGACTATTTCTCATCCATTGAAACAAAAAGAGTGGCTTGCGGGGAAGTTTATGTTTCAGGAAATAACGCGCCTGGCAGGACTCCCCTTTAATGGAATTTACAAAGATGTACACGGTAAACCATTTTTGACAGGATTGCCGGTACACACTTCCATTAGTCATACGGCAAATTATATTGCCATTGCGATCCACCCTGTATTTCCGATAGGGATAGACATGGAAAAACCCAGTTCAAAATTAATGCGGGTTGTTTCTAAATTCCTGACGCCAGAGGAAGCACTTCATGCAGGCACTGATTTGTGCCGGTTAGCCCGTTACTGGTGCGCCAAGGAATCACTTTTCAAGCTGAATGGCCGAAAAAAAGTGAGTTTCAGACAGATCCTTGTTCCCCCTTTTCAGGATACCGAGTCTATTGTAAATGGATATCTTATTGATGAAAATACCCACATATCGGCATTGATAACCTTCTATCAAATAGAAGATTATTGTTTATCGGTTGCCGTTGAAACAGGTCGAGTCATTCAATCATAGCATGCATCAGTAACTCCAGTTCTTTAATTTTTTCCGGTTCTCCGGCTTTTTCATACGAAAGAATCAAATTACGGATTACTCTCTGAATTATTTCCAGATTAGTACATGGCTGATAAAATGATTCCTTGGATTGAATGTTTAACTGGGCGATATAATGTTCAATATCTGTTTTGGAGAAAATGATTCCCCTGTTAAAGACATTGATATAAAACTGCAACGGGTCTTTCTTATAGGTCAGTACAAAAAGATTAGGCAGATTTACACCATACAGTGGCAAGCCCATCTTCCGGGCCAGTAACAGGTAAATGACACATAGCGTGATAGGATTTCCTTTTCGATTATTTAATACGATATTAATCATGGAGTTGGAAGCGGAATGAAAACTTTTCGTATTTGCCCCAAAATTCAATTCTCCATAAAAAACACTATTGATTGCCTTTATCTGATCCACCGGATTCATATCATCACTGATATGCGGCCAAATTTCAAAGTACAACTGATCGACTTCTGTTTTTAGTGCTTCCAGATCAACATCCGGATACTGATAAGTGGCTATTACCCACATGCCTTCAAGCAAATCCAGCCCTCCCCCATTTTTCCACTCAATAAGGCGGTCACGCATTTGGGAAAGCTGCAACTCATGAATCATGTCTTCCAGTCTACGTTGAATTACCGGATTAAAACTATTTTCCCATTCTGTTTCAAGAATTGGGATAATTCCACACCCAAGAGATCGAATTTTCTCCTCTACCAGTGCTGCTACTTCGTTGTCTTCATCGTCAAGCAATGAAACAAGTGCCTTGATTTCAGTCCCTGTCATACCAATCCGGTTACTTTTTTTAATAACTCGGGCTAAAGAAAAACAATTTTTATATACCTGTCAAATTTTCTACTTTTGTTAAAATCATAACAACTGATCCATTCCATATGAAAATATTGGTAACTGGTGGGGCCGGCTTTATCGGGTCTCATACAGTAGTTGAACTCTACAATGCAGGTCATGAGCCTGTAATCCTTGATAATCTCAACAATTCTGACATTAAAGTACTCGACGGCATTAAAGCAATATTAGGGCATGATGTTAAATTTTACCCGGAAGACAGTAATAACATCAGTGCACTGAGAACTATTTTTAATGCAGAAAAATTTGATGGAGTAATCCATTTTGCGGCACACAAGGCCGTCAATGAGTCTGTATTTAAGCCGCTGGACTACTACGAAAACAATCTGGGGTCATTATTGAAAATACTTCTTGTAATGCAGGAAAATAAAGTTTCCAACTTTGTTTTCTCCTCTTCCTGTACCGTGTACGGCCAACCCGACGTTCTACCTGTAACAGAAACAACGCCCCGAAAACAAGCCGCATCTCCTTACGGCAACACAAAGTCAATTGGAGAAGATATTATCGCAGATCAGGTGAATGCAAATAATGGTTTAAAAGCAATTTCACTCCGGTATTTTAATCCCATTGGCGCACACCCTTCAGCACAAATCGGAGAACTTCCTTTGGGAGTCCCCAGCAATCTGGTTCCTTTCATTACCCAGACTGCCGCTGGCGTACGGGAGTGCCTGACTATATTTGGAGATGACTATAATACCCCGGATGGCTCATGTATCAGGGATTTTATCCATGTGATTGATTTGGCCAAAGCCCATATCAAAGCACTGGAATTATTAGACCGTCAATCAGAAAACAACTATTATGACGTTTTCAATGTAGGGACCGGCACCGGAAATACAGTACTGGAACTGATTAAAACATTTGAAGAGGTTAATCACCTGAAACTCAACTACCAGATTGGTAAAAGACGTGAAGGTGATATTGAGAAGATATATGCCCAGGCTGACAAAATCAGTCAGGTCTTAGGATGGAAGGCTGAGAAATCACTGGCTGAAGGTTTAAAAGATGCCTGGAGATGGCAGCAACAACTAATTACGAGGAAATAAGTATCCACTTGAAAGTATAATCAATAAATATTTTTTTTATGTCCAAAAAGATTCTGATCACAGGAGGAGCCGGATTCATCGGTTCGCATGTTGTTCGTAGATTTGTTAACAATTATCCACAATATCATATATTTAACCTGGATGCTTTAACCTATGCTGGAAATCTGGAAAATTTGCGGGATATCGAGAATAATGAAAATTATTCATTTGTAAAAGGTGATATTGTAGATGCTGCTTTTATTGATCAACTCTTTGCTGAACATAACTTTGACGGAGTAATTCACCTGGCAGCAGAATCACACGTGGACCGCTCAATAAGTGATCCGCTGGCGTTCGTGGTAACCAATGTTATTGGAACTGTCAATCTGCTGAACGCTGCCCGCAAAGCCTGGAAAGACAATCCTGAAGATCATCTTTTTTACCATGTCTCTACAGATGAGGTATATGGTGAGCTTCATAATCCGGAGGAGTTTTTTCTTGAAACAACCAAGTATGATCCACGTTCGCCTTATTCGGCATCCAAAGCCTCTTCAGACCATTTTGTAAGAGCTTATCATGCAACTTACAAAATGCCGGTTGTGATTTCGAACTGTTCCAACAACTATGGACCGAACCATTTCCCTGAAAAACTGATACCATTGTTGATTCACAATATTCTCCATAAAAAACCACTTCCGGTGTACGGCAAGGGTGAAAATATCAGAGACTGGCTTTACGTGAAAGACCATGCCAGAGCGATTGATCTGATTTTCCATGAAGGTAAAACAGGTGAAACTTATAATATTGGCGGTCACAACGAATGGAAAAATATAGACCTGGTGCATTTGTTATGTGATATAATGGATGAAAAACTGGGGCAGGATAAAGGAACTTCCGCTCAGTTGATAACCTATGTAACTGACCGTGCAGGTCATGACCTTCGGTATGCAATAGACGCCACCAAACTAAAAGAAGAATTAGGCTGGGAACCTTCATTGCAATTTGAAGATGGTCTGAATGAAACCGTAGAATGGTATCTTCAGAATCAGCAATGGCTTGATCATGTAACCTCAGGGGCATATCAGAAATATTATAGCGAGATGTACTCTGCCCGCTAGGTTGATCAAAAAGTAATAATTCAGTTTTAGTCTATTCAAAGAATAATGAAAGGAATAATATTAGCAGGAGGATCCGGAACACGTTTACATCCTCTTACCCTTGCAGTAAGCAAGCAATTAATGCCTGTTTACGATAAACCCATGATTTACTATCCCCTGTCAATTCTGATGCTTTCAGGAATAAAGGATATTTTGATCATTTCCACACCGCATGACCTGCCCCATTTTGAGAAACTTCTGGGAGATGGGAGCCGCATTGGATGTAATATCAGTTATGCAGTGCAACCCAGTCCTGATGGACTGGCACAAGCCTTTATCATAGGGGAAGAATTTATCGGTGACGACAAAGTAGCCCTGATACTCGGCGACAACATTTTCTATGGTTCTGGTTTATCTAAACTTTTACAATCCAATAACAACCCGGAGGGTGGCGTAATCTATGCGTATCAGGTTCATGATCCTGAAAGATACGGAGTAGTCGATTTTGATGAAAACTTCAATGTCAAATCTATTGAAGAAAAGCCTGTAAAACCTAAATCAAATTATGCTGTACCCGGACTGTATTTCTATGACAATGATGTGGTAGAAATCGCCAAAAATATACAGCCATCGCCTAGAGGTGAGCTGGAAATTACTGATATCAATAAAGTATACCTGGAAAGAGGTAATCTAAAAGTGGGCGTACTCGACAGAGGAACAGCATGGTTAGATACCGGCACCTTCGCATCTCTGATGCAGGCCGGGCAATTTGTACAGGTGATTGAGGAGAGACAAGGGTTAAAAATAGGCTGTATTGAGGAAGTTGCCTACCGTATGGGCTTCATTACTGCCGATCAACTGCGCGTTATTGCTCAGCCTTTGGTAAAAAGTGGTTACGGTGAATATCTCTTAAGACTTCTAGATTAGCAATCTCAATGGGATTACTTTCAGACGATATTGAGCAATATATAAATGCCCACACAGAGGAAGAGGATGATTTGCTCAGGCAACTCAACCGCGAGACTCATGTAAGAGTGTTAAAGCCCAGAATGTTGTCAGGCGGCTATCAGGGCCGCCTTTTGGCCATGTTGTCCCGGCTGGCAAAACCCAGGCGTATTCTGGAAATCGGGACATTTACTGGTTATTCTGCCTTGTGCCTGTGCGAAGGCCTCGCTGCAGATGGCCTTCTATACACCATTGATGTCAACGAAGAGCTGGAATCCCTGACCCGCTCATTCTTTGAACGCTCCGCTTTTAACTCCCAAATTGACTATAGGATTGGGAAAGCACTTGAAGTGATACCTACCATTGACGATGTTTTTGATTTTGTATTTATCGATGCGGACAAATCGAACTATTCTGCTTACTTTGATCTGGTAATTGATCGGGTTAGCAGTGGAGGTTTGATCATAGCTGACAACGTATTATGGGACGGCAAAGTCACTGATCCTGTAAAACCAAATGATAAAGATACCCGTGCGCTTCTCACATTTAATGAAAAAGTACACAATGACAATCGCGTACGCAACGTTTTGCTCCCGGTAAGGGATGGTTTAATGTTACTCGAGAAAATATAGTTTTTAAATACAACAATAATTTTAATGCATAATCTCCATAGGTTTTTCACTGGCTTAATAATTTGCATACTGACTATCAACGTCCATGCAGCTTCTATACAAATGCCGGAAATTCCGGCCACCGTCAGGTTTGCCACACTGAATGTGAAATTTGACGGTAAGGCAAGAGCTATAATACAGACTGAGATCAGTCGGCTCATGGGTAATCAGAAGTACTGGGAGGAGAAACTTGAAAGAGCACAACTCTATTTCCCGATTATTGAGACCGTATTGATTGACGAGGAGGTGCCCATCGATTTTAAGTATCTGGTTGCTCAGGAAAGTTCTTTCAGGCCTGAAGCTGTTTCCACATCCAACGCTGTTGGTTTCTGGCAGATGAAAAAAGAGACTGCACAGGGGCTAGGATTCCGTGTAGACAACATGATAGATGAAAGAAAAAACATCACGTCTTCCACACAGGCAGCTGCCCGTTATCTAAAACAAAATAATCAGCAACTTAACAACTGGGTTTCATCGCTGTATTCCTATTATCTGGGACTGGGTGGTGTTTCCAAAGTGATACCTGCGAGTTGGAAAAACGCACGGGAAATCACATTGGACAGTAAAACTGATATTTATTTACTAAGGTTTTTTGCCCATAAAATTGCCATTGAGTCAGAACTGGAAAATTTCCGGTCTACAAATCCATATATGCTGCTTGACAGTCCGGTTGGAAATGGCAAAACGTTTCAGGATATATCCAGAGCCTTGAATATTGAAATTGAAGATCTGAAAAAATACAATATCTGGACAAGCACTGAAACCTTTCCAGGAGACAAAAACTATTTTGTAACACTTCCGATCAGGAAAGCCTACCTAAGTGATGTAAGGGAAAAGTTATATTTGGTAACCTCCGCTGGGCCGGTCACTACTTCTACAGGTCCTCAATATGGATTATCCAACTCCAAAGGCACCTATCCTATACTGGAGCGTAAACCTAAGCCTACCAGTGACGGACATAACTTATTTACCATTAACGGTCTGCCCGGAATTCAGGCACTCAATAATGATAACGCTAAAAATTTAGCCAGCGCTGGCCAAATCAAGGCGCCTAAATTCCTTCAGTATAATGATATGGGAGTAAATGATCCCATTGTTACAAATGAGGTATACTATCTGGCAGAAAAAAAACGTGCAGCGCCCATCAAGTTTCATACTGTTAGAGAGGGAGAGACGCTGCAACAAATTGCACAGATGTATGGTATACGCTTAAAGGATCTTTTGAAATACAACCGAATTACCAGCCGTAATTTTACTGTTGAAACAGGTCGCGTATTATGGATGAATGAAAAACGACCACGCCGAACCAAAATTGAAATCAAAGAACCCGGACAATATGACACACATCCGCTCAATGAAACAACTCCGGTAAAAGAAACAATCGCAGTGACTTCTCCAGCTGATGAGGTGAAATCCAGCCAGCAACCTCAACAAGAAAATACCATCCCGGCCAATCCGTCGGAAAGAAAAAAATATACGCCCAAAATTGCGGATAAAACTATTTCAGAACCCACAACACCTGTTGTAACTGAAACCCCTGCACAACCAGAAGAGATTAAAACAGCCCCTTACATAGATGCTAATATATATCGACCTTCAACAAAACCTACTTCTGAAGTTACTTCGCCGGTATTACCGAAAGGCAACGATCGTATCGTAATTATTTCGGGTAATAATAGCGAATCTGAGCCTGTTGAAAATTCCGGTTTTGACATAGAAGAACCCGCACCGAAGCCTGTTTCTGCTCCCCAGACCAGAACAGAAATCAGCACACCTGCTTCCCCTGTAGCAACTGGGACGGAAAATTACCGTTACCATACCGTTACTGCCGGCCAGACTTTATTCTCAATTTCACGACAATATAAAGTACCGGTTGCTGACCTATTAAGACTTAACCGGTTCCCTTCAAATATTAAAATTAACACCGGACAAAAGATCATAATTGGCTCCGAATCTGATGTAACCGAAGTAGCTACTTCTGATCCTGATGAGGGCTGGTCTAAACCGGCAGCAGTAAAAGAAGTTGAAAAGGCTACAGCCCAGCCAGCAACAACTCATACAGAAAGTACTACCCATACAGTGGTGCGGGGAGAGACTTACTATAGTGTGGCTAGAAAATACAATCTGACATTACACGAACTTCTTACCCTAAATAACCTGACTGTAAACAATCAGCTTACTGTCGGACAAATACTGAAAGTCTCAGGTAAAGCCAGTGAAGTTGCTTCCAACACGCCATCAGCGCCTGTTTCCGAAAGCAGAGTTCATCAGGTAAAGAAAGGCGAAACTTTATTTGCCATCTCACGCCAATACAATGTATCCGTGGATGAAATAAAAAAATTGAACAATAAAAAAGCAAACACCGTTATAGTCGGGGAATCCTTAAAAATTCCCTCACGTTAAAAACGAATCGTGCAAAAATGATACTAATTGAAAACACTTGCATCAGTGACGATGTAGCTGACCAGTTTTTTGTCTGCAATCTTGAGAAATGCAAGGGTGCCTGTTGTGTGGAAGGAGATTCCGGAGCTCCGTTGGAAGAGGATGAATTAAAAATTCTGGAAGAGATTTACGACCAGGTTGAACCATACCTTTCGGAAGAAGGTAAAGCGGTAATCAGAAAAGAAGGGGTTTATACCAAAGATTTTGAAGGTGACTATGTAACACCCATTATCGAAGGCAGAGAGTGTGTATATGCCATTTATGATGATAAGGGGATGCTGAAATGTGGTATTGAAGCCGCCTATCTTGATGGAAAAATAAATTACAAAAAGCCCATCTCGTGCCATTTGTACCCAATCCGGGTGACCAAATACGATCAATACCAAGCGCTCAACTACGACCGTTGGAGTATCTGTAAAGACGCCTGTACGTTAGGTAGTGAATTGGGAGTACCTGTATATAAATTTCTCAAAGAACCCCTCATCAGAGCTTACGGGGAGTCTTGGTATGGCCAGTTATGTGAGGAAATAGAAGGAAATAATGCAGATTAAATGATATGGATGGAAACTTCTTTCATGATGTTTATGAAGTTGTCAGACTAATTCCATTCGGCAGAGTAACCAGCTATGGCGCTATCAGCCGGTATTTAGGAGCAAAAAATAAAGCAAGAATGGTGGGCTGGGCTATGAACTCAGCCCATTCTCTTTCTGATATACCCGCACACCGGGTAGTAAATCAGCAGGGTATACTAAGTGGGAAGGACCATTTTGACCCTGATTCATCCATGCAAAGCCGGCTTGAAGCAGAAGGCATCATCATCCAGAATAATAAAATAAGACACTTCAAAAAAGTATTTTGGGATCCATCATCTGAGCTCCTTTGATGTCTCTTTCCAGGCTTTCTATCTAATTTTCAAAGGGATATTCACTGTTTTATCAAATATTCGCTGTATTTTCCTAATTTTGCGCCTTAAAACAGATTCTATCAGTTATGTTATTAAGCGAACAGGAGATATTAAGGCGTCAGAAAAGGGAAGAGTTAATGAAAATGGGTATCAACCCTTACCCTCCCGAAACTTTTGAGGTCAATGCCGCTGCAGCAGATATTCATCAGAATTACGAAAACAATAAAATAGATTACAAGAATATTACGCTGGCCGGTCGCCTGATGGGCTTCCGGATTATGGGAAGTGCTTCCTTTGCAGAATTACAAGATAGCACGGGTCGTATCCAACTCTATTTCCGTCGTGACGACCTCTGTCCTGACGAGGATAAAACATTATATAATACAGTTTTCAAAAAACTGCTTGATATCGGCGATATCATCGGCATCCGCGGTGATGTATTTACCACACAAACGGGCGAGATTTCTGTGCATGTCCAGGAATTCAAAATCCTTAATAAATCGTTAAGGCCATTACCTGTGGTGAAACGTGATGAAGCCGGACAAATATTTGACGGGTTTACTGATCCTGAACAACGTTTCCGGATGCGTTATGTTGACCTGATCGTGAATCCTGAAGTACGGGATATATTTGTAAAACGTGCCAGGATTATCAGCACCATGCGCCGCTACTTTGATGATAAGGGCTGGCTTGAAGTAGAAACGCCCATATTACAGTCGATCCATGGAGGCGCTGCGGCACGCCCGTTTAACACACATCATAACAGCCTGGACATACCTCTGTATCTCAGAATTGCCAATGAACTGTATTTAAAAAGACTGATTATCGGTGGATTTGAAGGAGTTTACGAGTTTGGCAAGATGTTCCGTAATGAAGGAATGGACCGTACGCACAATCCAGAATATACTTCCGTTGAATTTTATGTAGCCTATAAAGATTACCTCTGGATGATGGATATCACTGAGGAAATCCTTGAACAGGTTGCCATGGCAGTTCATGGACAAACAAAAATTACTTCGTGGGGCAATGAAATTGAATTTGCTGGCCCTTATACAAGGTTGAGCATATTTGATGCTATTGAAAAATATACAGGAGTTAATGTAGAAAATAAAACAGAAGAGGAACTACTCGAAATCTGTCGTTCATGGGAAATAGACGTCGACAGTTCAATGGGGGTTGCCAAACTCGTAGATGAAATTTTCGGAGCCAAGGTGGAAGAATATCTTATTCAACCCACTTTCATCATTGATTACCCGGTAGAGATGTCACCCCTCACCAAAAAGCATCGTACCAAAGAAGGATTGGTTGAACGTTTTGAACTATTCATCAACGGAAAAGAGGTCGCCAATGCCTATTCCGAGCTAAATGATCCGATTGACCAACGCGAAAGATTTGAGGAGCAATTAAGACTTGCTGAGAGGGGAGATGAGGAAGCGATGGCAATGGATGAAGATTTTCTGCGTGCGCTTGAGTATGGAATGCCTACCACTTCCGGTATCGGAATAGGAATCGATCGCCTGACCATGATGATGACAGATAATGTGAGCATTCAGGAAGTATTGTTTTTCCCACAAATGCGACCAGAAAAAAGAGTTGAAATTGCCACGGAAAAAGATTACGAAGCAGCTGGAGTACCAGGAGTATGGGTGCCTGCACTGCAAAAGATGAATATCCTCACAATGGATCAGTTGAAGGAGGCTAATCCTAACAAAATATTCAATGACCTGGGAGGAATGCGGAAAAAGCTAAAAATTGATGCACCTATGCCATCCAAAACGGATGTAGAAGCTTGGATAAATGGTATTTCCTGATCAAAGTATCCGTTCTCTTATTATATAAAAGTAATGCCCGGCAGATGAATTCGACCGGGCATTACTTTTATAATAAATCGCATCATAATGATTAATCGTGCAGCACGCCTTCCAATCCTAAGGAATCAATCAAGATGAGATTATCTTCTATTATGCTGTCGGGTACAAAAACAAAGCGTTTATCGAAGATTTGAATACCAATGTAGTAACTCACCCAATATTCATTATTCAGGTGAAACACTTCAGGCATTATGGACTCCATAACAACATGGTCACCTGCATTAATTTCCTGATAAAAATGCCGTAATACAGAAGTTTCCTGCTTATTCTCAGCGACAGTTTCATCATTGCTGTATCCCTTTGACGTTACAAATACATTGCGAATCTGCTGATCATTTTGATTGATCAATACGACGTGCCATTCTGTTGCCTGAAGTTCATTAATTTTTTTAATGACAGCCAGTTTTATTCCTTCTACAGGAAAAAATTCAATGTCTTTTTTCATTATATTTTCATTTTATCGACCAGATTCATCTCAAACAATAATCCTATTTTATTTTTCAACACTTCCGCAATCCTTTCCATCGGTACTTTCATTCCCAATTCAGATTCAACAGAAGTGACGGCCTTATCATCTATTCCACAGGGTACAATGTTTGTAAACCATGAAAGATCGGTGTTGACATTGAGTGCAAACCCGTGCATTGTCACCCACCGGCTTGACTTCACACCCATAGCGCAAATTTTCCGCGGACGAGTCTGATCTTCAAAATCGATCCAAACGCCGGTAAGCCCTGCAATACGCCCTGCTTTGATCCCAAATTCGGCGAGAGTCAGAATAATGGCTTCTTCCAGTAAGCGCATATATTTGTGGATATCTGTAAAGAAATTATCCAGATCCAAAATAGGATAACCTACCAGTTGGCCGGGACCGTGATAGGTAATATCCCCACCGCGGTTAATTTTATAAAATGATGCGTGATGCTGGTCAAGTTGTTGCTGACTGATCAACAGATGCTCTTCCTTTCCACTCTTACCCAAGGTAAATACATGTGGATGTTGGCAAAAAAGAAGATAGTTGGGAGTGATCTCCTGAGATTCGGGAGAAAGATTACGGTTTTCAGTCTTGATGCCAATCACATTCCGAAACAGTTCTTCCTGATAATCCCACGCCTGCTGATAATCAATTAAGCCTAAATTCTGAAACTCAACAGTTTTATTGAGATGAATATTCATTTAATTATTGTTCCTGATATTAGTCTGTAACATTCTTTTTTATGTAAATTGTTCATTACTATAAACACACTTTTACATGAGCTATACAAATAACCTCGGAAAATGGGGGGAAGAACTGGCATTGTCATACCTCAGCGCCAAAGGACATCAACTTTCCAGCCAAAACTACAGATATAAACATGCAGAGATTGATCTGATCACTGTTATCAACAAAACCCTTGTTTTCACGGAAGTAAAAACAAGGAGTGGTACCGGATTCGGCAAACCGGAATCGTTTGTGGACTATGGAAAAGTGAAGCTCATCATGAAAGCGGCAGAAAACTACATTTTTCAGATAGATTGGCGGTTTGACATTCGCTTTGATATCATATCAATCCTGAAACTACCAGATGACACCCACCAGATTCACCATATCGAAGATGCTTTTTACTAGGGTTATATTAAACCATAAATTCCCGTTTGCTTAGTTTTTCAAATAAAAATGCCTGCGTGCCCAATAGTCTTGCTTTATTTCCCAGTTGTGAAATTTTGAATGACAGGGAAGTTTTGAAATCAGAAAGACAATACTTGTTTATGGCCAGTTCCATCGGGTTTGATATAAACTCTCCGGTTTCGGCCAATACCCCCGTAACGATGATAATCTCCGGGTTAAAAAGATGTATAGCCGTGGCTAACCCTCGTCCGAGTTCTGAACCTACCATGCCCACCAGATCAATGCAAAACTCGTCTCCTGCGAGTACCGCCTTAATGATATGACCTGTACTTATTTCGTCAGGGTGAGAAACATAATTATTTAATATCGTGATTCTGCCCGCTTCCATCCCTGCTTTTGCCTGGCGAATCAAGGCGATGGCTGAAGAAATGGTATCGAGACATCCTATTTTCCCGCAATGGCAGAGTATTCCTTCAGGCTTTACCTGAATATGCCCAAGTTCACCCGCAAAACCATTAGATCCGTTAAAGACCTCTCCATTGACCAGAATCCCCAACCCTATCCCCCAGTCAATATTGATCGTCAGCACATGAGATTTACCTTTGGCTAGTCCGAATCGATGTTCCCCGATTGTAGTGGCCTGTGTATCATTAATCAAATAAGCGGGCGCATTCAGTTCTGTCGATAAAACCTGCGTTAGGGAACAGCCACTCAAAGTAAGGTTACGGTAAGTCTGATTGACCCCACTCCGGGAGTTAATTAGCCCAGGCATTGCTACGCCGACACCCCATAATCGCTGATTGTGGATATTCTCTTCTTTCAGAAATACGTTCGTCTCAGCAATGACCCTGTTGAGAAAAGAAGGCTCATTAACCAACTGCACATGGATGGCTTTCTGGCTTATCAGCCTATTATTCAGGTCAAATATATTAAGCGTAGTTTCACGCAGATTAATATCAATAACAAGATTGTAATATCGCTCCGGATTCAAGCCATACAATGCAGGCGGCCGACCCGCCCTGGCCTGCACGGTTCCCGCTTCTATTAACCAGCCTTCCTTTATCATTTCATTAATGATGGTCGTGGCCGAGGGTATGCTGGTATGAAAAAGTTTCGAAAGTTTATTAATTGAAGTATTCCCGGATTCGTATAATGTCATCAAAAGGGTGCGTCTTAAACGATTTTTTCTGATATCGACAACCGAGTTTACTTCTTCTGAATAGGTGTTCATACAATATTAATCTATACGGAGGCAAAGCTCCGATTCAAACAAAAGGTTTAGTTTTGTAACTTTTAAGCTAATCAGCAAGAAGTTATAATTAAAATTTCATCAAAAATACGCTTAAAAAAATAATAAATTTGTACAATTTCCAAATTTGACCAGTCATAAATAGACTTAATCAGGCAAGTTTTGAAAAATTCATTCAATTAAATCATTAGAAAAGTAAAAATTTTGAAAAAAGGCTTAGTAATTCGATCAACCGGTTCCTGGTATGATGTGCGCGATGTAATCTCCGGAGAGATAATTTCCTGCAGATTAAAAGGCAAATTCAAAATAAAAGGATTTAAAGTAACCAATCCGCTTGCAGTGGGTGATTACGTCTCCTATACCATGGAAACTGGAAACGAAAACACTGCCATTATCTACGAAATACAACCGCGGACTAATTACATTGTCAGACAATCGGTTCATAAAACCGGACATGCTCATTTGATTGGCGCCAATCTGGATCAGGCAGCGCTGGTAGTAACCCTGCATTTTCCTCGTACTTCCCTGGGCTTCATTGACCGGTTTTTAGTTACCGCTGAATCTTTCAGAATACCAGCGCTATTACTTTTTAACAAACAGGATCTGATCAATGAAGAAATGGCCGAATTCCAGGAAGAACTAATTCAGCTATACGAATCGCTTGGCTATCGCTGTCTCAAAACCACGGCAACCTCCAGCGAAGGAATTAAGGAAGTAAAAGAAAGTTTCTATCAAAAAGTAACGTTGCTATCCGGTCACTCGGGCTCAGGAAAATCTTCTCTGATCAACGCCATTAGTCCAGAACTTGGCCTCCGAACCAGTGAGGTATCTGCTTATGCTAATAAAGGTGTACACACCACCACATTTGCAGAGATGTTCGAGTTTGAAGACAACACATTTATCATTGATACACCCGGTATAAAAGAGCTGGGCCTGGTAGATATCGCGAATTCAGAATTAGGTCATTATTTCCCCGAAATGCTTGGTTTACTCAATGAATGCCGATTTGATGACTGCTTGCATATTAATGAACCGGGTTGCGCAGTTAAAGCAGCAGTTGAAGAAGGAACGATCGCCTACAGCCGCTTTGAAAGCTACCTGAGTATGATTGGCAACCAGGACAACCGGAAATAGCCCTAAACCAGGATATTTACCTCCGGGACCAAGGCAATCCCAAATTGTTGCAAAACCGACTGGCTGATTTTATCAGATAGTGCCAGTATTTCACTGCCCTGCCCATTTCCATAATGAACCAGTACAAGCGCTTGTCGGTCATGCACGCCCACATGACCTTCACGATATCCTTTCCAACCGGCCTTTTCAATCAGCCAGCCGGCAGCAATTTTCATTTTACCCTGACCGGCAGGATAGCCTGGAACTGCTGGAAATTGTTTTTTCAAATCATGATAATCCGCTTCACTGATCACAGGATTCTTAAAAAAACTACCCGAATTTCCTATCTGGGCCGGATCAGGCAGTTTTGACCTGCGAATACTGATCACTGCTTCTCTGACAGACTTTATATCCGGCCGGGTAACTCCCATGGTATCCAGTGTTTTTTGTATATCACCATATTCAATTGACAAAGGGTGATTTTTAGGCAGTTTGAAGTTAACAGATGCGATGATATACTGATCTTTCAGTTCCGTCTTAAAGATACTTTCTCTGTATCCAAACTGGCATTCTTCAAACGAAAACCGTCTGATATTGCCTGTAAGCCTTTCTACGGCAACCAGGTGGTCAAATATCTGCTTGATTTCTGCTCCGTACGCACCAATATTCTGCATGGGCGCCGCCCCGACAGTACCAGGAATCAGCGAGAGATTTTCTACGCCTCCGTAATTTTTACTTACACAATATTGGACAAAATCATCCCAGACCTCTCCAGCCTGCACTTCCAGATAATGAAAATCAGCGTCTTCTTTTACCAACTTAATTCCTTTCGATATAACCTTCATGACAAGCCCATTCAGAGGTCCTGTCAGGAGAATATTACTTCCTCCTCCTAATACCAGGAGAGGTATATGGTGCCAGCGCAAGTCAGCTGCCACCTGCTGCATATCTGCGGTAGAGGCTACTTCAACAAAAAACCGAGCATCAGATTCAAAGCCAAATGTATTGAAATGTGCAAGTGAAACGTTTTCTTTAAATAGCATATCCGGAAATTTTGGAATCAAAGATTACCTTTATTTTGAAACAACATTGATTGCAAAGTTAGATAATAGCATCATTCAATCATTGAATCAGGTTATTTTATTCGATTTTGGTTAGATTTGTAACATGAATCATAATAGCATCCACAAAATATTCATTTTTAAGTCTCTGGGCTATTCTATAGGCTGTTTTTTCCTGTTTGTCTTTCTTTCAGGCTGTGCAGGTTCAAACATTTTATCTAAGAAATCGGAGTACCGCGAAGATTTATCAAAAGTAAGGCCTGAGTTTTCCTACGAGGAGCCCGTTTTTGAAATACCGGCTCCGGCAGAGGACAAAAATATCCCGGAAAAGCCACAGACACCTGAATTCACGCAGACAACAACAGACAAACAGTTGAATCAATACCTGAGGCAACTAGCTGAGAAAAATAAAAGCATTCGCTATATCAGCGGATTCAGAATTCAGTTATACGTAGGCAATATACGCAGCGAAGCGGATGCTGCCAAAGCTTTTATCTATCAGATGTTTGGAGATATTACCCCATATGTTACCTATACACAACCTACCTATCGGGTTAAAGCAGGTGATTTTATCTACCGTACTGATGCGGAAAAATACCTGGAGCGAATTCGGGGCACCTATTCCTCAGCACATATTATGCCTGAGAAAATAGAAATAAAACAAGCAATGGAATTAGGTACTTCCAAAGATTATTAGTCAACCACACCCAGAGAATACTAGACAACCATATTATAACACTCTAATATATATGAAAAAAGCACTTATCACCGGGATTACCGGACAGGATGGAGCTTATCTTGCAGAATTCTTACTTGACAAAGGTTATGAGGTACATGGTATCAAAAGGCGTAGCTCGCTTTTTAATACCCAGCGGATTGACCACATATATGAAGATCCACACGAGAAAAATGTTCGTTTTCACCTTCATTTCGGAGATCTGAGTGATTCTACCAATATTATCAGAATTATCCAGGAAATTCAGCCTGACGAGATTTATAACCTAGGCGCCATGTCGCATGTGCAGGTAAGTTTTGAAGAGCCTGAATATACAGCCAATGTTGACGGAATAGGTACATTACGCATACTGGAAGCAGTCAGAATATTGGGATTAACACAAAAAACCAAAATATATCAGGCTTCAACCTCAGAATTATATGGTTTGGTACAGCAGGTTCCTCAGTCTGAAACTACACCGTTCTATCCCCGATCACCGTATGCAGTGGCCAAGCTTTATGGCTATTGGATCACTGTGAACTACCGGGAAGCATATAATATGTTTGCCACGAATGGTATTCTTTTTAATCATGAATCACCATTACGGGGAGAGACTTTTGTAACCCGGAAAATCACCCGAGCTGTGGCTAGAATAGGTCTGGGCTTACAAGACAAAGTATTCCTGGGTAATCTGGACGCAAAACGTGACTGGGGTCATGCAAAAGATTACGTAGAAGCCATGTGGCTGATTCTCCAGCAGGAAAAACCAGAAGATTATGTAATTGCCACCGGTATAACCACGCCTATCAGGGAGTTTGTCCGTATGGCCTTTGCCGAGATTGGTATAGAATTGGAATTCAAGGGAGAAGGCGTTGATGAGAAAGCGTATATACTTAAATGTAATAACCCCGCTTTCCAGCTTCCTACAGGTAAAGAAGTGGTGGCTATTGATGCCAAATACTTCCGACCTACCGAAGTGGAACTATTGATTGGCGATCCTACGAAAGCAAAAAAGCAGCTGGGATGGGAACCTAAATATGATTTGCGTGCCCTGGTGCAAGATATGGTAAATGCTGACGTGGAACTTTTCAGAAAAGACCAGATCCTGGAGAAAAGCGGTCATCAGGTGCCTAACTATTACGAATAAAAATATGACAACCAATCAACTTTTCCCGGTTTTTCTTAAACTGAATAATCCTAACCTCCATACATTAATTGTAGGCGGGGGTAATGTCGGACTGGAAAAGTTGACTGCACTACTCAATAATTCCCCTGGAGCTACTATTACCTTGGTAGCTCCAGCCATTTCACCCGAAATACAGAAAATTGCAGCATCAAACGCCCTGCTGACGCTTGTTTCAGAGCGATTTGCAGCGTCTGATCTGGACGGGAAAGACATGGTGATTGTAGCAACAGACGATAAAGCTGAAAATGAACGGATTTATCATTTATGTCGTCAAAAACATTTGCTTGTCAATGTAGCAGATACACCTGACCTTTGTGATTTTTATCTCTCATCTGTGGTTCAGAAAGGCAATCTGAAAATCGCCATTTCAACAAACGGTCTGTCTCCTACCATGGCCAAGCGTCTCAAAGAAGTTTTAAATGAAGCCCTTCCGGAAGACCTTGAAACGGCACTCCACCAGCTCAATCAGGTACGTGAAATGCTGAAAGGTGATTTTGCCTATAAAGTAAAAGAACTCAATAAAATTACGCAAACGCTGATTGCTGATCAATCTAAAAAAACGGATTAGCTCATGGCAACAGGTTGTTCAATGTATAGCAGATCAGGTTATTCTCCAGCACCTCTCCCTCTTTGCCACGTATCCCATTCAACTTAAATTCATATACATACCCAGCTTTTAAGTCCGGTAGTTGGACCATCATTTTTTTTCTGTCTTTTGAAAAAGTAACATTCCTGATTTCCACTTCCTGAATATCACTTTGGTTGGATTTGTCTATATGCTCAGTAAACGGCTTCTTTTGGTATTTATAATAATAATGACGTAGTGCTATATCCGACTTTTGTATTGCATTGCTATTGGCCAGGGGTTGTGTAAAAGTGAATTCAAAGCCCTTTTTCGTCACCTTCATTGTGGCTATTTCCATCGGTGTTTTGCCTGTATATACTATCCTTTGCAGACCTTTAGCTCCTAACCAGCCATGGGTTATCTGGCCTATATAAAGGCTACCATCCGGGGCAAATGCTAAACGGTTGTTCCCAAAATGAATTCCTTTCTTATCGTAAAAAGGCACACAGGCTCCCTGGAACTCGCCTTTCACTTTTTCAAGCATTACTCTTACAATACGCTCATGATTCATCTCGCCCACTAAAAACTGGCCTGCAAATGGACCAAAACGTTGATCAGAGGAAATGTATAATGGTTCAGCCGGAGAATTGGCCATAATACCATGCGGGAAATAAACAGCCGGACGCGTTCTTAACTGTGCGAGTGTTTCAATAGGAAGCTGAAACGGATTGATGCCTTTCATCTTTTGGTCCCATACCAAACTGGCGGGATGACCGTAAAACTTCCCTTCCTGTACATGAGAAAACGTACTGGTTTCCACCCAGTCGCTCTGATTGTCAGTGACAAACAAATTCTCCTGATCGTCAAATCCTATACCATTGGGGGAGCGAAAGCCTGAAGCAAAGGGAATTGTCTTTCCATCAGGTGTTATTTTGAGTACCCAACCTCTGTAGGGAACTACTGAATACATCTGTTTTTTGCCTGTAGTACTGTCTCTACCCATCAAATTCAGTTCTCCGCGAGGATTCGCCCGAAAACCTCCACCGGAGGATGCTGTATTTAAAGCAATGTAGTAGTTGCCATCTTTATCCTTTACCGGCCCATAATTAAATTCATGGTAATTGCCTGAAATGCCAAATGAATCTGAAATTTTATCATACCTGTCTGCAATCCCGTCGTTATCCGTATCCTTGATCCGAGTCAGTTCTGGTCGTTGTAATACTATAATTTCAGAATTACTTTCTACCAGCAAACCCAGAGGTTCGTGTAACCCTTCTGCAAACATTTTCCACTCTTTTGTTTCCGGGTTGTAGGTCATCACTTCCCCACGCGTAAAACATGCCACCAACCTGCCATCAGGAAAAAAAGCTACGCCTCCGGTTTCAGCATCCAGATGCTCCGGCATTGTTATGTCTTCAATAATATACGATCCCGTGCGTCCTGACTGGGCAAGTATTGTAGAAATGAATAGAAAAAAAACGAGCAAATTAGAAGCTATGTATTTCATATCAAGGTCAGCGGGTCATGGTAATGGTGAAAAATTGTGCCTCTTGCGGGGAAAAGGAAATCTGATTGTTTCCGGAAAATTTCCCTGTCTTACTTTCATACCGCATACCATCATTTCCAGAGTAAACAAACCAAACAGGCTCAATACCCGCTGGAATATGAAATTCACGGATCAATCCTAATCCATCGGATTGCTCTTTTATTAATTCTCTTACTTCAAATCCATTGACAATATATCGGAATTCCGGATAGCGGTTCACGATCCGATAGCCTTTATACTCAACAGTGGGGGCTGCGTCCTTATGACCAATTCGAAGTGGGTAGTTGGTACCATCCCGATAAAATATTTCTCCTAATACCTTGGCGTAAGCATTTTTGTGCCCATGCCAGAAATCTGTATTATCCAGGAAATCACCCGCCCATGCAAACTGCAGCTTACAGGCGGTGGCATCCCAACAAAAAGCGAGTTTGCCAGGTAACCTGACTGCTATGCTGGCCAGCCCTGAACCTTCCAGGAATGCCCTGTAAAGATAAGGAGGTGTTGTATCATACGGGTGTAAACGCTCGTCTCCCGTCGAATGCTGATGCTTGGTGACGGACGATGCCGCCTGCTTTATTGGCACACGCCGGCTTTCAGGAATATGTGTGTCCTTTTCCAGATCGGGAATCTGCAAGTTGTTACCTACATACAATACACCATACATGAAAAAACCATGACCAGGATACGAACAAACGTAGGGATAAGCGCCAGGCTTTTCAGGCGTTTTGAAAACTAATGAGATTGAATCGCCAGGATATACTACCGGCATACTCCCCAGTATATCCGGAGAAGCCGGAATAAAATTCATTTCGGGGCCTTTCTCTTCCAGAGCCAGTGCAGCTTCCACGACAGCCTGTCGCTTCCCAGGATTAGTGATCAGCAAATTATGAGGCATATCATCCTGATTGATTAATACAATCTGAATGTTCTCCCCGGGCAAGGCCGTTAACTGTACCTTATCAAACTGCATACCTGTGACTGCTTTCAGACGTATCACTTTCGCGGGTGTCTGGGCGGTCAGCTGGCAGGCGACTGCTAACAAAATCCAGATCAGTAAGATACCCCGATTTCTATTCAGAGTGAGATCATTCATGAGATGTTTCAGGTATAATTATATAACCAGTTTCAACCCTTTTTTTGCAAAAATGCCCTGGCAAAGCTTTCTATAATTTTCACCGAAGATTTTTTTGCGGTCTTTCAAACTAATATTTGCATCAAGCACTTTTGAAAGTTCTGTTGAATAGGATCTTGAAGGACCGTGCCCTCCCCATACTATTCTGTCGGCACCCAGCTCTTTCACAGCCAGATCTACTGAACCTGAATGAGGATCTGCACCACTGAATTCAAATAAAATATTCTCATAAGGTCTGATAACACGGGCAGCCAGTTCCCAGTCGCCACCGGCGTGTCCGCAGATCATTTGTACATCCGGAAATCGTTTTGCCAGCGCAACAACATCCATGGGTGTTGATTCTCCCTTCAGGTTGGCTCCGAACGGGCGTGCAGGCATTCCGCCTACTTTCATCCAGGTATGGATATAAATGACGGCTTTCTGTTCTACTGCGTATCGGATTATAATATCATTTTCAGGAGCATCACACGTGACGCCACGTTTATTTCCACCTACATATTTGATGCCGATACAAGGTCCTTCAGCAATCCATTTTTTCATTTTTTCCACACTTTCGGCAGGAAATCCGGGATCAATAGGCATGATACCTGATATGAAACGCTGGTCTTTATGAAGAATCTCCCATTGGTCCTTATCGTGCGGTTTAGAGTCAAGGGGATCAGCCAATGTACCTCCTATATCTACAGATATTACCCGCTCAATTCCCATTCTTTCGATATAGGGGATCATCTGAAGATGTTGTTTGATATCCTGACCAGAAGTCATAAAACCATGGTAATGGCTGTCCCAGATACGATAGTCAGTTAATTCTGCAAGATCCGGAAGACCATAGTATTTGGGATCCAATGCAAAGTTCTGTTTATTCATTATTGATTCTTTACTTTTTACCTAACCTGATTGAAAGCTGACAATTAACCTTTAAGCAATTTCCCTGCATTTTCTTCCATGATCTGTTTCATTTGTCCGAGCGTCAGTGTGGATTCAAATAACTTCAGCAAACTGGACTCTACAGGAAAATACGGCGCATGCGATCCGAATACAATTCGTCCGGCAGTAGTTGGAACTGTGCCAATACCCAGTGGATTTCCATTCATCATTTTTTCTACTCCTCCGGCGGTTTCAATCCGGGCGGTATCAAATGAAACATTGGTTTCCTGGATTAACCTGTCCTGTAGCTTTGGGTTCACCTTATGGTTCCAGTACAGCAGCTGCACCCGTGCGTTTTTTTCTTTAGGCAGCAGATCAACAAGCGGATTCATATTGACATTTCTTACTTCAATAATCGGATGATGATTGCGCTGGTCATCCATATCCCCGACTATCTGTAATACCATTCCACGCTTGGTAGCTTCAGACAATAACTCAGGAAACGCAGGATCCGTTAAATCAAAAGTCTGATAGGCCGGATAAATTCTTATGCCTTTCATTTTATAGACTTCGTGGCAGCGTCTCAGATCCTCCTGCCAATCGGGCCAGGCCAGATTGACCGTACCAAAAGGCAACAAGAAGTTACTTCCTTCATTCTTACAATCTTCATAGAGTCTGCTATTGACAGAATCAATATTTTTATGAAACAAGGCGTCAAAACTGCCAGCCCATGCCTGCTTGACGCGATGCTTTTTCAACTTTGTTGCCAGTGATTTTGGGTTCCCATATTTCAGATGCCGGAACGGCCATGTACCCAGATTTACATTCGTATCAATAATCTGAGGATTGGCAACCTGAATATCCGGAGCTGCAGCCTCCAGTGTTGTTTCAGGCAAGGCTGCCATAGCTGCGGCAGATAAAAAGGTGGTTCCGAAAAATTTACGGCGATTCAGTTTTTGTGTCATTCCTTCTTTCTCGATACTTATGATTATTTTACAGAAGCCAGTTTCTCGCGATTCTCATATACTTTGGCAAAAGCATTGACAATCATATCCATTTCTTCACGCGTTCCCAGAAGAATTCCGCTACCCCAGAAAGAAACTAATGTCTCATTGCAAATCTTATCACATTGGGGCAACACCATGGAAGCTTTGTATTCCTTCAGGCGCTGTGCTGAATACATCGTCTTATAATCATTCAGACCTATAATATGGTCAACCCATGGCTCTCTGTGTAAACCGCTTTTAATATAAGAGCCTACCGGAATGCCCTCCGCATTCATTGCTTTCAGAAAAACCGCCCGGTCTGTATTATTGAACGACGCTTTATTATAGGATACGCCATAATGATAATAGGATCCGCTTTCTGTACCCGGATAATGCTTCTGAGGTGTGATACCAGGAATTTCGCTCAATTTAGCATTGAGGTAGGCAGCATTGGCATTTCTGATTTCAAAACGTTCTTTGGCACCGGCGATTTGTCCCATCAGTACTGCTCCTTCGAATTCATTCATCCGGTATTTCGGTCCGATGGTTTCATTCTTGCCAGCACGTGAAGCGCCCCGGTTCTGAATCGTAAAGCATTCATCCATCAATGCCTGATCATTTCCTACAACCGCCCCTCCTTCCCCACAGGCAATGGCTTTACTCGCTTGAAAGCTGAAACACCCTAAGTCACCAATGGTACCAATCGGCTTACCCTGATAGCGTGAGAAGGGCGCCTGACAAGAATCCTCAATTACTTTAAGTTTATATTTTGCAGCAATAGCCATAATACGCTCCATATTGGCAGGTAAGCCCATGATATGGACCGGCATAATGGCTTTTGTATTTTTATTAATTGCTTTTTCAACCAGATCGGGGTCCAGCTGAAAAGATTCCGGATCCAGATCCACCAGGACTGGTAATGCCCGGCTGGTGAGAATTGCCGAAATGGTACCAAAATCAGTATAAGGTGAAGTAATCACTTCATCACCGGGTCCAATGCCCAAGGCCAAAACTGCTGTACTAAGCGCCTGGGTACCTGATCCTGTGCCTACTGAGTAACTGCAGCCTATCTGTTTGGCAAATTCTTTCTCAAAAGTTGCTACAGTTCCATTGGCCGACTGTATACGACTCCAAATACCACTTTTGGTAGTTTTCATGACCGACTCGATCAATTCTTCATCAATATGCGGCCATTTTTTTCCCAGTACTTTATTCGTATTGAGTGATGGTCCGCCCAATAATGCAAGTTTTCCGGAATCATTGCTCACTATCGCAGCTTTGCTTACAGGGGCAGCTACCGATGCAGCTGCTACCGCTAAGGTGCCACCGGAAATATTTTTCAGAAACTCACGTCGGTTTTGTTCGTTTTTCATGAGGCAAAAAGATTAAATGTTCAGGAATATGTTATTAGCAGGTACAAGACAATGCTAATATTTCAAAGCTAAAAATTGTTGTGCATTCTGATAGCGCAGCTTATTCTTTACTGTCGAATCTGCTTCTGAATCTGCCATAGATTCTATCCGTAACATACCTGTCAGGTAATCAAGAATGGGTGAGTGTGTACCGAAGGCAAACTTTTCCGGGCCAAACTGCTTTAGAATATCCGGCATGTGATGTAGCGAACGTCCTGAGGTATCAAAGAGAACGTTATCGTTCTTTAACAGGGCAACATCTTCTGCATTAACGCCCAAACCATTCGCAATATTTAAAATGAGATATCGTGTATTCGGGGCTGCCTTCAATAAGGGAATAAAATTTCTAAGTGACCATTCTCCTTTGGAAGTACCAGCCACATGATCTATATCCAGCCAGGAGCGCTGACGACTGTCCACCATTCTGATGGTTAGTCCCACAGGCAAACCCGCTTCAGCTGCCATATTAACCAGTTCCAGACATGCTTTATCGTCCGGAAGGTAATCATGATACTGAGGATAAATTCTGAAGCCTTTTGCACCCAGGTCAATACATTTTTCAAAATCGCGTTTCCAGCCCGGGTATAATGGGTTAATAACCGCAAAAGGAATTATCCTGTTATTATTTTTTTTGTGATGCTGAAGTTCTTCAAACAGTTCTTCATTCCCCGTATGTGTATTTTTATAAAAAAGGCAGTTCAGGTTAGCCACCACCGACTGATAAACACCGAATCTGTCCATTCGTCCCAGTAATCCTTCCAGATTACTATCCTTCAATTTTTTGTAAGGCCAGTTGCCCACATATGCGTTAATATCAACCCACATGGAACCCTCCTTTCTGTAATATCTTCTGGTAATTGTCAAAAAATATTTTCTTTTTCTGAACGTCTGTCAGACCTGATGCCATGATTTTCCCTACACTCTGATAAAAGCTATTGTCTGTACCAAATACCAGCCTGTCTTCACCCAGATGCTGCAAAGCAAAATCAATCATGTTTTCTTCATTATTACTTCCACCGGTATCCACGTAAATATTGGGAATATCAGCAAAAGTTTTACACATACATTCCCAGTCACTACCCCCACCGAGGTGCGCAAACTGAAACATGGCTTCGGGAAACCGTCGTGCTACCTCTGCAAAATCATCCGGAGTAGATATGGTGGGCCTTTTTCTGACATCATATTTCATTTTGTATCCCCCCACTCCCATCTGACACTCGCCATGCACGAAGATTATCAGATGATGAGAAGCTAGCTTTTCTATAATCGGTTCATAAATCCTATCATTTATTTTGACCTGATGGTAGAGCCGTGTACCGGTCATTCCCAGGTCAAGACAACGATTGATTTCATCCAATGACTCCTTTTTAAATAGTGGGTTTATGGTTAATTGCCCTACAAGCTTGTCTGGAAATTGCGCTACGGCTTTCACTACCCTGTCATTCATTGCTTTAAACTCCGCTGGAGATAATTCAATTTCTGTCATTGGGTTCGCGATGAACATTTTTCCTATACCCAGCCTGTCGGCAAATTCTAGGTGGTATTGAAGGTTTTCGGGTGTAAAATTAGAGGTGGCATAGGCATCTATTTTTCTGTATTTCCTGACCTCTTTCATCAGGTTGTAATCAGAATCCCGGGAATTCCGCTCTTGAGCGGCGGAACTCCCAGGCAGCATGAATGCTGCAGACGACAACATGAGACCTTTTGTAAAATCACGTCTGGTTATAGAATCTGTTCCTTTCATGCCTTATCTTTTTCTGATTCAATATCCCTGGTTCTGCGTAAGCACTCCTTGTCCTGACAACTGAATTTGTTCCCATGGAATGGGGAAATATTTCATATATTCTTTAGCTTCTCTCACTACTTTCACAGCCTGACCGGTAGAAGGATTGTATTCACCATCAACTGATTGTAACTTCTCTACAAACTTACCCGTACGTACCAGGTCAAACCACCGGTTATTTTCACATGCCAGCTCTAAACGTCGTTCATGTAAAATTTTGTTCATAATCTGTTCAGAAGAAGTGAAGTCTGCCATAGTATAATTTTTACTGGTCGACTTGAATGCACGAGTGCGCACCTTATTCAGTTCATCTAAGGCTTTTTCATTTTCACCCAATTTATGGAGTACTTCAGCGTGTAAGAGGATCATATCAGCATAACGAATCAATGGGATATCAAGGCCTGAGGAGCTTGCAGTACTGAGGCTAATTCTCCATTTATTGAAGTAAGGCCACCAAAAGGCATCATTTGGGGAAGTGGAATTCCACAGCAATGCATATTCCTCAATGGTTTCAGCAAAACGGGTATCTCCTGGTTCAAAAGCCTTCTGCAAATCCCAGGTTGGTCTGCCTACCCTTGAACCGGTATTGGAATACCCTTTCACACCCCCGTTAGGTAATAAAATATAACTGAGGGTATGGCCATTTGTTCCTTCTATATATGGCATGGAGAAAATAGCTTCATTATTTACCTCTGTCGCTATCTCAAATAAACTACCGTATTCCGGCACTAAATCATAGGCAAATTCATTACTGGTCAGCCGCTCCAATAATGTTTTGGCAGCCGGCCAATTTTGACGGTATACCTGTACTTTAGCCAGTAAGGCAATGGCTGCTCCCTTGGTTGCTCTGCCCTGCACAGCGGTCTGAGGCAGCTTATTAGCAGCATCGGTCAGGTCTTCAATTACCAAATCGTAGATTTCATTTTCAGATGCTCTTGGAACCTGAGCAGCTGAAGTAATACCCAGAATTTCAGTAACCTTTGGCACACCTCCGAAAATTCTCACGAGGTCAAAATAAAAGTAAGCTCTCAGGAATTTTGATTCACCGATCAGCCTGTCTTTAAAGCCATCTGTATAATCTGTAGGAATTTCAATATTACTCAGCACCTGATTCGCTCTGAATACGCCATTAAAGGAATTCTGCCAGAACAAATTGATCTGATTATTCAAGGGGGTAACATCCAATGTATTGATCGCATCCAAACCCGGAGCGGTCGCAAAATATTCTGCGAACATATTGTCCGAAGGCGCCTCCATCAGGATAAAATCATTGGGCACCCTACTCTGCAAACGCTGATAGGTTCCAAATACCGCCATTTCCAGGTCTTTTGCCTTGTTGAATGAGTTGGTATTGGTGGAAACAGATTCGGGTACAGGATTGAGCAGCAGGCTCTCACAGGAAGTGAGTACGACAGAAGACATCAGCAGGCCTGCAATATATATACTACGTATTTTTTTCATTGCTTTCATAATAATTGACGAGATTAAAATCCTAAGTTCAGCCCTAAAACAAACGTACGGTTAAGCGGCTCTGAACCAAGGTTCATACCAGGCGTACTATTAATACCGGATACTTCTCCCTGGGTAGTACCTTCAGGGTTATAAGAAGCGTTGCCCTTCGCCTTCACCAAAATCAGATTGTTGATAGAACCATACAATTTAAGATTACTCATTTTCAGCTTTGTAGCTAACTGCGGGAAGTTATATCCCAGGTTAATACTTCTCAGGCTAACGAAAGAAGCATTTTCAAGATAGTAATCTGTGTTGGTGTTATATTGGAACAGTTTATTGAGCGATAACGCCGGAGTCATGCCATCACCCGGTTCCGCTTCTGACCACCACTGATTTTCAACACGTGAGCGTCTCATGGCGCCCAATGTATTCCCTTCATAATACTGACTCTCTACGTTAAACATTTTCGCTCCGAAAGACCCTTGGATAAAGAAACTGACATCGAGATTTTTGTAAGAAAACTCATTCGTAAACCCTAATAATACCTTAGGCATAAAGTTCCCTAATACCACACGGTCATTCTGGTCAATTTTGCCATCACCATTTACATCTTCTACGATCGGGTTACCCGGTACAGTTCCTGCCAGGTGAGCCAGGCTTTCAATCTGTGCTTCATTCTGGAATACGCCAATCATCTTATAGCCGTAATAAGAGAACATAGGAACTCCTTTGCGAAGGATATAAGCCATTGACCACGACGACTCATTCACACGCTCATTCACACCGCCTATATCAATTACTTCATTTTTATTATGCGATACATTTAGTGAAGTATTCCATCTGAAATCTTTACCTACAAAGTTCTTAGAAGTAAATTCTACATCAATTCCGCGGTTTTCAACCGTACCGGTATTACTGATTGTATTGGTAAAACCTGTAATACCCGGGATGTTCACACTATAAAGCATATCCGTTGTGCGGTTATTATAGTGATCCACTGTCAATCCAAACCGATTGTTAAACATGTTCAACTCAAATCCAATGTTGTAACCCTTGGTTTTTTCCCATGACAACTCGCTATTGGCTAGGGAAGTCTGAACTTTACCATTAGTCAGAACATTCCCCGGCGAATACACTACATTGGATACATTTCCCAGATATTGGAAATCTCCGATATTGAAGTTTCCTGTAACCCCATAGCTGGCTTTAAGTTTTAACTCACTGATGGAAGGAACCCCTTTCAGGAAACTTTCCTCAGATACACGCCAGGCTACAGAAGCAGAAGGGAAATTTCCCCACTTATTGTCAGGGCCAAAGCGTGAGCTACCGTCGCGACGAATAGATCCTTCTACCAGATACTTTCCTTTGTAAGCATAATTAACACGGGCAAAGTAGGAAATTAACCCCCATTGAGAATTAGATGATGTAGCGGAAGCTGGATTAATTTGCGCGTTATTCAATGTTTTAATAATATCATTGGCAAACGTGTTGGGCTGTGCGGCCATTCCCACTGAACGAGACTGTGACTTTTGATAAGATGCTCCTAGTAAACCTCCAAAATCATGGTCATTATTGAACGTTTTAGTATAATTCAGAATGTTCTCATTCACAGTATTAATGAATCTTGAGTCACCGATACTACCCGTTGTATTTACCCCGTTGTCACCTATTCCACCTGCCCAGTTGTTCGCTTCGCTATATCCAAAAGTGGTTCCGACTGAAGTTTTGAATGTCAGACCTTCTGCAAGGCGAAAATCCAAAAATGCACGACCGATGTTATTAAAGGTGGTAACAAAATTCTCGGTACCATATAAGTAAACATAAGGACTTGCCTGACCAGAGTGCCCGAATGGAATATAATCTGCTGTTCTAGGGTATTTTCCACTTTGTAGTCGCTGAGGACTTACAAACGGCGGGTATTTAACCAGGTTCACCATATTGGATCCTGCCAATCGCCTTTTGGTATAAGAGGGACTAAGTTCCATGCCCATGTTAATGAAACTGTTGATTTTCATATCAACATTGGCACGCACACCAATTTTCCTGTAATTGGCGGTTTTCATAGATCCTTCTTCATCCTGGTATACCCCCGATACATAATACTTCCCTTTGTCACTCCCACCGGAAGCGGATACATTGTAGCTCTGCATTCTTCCGGTCTGCATGACCTCATCCTGCCAGATAGTTTGCGGAAGTTCATAAGTCAATGGGTTCACTTTATAAGCATCCGGACGAGCGGCATCACCAAACATAGGAAGTTTAGGATCTCCACCGGCCCATACAAATTCACGATTCTGATACCTTGCCAGGTAGTCATACCATTCTTTCCCGGTCAGCCAATCATTAAATAGCATGGCTTTAGATATACCAAAATAAGAGTTGACATTCAAAGAAGTTTTGCCTTCTTTCCCTCTTTTGGTGGTTACCAGAATCACACCACTTGCCCCTCTTGAACCATAAATAGCAGCTGCTGACGCATCCTTGAGCACTTCGATAGACTCCACATCATTCATATTCAAAGTTCCCAGATCACCACCTGGAAATCCATCCACCACAATCAAAGGATTGTTTCCTGCACTGATTGAACCTAAACCGCGAACACGGATATTGGGTGCTTCACCCGGACGGCTTCTGGCGTTAGAAATATTTACTCCGGCTAAACGACCAGCCAGAACATTTTCAACGCGGCTATCAGGAATCTGCTCCAAACCCCTGTTTTCAAGTCGGGTAACAGAAGAAGTAACGGAGGATTTTTTCCTGGTTCCGTAACCGATCACGACAATCTCATCAAGGGCAGCCTGAGAAACAGGCAATTCAACATTGATGATTCGCTGGTTACCTACCGTCATCTCCTGAGTCAGATAACCTACAAATGAAAACACCAGTACATCATTTTCTGAGCTAACTTCAACTGAATATTTTCCGTTCACATCGGTTACAGTACCACTACCTGTACCCTTAATCATGATGTTCACGCCCGGCAAGCCTTCGCCTCCCGCTTCTGTTACGGTTCCGCTTACTGTCCTGCCTTGTGCAAGTACAGCGTGGGCAGAAACAAACACCGCTATCAACATCAAACAGATACTCAGCAGAACCTTGCTTCCATTGATATTAAAAACTTGAAATAAAGAATGCACAACAGTGCTATCCGAGGTAATTTTTTTCTCCATAAATCAGGAAGATTGGGTTGTTTAAATAAATACAGTATTCCACATCAAGTGAAAATAAAATGCCCGTCTTGACAGGTCTTTAATTGGCTTTTAAATACTGGTTTTACTTCATTTAGGCATCGGAACAATTTAATGTTGAAAATTATTTGTCATGAGCAGCACTTTTCATTTGCACACCAATCGAGCGATTAATCACGTCATCACGTGGATTGAAGTCGTTAATCAGTATGTTTAAAAGGTCAAGGGTATCGGAATCAGAATATGGTTCAGGGTTAAAAATAGTAATTATCTAATTTTACGGGTACGTACAAAATCGCGTCGTGTACGTACATCATCATAAAATTAGAAAATAAAGTTGTATTCTATGCAGATGAATAAAAAAATTATAAAAATTATATCGTACAGAATAAAAAGTGGTTAGGAATAAAAAGCACAGAACTTTATCACACCGGAAGCAAATAAGCTAATTTGTAGATTTTAAGGATAATATTTTCATATACGGCAACAGGAAAGCCTCCCATGTACCTACCTGAATTGAGTACATGAGATTCATTTCAAAATGGCTGATTTTGAGAAAAGACATCAACAGACGTTGAGGTGAGGTATTGTACCTTTGGAAGAATAGCCTACGCACATTAATAGTGAATAGTTGCGGAATAGCCCTACCGATTATCTAACCCGCAACCCGTACCTCATTTTATAAAAATTCCCAACTAATCCAGATCCTTGGATCAGCGGCACTGACCATGTCATAAGTTTCAGCAGAAGTACGGATAAAATAAAAACCCCGGGAATTATAAAGAATTCTGGCAGATTCCACTGCAGGACCTGAGGTGGGATATTCCTCTGTTCCAATAGTCCCTAGATGAGAGAACACCACGCGTCCGTCATTTGTATAAACAGGTCTGCTCACTGCATTCCCATAGAGTATATTGACAGACCCCTCCTGTGTATTAAAAAAAACCGGAGCAAATGCATCGTAATTAGAACCAATTCCAGGCCAATATAAAAGATATCCAAACTCAGACTGAGGAGCTGTGAGATCACGGACTTTCAAAGCATCATCCACCCCATTGATATGAAACCCCATCCATGATACCCAATAAGTTTCGTCATTGTTAACAGCCATTTGCCACCAGGTTCTGCCTGCTGTGTTATCCGGTTTAAGGGGAGCAGAAGCTTCCACAATCGCAGATTTAGCTCCATTTACAGAGAAATTAATTGTTTTGGTACTTTCTGTCCAGGAAATATCTGACAATTGATTGATCGTCTGACTGCCATTCATAAGTGGATTTACCAATTGGAGACCTTTTGCTGTATAATAATACGGCGTGGTATAGGTCACCAGATTCCCACTGCTGTTCAGCCAGGTAAAACTGATGGTTCTTTTTGCAGGATTATAGACAATTTCATACTGCACACCACTAATCGACGCACGTTTAAAATAACTGTGAAGCGTAGCAATCTTATGAAAACCAACATTTTTCCCCATTGCGCCCGATTCATAGGCAGCCTTTTGTGAGGAGCTTGCGCGGGTAAGTACCATCCTGCTCTTGTTACGTCTTCCCACCAATGCAATGCGATCCGTAGAGACAGAATCTCCATAAAAACTGAATTCAAAATCTGAACGTAAGCCTTCCCCTGTTGTACCATTATTGACATCAGGATCGGGGTCAGAAAGAATGTGCAGATAGGAATAGGTATCAAAAATCAATGCCGGAGTCTGCATCGCTTTCAGACGGTAACTACTCTCTTTAGGGGCAGAGGCTACCTGATCATCAAAATCTGAATACATGACCACCCGGTTATCCTCACTGAAGCGGATATAAAAACTGTAAACACCACCGGATGCCGGATATACCAGAGCATCCCAACCATCCTGAGAGCCGGTGAGCATCGTTTGGTATGTCGCCAGTGCCTGATTAATACGCTGGTCTGCGGTCTCTTCAAAAACGGAATCATCACTATTAGCGCATCCGTATAGCAGGCCCGACAGCGCTATGCATATATATAGAAATCTTTTCACCATTCTGATCAGTTAGTTCTTTTGTGTAATAATCTAAAGCACCTTTGTTAAAGCAGCTTTGGTTTTGGCTTGCAGACTGTAAAAATCTACATTCCAGGCTGTTTTATAATAACTGACAATCATTTCCTCCTTGGTACGCAAAGCGGCCTGTGCCTGTGCTTTGCTAGTCCCGTTAATGCTGTTGCCTTCCGGTATGGAATTGACGATGCGGTCAAATCCGCCTTTGCCTTCCAGTAACATTACAGCGATCATCTCTACAAAATCTTCACTGAAAGACGAAGTACTATAGGAAGTAACAAAACCGTCTTTCCTGGCATCATTATCGGAAAAGTTTATCCAGTTCCCCCCCTGATAAAGTCCTGAACTGATCTGCTTATATTCCTGGGGATAAAGCTTGTTCTGATGCAGAATATGAGCAAACTCATGATGAATCGTCTGGAAAAACCATTGTTTTACAAAGGAGGAGTCAGCAGCCTGATAGCCTGGCATTCCTTTGACTTTAAAATCATTCACTGCAAATAAGATCACTTTTCTGCCACCTTCGGCCGTACCCAGTGTTACTGAACCGTCAGTGTTATATTCATTACTCCCTGCCAGCACAAAGGTTTTGGGAGAGTACTTATTAAAAAAAGTAAGGCCTGCATCTTCCACATAGGGGGTGATCCAGATATTGCGAATGGTTCGCAGCAAGGGCAGCACCTGACTCTCATCAGCAGGTACCAGTGTGCGGGTAAGGTTATTAAACTCAAACTGGTCCCATTTATATTTAACTGAAATATTATAAGGTACTGTAAGACTGTCATAAATCCATTGGTCAATTGGACCCTTCACCCAGACATCTCCTCCCAATCCTGATATATCCGCTACATTTCCCAGTTCTTCTTCTTTACAACCACTGAACAAGGATGTTACGATTACCCAAAAAAACAGATGGATCCGGATTCTCTTTTTATTGATAATTGTTTTCATAGCTATTTTCTCATCTAGGGTTGAGTGGCAGACCTGAAAGCGAAACAGACTGAGGCAATTGTAACACTCTCTTAGGATCGTCAGCATTTAGTGAAATAGTGGCACCTGCCGTCACATGCGTCACAGGCAAACCCCACCGCTGCATATCAAACCAGCGCATCCCTTCCTGTACAAATTCCGCTCGTTTATAATCCAGAATTGTATTAATCAGGCCTGTAGTCGTATTGTTGGTGTTGTAAAACGATCTGATTTTAGCCAGGGTAAGCTGGTGAGTCCCTGAATTATAGTTGGCAATTCTTTTGCTTGCATACAGATTAAGGTCACTTAAAGCCTCATTATTACGATTAAGCATGGCCAATGCTTCAGCACGATTAAACAGAACCTCCTCCGCAGTAATAACCGGTAACATCACATATGGGAAGCCAATTTCTGCATTGACTGATTCTCTCACAAAATATTCGGTCAGTTTGGGAATGAAATAATTACCGTCACCACGGTAATACAGTGGCTGTACCCAGCGGGCATTGCTATTGACAACCCTACTTGAAAAGAATATTTCAGAGTATTTGGCGAAGGTCAGCCCGTATCTGTAATTAGCCAGGTGACGCCCATAAAGTGAAGCCGTTTCTATCAAAAGAAGATTGGACCTTTCAGAAGCGCGGGAATAAGTATTGAACAGCATTTCCGGCGACATGGATGCATAAGTGGTGTTCCAGTTACGCAGAAACGATCCGGCAGCACTTCCACCAAACACCTCATTGGCATGGGCAATCACTTTCTCATACTCCCTTTTTACCAGATAAAACCGTGAAGCAAATGCATGCGAGGCAGCTTTGTTAAAGTGATAGGTCGATACTGTATAGGAGGCATCATCGATTAACGGTATCCCTTCCGTGATATCCTTCTCTATCATTTCATATACATAATCAACGGTCTTCCGCTCGTATTGCTTGATCACCACCTTTTCTGGCTCCGTTACATAGGGTATTCCCGGACTGTCATTCGTTTTCCCGGGCTCGTAAAATTTACTAAAAAAACTTACCAGCATAAAATGCCCATAGGCTCTGGCCAGCAAAGCTTCTCCCTTTTGTGCGTCAAACTGTGCTGGATTTTCAGCGTTCCGAATAATTTCCAATGCCTGATTGGCCACGGAAATGGCCCGGTAACACTCAGCCCAGTACATATCAGGCGAATCCTGTTCATCTACAGGGGCAGTAATGACATCGAAACGGTAGGCATCGCGGTTGGTGCGGTCTTCTTCCCCTACCCCCTTATCACTGACATTATCGCTCATTGATTCGCTGAACAACACGTAACTACTTTGAGGATATGCTGTTGTCAGCAACTGAGAAACTTCCTGTGGTGTACGGATCAATGCTCTGGTACTATCAGGTTCAACGCCCAGAAAATTCTCACAACCTGATATCAACAATATCCCAGGAAGCAAAACGTGTATCAGTCGGCGGGTCAAAATATTTTTCATTTTCCTGTTTCGTTTTCAGAGTGTGAGCTTAACGGTAACTGTAAACTGTTTTTGGATAGGCATAGCCACCCCACCTGTATTGAAAAATTCAGGATCCTGGCCTTTCAGCTTTTTATCAGCATAAATCAGCCATGGATTAATGGCCGAAACCTGTAAACTCGCAGCGCCCAGACCAAGACTTTTCGCCAGGTCGGGCCGCAGATTATAAGCGAGAGATACTGATTTCAGTCGGACAAAATCACCTTTAGCAACTCTCGCGGTCGAATAGTTGTAAATATTATAAGGATAAGTTCCGGAGTTCAGCTGCTGAAACCATTTATCACTGATTGCCGGTAATTCCGTAATGTTTTCGTCTCCCCCCATTAGCCATCGGTCATAAAACTCTTTGGGCATGGCAATCATATCTGTCAGATTACCCTGGAATAAAGGATTAAGACGAATTTTATTTCCTGCCTGTCCGGTGAGGAAAACGTTCAATGTCCAGTTTTTATACGATATCATATTATTGAGCCCCCCTGTGAGTGGCGGATCAACCGGTCCTTCATATTTCAGGAATCCTGTTCTTTCATCCTGGAGGTAAACATCTTTTGCTATTTCACCATCTTCATTAACAAATTGCGGAATACCTGATTCAGGCTCGACTTCATGATATTGAATAGAGAAAAGACTTCTGACCGGTCTGCCCTTTATATTAGCCCCTTCTGATCTGACCAGATCAAAAATATTAGGAATATTATCCACATTGGTAATGCGGGTATGGGCATAACCTGCAGTGATTCTGGGCTTCCAGGTCCAGTCAGTAGTCCGAATAGCCACACCCTCCACAGACAGATCCATTCCCATTGATTCCATATCAGCATAATTGGCAATCTTATAGGTCTGCCCACCAATACCAGAGGTTTTAATGCGGTCGATCAGGTCAAAGCTCTGCCTGTAATAACCGTCCACCGACAGGTTGACGCGATTGGAAAACAAGCCAAGGTCAAGACCTACATTTCCGCTGTAAAGTTTTTCCCAGGTCAGCTCCAGGTTTTCCAGTGAGGCCAGTGAAGTAGCCGACTCTTTTTCATCGGCATAAGGCCTTCTTGTGATCAAGGTCTGGTAAAGTACAGCGGCATTGGTGGCAGGACCGGTATCACCCGATATCCCATAACTCAACCTTAAGCGGGCAAAACTCACAGCCGGCAAATGCTCCATAAACGACTCTCGGTCAATGTTCCATGATGCCGCCACGGTCCAGGTAGGCAACCACCGTGCAATCGCTGATTTGCCGAATCGGTTGGAACCGTCGTATCTCAAATAGGCATTGAAATTATATCGCTCATCAAAAGTATAACCTGCCCCTCCGTAGAAACCAGCAAAGCGTTCATAACCTCTGTTCATTCCGTAATACTGGAAGTTGCTTTCTATCGTCTGTTTCAAAATCCTGTAATCCACAAAAGGCGTTCCTCCCTGATCATACTGAAAGCCATAACCGGTAAAATTGCTGTTCTGACGATTGGTGAATTTAATTTCCTGTCCTACCAGAAAATTAACCGCATGCTTTTCATAAAACAAACGATTATAAGTCAGGTTATTACGGACATTATAGAAACTCATCCGATTCTGGTTGGTATTATAAAATCCTCCTCTTGGCAATACCACTACCGGTTCACTATCCGGATCATCCGGGTTTCGGTAAAGGAATTTATTTCGGTCAGCGATGGTAGACGTTTCATTTGCCCGATAAGCATTGGCCATGTTGGAATTTTCAGTAATCTGATGCTCCTGGCTTGTTTCTACATACCGCAACGCACCCAGGAAATCATATTTGAAATGGTCATTGATTTTGTAGGACAGGTTTGCCTGCAAACGTATATCAGCCAGGTTGATATCTATGTAGTTGTTTTTTAATTCATGCAGCACATTGAAAGGGGCAAAATTTCTCCGAAAAAACTCCAACTCACCATTTTCGTCATAGGCTCGCATGGTACGGCTGGTATTGAGCGCATAGCTAAATGGGTTGATATCAAAATCTCGTTCGTATTTTCCCTCAACCGGGTTACTCTGCCGGGTGACTGAGCCGGGTGCACGTTGCTGCCGAACTGAGGCAAGCGTTGAAAAACCGACCGATAACTTATCAGACAAATCATAATTATTCCTGAAATTCAAAGTATAGCGCTTGACATTATCAGCGACAGTCCACCCATTGTCATTCAGGTAACTGGCAGAGAAATAAGACTGCGATTTTTCAGTTCCAAAAGAAATACTGAGGGAATGTTCCTGGACGAAATTATTCCGGAACAGCAGATCAAACCAGTTCGTATTGGCATTTGCATAACTAAGCAGGTAATCTCTCTTCGCTTCGGGTGTATTTATAATTCCGAAACCGGTGTCGTCATATTGCGCAATCAGGGAATAATACTTGCCATAAACCCCGAAATCCGGGCTATCCAGCACATTTGAATTGAGGTAACCCTTTCTTTCCAATTCTCCTAAAACAGACATTTGCTGTGCAGAATTCATGATATTATAGTCACGATACATAGGTTTCTGCATCGTACTGAAATTACCACTATAGGTAATCTGCGGTTTTCCTGATTTCCCTTTTTTGGTGGTGATGACAATCACACCATTCATAGCGCGGGCACCGTAAAGCGCAGTAGCTGCCGCATCTTTCAGAATGTCAAAACTCTCTATATCATTGGGGTTGAGGCCGGCCACCGCTGACCCAAGCAATGTAGTGGGATCTCCGCTTGAAAGCTGGTCATTGGAAATATTGACGATATCTTCCTGCACCACCCCGTCCACTACCCAAAGTGGTTTATTATCACCATTTAAGGAAGTGGCTCCACGTATTCTTATTTTAGGCGCTGCTCCGAAAGTGCCTGAAACATTCTGAATGGATACTCCCGCAGCACGTCCTTCCAGCATACGGCTCACATCAGGCAAACCATCGATCTTGACATCATCCACTTTTAATGTCACTGCCGATCCTGTAAATTTATCCTTATCAATCTGCTGATACCCTGTAACGACCACATTCTGAAGCCCTATCGCATCTTCCTCCAATACAATAGTCAAGACCGTCTGCGCTGTTACCTCTTCGGTTTTATAACCCACCATACTCACCGATAGCACCGCTCCTTCCCGCACTCCGATCAGTGAAAATTGCCCATTCACATCCGTAACTGCACCCCGGTTGGTTCCTACAACACTAATCGTAGCACCAATCAAAGGTTGCTCATTGATATCCTTGACCGTCCCCCTGACATCCACTGCCAAAGCCCAAATATCGCTACTTCCTGTAAAGAGGAAGATGGATACCCACAACAAGTAAGGGAAGAGAACACTGAAATGGCTGGAAGAATAATATTGCTTCATTCAAATTCGGGTAAGGCTTTCAGAAAAATTTGACTGACAAATAATTTATTACTCAATACTAAGCATAAACAATATCAAATGTAGCTTTTTCGATGATTTGTTGAAAAGGGAATAAGCGAATTTATTAAATAAAATTTCAGTTATCATACGATTTATTACCTACTTACACAGGATATAGTGTCTGGTGATTTACATTTTCAAATAATCTGATGGATGAATCAGGGTAAAACTCCGCTATTTTTTGTAAAATTGCCTGATAAATAGCAAGATCTCAAAATTTAAAGGACAGAATGGGCATATTCAGTTTTTTTTCAAAAGAAAAGAAAGAAACACTGGACAAAGGGCTGGAAAAAACGAAAGATTCGTTTTTCAGCAAGTTGTCTAAGGCATTAGTCGGGAAAGATAAGGTAGACGAAGAAGTACTGGATCAGTTGGAAGAAATCCTCATCAGCTCAGATGTGGGGGTAGAGACTACTGTTAAAATAATTGAAAGAATTGAAAAACGTGTCGCTAAAGATAAATATGCAGGAACCGATGAACTGGATGTAATACTTCGCGAAGAAATTCAAAAGCTATTAACTGAAAACAAATCGGTTGATGTTCAGGATAATTTTGAAACAGAACATTTGCCCAAACCTTATGTGCTGATGGTTGTCGGCGTGAATGGTGCTGGCAAAACAACGACTATTGGTAAACTGGCCTACCAGTTCAATAAGCGCGGGCACAAAGTGGTGCTGGGTGCTGCTGATACTTTTAGGGCAGCAGCCGTTGACCAGTTAAAAACCTGGGGACAACGCGTAGGAGTAGAAGTGATTGACCATGGCATGAATACCGACCCGTCGTCTGTGGCTTTTGACGCAGTGAAGCGTGGTGTAGAAAGTGGTGCTGACGTAATCATTATTGATACAGCAGGAAGACTTCATACCAAAGTGAATCTGATGAATGAGCTCGGAAAAATTAAAAGGGTCGTTCAGAAGTTTTTACCAGAGGCTCCCCACGATGTTTTGCTGGTACTGGATGGAAGCACCGGCCAAAACGCCGTAATTCAGGCAAGGGAATTTACCAAAGCGACAGAAGTAACTTCACTGGCTATCACCAAGCTTGACGGCACAGCCAAGGGAGGCGTAGTAATCGGTATTTCGGATGAATTCAAAATTCCTGTCAAATATATTGGCGTAGGAGAAAAAATGGAAGACTTGCAAGTATTTGACAGGCAGGAGTTTGTAGACTCGCTATTCAAGAAAATAAATTAACGATAAGCCCCTTTACCCTTACCTTTTAATCTTGTTCACACGTGCAAATTGGATTTCCTTTCCGGTTATTGGCTTTGCTACTTTGTCCGTTTATTATTTGGGCACAACCAGCCACTCAGTTCGTGCTGAATGATCTTTCGGCATTTCACCCACAGGACGCACACAACTGGTCAGTAGTAAAAGACATATCCATGCACCCGTTCAAGTCCGGAAAAGTGAAAACCGTTAGTGGAACAGGTGTTTTGACCGGAAAACCAGGAAATAACCTGCAAACCAAACAAACTTTTGAAAATCTGCACCTGGCATTTGATTTCGTCGTCTCGGTTGAAGCATTGGGTACAGTCACGTTACCCGGGAATGTAAAGATCAGGCTGGCAGACAACCCGATAAAAAAAGCACCGGATCACTTTAGTACTGGTTTTACAGGAGAAATACCCATACAAGACGCAGCCATGGCTGCCGGGCTTTGGCAGCAACTGGAGGTAAATTACGATGCTGTCATTCCAGGCAAGCCGGGGTACAGCCGTATGAACTATCTGAAAATAAACGGTATGATCGTTCAGCAAAACAAATATTATCCTACCGTTTCTGCTCAAGCGCCGTTAAAGCTGGAAATCCAACAGGGAGTGATCGGCTTCCGTAACATCAATGCTATACCGCTGCTCACCAAACAGCCAATACAACTGGCAGATTTGTCTTTCAAAAGATATTCTGACGGATGGGACAAGGACGAACTGGTCAAACTGGAAGAACAGGCAGCAGCACCGGTACTTACCCAGGAATACGGACAGGGAGCGAAAGAGTTTCATCTTGTTTTTGACGGAAACCTGAAAGTGGATGAAGCCGGCGAATATCATTTTTCCTACATTTATACAGGTTCTAACGGTCAATTGGATATTAACGGCCAGACTATTATTAAGCATAAAGAAAGCTCATCTCAGGAAATTCATCGTGGCAGTATTCACCTGACTGAAGGCTCGCATCCTTTTACACTTCGCTTTTCTAAAATACCCTGGAGATCTGCCGCACTGGGTTTGATTGTGGAAAAAACAGGGATCAAACCTTATGCCTTGCATGCATTATCCTCTTTGCCCGAACCCGACCCAAAACCGCACATTACAGTTACTCCGGTTATTCATCCCGAAATGATAAGATCATTCGTGAGTTTTCAGGATGAAAAACAGAAACGCACCCATTGCTTCTCTGTCGGAACACCCGAAGGCTGGCATTATACGATGGATCTGAACAAAGCCGCCCTGCTACAGGTATGGCGTGGAAATTTCGCCAATACTACCGAGATGTGGTATGACAGAGGCGAACCCCAGTTGCTTTCTCCCGAAGGTCTGACACGCCCCCTATCCGGCAAAAGCAGCTTTGTGCTGAGCAGCGAGGTAACTAATAGCTGGCCCGATTCCTCCGGCTTTGATTTTAAAGGGTATACTTTGGACAAAGATCGTCTGCCCGAAATTCGTTTTCAGAAAGAACAAACAGTGGTATTTGATAAAATAACACCTTCCCAAAATGGTATTTCACGGACTGTCCGCGTGGAGGGTTCTCCCATATTACTGAACCTTGCCTGTGCTGACAGGATCGTACAGATAGAGAAAAACCTTTTCCGGATTGGCGATGAATATTATATCAAAACAGCCCCGAAAACGAAAACAACTGTCAAGCTAATCGGCGAGAAACAATACCTGATTCAGGATATCAGTCAGCGAAGTGCGTATTCGATTATCTGGTAAAAAGTAAGTTGGTATCAGCGGAGATGATGTAAATAACGGATATTCTCAATGAATCGATAGCCCATCAACTCCATCAACAGGCGCTGGCAAAAATTACAAAATTGTAGGGCTTACTGAAATTGACTACTTGAAAATATACCCTAAAAACAATCAAAGTATCTCTACTGACAACGCTCCATCAATTTTTTCATTAAAACCACCGCTTTGTCTTTATTAACACTTTCATCAGCAGTGATGTTGACTGTCAATGCCATTTCTACGCCATCATTAAACACATACAGACATTTTTCAACAGAATTCCAGCTGGCTGCTTCCCCGATCCCATCTACAGGAGAATAGGCTTTGGCTACCTTACCAAGCATACCGGTCATTGCACCTGTCATTTGCTTTTGCGTTTCTTTATCAATACCCATTTCATCAAGCTTTTTCAACCGCTCATTTACTTTCTCATTTCCCGACTTCCCCTCCATAGCCTTATCAATCTCACTATTCATGGTTTTCATCTGTTCATCAGTAACCTTCTTCCTGCTCATATCAAAATGTTCACGTTTCATTTTTCTTATTCCCTGAAGTTCTACCTGGTTATTCTCTGGTATGTCCACAGTAAAACCCGCTACGTTCATATTTTTCATCCTGTCAGACTTCCAGGTATAACTGACACTATGATAATTGGGGTTTTTCATGATTTTGTTATATTCCTTTTCCACTTCCTCACTGGGTGCACCCACCACTTCCCTGACAATATCTGAAGTGAGCAACTCATCCAGCTTTTCAGCATACCCCGCCAGACAGTCGCCACTAAAGGAGCTCTTAACCACCGGCTCTGATTCGTTTCCTGCATCATTAGACACAGATCCGCAAGAAATAAAAGTGCAAACAGAGAAAACAAGTACCAGATTTTTCATTTTAGATTTAAGATTATGGGTATGGAAATATGTAGGATTCGGTTTTCAGTAAAATCAGTGACAGACACTTCAATTACCCAATGTAAGTTCACCTGCACGGGTCATCCATCCTAGCCAAATAAGCATTGGTGAGATGCATAAAATTGAGTTTGTTTTAGAAAAAACACTAGCAAATCTGTAATCAATTTTGTCTAAATCAAATATGGAATGAGTAATCGGCAGACTTCATAGAGTAAGTAAAAGAAGGGACATAGCAGGGTAATATAAACGGGTCGTAATAACCGCTCATTCAAATCCACCAACAGCTCATTATATTTCCATATTCCGAATTAATTCCCTTATTTTTAGATGATTTCATTCAGATAATATGCAGATCATCCTTCTACTATGCCTGTTGTTAATAGGGTTCAATACAAGTCCGCTACAGGCACAGGACACCATCAGGGTCAGTACCATCCGAAAGCCTGTCAAACTGGGGGAAACAGGCGCAATCTTCTATGGCTATCATACAGCTTCAACACCGGACTCACTCCCGGCAGATTTTTTTAGTAAGAATCTGAGCTACCACACCCATGAGAAACATACTATACATACCCCGGCCTGGCTGAAAGCGATTGTACATAATGATACGCAGGACTCAACTTACCTGGATTTCAATTTTTTATCAGCAGATGTAATTACCACCCATATTTTCACCTCAGGCACTGAATATATTGTAGAAACAGGCCCTTACCTTACCCCTCACAAATGGCCTTTTCATGAGCAACCGGGATTAATCCCATTGTCGTTCCAGCCGGGACAGACCAGTACACTTTATTTCAGGCTCTGGAGCGAGGAAGGACGTCCTTTTTTATTAAAAAACGCCTACATTCAGACCCGGTCTGACAGCCTTCTTGAATCTGTTCTTGGCTATCGATCTTTTGTCGCACGCACCGAATTCAATGGTTTTTTTCTGGGCGCGATCACGTTTACCATGTTATTTTTCTTGTTTATCTATTTCAAGGTCAGGGATAGAGTTTATTTGTATTACAGCCTTTATCTGTTAGGTGCGGCACTGTATGCTTTGGTCGTAAAGTCACTACCCTATTCTAATCTTGCACGACTGGCTTATCTTGATTTTCAGATTACTTACAAATTGGGGGAGCCGGTGCAATATTTGTTCTTTGCATTTTATTTGCTTTTCGGAAGGGAGCTATTGGACATTCGCCAAAATAATCAACGGCTTTACAAATCACTCTCCATTACGGCATTGCTGTTGGCAACAGCAGGGATTGGTATATTACTCTATAACATTCTACAGTTTGATTACCAGCTACAGCAACAGTTTTACATTTATTCAAGAAGCATACTACTGCCAGTATGCCTGTTTTTCCTCGTCTGGATTATCATACATACAAAAAGCCCTGTCAAATGGTTTTTTGTTACAGGCAGCTCTTTCATCTTTCTGGGGGGATTGATCGCGGTAATGCTCGATCCTAAAAGCAGTCAGTTTTTTGACTTTCCGTGGTCGGCCAATCCTATTATTTTCTTTAAAAGCGGTATACTGCTGGAGAGCCTCTGTTTTGCCATGGCCATGGGTTACCGGTTTCACCTGATCCGGAAAGAAAAAGAAAATGCAAGCAATGCCTATATCAGTCAACTGGAACTAAACCGGGAGATGGCCAAGAATGAAAAAGAGCGACTGGAATTGATGGTGAGTGAGCGGACACATGAAGTGATCGAAAAGAACAAATTACTGGAAAGTCAAAAGGCATTACAACTGAAGGCGGCTTTCGAAAAACAATTAGCAGAAATGGAAATGCGGGCTTTGCGAAGCCAGATGAATCCGCATTTTATTTTCAACAGCCTTAATTCTATTCGATATGAAATTCTAAGACAGCACTATAATCAGGCGGCCGACTACCTGACCCGTTTTTCGAAATTGCTCCGGTATATTTTGCAAAATTCCAGGGAGCATACGGTCAGTCTGGAAGAGGAAATCACGATGAACCGGCATTATGTCCGATTAGAAAGCCTGCGTTTCAGCCACGAGCTTGATTTTCAAATCAATATTGCCAATGACATTGACCTGAAAGAAATAATGGTGCCCCCCATGTTACTCCAGCCCTATGTGGAGAATGCTGTTCGTCATGGACTCGTGCCTAGCCAGAAAAAAGTCAAAAGGCTAATAATAGGGATTGATGAAGTGGAAGATGGTTATCATATCATCATAGAAGATAATGGAGTCGGTCGAGAAGCATCGAAAAATTTAAAAGAAAATGAGTATCGTAAAAGTCTGGGAATGGAAATCGCTGGCGAAAGAATACAACTTTTTAATTTAAATTATCCTTTCAACCTTCAGGTGGCCATTACTGATCTGTGGCATGAAGGTATCCCTGAAGGAACAAGAGTTACCATAACATACAAAATACTATGACAATCAGGACTGTTTTAATAGATGATGAAATCCATTGTACGGAAAGTCTCAATCTGATTCTGCAAAAAGTTGCTCCCCAGATAGAGGTGGTCGCCAAATTCAATACTTCCCAAGAAGCACACGCCTACCTTCTGGAAAACCAGGTAGACCTTGTTTTTTTAGATATTGAAATGCCGGGCATGAGTGGTTTTGATCTGTTAAACGCCCTGGCACCAACTAATTTTGATGTAGTATTCGTCACGGCTTATGATCAATACGCTATCCGCGCGTTTTCCTATAGCGCAGTAAACTACCTGTTGAAACCGGTAGATGACGAAGAACTTGCAGAAACAATTCAGCGTTGGGACAAGAATAAAATATTCAGTTCCATGCAACTGTCCATACTACAGGAATTTATCAACAACAGAATCGCGCCTAAAACCAAGGTAGCGTTGCCCACATCAGACGGCCTGGAGTTTTTGGAGATCAGTAAAATAGTTCGATGTGAAAGTGAAAGTAACTATACCCGTATTTATTGCGCAGATCAATCCAGATATCTGATATGTCGAACTTTGAAAGATGTAGAAAAAGTGTTGAGTGAAAATGGTTTTGTACGTATACACCATTCTCATCTGATCAATCCACACTATATTAAACGCTTCAGTCGGCAGGACGGTGGCTATATTCAGCTAGAAAATGGTGAAATCATTACTGTTTCGCGAACGAAAAAAGACCGGTTATTTAAACTTTTTGAACACGTGGGAAAACTCTGAATTTTGAACCTCTTTTTTCCCCAACTGAAGTAATACAGCGCCATCCCTTTCCTACAGGGTAATTTGCCGGTATTTGCCTCTTTCCAACGCTTACGGCAGGCTCCTCCCTTCTAACAAAAACAAACATTTCAAGGAAAAATTTACGCCTGATAATCATTTGCATGATCAGCGAACTACTGATTATTTCCGTATATTGGTGCGACTTATACTCTATTGAAAATACATGAACCTACCAGTCAAAATCCTGCAAATCTTATCATTGACAGGTATCCTGTTTTCATCTTTTGCGCAACCCGCACCCAAAACTGAAAATGACTATTATCGGATAGTGACGATCCCCATTCCGGAAAATATTGAAATGGAAGTGGGCGGCATGGCTGTTTTGCCCAATGGCGACCTGGCAGTTTCCACCCGCCGCGGGGAAGTCTGGATGATAGGCAATCCATATCTCAAAGGAAACAGGATGCCTTCCTTCAAGCGTTTTGCATCGGGCCTTCACGAGCCGCTGGGGCTCCTTTTCCGGAAGGATCATTTTCTGGTTACCCAACGGGGAGAAGTCACCAAAATAGTTGATCATGATCAGGACGGAGAAGCCGATCAGTACGATTCTTTTGCCAAATGGCCATTATCAGGAAATTATCATCAGTACTCATACGGACCGGTGGTCATGCCCAATGGAGATATGTTTGTCGCATTAAATGTAGACTGGATTGGACGTGGAGGTAGCCTGACCAAATGGCGGGGCTGGATGATGAAACTGGAAAATGATGGAAAACTGACCCCATGGGCAGCAGGCCTTCGTTCACCTGCTGGTTTTGGCTCCTACCAGGGAGATTTGTTTTATACTGAAAATCAGGGTGATTGGGTAGCTTCCGGACGAATGACCCACCTTGAAAAAGGAGATTTTGCTGGGAATGCAGCCAGTTTGCAATGGAGCAGCGAGCCTGATTCTCCTGTAACACTTAAAGTGGAGGATATTCCCAATACCGGAGAACCTATGTATGAGGTGGCGAAAAATGTCAAAGGACTCAAAACTCCGGCAGTTTGGTTTCCACATACAATTTTAGGCATTTCTACTTCCGGCATTCAGGAAGATACCACCCGTGGTGCATTTGGTCCTTTTGCTGGTCAACTTTTTGTTGCCGATCAGGGACACAGCAAGATTATGCGGGTATTTATGGAAAAAGTAAATGGTGTTTGGCAAGGAGTTGCCTTCCCATTCAGAGAAGGCTTCCAATCCGGAATTTTGAAACTGGACTGGGGCCTGGATGGCTCTCTGTTTGTGGGACAAACCAGTCGCGGATGGTCCGCTATCGGTAAAAGTCCCTTTGGCATTCAAAGGTTGGTTTGGACCGGAGAAACTCCATTTGAGATGCAAAGCATTCGGTCAATGCCTGACGGTTTCGAAATAACTTTTACAAAACCAGTGGAACCTGCGTCATTAAAAGACAAGAGTGACCTGACCGTGAACAGTTTCACTTATCCATATCACCAGAAATATGGAGGGGATATAATAAATTTACAGGAAATAGAACTGGAAGGAATCCTGATTTCCGACGATCGGTTGAAAGTAAGAATTGTCATTTCGCCCGAAAAACTTAGAAAAGGCTATATTCATGAAATCAAGATTGCTGGCCTTAAATCCAAAGAAGGACAGCCTTTGCTCCATGCGGTGGGTTATTATACTTTAAATGAAATCGCAACTGGCACTTCTGCCTCCCGATCCAATCTTATTCACCTGGCTGCCCCGATGCACGTACATCATTCTGAAGGTGCTGGCCCGCACACTATGCCTGGTATAAAATATCAGAATAAAATGCCTGACAACTGGTATGGAAAAGCTGATATAAACCTGACACTGGGGACTGTACCAGGACTCAAATTTGACAAAAATGAACTGTCCGTAAAGGTGGGAAAAAAGGTAAGCCTGGTTTTTAACAATAATGACGACATGCTGCATAATGTGGTATTTACACTACCCGATGCAGGAGAAAAGGTAGGAGAAGCAGCACTTTCATTGGGATTAAAAGGCGGCGACCTTTCGTATGTACCACCGATGGAGGAAGTATTATTCCATTCAGGAATTGTTCAGCCAGGTGAATCAGAAACTATATTCTTCAAAGCGCCTGAGCAGCCGGGAGATTATCCGTTTATCTGCACATTTCCCGGTCATCATTTATTTATGAAAGGGATTCTGAAAGTAGTGAAATAACCAAACCTAACCACAAAGCTATTCAGTTCAAATTGCGTTTTTTATGATTTTGTTTGAATAGCAGTGAGATGATCTCCTGTGTATCTCTGTAAGTATATCCGCAGAGACCAAATGTCTGTTTATCTTCCTCTTTTTAAAATATTTAAACCTGTTTTCCGGTTTTATTGTTTATTTAATATCCATAGAATATGCTTATATTTACGTAAGCATATAGGATATATCAGCTCTCCCTTTTTTAATACGCAGGTACTGACCATACACCCACCACTCTCTCTGTAATTATACATCCCTTCCCTTCATCTGAACAGAATTTAGTGCACTCATCTAATCTGATCAAATATGAAAAGAGTAAAATTACTATTGGTTATAGCATTGCAATTAAGTTTATATATCGCTGAAAGTAATGCACAAGGAATCTCCCAGTTCTGGGGGATGTCCGCTCAAGGAGGCTCAAATGACCTAGGAGTCATATTCAGTCTGGAACCAGAAAACGGGTCTTTAAAAAACCGCTTTAGTTTTAGTACAATTAATCCAGGAGCCAACGCAACAGGAGAACTTCTGGAAATCAACGGGAAATTATATGGCACTGTTTCCGCAGGTGGAAAGGAAGATAAAGGACTCATTTTTATTTGGGATCCTGCAAATGATACATATGAAGTACTGCTGGAATTTGCAGATGTAAATGCCAAACGACCGACCGGTTATCTTACGGCGGAAGGCACCACATTATATGGAATGACGCATGATGGAGGCGCAAATGGAGGCGGAATGCTGTATAGCTGGAATACAGAGGAAGGATTTATCAAACTGCATGATTTTGCTCTGGAAAATGGCTGGCTTCCTAACGGAGGTGTAGTAGTTTATAATAATAAACTATACGGACTTACTTCTGAAGGCGGTCCTGCTGATGAAAATGCTGAAGGAGTACTTTTTGAATATGACCTTGAACTGGGTAACTATTCCATAATTCAAGTGCTGACCAATATAACAGGGCGATCTCCCATGGGCAGCCTTACCCGTTATAATGACCGGTTTTATGGCCTAACTTCGGCCGGCGGTGATCACAGCTCCGGGAGTTTGTTTATGTGGAATCCTGGGGAAGAGAATTCATTTGCCATCCTTGCGCATTTTAACCCAGCAGAAACAGGAGCCCAGCCACAGGGATCGCTGGTGGTGCATAATGATGCACTTTACGGGACCACACAGGCGGGAGGTGAGAATAATGAGGGTACCATATTCAGATTCACACCTGAAGATCAAACTTTATCGCATGTCTTTGACTTTACAGCAGCTACCGGCGCTTTTCCTACCGGTAATCTGTACTTTATGGATGAAAATTTTTATGGAATGACCTCAGCAGGTGGTAACAACGAATTGGGTGTTGTTTTCGAAATAAATGCTGAAAATGAATACCGCGTACTTCACCATTTCGAGGAACTTGGTGGTGCAACCCCAAAAGGAGGTTTTACCGTAGTGAACGAAGTACTTTATGGGCTTACTTTCCGCGGTGGCGCCAATGATATGGGTGTCATTTTCTCCTGGGATCCGTTATCAGAAACCTACCTTAAGAGGCTGGATTTTTCACTGAACAATGGAGCAGAACCTGTTGGTAATCTTACGAGCTACAATGGGAAATTCTATGGAATAACTGCTAAAGGTGGTCAGGAAAACGGGGGTATTCTCTTTGAGTTCAATCCGGCAAACGGTAAGTTAACCCGTCATCTTGATTTCACTGCTGAAAAAGGTTACAGACCAATGGGTAGCCTGACAGTCGTGGATGGTATATTTTACGGAATGACCAATGAGGGAGGTGAAAATAATGCGGGAGTTATTTTTCAATGGGACCCCGCACTACCAGAAACATATACCAACAAAGTAGATCTGGGTATTAATACAGGCAACTACCCCAAAAATAGTCTGGTACTGGTTGACGGGAAATTCTATGGAATGACCTACGCAGGCGGTCAATATAACAAAGGGGTCATTTTTGAATGGCTGCCCGGTGGCGATGCATCCGACTATCACGTAATCTATTCTTTCCCGTCCAGCTCGGGAGAGATTACCCCCAAAGGGAATACACCTTTAGGAGAGTTAACGTTGCTGGGTGACTACTTGTATGGAATGACAAGTGCAGGTGGTAATTTTATGGGAGGGACTATTTTTAAATGGAAGCCGGGTGACACTGAACCCGCGTTCATTTTCGGCTTCTCCAATCCTACTTCAGGAGCCGAACCATTGGGAGATCTGGTTGAAAAAGATGGTATACTTTACGGTATGACCAGTAAAGGTGGTGCGAATCATATGGGCACTCTCTTTTCATTTAATCCTGCCAATGCCGATTTTCAAAAGAAATTTGATTTTGGAAACCTGGCAGGAAATGCACCAAAAGGAAGTCTTACGCTGTATAATAATAAATTTTACGGGCTGACCTACGCAGGGGGTGCGGAAGGAGGAGGTACGGTATTCGAATGGGATCCGGAAAGACAGGATGATCCAGACAAAGGTTTACGCGTAATCACTGACCTGGCTCCGGAAGCACGGTATTCGATGGGAGATTTGACAATTATACCTGCTCCGGTAGCCTTGGGAAATCCGGGAAGTTGTACTGATCTGGAAGAAATAGTCATAAACGATAGCAACAACAGTGCCTGGGTACCAGTCAGAGATGAAAATGGCAATGCTGTTGCAGAAATCAATGCAAACGGGAATAACCTGGGAATAGTGCAGGTGTCTTATTATGTACATAATGAGGAGACAGTCAGGGAAGATGGTACTAACAAATTATATCTCAACCGAAACATCACTATCACCCCATCTAACCCAACTTTGAACGAAGGAACGCAGGTTGACCTCAGACTATATATTCTGAAAAGTGAATACGATCTGCTGGCTGAAGCAACCAACAGTCAGGACGAACCATCTGGTATTACCGATATTGCAGATCTGGCCTTATTTAAAAGTAAAGCTAATACGTGCGCAGAGGACTTAGCAGGCTTAGCCGAAAAAATCGAATCCACTGCTGAAAAGTGGGGAGATGATTATGTTATCGCAACCAGCATTACAGCGTTTTCAACTTTTTATTTTGCCAATAATTCAGAAACCAGCCTTCCCCTAAATCTGGTTAGTTTTACTGCCAATACGCTGGAAAACAGGACATACCTGGAATGGAAAACCACAGATCAGATCAATTTTTCTCATTTTGAACTGGAAAGGAGTCTGGACGGTAGAGTTTTTAAACATATTCTGACTGTTCCGGCCCATAATCAAGGTTACTATACTGCCATGGATGAGGAAAAACTCTGGGCAGAAAATGCCTATTACCGACTAAAAATGGTGGATTTTGATAATACATTCGGGTATTCAAAGATCATTTCAGTAGAACTTTCTGATCAACAAGTCCTGACAATTTATCCCAACCCTGCTAGTACAGTATTAAACCTGAAAACAAATGGAAACATACCATCTCCGGAAAAATGGGAAATTGTGACAGCAGAAGGAATTTTAGTCAGCAATGGAGAATGGAACGATCAATCCAAAACCATGAGTGTACAGATGTTTCCACCCGGTGTCTATATTCTGACATTATATGGTGGAAATATGTATCAGCGCATACGATTTGCTAAAGAATGAGTCATCGAATCATCCGAAGCAATTATTATGAATCATTTCAGGATTGATATGAAAAGATAATCGGGGAATTTATAATTTGCAGGAAAAGCGGCATCATTTTCCTATTTATGATCAATTACGATAAGAAATCTTTCCGGCCTGTCAGTAACACGGAAAACGGGGAGACTTCAGAAGAAACCATATTCCATTATCAGCAGACCGGATCTGTGCTTACCGCTACTTACAGCGGAGGAAAGATCAGAATCGGTCATCTGATTGGACTGGTGGACGAAAAAAACAATATTGATATGCGCTATCACCAGATCAATAACAAAGGTGAATTAATGACCGGTATCTGTCATTCTATCCCTGAATTTTTACCAAATGGCAAAATCCGGTTACATGAAACCTGGGAATGGACCAGCGGTGATTATTCCAAAGGACAATCTCTTTTGGAAGAAATCTGAAATATCCCGAAAAAAACGGAACAGTCCTGACCGCTCCGTCCTATATCAAAACAATTCCCCGGTGCGGTACCTGGGAACAATTCCCAGATGCTGATAGGATTTCTCCGTAGCTTCCCGTCCCCGGGATGTTCGTTTCAGGTAACCTTCCTGGATGAGAAACGGCTCATAGACTTCTTCGATCGTTTCAGCTTCTTCACCGCAGGCAGTAGCTATGGTGGAGAGCCCTACCGGTCCACCTTTGAATTTCTCAATGATCGTTGTCAAAATACGATTATCCATTTCGTCCAGACCATTCTGATCTACATCCAGCGCAGTCAGAGCCACTTCAGCTATTTCAACATTAATAACACCATCGCCTTTAACCTGAGCGAAATCGCGGGTTCGTCTTAATAGATTGTTGGCAATACGTGGTGTTCCTCTGCTTCTTCGTGCAATTTCATAGGCTGCATCATCATGAATGGGTGACCCCAGAATGGCGGCAGAACGCAGTACAATTGAACTCAACAGTTTTGCATCGTAATATTCCAAACGAGCATTAATTCCGAACCGTGCCCGTAATGGAGAAGTAAGCATTCCCGCTCTGGTGGTGGCTCCGATTAATGTAAACGGACTTAATCCTATCTGAACCGAACGTGCATTGGGGCCACTGTCCAGCATGATATCAATTTTGTAATCTTCCATGGCAGAATACAGGTATTCCTCCACTACCGGATTCAATCGGTGAATTTCATCAATAAACAGCACATCACCTGGTTGTAGATTGGTCAACAATCCAGCCAGATCACTGGGTTTATCTAACACTGGTCCTGAGGTGATTTTTATACCTGATTCCAGTTCGTTAGCAATAATATGTGACAGTGTGGTTTTACCTAATCCCGGAGGGCCGTGTAACAATACATGGTCCAATGCTTCTCCACGCAATTTTGAAGCTTTTACAAAGATTTTCAGGTTTTCCAGCACTTTATCCTGTCCTGTAAAATCCTCAAATGATAAAGGTCTTAGTGCCTTCTCTATTTCCTTTTCAGTGGCGGACATTTGATCATTGTCGCCCGTCAGATAATCTTTTCGCATAGGTAATATTCTTCACCAATTCCGTTTTCACTAGCCAGAAATACCACTCAGTATTCAGCTGCTTGCTCAATTATGCACTAAATTTACAAGATGCTAAAATGAAAACCTAAGTTAGCGGAACACTGCTACCGAACCTCGTTTAACTTGCGGTTCTCTTTCAGGGAAATAGACACTTTTATAACTGATTTTATAAGCATACACACCAGGAGGTACCTGAATGCCTTTGTAATTTCCGTCCCATTTTTTCTCAAGGGATCGGGAGGCGAAAATCACTTCTCCCCAACGATTGTAAACCTTTAAATCAAGCTCTGTAAAATACCGTCCAAAAATCTCGAATGTATCATTATTTCCATCCTTATTAGGGGTGAAAATATCCGGAACAAAAAGATAGGGCTCGCATTTATCCACTACCTCTGTGATTTTTTCTATCGTGCATCCATCTGGATCTGTCACTTGCACAGTATAAGATCCAATTGTATTTACCTTGACGATCATCGAGCTATCATCAAGCGCCGGCCAGTAATAAAGATAATTGCTTCTACCCAAAACCTGTAATTCAATTTCATCGTTATCCGCTACGCACAATGGATTTTCAGGAGCCAGAGTTACGACGGGAGGAGCTGCTGCCTTGACATTAATCTCATCACTTGCCTCACAACCATTTTCAAAATTTTTAACACTTAAAGTATAGGTACCGTCCTGATCAACAATAATGGTATGCGTGGTTTCACCGGTATTCCACAAATATTGATTTCCTTGAAAATTAACTGCATGCGGCTGCAAATGCAGGGTATCGCCCGTACAGAACATGCGATCCGGACCGAGATAAGCCAGATTATCTTTATCCAGTCCTACCACAATACCTGTCAGCTCAAAGGTACACCCTCCCGCATCCCGAGCTTGTAAACTGTACGTACCTGGTAGCAGATTGTCTATCGATTGGTTTTGTCCGATAACCGCTCCGCTGCTGTTGCGCCACCAGAACTGATTGGGATTGCCCCCTGTAATGTTAAGTCCTATACTGCCGGAATCCGGTTGAGTACAACTTGCATTATCAACCAGAGGAGCCATTCGGAGGTTATTCGCCGGGGAGCGTAATGCAAACGAGGTGTCCGTAGTGCAGGCCTCCGGATTACCGCTTACCCTGAGCAGATAAGACCCTTCCCTTAATCCTGTAATTCCCGAAGAATTACCCAAAACTGTACTATCTATCGTAAACCAGGCATAATTATAAGTGCCTGGCGGAACTACATTATTAACCTGAATAGCTCCGTCTGCCGTTGTACAGCCGGTTGGCGGTGTCAGTAAAGCCGTTATTCTGGCCTTTGGCCTGGCGGTAACTGTGATGGTATCACTATTATAGCAATCTTCATTTTTAACATCTACCCAATATACTCCTGGCTGCCTGATGGTAATCTCACGTGAAATTTCTCCGGTACTCCACTTAAATTCATTGTAAGACATGGCTGCCGCCCGGAGCAATAAAGTGCTGTCGTTACACATGGTCGTGTCAGGCCCCAGGGAAAATGCCGGAGGAATCCGTCTTCTGACCATGATGGTGTCCATCTGATAACATTCAGCTTGTTCTCCGTTAGCCGCCACTGCCACATACATACCACTGGAAGTGGCGTTATATATTTTATCCAGTCCTACGATTCGGTTATTGAATATCCAGAAATAGCTTTCAGCCTCCACGTTGATCTCCAGCGGAATCACGTTACGGCACTCGTCTTTATCGGGGCCCAGGTCAATAGGATCAGGCGTTTTGAGTATTTCAATCTGATAAACAAAAGTAGTATCCTTACATTGGTTAACGGCACGCAGGGTTACTGTATATAGACCGGGGTTCTGATAAATATGCTGAATTTCGGTTTGGTCGCTAAAAACTTCCCCAGTTCCGTCACCGAAATTCCAGGTGTACTGGTCTTTTAGCGGGTCACACAATGGCGTTACTGTAAAATTAGTAGGCGAACCAGAGCAGAAACCATCAGCCTGTGCTCCAGGGCCATCGGAGTTTTCGGTGAAGTTCTGCACGAAGTTTGGCAAACCCAGTTTGCTTTTCTTTCCTCCCAGAAACACCCCTTCACGCTCATATTCCAGTGCGCGTACGGCATCCCGGTCAGGCTCACCGATTACAGCAAGGTACTCACTGCCATCAATAGCCATATATATTTTACCATCCGGAGCAATCTGCAATGAGCCGAATCTATCGGTCGCTGAACTATCAATTACCAAAACCGAAGCCTGCAAAAGCGAATCACTGTCAATACTCAGGTCATATTGTAAGAGTTTAGAAGGAGCAGTACCATATCCTGTCATCGAAATGTACAATTTCTCGCCATCCGGTGAAAATTCCACACCATAAGCTTTGGGAGGAGCCGATCCGAGGCCGATGGTTCGTTTATACTCAAGCTGGCCGGTTTCGTCATTAAAAGAAAACAGTTCAACAAAATTTTCCGGCGGGCCGGGTATAATTACCGCAAGCGTTCTCTGGCCTGTGCTATCTGCTGAGGAAAATTTCATCTGCCCCTCCCCTTTTGCTTCGGTGTCATGTGCCTGGCCCAGATTAAAAGTGCCCGACTCAGACAATCCACCGGTAGTGGCATGATACACACGGAAGGTATTGTTCCCATAATCATGCGTGATGACCCAGTAGGTACTGTCCGCATCATTTCTGGAAGAAACTATTCTTTCTGTCGTAGAATTGTTAAGAATGGTATTCTGTTCCACAATCGCACCCTGTCCGTTGTTACGGCGCATATCGACCACGCTCACGGTAAGTTGTTTTTCAGTAGCGCTAATTTCAGTGGTAGTAATTACATTGAACAAATACTCACAACCTTTACAGGTAGGCTGCGGAACGATCAGAACCGATTGCGTGGAATTGGGACTACCCTTGAGACTATCGGCGCAATTTTCTGCCTGACAAGGCATTATACTTCCGTTGGCATCATAAATGGTGATTCCATCCGTATAAAACTGCAACTCTCCGATTGAGTTGGCGATGGAAGAGGTCCCCTCAGGAGTATTCAGCTTGCCGTCGGTCAGCGGTTGAGGCATTCCTCCTGCAAAATCCAGACCGGCGTTTTCACCAAAATACCATTTGGCACCTTCCTGTCCGGCAGGTTCCAGACATATCTTTACATTCACCCTGTCTTGTGTACTACACCCAAATTCATTGATAACCTCCACGGAATAACAACCGGCGCTGTCTACTGTCAATACCTGCGTGGTATCGCCATTGGGGTACCAGAGGTACTTAACACCGGAGGGCGCCCCGCCCGGGTAAGGGTCCAGATCGACCGTGTTGCCGGGGCAAATGGTCGTGTCTTTTTTCCATTCAGAGAATAAGGGTGGTCTTTGAGAGATCGTAAAGGATTTTGTTTGAATATCGTCTGTCCCGTCCAGCAAAGTTCTGGTAAGCGTAACCGAATGCATACCCGGCATATTGTAAAGTTTTCGCGGCTCTTTCCTTGTGTCAGTGGTACCATCTTCAAACTCCCAGCGCCATGCAATGGCAGCTACCGGATGATTATCTCTGAAGATGACAGAATCTTCCAGACATTCGGCATCCGGAACACACGGATTGATAACCCGGATCGGTTCAATCTGTGCCAACCCAGGTATAAACGAACCGGCCAACAGAAATAACACTGTTGCAAAAAATATCCTGCTATACTTGCTATAAAGGGCAGCCATCTTCGTTAATATCTCAATATCTCACGTACACACATAAACAACAAATGAAGGGATCCGAATTCAAAAACGAATTTAAAATTGGAAAATTTTAAGCATTTTCCAACGAAATTGCGCCTAACTTGGTCATTATTTATAAAAGTCATGATATTTTTACACATAACAGTATCTTAAACGTATCTCTTTCATGATGATTGCCGTTTTTAAGACAATATGTTGCAACCCATGATAAAAAAACTTTCCATATTTCTATTGACCCTTATTTCTCTGAATGGTTGGAGTCAGGATCCACAATTTTCGCAATTCTATGCGAATCCCCTGTATCTTAATCCGGCATTGGCAGGAGGTGCATTAGCCCCCCGTGCTACAGTGAATTACAGGAATCAATGGCCGTCCCTCACTGCAAATTTCGTAACAACGAGTTTCAGCGGGGATCTGTTTCTTGATCGTTTCAATAGTGGTGTTGGCATTATCGCAACGTTTGATAGCCAGGGAATCGGCAACCTGAAATCGACAGAACTGGGTGGGGTTTATTCCTATCAAATCCAACTTAACGATCAGACTTTTGTTCGATTAGGGTTACAAGGAAGCTATGTAACGCGCACATTTGATTATTTTGGATTGACTTTCGGTGATCAGTTTACGGATAATGGCTACACGGGAAACCCTACTACTGATCCTGTTTTTAGTAATGGGATGCCCCAGATTTCCTATGCCGATTTCTCCACGGGAGGGATGGTTTATTCTGACTGGTATTGGGCAGGTCTGTCTGTTCATCACCTCAATCGCCCTGATTTAGCCTTTATTCAGTCCACGGACGGATCGTCTTCCAGGCTTCCCATGAAAACATCATTTCACGCCGGATTAAGAATTCCTTTCTCGGGTTATACATATCTGGGAAATGAAATTGACAAAGAAAAGACCATTTCACCCGCTATTCATTATAAGCACCAAGGCAAATTTGATCAGCTGGATGTAGGCATGTATGTAACCTATAGTCCTTTGGTATTGGGTATGTGGTACCGCGGAATCCCTGTAAAAAAATACGAGGAAAACATAAATAATCACGAATCACTGATCTTTCTGGCAGGCTTCAGAAGAGATAAGTTTTCACTTGGCTATAGTTATGATGCCACTATTTCCACCCTTGGAGTAGGCAGTGGCGGTGCGCATGAAATCTCTATTTCTTATCTTTTTGAGAATTTTCCTCCTGGCAAACCCAAAACCAGAAAGAACAGCAAAATGCTATCGTGCCCCAAATTCTGATCTGATATAGTGGCGTTTTATTTTATTAATACGTCCGTGAGTTTTCTCAGATCCTCTCTGGTATGAGCCGCATTAACAACCAAGCGTACCACCGGGTTGTCATTGATGGTAGGGTATGCAAAGCACGAGGTCAGGATATTATGATCCAAAAGCAACTTTTGTAGTTCCTGTTGTCTTGAACAAAATACGGGATACCCTTCAAAGCTTGTCCAGGCAGCAGCGTTATACATTCCCTCTTTATTCAGATAATCGATATTTTGCATTAACATATCATACTGCTTCAAATACACTCCGGTTTTGATCATTTTACACAATGCAAACGCATATGCCGCTGAGAATGGAGAGGCTCCTGAATACCACCCGGAATTTCTTATTTTCTGAAGATAATGACTGTCTCCGGCAATAACGCCTCCGGGAATCCCCATTCCTTTATTGAGTGAGCCGACCGAAATAATATCTAATCTATGGCGGGGTTTTATATTCAGCCGGGTACCACGCCCTTCATCTCCAAGAATACCAAACCCGTGGGAGTCGTCAATTATCAATATAATTTGTTGTCCGGATGGGATTTGATCCAATACAGAAAAATCAAACTGCTCCACCCAGGGAGCACCTGTAGCATCCGTTATTATCACATGGGTTTGTCTGGGATCTGCCGCCGAAATCTGACCAGCCAACTTCAAGGCCCACTGTTTCCAGGGCATTTCAGTACGCTCGTATCCTTCTCCCACAATGGCCGGATGAACGCTGGGAGCATAATATATTTTGTAAGGTTGCGGTAATATCTCGGGGAGCATCTTCATCAAAAGTTGTCCTGCCCAGATACCAGAGGAAACAGTTAATGCATCTGGAGCGCCCAGATGCTCAGCCAGCAACTGTTCGGAATCTTCAAAAACTTTCAACCTTAAGGTATTGTTCCGGGAACTACCATAGTGCGTTCCCATTTGCAGTAATCCTTCCTGTATAAATTGCAAAAACACAGGATGATGCGCCAGGCCCAGATAATCAGTACCACTGAACCATAAGCATGAATCGCCCGCCTGATTACTTACAGAGCGTCCGGGAATTGAATCGGCCCATAAAATATTATCCATCTTTGAGTTGAGGGGTCATTTTAGAAGAGCACCTGTCCCGTTTCTATCCGAAAAAGCAATATTACCATAATCGAGGATAACCCCTGTAGCCGGATCATTGCTGATCAGCATGGTTCCATCCATATCAACATAATCCAATAATGGCAACAAATGTGCGATTGCAGAAATACCCACACTGGTTTCAGTCATACATCCCACCATGGTTTTTAAACCCAGCGATTTTGCATGACGAAGCATTCTGAGCGCGGGTGTTAAGCCACCACATTTGGTGAGTTTCACATTGACCCCATGAAAATGCCCTGCGCATTTGTTAACATCTCCTTCTGAAATGCAATTTTCGTCAGCAATAACCGGCAACGCACACTTCTTATATACCTCTGCCATCTCTTCCAGTTGCTCTGCCGGGAGCGGTTGCTCTATAAATTCTACGCCGAGAGATTTTAATTGGGGAGCGATCTCCAATGTCTTAGCCACATCCCAACCACAATTGGCGTCCACGCGAAAAACAGCATCTGTATGTTTGCGTAATTCACGCACAATGGCTAAATCATCCTCTGTTCCAAGTTTTATTTTATAAAGTGGCCAGGGGGTTTCTTTTAATTTAGCCACCATCTTGTCTACACTGTCAATGCCAATGGTATAATTGGTCAGTATATCAGGATTGGGCGGTAAGCCCCAAACTTCATAAAGTTTTTTATTTTGCTTTTTAGCAAACAGATCCTGTGCTGCCTGATCGAGCGCACATTGGGCAAAAAGATCATTTTTGAGATATGGATTTACCAGCTGCCACAATTCTTCCGGTGTGCCCCACTGATAATTCGCTACCAGTTTTTCAACTGATTTCAAAGCATCAATCATTCCCTGAATGGTAACACCATAATATTTATTGGAAGTCGCCTCACCCAGTCCACTGTTTCCCTGCCCGTCATGAAGCGCAACGATCAGTGTAGGTTGCACATCCCTGGAATCGTGTGCAATGGTAAAAGTATGTCGGAGCTGAAGGTCAAATGGGTGAAATGTTAATCGCATATTGCTAGATAAATTATTAATTACGCATATCGAGTCCCCAAGACAGTTTGCTGCGGAGTGTATCAAAAAAGCGATCGTCCGTCATTTTTACAAGCCTGGCTACGAATGGGGCTTTTTTAAGTATTATCTTGGTCGACTCATCGACAATTTCAGATCTGGAGTCGAGCGAAAGCATAAAATTTTTACTTCGGCTTTTGACCTCAAAACTCAACACCGCACTATCTTCAACCACCAGGGGTCTTACATTGAGGTTATGCGGACTAATAGGTGTTACGATAAAGTTTTTGGAATTTGGCATCAGCACCGGTCCGCCACAACTCAGCGAATAGCCAGTAGATCCTGTCGGTGTGGAAATCACCAGACCATCCGCCCAATAGGAGTTCAGAAATTCCCCATTGATATAAGAATGAACGGTAATCATGGAGGAAGAGTCTGTCTTGGTAATCGCAAAGTCATTCAGCCCAAAATTCAGTCCCTTAAAAATAGTGGCGTTGGATTCAATTGCCACCAATGAACGTTCATCAATTTTGTATTGTCCTGCTTCCAGGGCCCTGATCAGTTCAGTAATTCGCTCTGGTGGAACAGTTGCCAGAAAACCCAGTCTCCCTACATTAATTCCAACGACGGCAGTCTGCCGGTTTCCTACCAGGGCAACTGTTTCGAGCAGGGTACCATCTCCTCCCATGCTCACAATTAACCTGACATCAGGCAAATCAATCTCTGTCCCAAAAGCAAGTTTGCTGTAATGTTTTACGCCCTGCTCATCCAGGAAATCCCTGAAAATGTCCGTTAATACAACCTCTATGTTTCTTAAATAAAGCTCATCAAACATATTCTGAATAAATGGCTTTGCTATTTCAGAAAATGTGCGGCCATGGAATGCTATTCTCATACTTTTGTTACTCAGGTTGCCAGATATCGAAGCAATGAATCCAGTCTTTCCTGATCTATATTTTCGATAGGATCGTGCGCATAAACGCCTGTGATGTTATAGCCAAAGCGCTCAAGTGTGGCTAAGGAAGCGGCTATGTCCGTTTGATTTAATTTTAAGGTAAGGAAAGAATCTGTCACAACATCCCCCTCCTGGGGTGAATGATAATAACTGCTGATTACTTTAACGCCATTTGATTCAATCAACCGGCTGATCTCAGCAAGGGAATAATCCCTTTGTGCCACTTTGATTTCGACAATTGCGCCACGCTCTAACGCACCAAACTGCTCACCAAACAACTGATAAATCTGATGTGCAGTGGTTACCCCTGCAAAAAAACGGGCGTGATCCAGAATTGCAATAACAGATAGTTCGTAATGATTCAGTAGTCTGATCGATTCAAATATATGTTGACCTTCTGAAAGAAATAAATCACTGTATTCCAGAGGCACATCGGCAATTGTCAGATCTGAAACATCATATGCGTGCAGACTATCCTCTGTAACCATGCCCATATACAGATTATTATCAGCGACAGCAAGATGTTGTAATGAATATTCACTCATCCATTCCAACGCCTTGTCTACGGAGTCGGTTGGTTTAAGTGAAGGCAGCATAGGATCAATCAAAAGACTTGCTTGCATAATTCCGGGTGAATTGGACTATAGCGAAATCTAAATAAAGATAATTAATAATCCAATTTTTAGTGCAGCATAAATTCAATATGTGAAGACCGTATGCATTTTCAATCCAAAAATCCCTTATTTATGCTTCCTGCAATAATGGGTTACTGGCAAGAAATTTCTCCAGTATTGTATTAAACTTATCCGGATGCTCCATCATGGGAGCATGACAGCATTTATCAATAAAATACAATTCAGAACCCGAAATTAGCCGTTGAAATTCATGGGCTACATAAGGCGGAGTAATGGTATCGTTTAAACCCCACACCAACAACGTAGGAACGTTGATACGATGAAGTTCGCGGGATAAATTATGACGCTGAGCAGACTTTGCAATCCCGACAATACTCATACATTTGGGTATACTTGAAGTTGTCTGAAACACTTCATCGATCAGTTCTTTGGTAGCCACTGCCGGATCGTAAAAAGTATAAGCTACCCTTTCAGAGATATACTCATAGCTTCCTCGCTTGGGAAAAGAACCGCCCATGGAGTTTTCAAAAAGGCCTGAACTTCCGGTAAGAACCAGTCGTTTTACCTCATCCGGATTTTTAAGCACATACATCAGTCCGACATGCCCACCGAGCGAGTTACCCAGAAGTGATAGATTGTCAAGTTGGTGATAAGCGATAAACCTTTCAAGGAAATCCAGCAATGCTTCCAGTCCGGCTTCGCGTGGTGGAAGTTCATAAATGGGCAATACAGGTATTATTACACGGTATCGGTCAGAAAAATTATCAATCACCCCGTCCCAGTTACTTAAGGCACCAAATAGTCCATGTAATAACAGAAGGTTTTCTCCTTGCCCTTCATCAATATACCGAAAACCCCCGCTAACTTTTACTTCGTATTTCATATTTCTATTGACCCGCATTAATTGAGACATCCGAAACAAATGTATAATCAGCCCAGACTGAATACAATCATTTATTCGGTAAAAAATTAAAATAATCATTCCAGGAAAGGAACGATATCCATTCTTGCAAATTTAAATTTAATTTATCCAAAAGTAAGCATTTTTCCACGTACAATTTTTGTTTACTTTCTTGTAAATATTATATTCTATTATTTTTTTTCACTGAAACCCATACCAAATTTATTTCCATAAAACGATTATAATGTTATCTTAATAGCTGATTTCATTCACCTTACAGTAGCAAAATCTGTTTTATAATTATAATTTTATTATTTTTGAATTTTCCATAATCAGTAATTCCTTCCCATAGATTTGAAGATATATCCGGATTGTCTGCGGAAGAAACCTATGAAATAAAAAGAAACCCTAGTCAGGTATTTCAGGAGATTCAGTTGCTATTCTCCACCCGGAATCACCAATAACAGGCATCATCTCAACGATGACCTATTTCAAACCATTTGACATGAAACTTCTCAAACATCGATTCTCCTGCTATTTCAGATAATGAAATAATGTTCCGTAAGAAAACCTGGCATTCACCTCACTCCTTTCATTTGGCGATTATTAAATGCAGAAAACATAACCTTTATAATTCATTTCATAATCATGACTGAATACCGACATTTCCTGGCTGCTGACTTTATTAATGATCCTTTTTTTAAATCCTGGATTCTTGATAAAAATTCTGATGCTATTCATTACTGGGAGAAATGGATGCACAATAATGGGGACCGACAGGAATTTGTTAATCAGGCCAAACTCATTTTATTAACGCTCCAACAAGAAAAAAGTGGTGAACATATTCAGGTAAATGAAGCGGAGAATAATCTGCATACCGCATCGTATTTCCGAAAAAAACTGGTTAAAATCCGTCAGAAATACTTGCATAAAATCCTTCTGACTTCAGCAGTCTGTTTTGTTATATTCTCCGGGCTAACGCTATATTTTACCGACAAGCTCACACAAAACTCCTGGCTTACCATGAGTATGTATTTTTTAAAAATTCCTCCGAAAATAGTTTCGACCATCAACCATGAGAATATTCCAAAAAATTATGATTTACCCGACGGTAGTTCCGTTCTTCTTCATCCGGGATGTGAGTTAAACTATCCTACCCCTTTTCCCCTTGACAAACGTGAAGTATTTCTTGTAGGAAATGCCTACTTTCAAGTAGTTATGGATGAGAACAGGCCTTTTATTGTCAAAACGGCTGAATTAAATACCAAAACAATGAACGCCCACTTTAAGGTAAACGCTACCAAGAAAGCAAAAACTGCCACGGTTGTAGTTGACTCCGGAGCCGTGCTTGTCTCACTGCGGGATAACCTGTTTATGAAATCCATTTTTAGCCGTTTCCGTAATACCTCCCCCAACCAAGTAGAATTAACAACGGGTCAAGAAGCTGTTTTTAATAGAATCGGGGAGATCTTCACCACCGTTGAGTAATAAATAATTCCTAATAAACCCAATGACAAACCCAATTAACCTTACAAGAAGAAACGCGCTTAAAAGCATGGCTGGACTACTTATTGCTCCGGTGTTAGCATACCCTTCTCAAGCATCCGTAGGCAAGAACCCCCGTACGATGAAATTCGTACCTGTGATGGTGACACCCTACCGCCAGGACCTGACAATCGACTATGAGATGCTCAGGCAATTGACTGATTTTTATAAAGCAGCGGGTGCAGAGGGCTACTTCGCCAATTGCCTGAGTAGTGAAATGTATTATTTGAATAACCAGGAAAGAATAGCCATTACTGAAACAGTTGTAAAAAGAGTTCCACAATCGCGGGTTGTATCCACCGGATCATTCGGAGATTCGTTGAATGAACAGATTGATTTCTGCAAAAGAATAGCAGATACCGGCATCAGCGGCAGCATACTGATAACCAGCCATTTTGCCACTAAACAGGAATCAGATAGCGTAATGATGGATAATCTGGGTGAATTTATAAATAAAACCGGTAAGATTCCATTGGGAACGTATGAATGTCCATCTCCTTATAAACGTTTACTGACACCCGAAGTATACCAAACCCTGGTCAGGACAAACCGTTTTTTTTATCATAAAGATACCTCAGAAAATCTTGAACAGATTACCCGGAAAATAGAACTTTCCCAATCCAGCAAAATGGAATTTTATAACGCCCATTCTGCTACCGCTGTTGCATCTTTACAGAGGGGCGGAAACGGATTATCGCCAATTTCCGGAAATTTTTATCCCGAAATACTGGCCTGGATCTGTAAACATGCTAATAATCCTGCCAAAAAAAATGATCTCCAATGGATTCAGGAGGAAATTGCACAAACGGAACCGTTGATCTCCATAAAGTATCCAGTAGGATCAAAATATTTCCTTAAAAAAAGAGGACTGCCCATTGAGATTGTTACACGTTATAAAAACAGGGAACTTACCAAGGCAGATACCGCACAGCTGGATCAGGTGTATGAGCGGTTTAAAGGTTGGTGCGAGAGACTGGATATTAAACCTGCCAAAATTTAAAAGAGATTTTAATTAACAATAAAAAACAACCTCCTGCCCGTTGCAATTATATTCAGGCAGGAGGTTGTCACATTACAGGGTATTATTGCTTAATTATAGCCTGGATTCTGGGTCAGATTCGAATTTCTCAGTTGTTCTACCGCAGGTATTGGCCATAATTTCTTGGTATCATCAGTTATGCCCAATACATCATCAATACGGTCGGTTCTGACCAGATCAAACCATTCGTGGCCTTCATAAGCCAGTTCAAGACGACGGTCTTTGAACAACCTTTCTTTGAATGATGCCAGATCGGGTACGCTGGCAGCGGTCAATTCTGGAAGATCCGCCCGCGTCCTTATTTTATTCAACAGGGTGAGTGCCTCCGTATTAGGATACGACTGCTCGGCAAGCGCCTCCGCTCTGGAAAGTATTACTTCAGCAAGGCGAAATACGACAAAGTGATCATCTCGGGAAACTCGTCTGGTATATTTTTTCATATAATTAACAGTTCCTGCAATGCCCAGAGTGGCACTTTTACGCAAATCTCCTTCTTCATAGGCAGCAAGAATATCCGGATTCACTTCGAGTGCAAGCGTCCCTCCTAAAGCAGCCGGCAAAAAAGTGGATGCCGTATTGTTGGGTACCTGCACGTCATATTGCAACTCCCAGATTGCCTCATCTGTATTTTGTGTTTCAAAAATAGCAGCATAAGTATTGGTGAGTTCAGGCTTGTCAGCAAGTACTACAGCAGCTGCTTCTGCCGCTTTGTCAAACTCTTTTCTATGCATATGAATTCTGACCGCCAAAGCATAGGCTGCGTTTTTAGTTACGCGTCCTTTGGTTTGCTGGGCATTGGAAAACGACTGTGGCAAATCCCGCTTGGCAATATCAAGATCTGCAAAAATTTGATTATATACCTCCGCAGCGGGGTCCCTGCTTACTTGCAAGGCAGCCAAATCAGGTGTAGAGGTTGGCTGGATAATCAAAGGCACATCTCCGAAAGCCCGCACAAGGTTAAAATAAGCAAATGCACGGAGCATATGCGCTTCGGCCATGATGGTAGCTTTTGCACTTTCAGTAAAAGCAGGATCACTGATATTCTTAACCCTTTCTATGATGACATTCGTACGACTGACGATTAAATAACACTGTGCCCAGTAAGTATTATACCATCCGTTGTCTTCAAAAAACAACAGGTTGTTCATCTGCTCAAACTGACGATTTAGCGCTGTTCCTTTTACATTTTTTGTAGGCAGTTCAGGCATGATTGTATAGTTCGAACCAAAATCCAATACCGAACGGTAGGCGCCAATGATTGCAGCGTTTGCGTCACTTCCTTTTTTAAAGAGCTGCTCGTTGGAAACCGAATCTATGGGATCCTGATCAATGACATTACAGGATGTAAAACTTATAATGAGTGCTGTAAATGCTGTTATAACGATTTTTTTCATGATCAAAAACTTAAATTAACACCTAAGGTATACGACTTAACCTGCGGATATGCATTCATATCAAAACCAAACTGTGAGTCATTGCCAAATGAATTCACTTCCGGATCAAACCCTGTATACTTCGTGAAGGTGAACAGATTTTGTCCTACGACATATACTCTGAGACTTTGTACACCAATTTTTGAAAGACCAGCAGCTTTAATTGTATAGCCCAGGTTAATGGATTTTATTTTCAGGAAAGAACCATCTTCCAGTACACGGTCAGATACGGAGCCATTACGGGCAGGATCACCCCACGCTGCCCGGTGCAGCCAGGTGTTATCACCCGGTTTTCTCCAGCGCTCTTCTGCTTCGGTAAATGAGTTGAACCAGGTATGCAAACGACCATAGGAATACTTGGGATGGTTAAAAATCTTGTTGCCATAGCTGAAATGCATAAACACGCTGGCATCAAAACCTTTATAACTGAAAGTATTCGTAAAGCCACCGGTGAACTTTGGCAATGCACTGCCCAGCACCGTGTTGTCTGTACTGGTCGAAGGTGAGGGTGTGTTCCCGTTACCATCAATATCTTCAAAATCGTAATCGCCGGTCTCAGGATTGACACGAATGATCTTCCAGCCATGGAAAGTCCCTAACGGGTACCCTTCTTTCAACACTGAAGCATAGCCGTTAAAGCCCAAAGGGCGGTCACCGTCAGGCAGACTGGTAACTTTGTTTCTGTTAAAGGAAATATTGAAATCAGATCTCCATCTGAAATCGTTTGTAGAGAGTACGTCTGCACCTACTTGTAGTTCTAATCCTCTATTTTCGACATTGCCGACATTCTGAATGGAACTTCCAAAACCTGATGACGAAGGCAACAGTACTTCAAGTAACAACCCATAGGTTTTTTTGACGTAATAATCAGCCACAAAATCAATCTGACCGTTAAACAACTTCATATCAACCCCGAAATTTGTTTGCTCGGTGGTTTCCCAGGTAAGATTCGGATTTTCCAGCTGATACTGTGCCAGACCACTCATCCCCATATAGTTGAAACCACCTCTGGACAACCCCCTGGAAGTAAAATTCCCGATTTCCTGATTTCCAGTACGGCCCCAGCTTCCTCTGATTTTGAGATCTTTCATCCAGGAAACATCCTGCAAAAACGACTCCTGTCCAATACGATAAGAGGCAGAAAGAGACGGGAATGAACCATATTTATTATCTGCACTAAACCTTGAAGAGCCATCGATACGATAACTTGCTGATAAATTCAGTTTGTTATTAAATGTATAGTTCACCCGGGTGAAGTAAGAAGCCAATCCCCAACTACTGCCGGTGGAACTCGCATTCCGCACGGATGCTGATTCAAGAGTAGGAATAGATTCAAGGGCAAAATTAGTACCTGAAGCTACCGTTCTGGTCATTCTGGATTCTTGCGCTGAATATCCTAATAAAACGTTCAAACGATGTTTACCACCAAAATCTCTGAAATAATTAAGCGTATTCTCATTAATCCATCCCATATTCTGCGTAAATCCGTTCGTTCCTGAGCCATTGGTGCTTCTTCCTTCGTAGGTCAGGTCATTTGGAGGGATAAAAAGCACTTCATCAAGACTCATGTAGTCGATGCCCAATGTGGTGCGGAAGGTCAGCCCATCCAGAATATCCAGATTGGCAAACACATTGCCCAAAACCTTATTATTAATGGCGTAATTAGTGATTTGTTCTGCCATCAGGGCGGGGTTATTGCTTGTAGCAATATAAGGATCAACCGGATTAAGCGTGCCATCTTCCTTATATAAGGGCACAGCCGGTGATTTGATAATCGCGGCTGAAACAATGCCACTGTTGGAGCCCGAATCTATACGGTCGGTTTTAGCTCTGCTCAGGTTTAAGTTGACCCCTGTTTTGAGGCGATTGTTAATTTTCTGATCAAGGTTAATTCTGAAACTTGCCCGGTTATATCCGCTTCCTATTACCACCCCTTCCTGATTGAAATAATTACCAGATACCATGTACTGGGTTTTATCATTACCTCCTGAAAGTGATAAGTCATAATTCTGAATGGCAGCACTCCTAAAAATAACATCCTGCCAATCGGTACTTGGCAAAGTAGAAGGATCCGCAAAGTAAGGAGCCATCCCGACATTCGTACGTGCCTCATTTACCAAGGCCCCCCATGAAGGGCCATTCAGCAATGACAACCGCTTGGTTTCTTTCTGAACGCCGCCGTATGCATTGAAATTAATTTTCACAGCACCTGCTTTCCCTCTTTTCGTAGTGATCAGGATCACCCCATTGGATGCTCTTGACCCGTAAATTGCGGCCGCAGCTGCATCTTTCAGAATTTCCATGGATTCAATATCACCCGGACTAATGGATGACAGCGGGTTTTCCTGCACTGCATTCCCACTTGCTGTTGAATAACTGCCTGTATTGGCTGGCACGCCGTCAATCACATAAAGCGGATCATTACTCCCTGTTATAGAACTAGCACCTCTGACACGTACGGTGGAGCGCCCACCCGGGGTGCCTGTATTCTGTGTAACAGTAACACCGCTCAGCCGTCCCTGCAGCACCTGTTCCGGTCCGGTGATGGGAAGTTCTGAAATTTTCTTGTCGCCGACCGACAATGACGCAATTGAAGAGGAGATGTCCTGCCTTGACTGCGAACCATAGCCGACTACCACTACCTCCTTTAACACGGCCACATCCGTTTTCAACACTACATTTAAGGTAGTACGGTTAGCTGTGGGCAGTTCTTGAGATACATAACCCACAAACGAAAAAACTAGCGTGGCAGCATCAGAAGGCACATTCAAAGTATAATTACCATTGATGTCCGTGATTGTCCCGCTACCTGAAGATTTGATCACAATATTAACTCCAGGAAGGGACTCATTATTCTCATCTGTTACTTTACCTGATATCTCTCGGGCATTCTGAGAATAAGAATAGCCGCTCCCAAATACCATCAATACGAAAAACGATAAAATATTCCGTATTAAATACTTTGACCGATACAAATTATGCATACTATCAATTTAAATTGGATAAAAATTTTAACAACTCATGAATATACAAAATTGAAATATATCTGAATTCAAGTACGGCACTTTATTTTTCCTGGGTTTTGTCATGAGTTACATAGCCTATTGGTCTTGTATAGTCAACAAAAAGGCTGAATAATGAGCAAACTGACTGTTATCCTGAATATTGTCTTGCTCTTTACATGAAAATTTTAGGTGTTTTGTGCAACGATTTTACCTACTCCTTCGTATTATTATCAGAAACAACAAATTATGTTAAAAGCTATGAAAAAAAGTATTTTGTATTGCCTGATACTGCTTACCGCTGGTGTATTTATGGCATGCTCCTCCAATAAAACAATCCCCTATGCTTCCAAGCGAAACGCTCCGTTTTCTTATTTTGACGAAACTTCCATTACCCAGAAAGATCAGAAATCAGGTCTGGAGTATAGTGTCATTAACGATGATCAATACTTATTCATCAATCTTAAAACCCGTCATCCACGGACGATCAATAAAATCATTACATCCGGCCTAAAACTGTCTTTTTCTCCTGATAACCAAAAGAAAAATGCTTATGCATTATCTTTCCCGCTTGTTACCAGAGAGGATAGAAAAGCATTGAAGCGTGTAGAATCTGATATCCCTAATAGTCTTGGTCTGAAGCTTCTGCTGGAAGCTTATAATAAAGAGGCGCTTTGGAAAAACCGGCAGGGAGAATATCTGGTAAATTTATTAGAAATACATCCCAACAGTATCAAAGCTTCTGTTCTGATGACTCCAGACGGAGAGCTTCAGGAACAGATTAGTATCCCGCTCAATCAGCTGGGTATGGATATTACCACAGCTAGGAATATTGCAATTTCTATTAAAGTAGAAGGTGATAACAACTCACAGTCTGGATTTGGGATTACACCTGGCGTTAGCATTGGTATGGGTGGTATGGGCGGTATGGGCATGGGTGGCATCAGCATGGGTACCGGCGGGCGCAACAGCCGATATAATTCCGACCAAGGGGTGGATATCAAACTGGATGTAACCCTGGCCACTTCCAACGATCTCATGTGAGTATATAATTCTTTATTTCAAATGGCAACAGATCAGTGAGTTTGTTGCCATTTTTTTATGTCAAAAGAAAAATCAATCCAATTAAGGTAGAAAAGGGAGCTTTCTGTCTCCTAATTATTATAAAAAAATGGGATCTTTTTATCCGGATTTTATACAGTTAACATTATTTATCTATCACAGAACTTATTATAGCCCAATGCATTTCTGTTTTTTCAATTAATATTATTTAACTTCGATCATTATCGTTCCTATTTTTTCAATGGATGCTTTTGTTACATATTCAGACGAGCAGCTCCTTATCTTTCTTACCGAGAAAGATGATGAAAGAGTGTTGGTCGAGATTTACAAAAGATACTGGAAACACCTTTATAACCAGGCATATAAACGTTTAAAACAACCCGAACTCTGCGAGGAGATTGTGCAGGATGTATTCGTAGACATTTGGACAAACCGCAAAAAAAGAAAGATAGAAAAACTGCTGCCTTATTTGCAAACATCGGTTCGAAATCAGGTTTTTATGGCGTATAACAAAGGAAATAAGCTCCCTGACTTTGAAGAACCACTTGACCATTTGGTATCTGTCCCTCCTGATGCAGATGCCGGATTTTTCCTCACAGAGTTAACCACTGCCATTCATAATTGGCTTGCCCTTCAACCAGAAAAAAGACGTGAAATATTCCGTCTACGATTTCTCGAAAATCTATCCACTAAAGAGATTGCTGAAGAACTGGATATATCCCAAAAAACGGTACAAAATCAATTACTTAACGCCCAGGGAAGTCTACGCACCGCAGTCTCTAAATTATTGGGAATCGCAATTCTACACTTGTTTTAAAATCAATTAAACACCTGAAAATTAACATTTAAAATAATTTTCAGATAAAATTTTAAAAAAAAACCAGTGCCGCATAGGAGATTTTCAGCAATTGATATACTGTATTATAAAGAACCTGATATAAAGTTGAACAATAACAACAGCCATTTTCGAGCACTCATTCAGAAATACCTGAATAACACCGCTACTTCAGAAGAAAGAGCGGCTGTAGAAAGGTATTATGATTTGTTTGAAGAAGAACCGCGGGCTATTGATGCCATGGGAAAAGCAGAGACGGATCATCTTGAACAAACCCTATTAAATCATATTAGCAGGGAAATCAGACCATCGAAAAGCATTTCTACGCAACAGATCGTATTTCGCTGGGCAGTTGTGGCAGCAGTGGTTTCGGGTTTGGTCTTATTTATTAGCCTCTACCTTCCGGAAGAAAATCAGACAGTTTCTTCTCACCAGCTTAGAGAGACTACACCGTTTATTTCGCAGGCTTCCTATAATCGCTTCCTGCAGTTGCCCGACGGGACAACGGTCGTATTGCACGGTCATAGCAGCCTGACTTATGATGATTCTTTCAATGTTGCGCTCAGGGAAGTTACCTTAACCGGAGAAGCCTACTTTGATGTAAAACACAATCCGGAAATACCATTTGTAATACACACCGGAAAATTGAAAACTACCGTATTGGGTACAGCATTTAATATCAAGGCCTGGCCGGAGCAAAAAGATATTACGGTAAGCGTAACAAGAGGAAAGGTCAAAGTAGAAAATGAAAACAAATTCCTTGCCATTCTTACACAAGATAAACAGGTGGTCTACAACGTGGAGTCAGACAATGCAGATCAACATAAAATAGAAGCCGATTCATCCCTTGCCTGGATACAAGCTGATATGACCTTTGATAATATGCCGTTTGCCAAACTGGCTGAACACCTGGCGAAAAGATATAATCTTGAAATTATATTCAAGAATGAAGACTTAAAGAACTGCTCCTTTACAGGTCGGTTTACAGGTATTGAAACATTTACGGAAGTGATGAATATATTATCAGCCACCAGCAACACCACTTTTAGTCTTAATGGAAATCAGGTGATCATTTCTGGTGAAAAGTGCATTTAATGACAGAAACAAAAATACTTAACACTAATCCTAAACTCAGAAATTTATGAAGTCAGCTATTGCAAGAGAACCTTAACTAAAAAAACTCCTCCGGCCCTGGAAAGCAATGAGGAGTTAATGTTAAAAAATTATTGGAAACTTTTTAAACTACACAAAGAATGCAAAAAAATACAGCTTTTGCAAGAGGGAACTATTTTGTCCCATGGAAAGAGGAAACGAGGACTTATTTCTACAAAATAATGAAAATCAGCTTCTACTGTATCGCAGTAATGCTAACTACAGCTCAGTTACTTTTGGCAGAAATTGGTAGGGCACAGGATATCCGTGACACCCGGATCACCTTTGGCGTACAAAATATAACCCTGAAGGAAGCCCTGCTTAAACTACAGAAAGAATCGGGTTATAATGTATTTTACATGTCTCACAAGGTGGTTCCGTATAGGGGTATCAGTGTAAACAAACAAAGCCGCACGATACAGGAAACATTGGAACTAATCTTACAGGAGACACCTTACAGTTTCAAGCAGGAGGGTAAAACAATCATCCTCATAGAAAAGCCTGCCAACACCACCAGTATTAATACGTCATCGGTTGCCTTACCGCCAATTACAGGCAAAGTAACTGACGACAAAGGAGAAGCGCTTCCCGGTGTGAGTGTGGTTATAAAAGGCACCCAGCAAGGTACCATTACAGATGAGAATGGCGGTTTCAATTTGGTAATTCCAGACAACGGGGCCACACTGATACTGAGTTTTGTAGGCTATCTGAGCGAAGAAATAGTGGTATCCGGTAATCAAACTTCAATAACAGCAATTCTGAAAACTGACACCAAAGCACTTGATGAGGTGGTTGTTGTGGGTTATGGTGTTCAGAAAAAAACATCAGTAACGGCGGCTGTATCGAGTATGAAGGGCGAGGAAATAGCCAGTGTACCCACAACCAACTTAAGTAACAATCTGGGAGGGAGGTTATCGGGAGTCATTGTAAAACAAGGTTCCGGGGAACCTGGAAGAGACGGTTCCAATATTTATATCCGAGGGGTATCTACTACAGGATCAACAGCCCCTTTGCTTATTGTTGATGGCATTCCTAGAAGTTTCCAGCAATTGGATCCCAATTCCATCGAAACATTTACTGTATTAAAAGATGCAGCAGCGGTTGCCCCATATGGGGTAGCAGGTGCTAACGGAGTAGTTCTGGTGACAACAAAAAAAGGGAAAGCCGGAAAACCTACTCTTACTTATAATGGCTACGTAGGCTTTCAGAATCCAACTGGCCTACCAAAATACGTAAATTCAGTACAGTTTGCTACTTTAAAAAATGAAATTGCCCGTAATGAAGGTTTGCCTCTGCCCTATTCTGATGATGCATTAAGAAAATTTGCAGATGGCTCAGATCCTGATGCCTATTCACCTGATGAAATCCTTGATTTCGTCATCACCAAAAATGCTCCTATAACTTACCATAATCTCGAAATGAGCGGGGGTACAGATAAGGTGAAATATTATGGTGGATTTGGCTATCTCTACCAGCAGGGTATGTGGAATACCACTTATTCAAACCGTTACAATCTGAACTTCAGTATTGAAGGAAAGGTAACTGACTATACGACAATTTCACTTAACCTTAATGGAAGAATTAATAGCGGTCATTACCCAAACTCGGACCAGCCAAACAATTCTACTGGCCGTATTCTGGAATTAATAGGCTATGCACACCCGGGATACGGGCCTGTTAAATTCAGTAATGGAATGTATGGCAGACATGCCTATCCTGCGATTTTCGAAACTGGTTACCTTAAAGACCGCAGTACGGGTATATTTACACAAATTAATATTCGTCAGGAAATTCCTTTTATTCAGGGTCTAGGTCTGAAAGGGACGGTTGCCTACGATCCTACTTTTACAATGACCAAAGGCTGGGCTACCCCATTGCCATTGGCAACAATTAACACTAGTGTTCAACCATATGTGATTACAAATGGTGTTTTTGGGGAAACAAAACCATCAATCAGACATAGTGCAGGCCAATCGCAACAATTTACTTACCAGGCAGGTTTCGATTACATAAGGTCATTTCAGTCTCATAACCTGAGTGTGTTAGGATTATTTGAAGCACGCGCCAACGATGCTTGGAGTTTGGGTGCAACTCGTCGAAATTACAATCTATACATCGACGAAATCAATATGGGTAGTTCATCCTCTGCGGATATGACAACAAGCGGCAACTCAGATAAAGCCCGTCAGGTTGGTCTAGTATATCGGGTGGCCTATGATTTTGCTGGTAAATATTTATTTGAAGCGAGCGGTAGATATGACGGACATTATTATTTCTCGCCAGAACAACGTTTCGGATTCTTTCCAGCATTTTCTGCTGGATGGAGAATATCCGAAGAAGCTTTCATGAAAGATGTTTCCTGGCTGGATAATCTAAAAATCAGAGCATCTTATGGTGAAGTGGGTGCGCTTGCAGGAAGTCCGTTTCAGTATTTAAGTACCTATAGCGTATCGGGGCCCGGTTATGTCATCGGTGGAAACGCAGTGCAGATTGTTAGCGAAAGAGCAGAGCCCAACCCTTTCATCACCTGGGAAAGAGCAAGAAAAACTGATATCGGTTTAGAAACATCTGTTTTCGGAAACAAGATCAATCTGGAGATTGACTATTTCTACGAAAAACGTTCCAATATGCTGGTGGCTCCTGATGTCATTACGCCTCTGGAATATGGGGTTGGACTTAGCCAGGTGAATGCCGGAATCATGGAAAACAAGGGAGTAGATCTTTCTGCCAGCTGGAACCATCGCGTAAATAAAGACCTTCTTTTTCAATTGGATGGAACCTTTACATTTGCCAAAAACCGCGTTCTCCAAACATTTGAAAATACAGTAACCTATAATAATCCAACCCGTCGAAGAACTGGGCGACCGTTAGGGACACAATTTGGATACAAATCTCTTGGATTTTTCCAACTTGATGATTTTAACAGCGACGGCACGCTGAAAGATGCTATTGCTACACAACCCTGGGGAGCGGTAAGAGCTGGCGATATTCGATATGAGGATGTAAATGGTGATGGTAAGATTGATCTAAATGATGAGCAAGCCATTGGAGATCCTAATCAGTCACCCAGAATAATTTATGGGTTCTCTCCAAAAATCCAATATAAAAACTGGTCCATTGATATCCTATTTCAAGGCGCGGCAAAAACTCACCTGTACCATGTAAATGAAATGGCATGGGCATTTTTTAATGGAATGAATGCCTATGAAGAAAATATGGATTATTGGTCACCTGAAAATCCTAATGCTAAACACCCAAGGATAACTGGTGCCCCAACTGCCAATAATTCCCAGGCGTCATCTTTCTGGATGCGAGATGCAGCATATTTACGTCTCAAAAATGCAACGATTAGCTATCGTATTCCTGAAAGCATTTCAGAAAAAGCCAGAATTCATAATGCCCGAGTCTATGTGTCAGGACAGAATATCCTAACCTGGAGCAAGTTGAAATATTGGGATCCTGAATCGACCTTCAGAAGCTATCCCCAGCAAAAAGTGCTTTCTTTCGGAATTAGTCTAAGTATTTAAATTACAAATACAATGAAGCCAAATATCATATTTTACCTTACATTTATCTACCTTTCGGCACTGCTCACAGCATGCTCTGACTTTCTCGAAGTGGAATCGAAAAGTCAGGTATCTGATAATACCTTATGGAACAGTCCGGGAAATGCAGATTTATTCCTGAATAACGTATATGCGGGGTTGCCTGGCCCATTTACTACTGATGATCCAGGAGAAAACTGGACAGACAATTCCATGGCAAGCAGAGTCGGCCCTACTAGTAGAAATATCATAGCACTCTCTGAATATGCCCCAAATAATGCGCCTAGCCATTGGGGACATTATTCCAATATCAGAAGAGCGAATTTATTTATAGAAAAAGTCCAATCTTCTTCACTCCCTGAGGACTGGAAAAAACTAAGAATTGCTGAGGCACGGTTCCTTAGAGCCTATTATTATATGATCCTTTGGATGTATCATGGTGGGGTTCCCCTAATTACAGATGTACTTAATATGTCTGAACAAGGGGATGAAATTTTCCGGCCAAGAAATTCTTCTGAAGAAACTTTTAAGTTTATTTCAGAAGAATGCGCTGCCATTGCCAATGACCTTCCCGCTAAATCCGATGGTGGACGAGCAACAAAAGGTTCTGCGCTCACTTTAAAAGGGTGGGTAGAATTGGTGTGGGCAAGTCCAATACACAATACCGAAAACCTGTCTGAAAGATGGCAAGCGGCTGCCAATACTAATAAACAGGTAATAGACCTGGGTGTATATTCTTTATTCTCTGATTACAATACACTTCATTTTGAGGAAAATAACTATAATTCTGAAGTTATCTTCGATAAGCCTTACTTGGGTGGAACAGGTCTGGGCGGGAGCCGTGAAGGGCTGCAAGGGCCTTGGAGAGTGGGCGGCATTCAACGTTCTTGGGGAAATGTAAATCCGACCCAAGAACTTGTAGATGCGTATACAATGGCCAATGGTTTGCCTATTAACGATCCTGCCTCTGGATATAATCCACAGAAGCCATACGAAAACAGAGAAAAACGTTTTTATCAGTCTATTATTTTTGACGGGAGTGAATGGCTGGGATTTGAAATGATTAAAAGGCAAGGAATGGGTAGCCCCAATGAAACTGATCTTAGTGATATTAATGAGGCAACAAATACTGGTTATTCACTAAGAAAAGGATTAAACCCGGCATATGCTATTAATGGAAATAATCAGCAAAACAGCGCAAATTTCATCATTTTCAGATATGCAGAAGTACTTTTAAGTTATGCTGAAGCCCAAAATGAGGCTTCAGGTCCGAGTGCTGCAGTATATGAAGCAGTGAATCTTGTTCGGGGAAGGTCTGAACTTCCTCCTTTAAAAACAGGACTCACTAAAGAGCAAATGCGAAATGCGATCGAGCGAGAACGCAGGATTGAATTAGCCTTTGAAGAAAAAAGATGGTATGACCTAATCCGGTTAAGATTAGCTGAAAAGAACCTCAATGGTCATTTGCATGGAATGGTTATTGAGCAAGCGGGAGGCGGAAAATTGAATTACAAGATAGTGGAGGCACCCGGTGGAAAGAAATTTTTTGATCCTGCAAAAAATTATTTGTTACCGATTCCTCAGGCGGCTATTGATAGAAATCCTCAGATTACTCAAAACCCGGGATATTAATTCATTTCCCTGCAGAGGTTAATAAATATACTCTCTGCAGGGAAATCCTTGGACCGTGCTAAAGCTAAGCAATTCTGAAGAGTAGTAGTTAAACCCAAAAAATCCTATGAACAGAAGAAATTTTATTCATAAATCAATACTAGGAACATTGGCAATCCCCATGATTTCTGCGCCTGATTCATTTGCGCCTTCTACCACTTTTATTGCCAATTATGACACTGAAAGTGCCTCTTGCCTGGAGCATCTTGAATCTATCGTCAATATGCATATTAAGCATAAAGTTCCTGCTACATTTTTTATCGTTTCTGATATCCTTAATAATTCCAACAAAAACAGAGTAGTTAAACTGTTGGATAATCCACTTTTTGAAATCGGAAGTCATTCCAAAAGTCATAACCTGATTCTCCCTCACCCGCTCAATCCCAAAACCGGCGACCCAAGGGTTGAGTTAATTGATTCGAAAAAAAGACTGGAGGATATATTCAGCAAAGGTATTATTGGCTATGCCACGCCTTACGCTTATGTGGATGGATTTAAAGGGCATAAGGACATCCTTAATATAGTTCAGGAAGCTGGTTATAAATACATTAGTACGATCTGCTGGGGACCGGGATTTTCTTTACCTGCACCTATTATTAACCCTTTCAATTATGAAGCAGATGGCTTTGGAAAAATTTGGGAAATACCTAAACACGGATGGCACGAAAATGTGCTCAAAGGGCACACCAATGTTGATAACGTGGCTTTGCTGAATTGGCCAAGCCCCTGGCCGGAAGGCGCTGTTCCCAAAGGTCCCATAAAAAAGCCTGTTGAAGAATATGAGGTAAATAAAGTACTCATTGACCATGCGATCAAACTCAATAACAAACATATTACGCTTGCATGGCACCCCTGGTCAATCGGGCGTTTCGATCCTCAACTAATCGCCCTTGATAAGACATTCACCTATTTAAAGGAAAAAAACATCAGGAGCGACACATTTCAAGGATTTTATCAAAAGCTTGTTAACTAGATTTTCAATATGACAGGCTTTTAATAATTCTAAACCCAAAAACCATGAAAAAAAATCAATACGACGCCATAGTGGTCGGCACCGGAATCAGTGGAGGATGGGCGGCAAAAGAACTTTGTGAAAAGGGCCTGAAGACGTTGGTGCTTGAACGGGGACGCGATGTGAAGCATATCGTCGATTATGAAGACATGAAAAATCCCTGGGAACTTCCCCACCGCGGCAGAGTCACACAGGAAGACCGCCGGATAAGTCCCGTTCAGAGCGGTGTTTATAATTATAATGAAGTCTCCAGAAAGTTTTTTGTCAAAGATATTGAACAACCTTATATAGAAGAAAAGCCCTTCGAGTGGGCACGTGGATACCAGGTGGGTGGAAGGAGTCTGCTATGGGGCAGACAATGCTATCGGAGAAGTTATCTCGACTTCGAGGCGAATGCTAAAGATGGATTCGGGGTTGATTGGCCTATCCGTTATGAGGACCTGGAACCCTGGTACGACTACGTGGAGCCGTTTGTTGGGATCAGTGGATCCAAAGAAAATTTACCACATCTGCCTGATGGTAAATTCCAGCCGCCCATGCCGATGAATTGTCTGGAAAAGCTCGTCGCAGAGCGGGTAAAAAAAGCATCCAACGGAAGCCGGCTGATTATTAATGGCAGAACTGCGAATCATACCCAAAGGGTGGGAACACGTGGTCCCTGCCAATTCAGAGGAAAATGTGAAAGCGGGTGTACTTATGGTGGCTACTTCAGCAGCAACTCAGCGACCATCCCTGCTGCCATGGCCACTGGCAATATGACACTCCGGCCATTTTCGGTAGTCAAAGAGGTATTATATGACAAAGAAAAACGAAAAGCTACCGGAGTGCGTGTCATTGATTCGGAAACCCTGGAAGTGTATGAATATTATGCAGACGTGATCTTTTTGAATGCCTCCACGCTTAATACAACACTCATTTTACTCAATTCAACGTCGGATGCTTTCCCTAATGGTTTTGGCAATAGTAGCGGCCAAATAGGCCATAACCTGATGGATATGCCCTATGGAATGGGTGCCAGTGGCAGTTATGATGGTTTTCTGGACAAATATACTTTTGGCAGCAGACCCACCGGAATTTTTGTACCACGCTTCCGAAATATTGATAAACAATCAGAGACAAAAGATTTTGTGAGAGGTTATACCTATCAGGGGGGTGCTGGTCGTGGAAAAGTGGGCTGGAGTGACGGAATAGGTATCGAGCTAAAAGAAAAACTCTCTGAAGCCGGTGGCTGGCATATGTCCATTACCGCCTGGGGAGAACACCTACCCTATTACGATAATAAAGTAACACTGGATCAGGTTAAAAAGGACAAGTTTGGGATGCCTCAATTGCGCATTGATTGTGAATTTAAGGAAAATGAAAAAGCCTTAGGAAAAGATGCAATGAACAGTGCCGCGGAAATTCTGGAAATGGCAGGACTCAAAAATATTCAGACCTATGATAGAAACAAAATTCCTGGTTCGTGTATCCATGAAACGGGTACTGCAAGAATGGGTCACGATCCCAAAACGTCAGTACTAAACAAATGGAATCAGATGCATGATGTAAAAAATGTATTCATTACAGATGGTTCGTCTGTTTGTTCCTCCGGCACAACACCCGGTCCTTCTGTTACTTATATGGCCCTCACTGCACGGGCGGTGGATTATGCAGTAAAAGAAATGAGAAAAGGCAATATCCGTTAAAATTATGATGATGAACAGACGAAAAGCACTGGAAAAAGTGAGCTGGATTTTAGGCGGGAGTATTGTAGGGGCACAGGCATTCTTAAATTCCTCTTTCACGTTTCAAGCCCCTGAATATGTTACTTCAAGCGAGCGCATTAATTTTTTGAATGAAATTGGAGAAACCATATTTCCAGAGACCCATACACCTGGTGCAAAAGCGGCTAATGTGGGCGCGTTTATGGAAATAATCGTAAGGGATTGTTATACCGAAGCTGATCAGACAATCTTTTACAATGGCCTTCGTGATATTGAAAAGCAATGTAATGATCTTTATGGTAAGGGATTTTTAAAGTGTACTCCCCAGCAAAGAATAGCCTTTCTTACAGATTTGGAAAAGGTTCATCGTGATTATATGAAAAATAAAAAAAGTACAGAACCAGTCCATTATTTCCGTATGCTGAAAGAGCTTACCCTGACAGGAGTTTACACTTCTGAGATTGGTGCTGTGAAACTTTTAAATTACAATCCTGCCCCGGGCAGATACGATGGCTGCACGACTGAAAAACCCTGGAATTAATGAATTACAGTGCCTTTTTATTGCTGGTTTTTGGGCTGTTGACTACTGATGTCTGTTCCCAGGATATTCATTTTACTGTACCTGTCAACAAGGCATTTGCAGACAATCATTCGGTAGCCCATGAGGTAGCTGACCAATACAGTATTTATTATGATCAGGCCATATTAAAACTACCCGCCAGCTACCAGCCAGCGGGTAAGCCGGTTAGGTTGGTCTACATGGCGCATGGTGCAGGAGGAGGCGTTACTGCTGATTCATGGTATCTGAACAATTTCGCCTTACAAGACAGTCTTCTTGCCAATGGATACGCCATATTCGATGTAAACGGTGGGCAATCTGTGGAAAATATGGGAGGTAGCCTTGTTGTCCAGTCTGCTTTTAAAGCATATTCTCATATCATTCAAAACTATAATGTCCATCCGCAGATTTTCGTCATTGGGCTGTCCATGGGTGGTTGCTCTTCGGTCAACTTTGTCTATAAGCACAGCAATATAGTACTTGCGCATGGAATGTTTAGTCCGGTACTGGATTTAAAAGAACAAGCCTGGAAAAATCCCTGGCTGAAAACTACCCGAAAAGCCCTTGCCGATGCATTTAACTTTGATGATACCACGGGTAATACATTCGAAGAGGACAAGGTTACTGGCTGGAATCCTCTTCAGATCAATACCTTTTCCAATGGCAAAGATACGCTCAAAATATACCCTGTTCCAGTCAAAATATGGCATGGATCACACGATAAGGTTGTCACGGTGGGTTCTTCCCGCAATTTTCATCAGTATATCCGCAACGCAGGTGGGTTTTCTGAGTTGAGAGAAATAGATAGTGACAATCATGGTCTGAGCGCAGGGAGTCCTGTACTCAATAGAGAATTGTTGCTTTTCTTCAAGCGATTTGAATAGCATTTTAAAAAAATATTGTCATCTGATTAACTGAATTTAAATACCATCATTACTATCCCGGACTTTTCATGAATCGTTTCCATTATTTGAAAAAACTCCTTGCCAGCCAGGCTTTACTATTGCTATGTCTTTTCACCGCCTGTAAAAAAGGTCCTGAATCCCGCGATGGACTGACCCCTGAAGAGGCTATCAAGACTTTTACACTTCAGGATGATTTCCAGATTGAACTCATTGCAGCAGAACCGCTTATTGCCGACCCGGTAGATATGGAATTTGATGAACATGGCAACTTATATGTCGTCGAAATGCATGGGTACCCTCTCGATAAAAGTGGTACGGGCAATATCAAACTCCTGACAGATACTGACGGAGACGGAAAAATGGACAAAAGTGTGCTTTTTGCCGATAACCTGATGTTTCCAACGGGTGTCATGCGTTGGAAAAAAGGCATACTCGTAACCGATCCGCCCCATGTACTTTATCTGGAAGACAGCGATGGAGACGGGAAAGCTGATATACGCGAAACAATCCTGAGTGGATTTGCAGTTTCAAATCCTCAGCATAATTTTAACAATCCCCTGCTTGGACTTGATAACTGGATTTACCTGGGCAACGAACCTGCGGTTACCGCCAAAGTTTACACCAAAGAATTCAGTGACAGAGGCAATGAAATACATTTTCCAAATCATCCTGATGCACAGCGCCTTCCTGAAAATGCCTTAGGCAGAAGTGTGAGATTCAGGCCAGATCAGCTGCAAATCGAAATTTTATCAAGTCAGACGCAATTCGGTCATTCATTTGACCAGTGGGGTCATCGGTTTTTGGTAAGTAATGGCAACCATATTTTCCACGAGGTGGTTGGAGCAAAATACCTTAGCAGAAATCCACATCTGCTGGTATCAAATGCTACTGAAAGTATTTCTGATCATGGCGCCGCAGCGGATGTTTATCCTATTACTGCCAATCCTGAACACCAGTTACTGACAGATCTGGGGGTATTCACTGCCGCATGTGGTTTGACCACTTACCATGGTGGGTTGTTCCCTGAAAAATTCAATCAGGCCTCTTTTACTCCTGAGCCCGTAGGGAACCTGGTACATGCCGACGTACTGAAAGATAAAGGGGCTACGTTTGTGGCCAGCCGCATGTATGAACAAAAAGAATTTCTTGCCTCCACCGACCCCTGGTTCAGGCCTGTGAATACTTATGTAGGACCAGATGGTGCCCTTTACGTGGTCGACTATTACCGTCAGATTATTGAGCATCCGGAATGGATGGCTGATGATGTCAGCCAATCCAATGAAATTTATAATGGTATGAAACAAGGCCGTATCTATCGGATAACGCCAAAAGGAACATCACCCGCTAACTGGTTCAATAACCTGAATCTGGGTAAAATGTCATTGGATGAACTGGCACAGCAATTGGGAAATAAAAACATGTGGTGGCGCCAACAGGCGCAAAGGCTCCTTGTAGACAAAAATGATTTATCTGTTGTTCCACAACTTGAAAAAATGGTTCAATCGGCCGAAACACCTCAGGGACGGCTCCACGCACTTTGGACCTTGTCAGGATTACAAAAAGTAACCTCTGAAATACTGGTTAACGCCTTGAAAGACCCGGAAGCAGGCGTAAGAGAAAATGCAGTACTTATTTCTGAGCAATTTGCCGACAATCTGCCCCAAGAAATCCTGAATGCGTTGCTCAGGATGGCCAAAGATAAAGATCCCAAAGTACAGTTTCAATTACTGAATACACTTGGATCCATAGATAACCCGCAAGTATCTCAGGTACGGCAGCAGTTATTATTTGGCGCAATCGAGGATCCATGGATGCGGATTGCAGCTTTATCAGCACTTCCACAAACCAACGAACAATTATTTGAAACTGTACTGACCAAATATAACGCCAACGTTCCGGCTTATGCGTCTCTCGTAGAACAGTTGAGTGCTATGACCAGTGCATCAGAAGATATCGCTCCGATGCAATCTTTATTAACCAAAGCCCTAACGACCAAACAAGCGTGGCAGGCACCGGTGATGAAAGGGATTGCGCAAGGGATGAGACATAAGAAAAAAGACTTTTCAACACTGCAACCCCAACTTGAAAGTGTGCTGACATTAAGTCTTACCCATCAGAACAATCAGGTACGACGGGCCGCTATTGATATTTTAAGAAATACAGGTTTACCGGAAGGCCCTGTCGCTACGCAGATTGTCAACCAATCCAAAGAGATAGTAAACAACATTCAGGAAGATACAGATAAACGTATCGCCGCTCTTCAGTTGCTGACTATTAAGGACAAATACGAAAATATGGATTTATTTAAGCAGTTGATCCACCCTACCCAACCGGTAGCTTTACAAAGTGCTGCTGTCAGTTCCATGAGCCAGATACCAGATAGTAGCGTCAGTATTTACCTGGTTGAAAACTGGAAATCTATCACACCTAATATCAGAGAAGCCGCAATCGGTACATTTATGGGTAATGAAGGTCGTGTAAAAATCCTTTTAGATGCGCTTGAAACCGGCATTATTGACCCCTCTGCGATTAGCTGGCCACGCCAGGTGGGTCTGATGGCGCAGGGAAATGAGACACTCCGACTGAAAGCACGTGCTTTGTTATCACCAGAAGGCAACAAACAATCTGAGGTAATCAAAGATTATGCAAAAGCATTAAATAACCATGGGAGTACAGAAAACGGCAAGTTGGTTTATCAGAAAAACTGTGCTATCTGCCATCAGATCAACGGGCAGTCAGGTGTCAATTTCGGACCTGACCTGGCATCGATCAGAAAACGTCGCCCTGAAAATATACTGGCGGATATTCTCGATCCTAATATCTCCATTGCTGATGGGTACGACATTTGGTCGGTAGAGTTAAAATCCGGAGAAATAATTCAGGGAATCGTAGCCACTGAAACCCCGACTGCCATTACACTTCGACAGTACGGTGGAGCAGAAAATGTGATTGCCCGCCAGGATATTCAATCGCTTGAAGCAATGGGAACATCCATTATGACTGCCGGTTTGGATGCACAGATTACAAAGGAAGAAATGAACGACTTACTGACATATATCCGTCAGAATCCCCAATAAAACTATTCCTGATTTAAAAATTCATTATGAAACAATTCAAATTCAACACATTTCGTCTGCTATCTCTGCTGATCTGCCTGGCATTTTATCAGCACGCTGACGCGCAATCATTCAAGGCTTCTGTTGTGAAAGTAGATATTACGCCAGACCGCCCCCAAAATCTACTTGGATATCAGGCCCGGGTTTCTACAGGCGTTCATGACAAAATCTATCACCGGGTAGTGGTATTACATGATGGCAAAACGCCCTTCATCCTGGTTTCATCTGATATTTGTCTGGTTTCTCCTTCTGAATACGACAAAGTGGCCGAAATGGTAAGCAAGCGTTTCAAAATACCAGCTGTGAATTTCTGGTGGACTGTCACACATACCCACGCTGCACCCGAAGTAGGCCCTCCAGGGCTTCCCGAAGCTTTTCTGGGAGATCGTTACACACATCAGTATGACAAAGCTTATACAGCCGAAGTAGAAACAAAACTCCTCGATGCCATTGAAAAAGCGTTAAATCAGCTGGAGCCCGCCCGCCTGGGTGCCGGTTGGGGATATTCGCAGGCCAATATGAACCGCCGCGCCCGAGGAATAGACGGAAAAACAAGCCTTGGCATGAATCCTGACGGGCCGGTAGACAGAAGAATCGGTTTATTAAGAATTGAAAAAGAAGATAAAACACCCATTGCTCTGATTGCTAACTATGCGATGCATGGAACAGTTATGAATGGGCAGAATCTGCATATCAGCGGTGATGGCCCGGGGATAGTTGCCGAATACGTAGAGGAACAGATAGGTGCGCCCATGTTATATATCAATGGGGCAGCAGGAAATATAGCTCCCATTTACAGTACTTACCCTTCACCCGGCGCTGGCCACCTAAATCAGTTCAAAGCCATGCTTGGCGATAAGATCATCGCAGCCCATAAAACCATCCTTTCTACCACCAGCCAGGTAAAACTTAATCCGGGCGGCATTGTCGTTGAAACACCCCGCAAGGAAGGAATGAAATGGACGAGTGATCTGAGTAATTATACCAAAACACTAGCCAATGGAAAGCATGTCGTTAAGCTTCCTGTCAGATTCCTGAAAATCAATGACGATATCGCCATTTGGAGCGCCCCTCTGGAATTGTTTTGCGAAATATCCAATGAAATCCGGGACCGTTCACCATTCCCTTATACCTTCTATTTCGGCTATGGAAATGGCTGGTTAGGATATCTGTTAACGGAGGATGAATGGCAGTACGGAGGTTATGAACCTACGGTTTCTCCTTATACGCCAGCAGCCGCTAAAGACCTGACTGAAGGCGTATTGAATTACATGCACGGAAAAATGAGTAGTAAATAATCCACTTTATGTGGTTTTATAAAACAGATGATGTTTACCTCCTTATAAAGACAAAAAATAAAGCAATTGAATAAATAGAATTTTATGAATTACCGTATAAAAATAGGCTTGCTGACTACCCTTTGTGTTACGGCTTTGCAGTCCATGGCACAGGATAAAATACTTCCCTTTCCCTGGCCGGAAGGAAAGAAAATGGCCATCAGTCTCACGTTTGATGATGCGCGTATGACAAATCCCAGAGAAGGAACTGATCTGTTGGATAAATACGATGCAAAGGCCACATTTTTCATTCTGCCTTCTAATGTAGAAAAAGACCTGACCAATTGGAAAAAAGCCGTGGCCAATGGTCATGAAATGGGTAACCACTCGATCCACCATCCATGCAGCGGCAATTTCACCTGGTCACGGGAACGGTCTTTGGAAACGTACACCATGGATGATATGCGCAAAGAGCTGCAAGAGGCCAATAGACAAATCAAAAACCTGCTGGGTGTAACCCCTACGACTTATGCTTATCCCTGTGGCCTTACATATCTCGGTCGTGGCAGGAACACAGAGAGTTTTGTGCCTTTAATTGATGAGTTATTCCTCGCCGGAAGATCGTGGAGAGACGAAGCGCCAGCCGACCCCAACTATGGCGATCTGGCCAAGCTGACTGGTATGGAAATGGATGGGAAGGATTTTGAAGAGATTTTACCACTTATTCAGCAAGCATCAAGAGATACACAATGGTTGATTCTGGCAGGTCATGAAACCAAGGAGTCCGGTAATCAGACTACCCGTCTGGCTACACTTGAAAAAATTATACAATTTGCCCAGGACCCCCAAAATGGAATCTGGCTGGCCCCCATGGGAACCATTGCTGAATATGTAAAAAACAAAAGAGCAGAAGGAGTGATCAATATCCCGGAAAGAATCTATCCAGAAACGGGGAACAAATATGTGTTGTCGGCGCAGAAAGGAAAAGGAATTGGTCCGAAAATCGCTTATATGCCCGAATGGATGGCTTTCGGTTGGTTTACAGCAAAAGACCGTGTTGAGTGGGATGTAGAAGTAAGCAAAGCGGGTACTTATGATGTTTCTCTTGATTGGTCAGTAGACGACAAAACTGCCGGTAATGCTTATTATTTTAAATCTCCTACCGGCAAAATCACTGGCACTATTGGCAAAACAGGTTCCTGGGAAACCTTCAAAGAACAAAAAATCGGAAAAATAAAGTTGGAAGCCGGGCGTCAGAAGCTGGTTTTTGGCTCGGATGTGGATGACGTAAAAGTAGGTTTACTGGATTTGCGCAAAATTGTTCTGACACCTTCGAAATAACCATAGTTTCACCTTTTATAACGGGTATTTTGACTAGCACGGGTCTCAAATCGGGTATTCCCTTGTATCACTTGCTATCAAAATACCCGGTTTTATGCCCATGAAAGCCCAAAAAGTGCTGCTTATTACCGGTGCCGCCAGTGGCATTGGTCTGGCCATTACCAAACATTTTGCTGCCCAGGGTGTGCGGGTCATGATGACCGATCTCAACAGGGAATTGCTCCAACAGGAGGCCGAAATATTATTAAATGAAGGCTTCGATGTAGCTTATACGGTTTGTAATGTAACTGCTTATGATGAAATAAAAGCAGCAACGTTGCGCACACATGAAAAATTTGGCTCCATTGACATATTGATTAACAACGCCGGTTTACAGCATGTGGCTCTGTTGGAAGATTTCCCCGTAGAGAAATTTGAACATATGCTCAAGGTGATGCTCACTGCGCCTTTTATGCTGATAAAGGAAGTTTTCCCGATCATGAAAAAGCAACAATTCGGGCGTATTATCAATATGGCATCCATAAACGGACTGATTGGTTTTGCAGGAAAATCAGCCTATAACAGTGCCAAGCATGGTTTGATAGGACTTACCAAAGTTACCGCACTGGAGGGGGCATCCTATGGCATTACTGCCAATGCCATCTGTCCGGGATATGTGGATACAGCCCTAGTTCGCGGACAATTTAAGGATCTGGCCAAAACCCGAAATACCACAGAAGAGAAAATACTGGAAGAGGTAATTTACCCACTGGTTCCGCAAAAGCGGTTAATCACGCTGGAAGAGATTGCACAAACTGCCTATTTCCTGGCTTCAGATGCCGCCTCAGGCATTACCGGACAACCCATCGTCATTGACGGAGGATATACGGCGCAGTAGATTGCTGATTTTTAGTTTATAGCAACCCGTTTATCAATGCCGTCAACATTTTGAAGCTACAAGAAGTTGACAATTTCGGAGACGAAATCATTCAACCAGAAATGAACTTAATGTGAAACACAAAGCTCAAATTTAGTAAAAAGTTTCATACGAGGCACTTCGCCCTCCATTACACAAAACCACTGTTTTAGACTGGCAATTTCCTCATTCTTTATTTGGCCAGGATGTTTTAAATTAGTAAGGTTTTGTTGATTATTTTAATTTTCTAGATTTGAAGATGTTGTCATTTTTGCAGGTGCTGGTGGTCTTGATTTAGGTTTTGAAAAGGCTGGATTTGATGTTGTATGGGCGAATGAATACGATAGAGAAATTTGGGCCACCTATGAAAAGAACCATAAATGTTGATATACCGGCAGCTGAAGTTCCTGATTGTGATGGAATTATTGGTGGACCACCTTGTCAAAGTTGGTCGGAAGCTGGCTCGAAACGTGGTATTTCGGATAAAAGAGGGCAACTTTTTTATGATTTTATGCGTATTTTAGCAGATATAAAACCAAAGTTTTTTCATGCTGAAAATGTGTCTGGAATGTAGTTACCTCCTCACGAAGAAGCGTTCTCTTAAAAGTAGCATAAATGAACAAAATTGAATTTCAAAATAATCAATATAAAACAAGAGAAATTGAATTGCCTGAAATAGGTAATATTCTAATTTCTACTACATCATTAAATCAGTTACTATTAAATGATGATGGAGGTTATGTTTCTGATGAAGCTATTTCTGTTGATGAAAGAGTATATTATTTTGTTGATGAAAATGAAATTGAACTTTCTGATTATGAGTTAATAGATTTGTTAACTTCCGAAATAAAATGATAAGATTTCAATTCTTTCCACGCTCGCAAGGAATTAGTCAACAAATTCAAAATATTATTACTTGTTTTGAAATTGAAAGCGAAAAAATTAAGTCCCCAGACTTGAATCTGTCAAGTAATGAGGTGCTTGAGATTATAAGACCACATCTTGAGAAAATAAATTTCATCTGCGAAACAGGGAAAACTAAAGATAAAAAAATTAGTGTCCCAGTTTTATTTGGATATGATAATAGAATTGATAAATCTTTTAACGCTGATGCTGTAAGTGCTGATGGGAAAATTGTTATTGAAGTAGAAGCTGGAAGAGCAGTTGACAATAATCAATTTCTAAAAGATATTTTTCAAGCTAGTATGATGTTTGAAGTGGAATATTTAGTAATCGCAGTCCGAAATGATTACAGAGGGGCAAATGATTTTGCCAAAATATATACTTTCTTGGAAACTCTATACATTTCAAATCGTCTCCACCTTCCCCTAAAAGGAATTTTACTTATTGGTTATTAATTTACGTTTGGCATTTGCGTGAGGGCTATCCGGTGCAACCTTTTTGCTTTTTCGGCAAAAAATAATCATAGAGCCGTAAAACATTCTCGTTTGTCAAACGATATTGATTTTGGTCAAAAGTGGCTAGGTTTTCCTTGTTCTATTGAATATTTCCAAGAAATAAAACCCGTTTTCGATAATTTAGCAATGGTGAGAACGGCAAGCAAAGCAACCCAAAAATGGGATACGTTGGGCGATTATCACACTAGTGTTTACGTTCCTGTTTTAGATGCTTTTAAGAAAGAGTTATTGCGTTTAGATAATGAAAATCCTGGAATTGTAGCCGAAAATTTAGTTAAATACTTAATTGGAAATCAAGATTTTTACAAAGTAATAAAAGGTAAAAACAAGGTTGAAATTCAAGCTTACAATTTACACGGAACTTTGAATTTATCGTTTAAAAACATACAACCAAAAGCTAGAATACAGAGATTAAAATTACCAAACCGTTTAATTGAAGTCGTTTACCAAGATAATTCAAAGACTACAATTTTAGTCACTTTAAACGAAGGATGGCAAATTTCTTTTCGAATTCACAATGCAAGTTCAAGAATTGAGCCTTCTTTAAAGTTCGATATTAATTTAGTTTCGGCACCACATTCCCTTTTTTCTAATCAGTTTTTTATTGATTAAAGTCGATCATTAGTACTGTGGGTCGGAGGCTAACCATTAACTTACATGTTTGCGGAGGTCTGGGACCATTATTCACTCTCATATTACCTTCCTTGTCAATCACTATATAATGTGGAATAGCCCTCATTTTATATTGTTGAAATATTTCACTTTCTGACGCCGTTGGTGCTTGTCTTATCTGTATCCAATTTTTTGAAACACCGAATGGTTTGATAGATAGTTTTTCCATTTTTGTTCGTCCTGGTCGTATAGCTACAGTTCAGGTTTACTGTTAATCATACCGGAAGCCAGCGTATCCTTGCATAATTTCAATTCATAAGGATAATGCTATACGGGTTGATATATTTTGAATCGCAGAGTGAAGGACCAATATGGATTTACAGATTTTATAACGCCAAATAAATCATATAATTATTTGGCGTTAATTTTTTAATCTATCAGGCATTTACAGAGTATGCCTACCTGTTCCTTTTATATATTTGAAAACCCGGAAATTCGATGACCCTATTTCAGGTACAACTTCCCCAACGATGCCGGCACATGAAAATCCGGCGAAGGGGTTTTCGGATCAACCCAGGCAAGCCAATTTTTAACCAGTGAATCATTCTTCATTGAAAATTCGGCCCGATAAGCACCAAAATATACCTCATTACCGTTAGCCAGACTTTGTACAAACGTCAATGGAATGGCACCTTCAATGGCATATCCACCGTCATATTTTCTTGATTTTATCTGATAACCTTCAGGAGCATCCCAATCATAATTAAACTTTCTGTAATGCTTGGCTTCATAAGCCAACACCCTGCCTAAAGCGTCCATCTCGAATCCATAATAAGACGCCATTGCAGCATCTTTTGATAAAAAGATCTCCACTCTGTCTTCTTTTTCCAAATCTCTTTCTTTCAGAAAATCTGTCACAAGGACAATATCTTCATCTTTGGCATCGTAATAAAAATAAAGGAACTGACTATCCTTCAAAAGCACTAAGGAGGTCTCCGGATTAACATCTTTATTCCATGGATTCATAAAAGCCGATAGAAGTGGAGCTTTTTCCCACTCCTTCTCCGATGCTTCACCATCCAATATTATCGCCTGATCTGCTATCGTAGTTACAGTATATTGTTGCTCATTATTACAACTTACCGCCATTAGGCCTATTATTATTACGAATATTCTGTTCATTTCTTCTTAATGGGTTCTCTAAGTTTTCTCAAAGGTGTCTCGCCTTTCAAATCCATTTTTAACGCTCCTATCCGTTCTTCGCCACCACGCCAACCTTCTCGGGCATTGAAGTACATAAATAAAGAGCCTTTCCAAGGTACGATGTCTAATTGATAAATAATAGCCGAGCGCCATGGAATTGACGGCTCAGGTTTTACAATCGGGTTAAAGTCAGCTTCTTTCCAATCCAGTCCGTCCAGACTGTGAAGCATCCGTATTTCTGAACGTGACTGATTGTTTTCATCAATATAAATAGGATTATAAAACGCAATATATCCGTCATTATATCCATATGCCTTAAATCCTCCACATCCGTAATTTCTGAAGGGCAGGCTCTTGTCGGGCATCAATACGGGTTTTTCTCTCTTGGTAAATGGTCCTAATGGGTTGTCCGCTTCAGCACAAAATATATACTTTGGTTCACCATAACCAGCATCTTCCAGGTGTACCATTCCTGCGCTATAGTACATTCTGTACTTACCGTTAGGTAATTTTATCACACATGGGTTTCTGGCTTCCACTCCTGAACCTTCTCTTTCCAGAGGCAAATCAGGGAAAATTAAATCCACGGGCTCCGACCAGGTTTTAAAATCTTTGGTTGTGCGGGCACGGATAATTGTGCCATACTTTTTCATCCATTCTTTGTTACCGGTAGCTTTTGTCGTAGCCGCATAATATTGAATCCATTGCTTTCCATCGCTAAATATATACTGAATTCCGACCTCTCCTTCCTCCCTGAAAGCCTCTGTCCAATTCAGTCCATCAGGCGAAACCGAATGAAAAAACCAGGTATGCCAACCTTTTTCGTCATGCGAAAATCCATGATAGAAAGCATGCCATTGATGATCATGTTCGCCAGGTGTTAAAATCTGAGGATCACCGATTACCAATTCAGGCAAACCAAAAGTCACCGGATCGATGAGTGGGTTTTCTGGAAGCTCTTTCCACCTGCCCGGTTCCCAGTTGGGCGCTTTAAATTCCGGAAATTTACTTTTTTGCTGAGCTTTTGACTCAAAACCCAAACACAATAAAAGACCCACACTTAGCAGGATTTGAAAACTGGTTCTCATCAGTTAAAAGACAATTATACTTGTTGGCACACGACCTCTTCCAACGAGAAAGCTCCAGGACTTCCTATCTACTTATAAAATCAGGGGAACCGCTTTAATAGAATAAATTGCTATAATATTTAAGATAACATCCTTCAAACATAAGTATATCCAAACTTCTGAGGCGTACTTGAATAGTAAAGAATCATTATAGGCTGACTTTTGAGAGAATGAATGTCTGTCAATCCAAGTAATACCTTATCAATGCAATCCTATAGAACTTTTACCCGCCGCAATTTCCTTTCAAGTAGTGCTGCACTGACTGGTGCACTTTTTCTTAATCCCTTTACATCAGGAGCGGCTAACCTATATTTTGACTCGAAAAAGAAAGCACTCGTTCTCTCCCATTTCCCACATCCTGTGTATGCTTTCATCTGGCGCAACTGGACGCTTGTGCCGATTAACAGAATCGCTGAAGTATTGAAAACAGATGCCGCAGAAGTGCTGATTGAAGCAAAAAAGTTAGGGTTGTCCAATCCACCAAACATATCCAAGGAGCAATGGAACCGAAGTTACCTCACTGTTATTCGTCGCAACTGGCATTTACTTCCTGAAGAACAATTACTTGAATTGCTCGACTGGGAAAAGGAAAAACTGGAATTCACTTTGCAGGAAGATGACTTCTTCTATGTAAAATTAGGCAATTTGAAGCCAGTTTGTGAGCCACTTTCGTTTCATGAGCTGGCAAAGGTAGATCCACAAAAAATCAAAAAATTCCAGCAAATTATTAAGGAGGAATTTCCAACGGGTATGCCCACGCAGAAGGAGCCCTATTTCCAGTTTGTCAAAGATTTATCCTTACCGCCTGACAATAAGCCGGCGGTTACTGCTTCAGGATTCCAGCCCCGATTCGGGTATGCCTATTTTGCATTGTTTGGCGATCCATTGCTTGACACGAGTATTGACCCGTATCCTGAAGGCTATCTGGAGCAAATGGCGGCATCAGGTATGGATGGTACCTGGATGCACATCGTGCTAAGCCAACTAACGCCATTTCCCTGGGAGCCGTCGTTAAGTAAAAACTGGGAAACAAGGCTGCAAAATCTGGCAAGGTTAGTCGCTAAGGCTAAAGCAAAAGGGATTGGTATTTATCTGTACCTGAATGAACCACGGAATCAGACTCCTGCATTTTTTCAGAAATTCCCACAGTTGAAGGGCGCCGGCAATTCTATGTGCACGTCTCTGCCGGAAGTACAGGATTATCTAACCCAATCTATTGCAACCATCACTGAAAGAGTTCCGGGGCTGGCAGGATTTTTCTCCATAACAGCTTCTGAAAACCCTACCAATTGCTGGTCGCATGGAAAAGGGAATGAATGCCCGCGGTGCAGTACCAAGGGTCCGGGAAAAGTAATTGCAGAACTGAATACACTGTATAGCGATGCCATCCGGAAAGGCTTTGAAAACCATAAAAACAAGCAACCACAGACCACCCTCACCACCCCGCCCCGACTGATTGCCTGGGATTGGGGATGGAAAGAAAACTGGGCGGAAACGATCATTCCAGCCCTGCCCAAAAGTATGGCAATCATGAGTGTCAGCGAATGGAACCTGCCTATTGAACGGGGAGGAATACAATCGCAGGTCGGAGAATATTCAATATCAGCGGTAGGCCCAGGTCCTCGGGCCATGCATCATTGGAAAATAGCCAGAGAACATGGCTTACAGGCTATCGCCAAAATTCAGGCAGGTAATACATGGGAAATTGCAGCGGTTCCGTACATTCCGGCACTGGAAAATGTAGCGAACCACATTGCCAATCTGCGCAAATCAGGCGTGGAAGGTCTGATGCTGGGATGGACACTCGGCGGATATCCTTCACCCAATCTGGAAGTAGTAGCCTTAATGGGCAGTGATCAGAATATTTCACCTGTTGAAGCAATGCAACAAGTTGCGAAAAGACGCTATGGAGCGGCCGGCAATCAGGTGGTAAAAGCGTGGGAACTATACAGCAAGGCATTCAGCCAGTTTCCCTATCATATTGGTGTCGTTTATCATGCTCCGCTGCAAGCGGGACCTTCTAATTTGCTTTGGGAGAACCCTACAGGTTATAGCGCTACCATGGTGGGGCTGGGTTATGACGACCTTAAAAAATGGAGAAGTATTTATCCGGAAGCAGTTTTTATCCGGCAGCTCCGTACAGTGGCAGACGGCTTCCGCGACGCTCTCTCCGCCTTACGGAAGAATACCGCCTCTTTGCCACTTGACAAAAACACGCGGGCAGCCCTCGAAAAAGAAATGAATGTTGCCGAAACCATTGCCATCCATTATGACAGCATTGCCAATCAGGCCGAAATTATTATTCTGCGTGACCAGCAACCCGACAAACCAAGCAAACAGCTATCTACACTCCTGCACAGTGAGATTGCGCTTGCCAAACGGATGGCCGGGTTACAGTGCAAAGACTCCCGGCTTGGCTTTGAAGCATCCAACCACTATTTCTATGTACCGGCTGATCTGGTTGAAAAAGTCATCAATTGTCGTTATTTGTTAGAAAAATGGTCGTAATGACAAGGATTTAAAACCATCTGCTGACACCGACAGATATCAAGTAATCAGCAAATGCTGCGTCTCCATGTGCTTTGCCGGTAGGATCCTGCTTATCGGCATAGCTTTTGGTTCGGTTGCGATACACCGCTAAGGGTACTGATCCAAATGCAGAAAATTTGCCTTTGGAGTAGGTTATTCCGGGCTCAACAGAAACGACATAACCCGGTCTCCTGTACCCTTTACTACTACCAATCAGGTCAGAAGAAGGCACACCTTCTACTCTACCGCCCAAGGTAATTGAAACACCTTTCAGCAAGGCATAATTCATCCCTAAACGTGCAGCAAACTGGTCTGCCGCCGCAAAATAACCCGTAATAGGATCAATGGTTTGAGATTGAGGATTTCTCACAACTCCGTTGTGCTCTTTGGGATTTGACAAATAAAATCCGTTGAAATACAATCCAAATTTAGTACCCAGGCTGGCATAGCCTTGTGCCTCAAGAAACACACCTACGGCCCCATCACCCAATTGAATGGATTGATCGACAGGTCTACGAATGGTATAGTCTTTGCCTTCCTCATCCCGGCGATGAAATTCGCCGATTACACCTTTGTTACCCGTTGGAAGTTTCACGCCTGCACCCATCATCACATTTACTTTCGGCATTTTCACTGGATCAATCAGCCAGCTATTGATAGATAAACGTAAATCACCAATGCCTTTGGAACCTGTGTAAAACCGTGCCTGATCGGGATTGGCGGTAACGGAATTCCCATAATGTTCATAAAGTGAGGATCGGTCATTGTGGAGAAAAGGCACGAAAACAGCGAAAGAAACCCGGGATGTTGCCTGCCAGGTAAGGCCCAGGTCCAGTGCATGGGCCACATTGATCACCTCAGTGTTATGTTCCACTCTTTCCTTTTCCTCCACATCCCCTCTGAAATGACGGAACGATTTGAAATACCGGTAATTGGCAGATACCTGAAACTTTCCCTGTGACGCACCCTCATCATGCCCACCGGCCATACAGGAACTCATACCACGGATTGCAACGCAGCCCTGTGCAAGGGCGCCAGAATGATTCAACACGAAAAAAAATAGTAAGAGTATAGATAGTTTTTTCATAAACAGATAGGTATAAGTGTTAATACCAACGGAAACAGGAGAAAGTATTTCCGTTGGTAATAACAAATATAATAATTATAATATCCTAAATATCAGAGTTTTATATTTTTTCATCTGTATATTGCTGCATCTATCTGCTCATTAGCATTAAACAGACAAGTTTCTATATAAAGAATTCATTATCAGAAACTTCTATAAAATATTTCTTAATTCTAACGGGATATTTGAGAAACCGTTATGGTCTGAACGGAATCTGTCTACGTCAACCTTTTTATTTATTGATGAACACTACCTTGTTAGGATTTATACCAGTAGAAATCGTGTATTTTTTGTTTCCTTCAGGGTCAAAACAGGTTACTTCTCCTTTCGTAACATAGTTTTTCGCATCCGTCACAAATACTTCCCCTGATATTTCATCCACACTAATACTATACAAGGTGGAGATGGCCGTCCCGTCAGTAATGAAATTTTCTTTTTCCAAAGTTTCTGTTTTCACATTATAGGTTTTCACTTTTCCACCAGCAGCCGTGATATAGGCAATATCCTGATGTATCACCATACTTCCCCCCGAAAATTCGGCTGACGACTTCAATTCATCTGTTTTGCTATCAATAATCGACATATGCGATTTGACATCTGCATAATTACCAGTTGAGATCACATATACATCGCCATATGCATCAGCCGCCAGAATACGCGGGTTCATTACAACTTCTACTTTTTTAATTTCGGTTTGCGTAATCAGATCAACAACGGATATAGTTTTATCGTAATCAGGATAATCAAGACCACCGGAATTGGCAACATACAATTTACCGTTTGATATGGCCATCTGCTCAGGGTTTCGTCCTACGGTGATATATTTTTCAATTTGCAGCGAAGCTGTATCCATCACAGCAACTGTCCCATCATAAGATGAAATATATGCTTTGTTTTTATCAAAAACGATATACCTCGGCTGACGGCCCACCCCATTGTTTTTCATATCAATCTGGCTGATGGACTTTGCCGTTTTGGCATCCACGACTTCAACAGTACTGGAAACATTGACCACGATATACATTTTCGATCCATAGACCGCAATATCATTGGCAGTATCCCCTAAACCTCTGTTATTCTCCTCCTTAAACCGATCTTCTGACAGAGTATTCTCCTCAAAATCAAAATAGCTCAACGACGAATTGTTAGCGTTGAATAATCCTTCTGCTAAGACATACAGCCCTTTACGTTCGGCTACAGGAGCTGGCTGTGGTTCTTTGTTATTTTGGTCATCGCGACAAGCAGATAAAATACTTGTGAATGCTAATACCAGCAAAAGCCTCTTTACTTGAAAAATTTTCATGTGAATTGTGAATTAAATTGAAATTTGGATTGAAAAACGATACGATCTCCCGGGCATAGGAAAACTCCTGATGAATGCATATTCCGCATTCAATAAATTGTTGATTTCTAATGATGTAGACAGACTTTTACCAGCAATATTGAATCGGTATTGCCCCGACAAATCAGTTACAAAAAAGCCGGCAACATAGTGTTCAGGGAGATTTTCTGATAAATAATAGCGATGCGAAGTCCAGGACTGATTAAAAAAAACAGACCATTTATCATGATCTAAACCTGCATTGATTGACAAGGTATGCCTGGGCGTGTAAGGAATCTGGTTGAGATAAGCGGAAGAATTCTTATCGGTTATGTCCAAAGCTTCCTGAAATGTATAGTTAACAGCTGCACTTGCTTCGGTATTCCATGGGACATGAACCTGCGTTTTCAGTGCGAGATCAATACCTCTGATATCGACTTCACCCAGATTGAGGATGGTCCATGAGAACAAATCCTTATTAGGCACAGCTATTATCTTATCCTTGACATAGTTATAATAGACATCCGTAGTGAAATCAAGATACTGCACTTTTTTGGAGAATTCCTTGTGCCAGGTGATACCCAGATTGTATTGGGTGGCCCATTCGGGCAAAAGTGATCTGTTTCCTGACCGGCTGTAATACAAATCATTGAAGGTAGGCGACCTGAAAATGTTCTTATAAAATGCGCGTATCTGGAATTCGGAAGTAGAAAGAGGCTGATACGTAGCCATAATGGATGGTGACCAGATTGATTTATCCGCGGCAGGTGTCCCTAGTTTTACCTTGTCCTGCATCCAGGTATGCAACAAAGTACCTTGTAAATCAAATTTTGGCAGGTGCATACGGGCAGAGATGGCATTCAACCACATCCATCTTTGGGGATAAGCAAAACCATACATACTGGTATGCAAGGTGGAAAGTGAAACATCGGAGGCATAAGCAACTTCAATGACAGGACTGTAATTCCATGCTATTGAAGCTGAGGTATAATAATCCTGTTGATAATATCGCTGATCTAGTTTGCCAGCGGAGTTTAAGTAATCAGGATCCAGATAGCGGGTGTAATTCAAAGTATATTTTCCATTGAAGTGCAACCGCCAGTTTTTCCATTTATTTCGGTAACTCGACTGAACAAAAAAATCTCGGTTCCATAGATGCTGATTAGTAAAAGGGTTATAAAAGACCACTGCACCCGGCAAACCTCTGTCTGAATGGTAGTAATTGACACGGATGTTCAGGTAAGTACTATCACTTTTCCGCCAGTAAAAGGCGGCATCCTGTTGTATTACGCTTAAAGCTGCATTGGTCCGATTAACCAGCGAATCTGAGCCATCGCCTTGAACTCTAAACCGATACCGGCCATGTGCCTGTTGATAATTGCTTGTTAACCGAAGGGCCCATCTTTCACTCAGTCGTTGTTGCAATTGGACAACTGGATGAACCAAACCAAATGAACCCGAAGTCAGGGAGACTTTTATTTTGGTAGGTCGCAACGAATCGAGGCGTGGGATGGCACTGTTAATCATCAATAAGCTTGCAGAAGCAAGGGACCTGGCAGGTATACAAATATCCGCTGGCTGTCCATTGAAAAGCGTAACACTGTGAACATTATCGAGATTAATTTTACCCAGGTCAATCTGTCCATTCTGCCAATCGGTAATAGGTACGCCATCATATTGAACAGCGGTGTGGTTAGCGCCCAAACTCCGTACCGAAACAGTTTTCAGGCCCCCTATTCCTCCATAATCTTTAATATTGACACCAGAAAAATGCCGGATGGCATCAGCCATATTATAGGCTGTGTATTTCTTAAAATCGGTAGCATGAATGGTCTGCGAAGGAATAATCGTTTGAACCTTGTGGATGAAGGTGCCCTTAACGGTTACATTATTCAGCTGAAGAACCGAGTCAGGTTGAGCAATGCCTTTTTGGCTCAATACCAAAAACACAATAAGGATCACAGGCCCATAACCAGCCCGGAGTTTTTCAATATAATACGTTACCATGGTCTAAAAATTGACCATAGCCCAGGAAGAATAAATCAATGGAAATACAAACGATGTATTTTCATTCCAGCCTCAATCCCCGAAAGCTATGAATTAAAAAATGGCCATGGCAGGTATTCTGACTTACTCCCCTTTATCCTGTCTTCCCATTTCAATTGAAACAGTGACTATGCAGATCGGATATCGGTTAACAGAGCTTACAGCTGCGGGACAGTTCCGGATTTCCACCGGATTCCCATTTAATCTTCGATGGTATTAATTGCCATCAAGGAACCAAAAGCATGACAAAGGTAGAGAATTTTCTGAATAAAGAGCGCAACATTTACCGCCCGCCGCCCAGTGCCCGGTATAAATTGATGATTGCCTGGAAGCGTTGCAATTGGTCATTGACACTACCCAATTCAGCTTGTAACATTGATTGACGTGCGGTAATGACTTCATTATAATTGGCAAAACCATTCTGAAGCAATTCCTGAGAATAATCCACCGATTTTTGAAGGGCGACAAGCTGGTTATCCCTGATCTGCATTTTGTCTATTGCAGTTTGATGAAGTGATAAAGCATCAGAAACCTCTTGTCCTGCTACCAACAAGGTATTTCTGAAATTCAGCAAGGCTTCCTGTTGCTGGGCCTCAGCTACTTCCAGTCGGGTTTTATTAATTCTTCTGTTTAATACGGGCTGTGTAAGGCTTGCCCCTATACTGGCGGCCAATGAAGCCGGGTTAATAAAATCCCTGAGCATAAGCGCTGAAAAACCGGCAGAACCGGATACGTTCAGTGCCGGGTAAAAATAGGTTCTGGCTACATTGGTCATTTCAAAATAATACCTCAAATTCAGCTCGGCCTGTAGCACGTCGGGCCGGTTGGCCAGCAGAAGCGCCGGCACACCGGTCGCCAGATCATCGGTTATTTCCTGCTGGTCAAGCTGTCCCCTTTCAATTTTTTCTGGTGGCATACCCAGAAGGATACTCAGCGCGTTTTCGGTTTCACGGATACTTTGCCGCAGATCCGGAATGGTTACCTCCGCCACATACCGCTGGGCCTCACTCTGTACTACCGCCGCTTCCGTTACGATGGCCGATTCTTTTAATTCCCGCATAATACTGACAGTTGTATCCCAGTTCATCACGGTCTGCTCTGTAATGGCCAGTTGCTCATCAAGTGCCATCAAGACATAATAATAATTCGCTATCCCGGCCACCAGACCGGTCTGAACAGCCTGCGCACCTGCCTGTGATTGGAGAAAAGAGGCCATAGCCGCTCGCTTGCTGCTTCTGAGCTTTCCCCAGATATCCGCTTCCCAGGCAGCCGATAGTCCCAGTTGGTACTGCGTGGCATGGGTTCTGATTCCAAACCCCTGTGCTTCTGAAAGCTTGGAACGGGTAATGCCCAAATCAGCATTGACCAGCGGCATGAAGGCGGCACGACTTTGCAAAAAATAAGCCTCAGCTTGTTGAATACGTGTATATGCCATCTGAAGGTCCAGGTTATTTTCCAATCCCTGACTGATGAGATCCGTCAGCAGGGAATCAGTAAATAAATCTTTCCATGACATTTGCCCCAGTCCGGTAGAGTCTATATCGTGGTGGTCACGATACAAACCGGATGTTGCTAAATTGGGTGATTGATAGGGACGAATAACATTACATGAAGTCAAAACACAGGTAATGACAGCCAGCTGCAACACATATTTTAAAATACTCATATGCATATCTTTCTTCATTGAGTACTGAAACCTTATTAATTATTCCGCCCTTTCAGGGAGTAAATGGTCATCGTCTATCCCGGTTGCCTCACGCGGTTGACCAGAAAGTCGCTCCTGCAATCCCTGAAATATGATAAACAGAACAGGAATCACAAAAACCCCCGCCACTGTTCCAATCAGCATACCACCTACTGCGCCTGCTCCTATCGACCTGTTACCTTCGGCACCGGCACCGGTGGCAATCAGTAGGGGTATCAATCCAAAAATGAAAGCAAAGGAAGTCATCAGAATCGGACGTAAACGCGCTTCGGCCCCTTTGATAGCCGATTCTACCAGTCCAACTCCATGTTTTCGTCTTTCAAGCGCAAATTCTACAATAAGAATAGCATTTTTGGCTAGCAGTCCCACGAGCATTACCAGAGTGATCTGCATATAAATGTTGTTGGAAGTGCCGAATATCCAGGCGAAGACAAATGCTCCTGCAAGTCCGATGGGAAGAGAAAACAAAACAGCAAAAGGTAAGATGTAACTACCATACTGTGCACTCAGCAAAAGGTACACAAAGACAATGATCAGAAGAAAAATAAGGCCTGTTTGTCCGCCTGAAGCAATTTCTTCGCGTGTCATTCCAGAAAATTCAAATCCATATCCAGCCGGCAGAACCTGTTCTGCTACCTCTGAAACCGCCGCTATGGCATCCCCTGAACTGTAACCCTGATTTGCTGCACCTGTAATGCTGATTGAAGTATACAGGTTAAAACGTGAAATAGATTGAGGACCATATACCCTTTTTAAAGCAATGAAAGCATTTATTGGCGCCATTTCGCCATTGGCATTCCTGACAAAAATATTATTGAGGCTTTCAGGATTGGCCCTGTATTCAGGACTTGCCTGATACATTACCCTGAACTGTTTCCCAAACTGGTTGTAATTGGAGGCATAAACTCCCCCATAATACCCTTGCATCGTCGAGAGAATATCATTGACAGACAACCCTGCCTCCTTTACCTTGGGCACATTGATAGACATTTCAAACTGAGGAAAGTTGGGATTAAAGGAGGTAGATGAATATTGAATTTCCGGCCGCTCTGCCAGTGCTGACTGGAAATCGGTATTGACTTTATAAAAACTGGCAATCGAACCGCCCGTCTTGTCTTGCAACTGTATTTCAAATCCACTGGATAGTCCAAAACCCTGCAAAGTGGGTGCCCCAAAAAATACAATTCTTGCGTCTCTGATGCCTGATGTTTTTGCAAACAATCCGCCGATCAAAGCCTGCACATGTTGCGCCGCATCTTTTCGCTCGCTCCACGGTCTCAGCCGGATAATAAGCATGCCATAATTACTTCCCGCGCCACTGATCAGACCGGTACCATTAACCCTTAGAACCGTTTCTACCTCAGGCAAAGTTTTGACGATATTTTCTACCTGCAAAGTAATCTCTTCCGTTCTTTCCACTGAAGCTGAAGGTGCAAGCGAAATATCAGCCATAATGGTACCCATATCTTCATTAGGAACAAATCCTTTGGGCGTAGTACTCATAAGCCACGCCAACAATCCCCCGAATACAACAATAATTAATAAGGCGATCCATTTCTGCGCCGAAAGAAAAGCAACACTACGGGTATATTGGTCAGTCAGCCGCTGAAATCCTCTGTTAAAAGCATCAAAAAAACGTTGCAGCCAATTCTTTTTACCATGGTCCTGATGTGGTTTCAGAAAAATGGCGCAGAGTGCAGGGCTCAGTGTAACTGCATTGACAAATGATATTAATATGGCCACTGCCAGCGTCAATCCAAATTGTTTATAAAACACCCCCGACGAGCCTGGCAAGAAACTGACAGGCACAAATACGGCTGCCATGACCAGGGTGATGGCCACCAATGCGCTTACCAGTTCATCCATGGCATCAATTGATGCTTTTTTGGCCGACTGATACCCCTCGTCGAGTTTTGCATGGACAGCCTCCACTACCACTATAGCATCATCCACTACGATACCAATCGCTAATACCAGTGCCAGGAGTGTCAGCAGATTAAGGGTAAAGCCAAACATCTCAAGGAAGAAAAACGTACCCAGAATAGCCACAGGAACTGCAATGGCAGGTATGAGTGTGGAACGCCAATCCTGCAAAAAAAGGAATACGACCAATATAACCAGAATAAAAGCTTCAATGAGTGTGGAAATCACTTTCTGGATAGAAGCATCCAGAAAATCATTGACATTCATAATCGCAGCATACTTGATCCCGGGTGGAAATGATTTGGCAGCCTCTTCTAATACCTGCATACTGCCTTCAATCACTTGTTGTGCATTAGAACCTGCGGTCTGACTGATTGCCACTCCTACAGATGGAAACCCATTGGTACTACTGGTAACTGCATAGCTCATGGCGCCCAATTCTACCCTGGCAATATCTTTCAGCCGAAGCAAATTTCCGTTTCCTAGCGATCGGATAACTATATTTTCAAATTCTTCAGCGGTGGCAAGGCGACCTGTATATTTGATCACATATTGATAGGATTGCTTTCCCTGCTCTCCGAACTGCCCTGGTGCTGCCTCCACGTTCTGTTCTGCCAGTACCGCTGTAATATCATTGGGAACAATACCATAAGTACCCATCACATCTGGCTTAAGCCATATACGCATGGAGTAATCCATCCGCCCGAAGGCCACCGCATTCCCTACACCCGGCACACGTTTGATTAGTGGAACAATGTTGATCTCAGCATAATTTTGTACAAAGGTCTGGTCATAAGCAGGATTTTCGCTATACATCGAAAAAATCACCAGATTACTGCTCTGCACTTTTTGGGTAGTAACCCCCGCCCGCACCACCTCTGCCGGCAAAACAGGTGTGGCAAGTGCCACTCTATTCTGAACATTTACAGAAGCGATATCAGGGTTGATTCCCAACTTGAAACTAATGGTAATTCTGGCTGAGCCGTCATTTCCTGCGGAGGAAGTCATATAAGTCATCCCCTCTACACCGTTGATCTGTTCTTCAAGCGGAACCACCACACTGTTCAGCACCACATCTGCATTAGCTCCCTGATAGGCTGTCTGAACCACCACTGTAGGTGGTGCTATTTCAGGATATTGAGAAATGGGTAAAGTATACAGGCCAATGATACCCAGAATCACGATTAGAATCGAAATAACAGTCGATAAAACTGGCTGATCTATAAAACGCTTAAACATACTCTCCCAGTTAATGTTGAAAAACTGCCTAGTCGATACTTGTATGCAGGTATTATACTGGCAATTATTTGATCACTCTTTCTGCCTGAATTAAACTATCTGCTGCAACCAGTCTGGGTTTTATAAGTAGCCCTTCCCTTAAGCCGGTTACTCCTTCAATCACTATTCTATCCCCGGACTTCAAACCCTCTTCCGCCACAAAAAACTGGCCCCCGCTGTTTGCACGTGTGACAATCTCCACACTCCCGACAGTTTCATCTTCTTTAACTTTATATACAAAAGTCTTACCCTGAATTTCATAGGTTGATTTCTGTGGAACAAGCAACGCAGAATCCAAATAAACAGGAATGCGTACAGAACCGCTGCTTCCACTGGCTACCAGATTATTTTTATTAGGAAAAGTAGCTCTAACTTTCAGCGAGCCTGTCGCTGTATTGACAATTCCACTGGCCGTTTCGACCTTGCCTTTATCAGGTAATTCGCTGCCATTGGCCAGGACCAGCGTAACCGGAGGCAAGTTCTTCAGCCTTTCTTGTATAGTAGCCCCCTGGTTATGACGTGTAAACTCCAGGACCTGCTTTTCATTGATAGAGAAGTAAGCATACACTTCAGAATTATTGGAAACAGTAGTGAGCGGCTCCACTGTATTGCTGCTTACCAGACTTCCCATTCGATGCGGAATGGTGCCCATCACGCCATTGACCGGACTGGTCACCACCGTGTAACCCAGGTTGGTCTGTGCATTGGCAAGAGTGGCATTCGCCTGCGCTAATGCAGCCCTCCTCGATTCAAGGTTAAATTCGGCGGATTGTAATTCGTATTTACTGATGATATTCTTTTCGACCAGCGGTTTTACCTTATTGACTTCCATCTGGGCGGCATTCACATTGGCTTCGGCGATAGAAATGTTCGCTTTGGCTGTACGTACTTCCTGCTCATATTGTGGCGCAAAAATCTTGAACAACGCTTGTCCTCTTCTGACTGTTGAACCTTCATCGACATAAATCTTATCAATATATCCGTCTATCTTCGGGCGAATTTCAATATTTTGAACGCCTTCAATCGAGGCTGGATAATCATTGCTTAAGGCGACGGACTGAGGAGTAATTGCCATGACCGCATATTCGACCACCGGACTGGAGTCTTGCGAAACATTTTCTTTTTTCTCTCTACAGGAGGTGAGAAAAATCAACCCTATCCAACCCAGCTGTATAAAACCACTGCTTAAGTTATTCATATTGTTTTATTTAAATAAACAGAACTCTTAAGAATATTTATCAGCTTCGATCAGACAATCGGTAAGAGTAAATAAATCAACAGGATAACCTTAGTCCTGAAAAATTGTTTAAATCTATTAATAAAATTGAATATGTCGCGAAATAATACAAGCCAATTATAAAAAAATATTATTTACTAAGTTTGAACGTAATAGCCTAGACGACTTATCAATTTAAATTAATAACTCTATGCTTTCATTTAACTAACCACAGCCAAGCACCTCAAACGGCAACAAAATATTTGGCCTTGTACTACGCTAATAATGTAGTATTTGCGCTCCTTACACTCAATATTCCTAATTTTTGAATAAGACAGTAGATTATAAATTATGCCTAACCAGATTAGATTAAAAAATTATCTCTAAGAAAACTTGGAAACTTGATAATTTAATAATTATTTTACATTATACTAAATAATTTATAATATTAAGTAAGCTTTAAATACCTTCAGTAACTGTGATGAAAACCTATTTTCCTTTTCTCTTAACGTTCATTTTGTCTGTCTCTACGTTGATGGGGCAAAATCGCGAAGTTGTTTTTAGTGGGAGTACAGAGAACGATATGTACAGCGTGTTAGAAAATTCAGGGTTTAAAGTAACCCGCTTTGATTCACCTGTCCAGGCTATTGAATATGCAAAGAAAGGAATGCCGGTATTGCTGATGGCTGACGGTTATCCAGCCAATTATACAGCAACAAACCCGGAGGTATTTGAAAAAGCAAAAAAGAAGAAACTTCGTGTGTTTGTGGAATATCCTTCCCATATACCCGGACTTGTGATTCCGGAAAATCCAGTACGGACAAAACTGGAAAGAGGCGTGGTAACATCTTCCGTTTTTACCCCTCAACTGAAGCCTCTGGATATTCTGGGAATTAATGATTGTCATGTCATTCCGATGGAATCTGATCATCCTTTATTGATACTGGCAAAAGTGGCGGGCTTCGATAAAGCAGAATACGGGATCGAGGACGTCGAAAAACAACCTTTATTATTTGAACACAATAATATTCTGATTGCAACCACCAAATTAAGCAACTTTGCCACAGGTCGTTATGGCCCCAATGCCGCCTGGCAAAGTGTCTGGTCATATATTTTACAGTGGGCAACAGGACAAAAAAATGTCACTTTTAAAGAATGGCCGTCTTATGTCACTCCTGCCTATGGCCCCCGGGAAACCCTGCCCGCCAATGCAGTAGCAAATAGCATAGAAAAAGGTGTAAAATGGTTTGAAAACGGGCGTTTTTATATTCACCCTGACTGGGAAGAAAAGTGGAAAGGATATCAGGGAGATGGTACAGAACCTTTTGGACCGTCTCTGAGTCAGGATTTGCCTAATGGAGATGGCACAATGGGCTTGCTGGAAGGCCATGCTTCCAATATTTATCACGATGGCAGTCAGCAATACCGCTACTGGATCAGGGCAGATGTACAGGGAGAAGGAGCCTACGCGCTTGCCGCAGCGTCAGATTATCTGAACAACAAAGATTTTGGTAACCGTGCTGAAAAGCTCATTGATTATATTTTTTATAACTCCAACCTACGGTCTGGCCCACGCAATAATCCCGACAGTCCCAGTTACGGTCTAATTGGCTGGTCAGTGACACACCCCTATGTTTATTATGGTGACGATAACGCTAGGGTTATTCTGGGTATTCTGGGAGCATCAGCTTTCCTGAAAAATGACAAATGGGATAAATTAATGGCAGAAGCCATTATGGCTAACTTCCGGACAACCGGCATAAACGGGTACCGTGGAGAAAGACAGGAAGACAAAAATCTGCAGGAAAAAGGTTGGCAGCATTTCAATGAACGCGATATCAACCATCCGGCACCCCACTTTGAGTCATGGATGTGGGCTTGTTATTTATGGTTGTACCAAAAAACCGGCTATCAGCCACTGCTTGAGAAAACCAAAACGGGCATACGTAACATGATGAATTCCTATCCGGATCAATGGAAATGGACCAACGGAATTCAGCAGGAGCGTGCGCGTATGATATTACCCCTGGCGTGGCTGGTACGGGTGGAAAATACACCTGAACACCGCCAGTGGCTTGATCTGATTGTACAGGAGGTCCTTAATAACCAGGTGGAATCAGGCGCTATCCGTGAGGAACTGGGCGGCGCAGGACAAGGACGTTATGGTCGGACAAAATCCAACAAAGAATACGGCTTACATGAAGCGCCGTTGATTTTCACCAATGGCGACCCAATCGCTGATATGCTCTATACCAGCAACTTCGCTTTCTTCTCCCTGAATGAGGCTGCCCATGCAACGGGTAATCCTGAGTATCACAAAGCAGTGGAAAAACTGGCTGATTTTCTGGTAAGAATACAGGTAAAAAGTGAAAAACATAATGATTTGGACGGTGCATGGTTCAGGGGTTTTGAATATGATAAATGGGAATATTGGGCTTCTAATGCCGATGCAGGCTGGGGAGCATGGGGGACGCTGACAGGATGGACGCAGAGTTGGATTGTGGCTGGTCAGGTGATGAATGCCAGAAAACAGAATTTCTGGGATCTTACCAGTGATTCTAAAATAAAACAACAACTTCCGGAAGTCTTAAAAACCATGAAACTGGAATAAACAGCAAAGAGCGATCAATGTTATTTTAATATAATTTAGTATGCAATTTGAGAAATTGGCTAACCAATACAAGGAAAGCCTGTTGAATGATGTAGTGCCTTTTTGGTTAAGGAATTCAGGTGATACCGAATTCGGAGGTTACTTTACCTGTCTGGATAAAACAGGAAACGTTTTTGATACTGATAAATTCATCTGGCTTCAGTGTCGCCAGGTATGGTGTTTTTCCATGTTGTACAATCAGGTAGAAAAAAAGCAGGAATGGCTCGATTTCGCTATTCAGGGTGCAGAATTCCTGAAAACCAACGGTAGAGACGCAGAAGGAAAATGGTATTTTTCACTTAACCAGGCCGGTCAGCCGCTCATTCAATCTTACAATATTTTCTCGGATTGTTTTGCTGCCATGGCTTATGGACAGTTGTATACAGCCACCCAGAATGAAGAATATGCAAAGATTGCATTGGATACCTTTAATGGAATTCTTGCACGCCGCGACAACCCTAAAGGAAGTTACGATAAAACCTATCCGGGAACCCGACCGCTGAAGAACTTTGCACTGCCCATGATCATCAGCAACCTGGTTCTTGAAATCGAGCATTTGCTGGATCCTGCACTGGTGGAAGAATGTATCGCCACAAGTATCAGTGTTATTTTGGATGAATTTTACCGTCCTGATCTTGGTGTAATTCTTGAAAATATAACACCAAATGGCCAATTCTCTGATTCATTTGAAGGACGGGTTGTCAATCCGGGTCATGGATTAGAAGCCATGTGGTTTTTGATGGAACTTGCCAAACGCAACAACGACCAGGAGCTGATTCAAAAAGCCGTAAAGATCAGCCTGGAACTGCTCGATTATGGTTGGGATAAAGAACACGGCGGAATATTCTATTTCCTGGATGTCAAAGGAAATCCTCCCCTGCAATTGGAATGGGATCAGAAATTATGGTGGGTGCACATGGAAACCATGATCAGCTTACTGAAAGGTTTTGAACTGACAGGCGATCAAAGATGCTGGGAATGGTATGAGAAAGTACATGAATATACCTGGAGTCACTTCCCCGATCCAGCCAACGGAGAATGGTTTGGCTACCTCAACCGTCAGGGTGAAGTTTTACTTCCATTAAAAGGAGGTAAATGGAAAGGATGCTTCCATGTTCCACGCGGCTTGTTCCAGTGCTGGACTACCCTGGAAGCCATTGCAGAAAAGTATAAATAGAGATTACAATACCTGGAAATAATCAATTAAATTAAACTAACCTAATTACCGGAAAATGGCCAGCATCCCTTCCAGTAGTACTATTGAAACAAGCGACACGCCAGGGCGCAATTACACCCCGGCGCTCATCGCCTTAGCCATTCTGTATTTCATGATGGGTTTTATAACCTGTCTGAACGATACATTGGTGCCTTTTTTCAAGAAGGGATTCACATTGAGTTATTCAGAATCGTCTCTTGTCCAGTTCTACTTTTTCCTTACCTACGCAATCATGTCAATTCCTGCTGCAAGAATTGTCAGCAAAGTGGGTTATCAAAAAGGAATGGTATTGGGTTTTCTGGTAGCTGCCGGAGGTGCTTTATTATTTTTTCCCGCCTCAATCTACCATCAATATACGCTATTTCTGATGGCTCTGTTTGTATTGGCTATCGGAATCGTATTGTTGCAGGTAGCGGCCAATCCTTACATTACTGCTTTAGGTCCTGCTAAAACTGCCTCCTCAAGATTTACACTGATTCAGGGTGTTGGCTCATTCGGAACAACGGTTGCACCGCTGTTCGGCGCCTACTATATCCTGGGTCCGCTACAGGAATCTGATGCCTCTAGTGATGCAGTAAAAGGCCCTTATCTGGGGATTGCGCTGGTATTGGTGATCATTGCGGCAGTGGTTTATAAACTTTCACTTCCAGCGATTAAAGCTTCCTTGGAAACCACCACTAAAAACCAAGGCAGCATTTTTCGTTTTCGTAATCTGAAATTTGGGGTTATTGCCCTGTTTGCCTATGTCGGGGCAGAAGTTTCCATTGGCACTTTCCTAACCAATTATATCTCTGATCTTCTTTCTATCAGTGAAAGTGAAGCTAATAATTATGTAGCCCTCTATTGGGGGAGTATGATGGTGGGACGTATCATTGGCTATTTTGGCCTCAAAGTGGTGCATCCGGCGCGTGTGCTGACGCTCACATCTGTGTTGAGCATTGGACTTATTTTATTTTCAATCAGCTCTGACGGCATGCTGGCTGTTTGGTCCATGATTGCAGTAGGACTTTGTAATTCGGTAATGTTTGCGATCATCTTCTCACTTTCGGTAGAAGAATTAGGAAGCTATACAACCCAAGCTTCCGGGTTGTTGTCAACGGCTATTGCCGGAGGCGCGATCATCTCCTATTTACAAGGAGTGATCATCGATACCAGTACCTGGCAAATTGCCTTTTTAGTCCCGGTTATTTGCTATGTATACATTGTATTCTATGGTATAAACGGCTATAAATCAACCCAAATAAAAGCCTGATGGCTGTTTTGTGATACATTGAAACTTAAACAGGAATGAAAAAGATACTGACCATCCTTACTGTCATCTGTGCAATTACATTGACTTTTCAGTCATATGCTCAAAGCACGGGCACGGGTATTAAGTTTTCCAAAAGAATTCTGTTCATCCCATTGGATTCCCGCCCACCGTGCCTGGATTTTACACAAAAAATAGGCCTCATCGCCAATGCAGAACTGGTATCTCCACCGGAAGAATTGCTTGGAGTTTTCACAACTCCCGGGCAATCGGAAAAAATTAATGAATGGATACTTTCTCAGGAATTGTCCCAATTTGACGCTGCCATCATTGCCATAGATATGGTCGCCTATGGCGGCCTGGTAGCCTCACGTGTACACGATACAGATGTTAACACAGCCCTGGAGCGTGTAAAAATAATTGAAGAATTACGCAAAAAAGCACCAAAACTCAGAATCTACGCTCAGAATGTAGTAATGAGGCTTGCCCCTACGCCACATGGAAAAAATGAAGCGTATCGTACCCAGCTTCAGGAATGGGCGCATATATGTGTAATGAACGATGAAAAGTCGAAACAACGTACCAAACAGCTGGAAAGCATAATACCGGCAGACGTTTTACAGGAATTCAAAGATGCACGTCACCGCAATCTGAGTATTAACCTACAGTCATTGGAAAATGTAAAAAAGGGAAATATTGATTTTCTGATATTGTCGCAGGATGATGCAGAAGTGGAAGGTTTACATGTGGCAGACCGTGAGCGGTTGATTAAAGATGCAAAGGAAGCAGGCGTTATTTCAAAAGTAACAGTGCAGCCCGGTGCCGACGAAGTCTCCATGTTATTGCTTTCACGCGCTTTGAGTGACCTATACAAGCAAAAACCTACCATTGCTCCGGTTTTCTCTTCAAACATCATGGCCGATAAGGTCATGCCCTTTGAAGACAAGCCATTGCGTAGCACTGTCAGTAAACATATTCATGCTGCCGGCGCCATTGAAATAAGCAATCCAGCGAAAGCGGATATCCTTTTTTATGTTTATACTTCCAGGAAAGAGACTGGTAGAGGCGTAAGCTTTGCTGCAGAAATTGAGGCGGCTATCAAAAAAGGGCGCAGAGTTATTGTAGCAGACATCGACCCGATTGGTGATGTTCAGGGCGGAGATATTGCATTCACCGATGCGATGATCCAGCAGGGTGTGATGCAACAGTTGCATGGTTATGCCTCGTGGAACACAGCAGGTAACACAATCGGTACTGCTTTACCTCATGGAATTACTTTTACGATTGCAGAAAAACAACTTCTAAAAAAGAAGCAGTTTGTTTCTTCTGTAATTACTGCACAAAACTGGTTTACAATCAACCGGATTCTGGATGACTATTACTTCCATAATATCGTACGTGAACAAGCCAACGAACTGGCTGACCAGCGGAAAAGAAGTGCTACGATTCTTTCTCCTGAAAAGAGAAAAATGCTGGAGGAGTTTGGCACAACAGAAATGCAGAAGCATTTAGACAAGCTGATCCCCTATTACTTCGAAGGCTCCCGGCCCTATTGGAATAAAAAAGCCACATGCGGGCGTCCGTCTGACCTGACATTCACATTACCCTGGAACCGGACATTCGAAGCGCATATCGATTTTAAATTACGTTGCACTATTTAAATTAACCAAACAACATGAACTGCTAATTATGACCTTAAAGTAAGCCACCTTGCCTACCAAGGCAGAGAATTTGAATGTTTTTATCACAATTTTCTATTCTACAATCTAACCATACAACAATTCTATGTATTACCAATTTACAAAAAAGTGGTTTTTCAGCCTCTTTTTTCTAACCTTCTGTTCACTGCTGACCTGGAGTCAGGTGATGGCTCAAAGCCAGCTGCGCGGAAAGGTAACCGACGATAAAGGGGAAGCGCTTCCAGGTGTAACTGTACTTATCAAGAACTCAACAACAGGTACAACAACTGATTTTGATGGAGATTATCAACTTACCTCTCCAACCCAATCAGGAATTTTATCGATTTCTTTCATGGGAATGCTTTCGCAGGAAGTAGCTTTCAACGGTTCAGGAGAAATCAATGTACAGTTAAAAGAAGATTCAAAACTATTGAATGAAGTGGTCGTAGTAGGTTACGGTACACAAAAGAAAGTTAACCTGACAGGTTCGGTATCGGTTATTGACGGAGAGAAACTAACAACGCGTCAGGTAGCGTCCACTTCAATGGCGCTTCAAGGTTCTGTACCAGGTTTGACAATTACACAACAATCAGGTGCTCCTGGTTCTGATGGTGGTACTATCCGTCTTCGTGGTATAGGTTCAATCAATTCAACTTCAGACCCTTTAATCTTGGTAGATAACGTTGAGATGAGCTTAGATGCGATCGATCCTAACAACATCGAAAGTATCTCTGTATTAAAAGATGCATCTGCCGCTGCTATATACGGTTCTCGTGCAGCAAATGGGGTTATCTTGATCACTACGAAAAGGGGCGTTGAAGGTGTGAACGTAAGCTACAATGCGTATGCTACAGCTCAAACACCAACTGATTTACCGAAACGCGTAGGTGCAATTGATCACATGCGCTATTGGGATATCGCGCAGGTGAATAGTGGCTTGCCTGCTGCCTTTACACAGCAAATTCAACAGTACGAACAATTAGGTGCTGATAACTTCACTCGTTTTGATACAGATTGGAAAAAGTTAGTATTGACAAACAATGGAATGATGCACAACCATAACTTGAACGTATCAGCAGGTTCTGATCGCGTAAAAGTATATGCTTCGGGTACTTTCTTGAACCAAAACGGTTTGATTGAAACGACAAATTACAAGCGTTATGATATGCGTTTCAATACGGATATTAAGATAACAAGCAAGTTAACAGGTTCAATTGATTTAGTATTGAACGAATCAAACGTATTACGCCCAGGTCAAGGTTCTCCTGAAACCATCATTCAACGTATGATTGCGTATCCTGCTATTACACCAGGTCGTTTTGATTCAGGACAATGGGGTGAAGGTTGGTCAAACAACAACCCTGCTGCGCAAGCAAACGATGGTGGTTCTAACAAAAGCTTAACAAGTTCACGTGTATTGAAAGGTACGCTAGTATACAAACCAATTGAAAGCTTAGAATTATTAGCTACCTATAGCAATAACTCATGGGGTGGTCATTCACGTCACTTAGTGAATCAGCACGAGATTTATACAGCGAATACGGTCACTAACTCATTGGATTTAGTAAACAGATGGCCTGCTCAAAATAGCTTAACTGAAACGCGTAGTTCTGGTATTCATAACCAATTCAGAGCGCAAGCTACGTATAGCAAATCATTGAACGAAACACATAACTTTAAAGTTTTAGGTGGTTTTGCAACGGAGGAATGGCAAAATGCAGCAGTTACTGCTATTCGCTACGACTTGTTATCTACTAACCGTCCATACTTAAACAGTGGTAGTGCATCCAATGCTCCTGCACCTACAGGTGGATTTGGTGACTGGTCATTATTATCTTTCTATGGTCGTGTGAATTACGACTTCAAAGAGCGTTACTTATTAGAAGTAAACGGTCGTTTTGATGCGTCTTCACGTTTTAGAACAGATAACAGATGGGCTATGTTCCCTTCGATATCAGCAGGATGGAGAATTTCAGAAGAGAATTTCTTCAAAAACAGCAGCATCAGCAATGTTGTTAACGATGCTAAATTAAGAGCGTCTTATGGCGCATTAGGTAATCAAAACTTAATAAGAAGTGGTTCTCCTGATTATTATCCAACCTACGCAACATTTGGTGCTGGTTCCGGATATAACTACTATATGGGTGGTATAATCAACACAGGCTATGCAGTAGCTACCGCAGCAAATGAAAAGTTGAAGTGGGAAACCTCTAAAATTGGAGATATTGGTCTTGATGTAGGACTTTGGAACAACAAAATGACGATTGGTTTTGACGTATTCCAACGCGACATCGTCGATATGTTACAAGTGATCCCTATTCCTTCTTATGTTGGATTAGGTGCTCCATTTACCAACATTGGACACATGACTAACAAAGGTTGGGAATTAGCTGTGACGTACCGTAATCAAATCAATGATTTCAAGTACCAAGTGACAGGAAGCTTCTCTGATGTGAAAAACAAGTTAATTGATAACAATGCTACACCCGTAATCAGTGGAGCTAATATCCAGCAAGAAGGTATTGCCTTGAACTCATACTATGGTTACCAAGCATTAGGCTTGTTCCAAACCCAAGCAGAGGTAGATGCAGCACCAACGCACTGGGCGACGACAAAGCCAGGTGATATCCGTTATGCAGATATCAGCGGTGCGGAAGGTACTCCTGATGGCAAAATTGATAACTATGACCGTGTAGTGTTAGGTAATAGCTTCCCTCGTTACGAGTACAGCACGAACTTATCAGCACAATACAAAGGATTTGACTTTACAGCGTTCTTACAAGGTGTAGGTAAGCGTGATAACTATTTGTCAGGGGCAGGTTCTCAGCCATTCTATTCTGCGTCTTACCAAGGATCGATGTACGAGCATCAGAAAGATTTCTGGACTCCAGAAAATCCTAACGCAGCATACCCACGTTTGACTGCAAATAGCATTGCCAATAACTACCATGCTTCTTCGTACTGGATTAAGTCTGCCGCTTATTTACGTTTGAAAAACGTAGTATTAGGCTATACTCTTCCTGCTGCATTTACGCAGAAAGCAAACATTAAGTCGGCTCGTATCTATGTAAGTGGTCAGAACTTACTTACCTGGGACAACTTCTTTCCGGGCTTTGATCCTGAGCAAATCAACACAGGTGGCTCATTCTACCCAATTATGAGAACATACAGTGTAGGTGTAAACGTTAAATTCTAAGTAGCAATGAAAAAGAAATATATCTATATAGCTGCCTTAGCAGCATCGTTGAACTTAACGAGTTGTAACGATTTTTTAACAAAGGTTCCACTTGATGCTCCTACTACAGCACAATTTTTCAATAACCAATTAGAATTGGATGGTGCTATAACAGCAGCATACCGCTCTACCTATTGGAATACCGGTAGTACTCCTTACCAATCGATGATGGACAACTGGACAGACATCGCGGTATTGCGTGCTGTTGAAATTGGAGAAGGTAACTACGATGTATACAATGCGCATGCCGCCTCTTTATGGAGCATGGCTTATACTACGATTCAACGTACCAACACGATTCTAGACGGTATGTCAGCTGGAAAAAATTCTATTCCAGCCGATATCTATGCACAGCGTGAAGCAGAAGCGAGAGTATTACGTGCTTTTGCCTATACCTATTTAGTAGAATTTTTTGGAGATGTTCCTTTGATTACTAAAGCTGTTCCTGCTGCTGATTTCTATACCTTGAGCAGATCTCCTAAAGCGGATGTTGTGAAATTTATCCAAGACGAATTAACAGCAGCTGCTGACGCTTTACCTTGGAAAATTACGCAAGCAAAAGACTATGGTCGTGTAAGTCGATCAGTTGCCTTAGGTTTAAAAGCGCGTACAGCTCTCTATAACAAAGATTATGCCACTGCCGCTGCAGCTGCTAAAGACGTTATAGACAATGCAGGCCTAGCGTTAGCTCCTAACTTCGGTGACTTATTCACAAAAGCAGGACAACAACTGGCTACTACGAAGAACGAGGTAATGTTCGAAGTAATGTATACCGAATTAGATGCTGGTTCGATCAACTACGTGCCCTTAGGAAGTATTTCACGTACTGCCGGCGGTCAATCAGGTCGTTTCCCTCAACAAACATTAGTAGATATGTTTGAAGCGGCAGACGGTAAGCGTATTGATGAGTCAGCGGTGTACGATCACACAAATCCATCTAAAAATCGTGACTTGCGGCTAAAACATACGGTGGCGCTTCCTGGAGACACTATCTCTATGAACAACCTTACGTTTGTTTATGACATTTACAAGCCCACTACTTTTGCACAAAATGCAGCCACAGGCGTTTGGGCTGAGCGTACCAACCAAGATTATGATAACGCGTTTGGTCCATCTAAATCAGGTGTTGGTCTATTACATGCAAAGTATACGCAAACAGCAGAAAATGCGTTCCAATCAAGAGTGAACTTTAATTTGATGCGGTATGCGGAGATTCTGTTAACCTATGCAGAGGCAAAAATTGAATTAGGTCAAATCGACGGTTCTGTAACTGAGGCGATCAATCTATTACGTAAACGTGCAGGTCTTCCTGACGTAACGGCTGATGTAGCTGGTGACCAAACAAAAATGCGTCAGTTAATCCGTCGTGAGCGTAACGCCGAGTTAGCTATGGAAGGATTCCGTTGGTCAGATCTTCGTCGTTGGGGTGTTGCAAGCATTGCTATGCCAACTCGTGTAATAGGTATCTCTAAAGATCCTTCCAAGATTGCAGCAATGCCAACATTCAAGAAATCGGAAGCACATGATTTGAACAATCTTCCTAGCTACGACAATAGCCTTGATGACCGTATGCTTCGTGAGCAACGTTTCTGGTACGATCGTTTGAACTTGTTGCCAGTACCACAATCACAACGTGACTTAGCTCCAAACTTGACTCAAAACACAGGCTGGTAGTCATTGTATTTTAAATACCCCTGCGAGTTCCTTTTTTCATTCCTAGGGGTATGTCAATTACATATAACTCAATAAACGATTCCCGGTCAAAGAAGTAACGTATACAATCTTTAGCCGGGAATATTAGCTAAATAAAATATGAATCGTAGAAATTTCATTGAATCTATTGGCGTAGGAAGCGGAGCTGTTGCAGCTGCTTCTTTATTTCCAACGATTGTAACTGCAGGTACTGCGAAACCTTTTTCCCGGAAGAATACGCGTGAAATTAAGGCAGATGTTGTCGTTGCAGGAGGTGGATTAGGAGGATTTGCGGCTGCCCTGGCGTCATTACGCAATGGCCTTAAGGTGGTACTTACTGAAGAAACAGACTGGATCGGAGGTCAAATCACCTCACAAGGTGTACCTCCTGATGAGCACTGGGCTGTTGAATCGTATGGTATTACACAAATGTACCGTGAGTTCCGTAATGGAGTTCGCGACTATTACAAAAGATACTATCCAATGACAGCGGAAGCACGTGCCCGTGAGTTCTTGAATCCTGGGGATGGTTCTGTATCAAAATTATGTCATGAACCGCGTGTGGCTCTGGCAGTATTGAACAACATGCTGGCCCCTTACTTAAGCAACAAACAATTGACTCTGTTATTAGAGACAAAAGTGGTAGCTGCCGACGTAGTAGGAGATCAGGTTAAAGCACTAAAAGTAACAAGCCTGCGCGATGGCAATAGCTTAGTGTTGACAGCCCCTTACTTTGTAGACGCAACCGAAACAGGCGAACTGCTGCCTTTAACCGGAACTGAGTATGTGAAAGGAGCTGAAGCAAAATCAGAAACAAAGGAGTTACATGCTGCTGATGTAGCAGATCCAAAAAACAACCAGGCATTTACTGTTTGTTTCGCGATCGACTATGTAAAAGGCGAAAATCACGTTATTGACAAGCCGAAAGAATACGACTTCTGGAGAAATTTCACTCCTAAAATGAAGCAGCCATGGTCTGGCAAGTTATTGGATTTATCTTACTCCGATCCAAAAACATTAGTACCTAAGAAATTAGGCTTCCATCCTGAAGGAGTTAAAACAGGTGATAGCTTAAATCTTTGGAACTACAGAAAAATTATCAACAAAAACAACTTTACTCCAGGTGCTTACCCAGGTGATATTACGATCGTAAACTGGCCACAAAACGATTATTTCCTGGGCGACGTACTGGATGTTAGTGATAAAGAGTTCAAAAAACATTTTGAAAGAGGAAAGCAGCTAAGCTTGTCTCTGCTTTATTGGTTGCAGACAGAAGCTCCTCGTCCTGACGGTGGTCAAGGATGGGCGGGTGTACGCCTGAGAGGTGATGTAATGGGTACTGAAGATGGTATGGCGAAATATCCATATATCCGCGAATCCCGTCGAATCAAATCTTTGTTCACGATTACGGAAGAGCACGTAGGTGCGGATAACCGTATTCTTGTAGCAGGAGCAGAAGAAGGTAAAAAAGCAGCTGATTTCTACGATACTGTAGGAGTGGGTTATTACCACATCGATCTTCACCCTAGTTCAGGTGGTGATAACTACATCGATTTTGGTTCCTTACCGTTCCAAATTCCTTTGGGATCCTTGATTCCTCAACGTGTGCAGAACTTACTGCCTGCAAACAAAAACATTGGTACGACTCACTTGAGCAATGGTTGTTACCGTTTACACCCTGTGGAGTGGAGTATTGGTGAATCAGTAGGTATATTGGTTGCACAAGCGTTGAAAGACAAAGTTATTCCGAAGGCAATTCGTGAAGACCGTAAGCGTTTAGCGAACTTCCAGGATGTAGTTCGTAGCCAAGGGATTGAAACACATTGGCCAAAAGCCTAAGTTATTAAATCCAAATAAGAGGCTGTCATCAGCCTCTTATTTGTTTAAAGTCCCCTCTCCTTTATCAACTCGTTCACCCGACACATTATTTTCTTTAGTTGCCTTTGCAAATTCTACCGGTGTTTTACCATGAACTCTTCTGAATTCCTTACTAAAATATCTTCTATCATTGAAACCCACCATTTCAGCCACTTCACCGACTGAATAGCTATTGGTCTTCAGCAAATCGGCAGCCTTCAAAAATCTGATTTTCTTAATAAAATCGTTGACAGTCATACCAGTCAGAGACCTGATTTTTTTATATAGTACTACCCGGCTCATGGCACTCTCCCTGGCCAGATGATCTACACCGAAATCAGGATTGGTCAGATTATCGTTGATAATCTGGATTATTTTCTTTACCTGATTTTCCCCAAATGCCTTTTTTGAAATCTCAGACGTTTCAGTAATAGGGTCCGTCTTACCAAATCTGCTTCGCTGGGCGTCAATCATATTCATACAGTTAGTAACCCTCAGCCTCAGTTCTGATAAATTAAACGGTTTTACCATATAATGATCGGCATGCACTGCCAATCCTTCCAATAGGTGCTCTTCTTCCGCTTTCGCTGTCAGCAGAATAAAAGGGATATGACTCGTTGATGGTTCAGTTTTGATCGCTTTACAAAGATCAAGTCCATTTAATTCCGGCATTATAATATCTGAAATAATCAGGTCAGGGACAATTTCAAGCGTCTTTTCTAAAGCCTCTGAACCGTTATTACATGCAATGATTGTGTAATCTTTCAGGAGATTTGACAACAACCTGAGCAACTCCTCATTATCTTCTACAATCAGAATTTTACGCCTGGCCTGGGTATCGTCTTTCGCCTGTTCAGGATCGCTGTCTTCCTTTACAGGCACAGGTAAATGTGCATAATCATCCACCTTTCCTTTTGGTAATACGATAGTCAAGACTGTAAGATTTTCTCCTTCGAAAGAATTACTTTCTATCTTTATTGTCCCATTATGCAATTCAATTATTTTCTTCGAAATCGCCAGGTCAATTTTCAACTTTAGGTTTCGGCCTTTCAATGTTCTGCTCTGGAAGAAATTGAATAATAGCGACCTCATTACATCGCCAGACACACCGAATCCACCTGTGGTCTTCAGTTTCAGGATTACGTTTTCATACTGATTCCTGATCTCAATGTCAATCTTGCTATCTGTTTTTGCATACAGATAAACATTGGAAAAAAGATTAAACAGTACCTTTTCAATATGAAGGACATCCCCATCCAATAGGATCTCTTCGTCCTTACTCTGAAAACTTACTTTCAGATTTTTCTCCTGCCACAAATATTCGAATAAGGGCAAATCCTCCTTGACGAGTTGTACAAAATCAAATGGTTTTTTTTTGAGCATAATTTGCCCTTCTTCCAGCTTTCGAAAATCAAGAAGTCCTGATAGAAGCGCTACGAGACGTTTTGAATTACGTTTGGTTTTTTTAAGGTATTTACGTAACTCCCGACTATCCTGTGAATGTTCTAACAACTTGTCGATCGGGCTGGAGACAAGGCTCAGATAGGTTCTTATTTCGAAAGTAAATGCATTATAAAAAACAGCCCTGGCTTGATTCCTTTCTGTTTTTTCCCTCCATGCCGCCTGTCGTCCCATTAACCGGATGACCAATATTATTATCAGCAACAAAAGGAAAACAATCAATAAATAAATCCAACCATTCCGGTCTGCTGTCTGTACTTTTTCCAATTCCTCAGAAATATCCTGACTATAGGACACTAAGGTTGAAAAGTATGTAAGCAAAAAATTGGTTACCACACTGTACTTAAACGACATACTGTACTTTCATAATAAACTATTAATTGATTCTGAAGGCAGCTATATCTACCCTCAGAACGATCTGATCGCAATAAAACCACAGGAATTCACTCCGGCCCTTTTTAGCATGTCCAGGTCAGTGTAATTCAGGTAACAATTGACTGAAGTGTATAGAGCAGAATATTGCTCAGAAGTATCTCTACTGGCTATCATTTATATACAACTTCTGGTGTGGAAACAGGACATTATCTCCTGATTCAGAGCTCATCATTTTCATAAACTTTGAGCAACTGAACAATATTATTAACTCCCAGTTTTTTAAATATTTTAGCCTTGTTCGTACTGACAGTACTTACTTTCAACTTTAGAATTTCCCCTATTTCTTTAGTGCTTCGACCCTCTTTCAGGAGATCTTTAATCTGATTTTCACGAAAAGACAATCCAGAGCCCCCTTTTTCCTTACTTTTTCTACCAGGACTTAAACGGAAAGCCAAATCGTCGATATTCAAATTGTTAAGAAGTAAATCCAAAGTAACATTACAATAGAAAGGACCACCTCTCTGAAGCGCAGATATGCAATCTCTGAATTCGTTTTTATCTGACTTAAGAGATATCATACCCACTATATTATTGAATTTTTTTTTCACCTGCAGTGCAGCATTAAATTCATTATAGTAAACCACGCTTTTGATGGAGATTTTTTCCTTCTCTAACATCTGGAAAAAGCTTTCACTTCCTTCGCTGTTTACCAGTAACAGAGAAGGACTTTGTTTCTGGATAATCTGTAATGCATTGGAAACATTATCTTCAGAATAGATATTACTCTTCTCCGCTAATTCATTTAAAAAAATTGTAACTCCGATCCTTGAAACAGGATAATAGTCGAAAACGAGAATATTCATATAATTCGGTTTTTAGATTATTATTGGTAATAAACAATTTCTACGCCAGGGATTTAAGAAGACTTAAAATACTTCTATGGAATAGAATTGGCACTTCTCAATTATTATTAATTTCTGAGCATAAAGGTGAATAAACTTTCGATTTATGATGTATGATTATAGTTCTGAAAAAGGGGGACAATCGTTCATTTTTACACAAATGGGGTTAACCGAGACTTTTCTATAAGTTTTTAGGCTCTTTTTTATAATCCTAATCCCAGTAATCATTGCCTAATCCCAGTCAATCATTCTTTCTACTCTGAACTATATAATAGCAAGCAACTCTAGTATATATACGCATATACCAGAGTTGCCCATATATTGTGACGAATGATAAATTATAAGTCACAGAAAAATTAGAATAAATTTTACATGACTTATAATTTATTCTAATTTCTTGTCAAATGTGGCGAATACGGATTATTTGAAGACCCTGAGAAGAGAGAAATTTTATATCTTTAACAATGATTTCAAATATGCCGGGTAGCTTTTCCCTTCTACGCCTCCGTCACCTGCTGTAATGCTGTCACCAAAGCATACCACCCTGTTGCGAGGGAATCCATTTTGCAACATAAATTCATAGACCGCAACAGCCATGAGCCGATAGCCTTCAGGGGTAGGATGAAGACCGTCTTTTACTCCACTATTTGCTTCATTTTTCATCAAACTGTCTGCACTTTCACCAATATTACCGACGGAATTAAAAATATGGTGTAGATCCAAGAGCGGAACATCATTGTCAATTGCGATAGTACGCAGAAGGTTATTAATCTGCTTTAATCTACCCTGATATCCTTCTGGTTCGTAAAAGGTAGCAGCATGTCTTGTCATGAGATAGGGTTGGTAGGCCGGCATCAAAGTTGTTAGAATTACCTGGCTGCCAATACCTGAAATTTGTTGAATAACATTATTCATATTTTTTTGAAAAACATCCAAAGGGATAAATTTCCGACTGTTCATATCATTGGTCCCTATCGTAAGAATTGTAATTTCAGGCAAATGCCTTAAACAATCATTGTCAATTCTAGCCAGAAGATCGTTTGTGTTATTCCCTCCTACTCCTGCGTTGATGACAAATCTGTCCTCTTCGTTTATTATCTGACCCGTCAGTGTGGCATTGCTTATGGATGATATTAAGGCCGGTGTGATTAGAGCTGATTTAATAAATTTGCGTCTTTCCATATACATTTTTCCAAAATCCTGCCGGAAAATCCCGGATAGTCAAAGATAAGTTTTTGTTCCCTGATTATCCTGTTTCTGATTACGAAACCGGCGAGCGTCAACCACCCAAATACACACAGAGAGCTAACAACAAAGCACAATCTTTTTTGTCAGCCCTCGGCACTCAGGAAAGTCTTAAAGTTAATTACTCCCATTAAAGGTAATCAGGTTCCTGCTCAGCGAGTATTTTTATCTTAGCAGAAGCTACTTCTGAAAACTCGACTGAAGCATTGTAATAGTTCTCTCCATCTTCCAATACACTAAAGTCTCCGATAGTCACGGTTAAGTCAACTCCTTCATCATTTTCAGATAAACGATAAATATAACCGATGTTATAAAATGATTCATTTTCTGGCCACCATGAATTATAAATATTCATTTTCAACAACTTATTCACCTCAAACTCTGTAACTGTAAGTTTGGTATAGCGATCTTCATTATGTTGCCATTTCATTTCAGTTCCCAGGGCAAGACGTTCCCTGTCATCAAAATCATCTGGCAGTTCGTCCCATTGTCGGATATATAGAGGTGTAATCAAAATGTTCCATAACCTATTCACTTCAGTTTTGATCAGGTTTTTACTTTTAACGGTAAGCGCTTTCATAACGGTTAAATTTAGTACTGTAATATCTGATTAGTCAGGATAAAACAAATTCCCTGCAAAAACCGAACCAGCGCCACCCATTTCTATTTATCCGGGGTTTCCCTTTAAACTTCTGTTGAAGACCATGAACGCCTGGATTTAAAAATCCAATTGATCATGTCCAACGCTGGACCGGTCATCAAAGTGGTCATTAAGGCCATAATTACCATCATTGCAAAGATTTCCGGTGATAGAATTCCCAGGTCATATCCGATATTGAGTATAACCAATTCCATCAATCCACGTGTATTCATCAATGCGCCAATAGTCAGACTGTCTTTCCAGTTTTGTCCAACAAATCTCGCAGCTAAGGTACTCCCGGCGAATTTTCCTGCCACTGCCACACATATAATCAACAGAGTAACCTGCCAGAGGTACGGATCATTCAGAAGCCCAATTTCCGTGCGGAGGCCCGTATTCACAAAAAACAAGGGAAGTAATAATATAAGCGCCACATCTTCCACTTTTTCACTGAATATAGCTCTGAAATTCAATTGATCCGGCATGATAACACCCGCCATAAACGCACCGAACAAAGCATGAATACCGATTATTTCGGTAAGACACGACGACAGAATCATCACAACAAAGAACAGGGCTACTACTGGCTTACCAACCGTGCCATTTCCAGTATACCTTGTGGCAATCTGCAAAAGGAAAGGCCGAACCACCCTGATCATTATAAAAACATAGCCAACGGCCAGAAAAATAATATACAGTACGCTAACCAGCGATCCGGCTTTCACCAAAGCAATAACAGCTGCCAGCAAGCACCAGGCGGTAATATCATCCGCTGCCGCACAGGTAATCACTATCGCGCCTAAACGGGTTTTTTGAAGATTTCTTTCCTGAACAATCCGAGCCAATACCGGAAATGCAGTGATACTCATTGCAATTCCCAGAAATAAACTGAAAGAAAAAAACTGCACATGGGGAGGAGCAAATGATGCATACAAAAAATAAGCGAGTCCCATTCCTAATCCGAATGGAAGAATGATACTGGCATGACTGATCACAATGGCTTCATTGGCTTTATTTTTCAGCACGCTAAGGTCCAGTTCCATTCCCACTAAATACATAAACAGAATAAGTCCAAGCTGACTCAGTAACTGAAGATTCCCTAATGCATGGGGAGGGAAAAGTGCGGCAGATATTTCAGGAAAATAGTTTCCAAGCAGTGAAGGGCCTAGCACAATTCCTGCAATCATTTCTCCCACTACTGCTGGCTGACCAATTTTCGTACAGAACCAACCGAACAATCTGGCTACCATAATAATACAAATTACCTGAATAAGTAACAATGCCAGCGGATGTTGAATATTATGACTTATACCGTTCAGAAATTCTGCCCAATGACTCAGCAGAGATGCAGGGATTATTATATTTCTACCCTTTTCCAGATGCTTTCCCAACAGTACTACCCAAATCATCAGTCCCGAAAAAACGCCTATCATCACCAGATAGAAGATACTGTTTTTATACCTTTTCATATTAAGCGGCATTCCAGAAATTAAAAATCATTCGTATTTACAATTAATATGCCTGTGAAAGCAGTTACGTATTTGAGATTGTCTTAAAAACAAGCCTCTAAAGGAGAGAGACGGTCAACCGGTAAACACGGAAAATACGCGGGCAAATAACCACTTTGGCCTTCTGGAAGGAGACAAAATAAACGGGGCTGATATATAATGAAGGTTTTCCATAAATTCTGTTACGAATGTAATGATTTTAAGGTCTCTTTGCTTCGTGCCTACCTTACAAAAACGTCAGGAGAGATTATTTTTTCATTACATTCCTAAATGGAAACAGTAGAATCGCCTATATTTCTCTATTTTAGAGAAAAACTTACCTATGACAGTAAAAACTATTTCCTGCTTCCTATTGCTTTGCCTGAGTTTGACATCCATAAATTTCGCACAAGCCCAGACTTTTCCCACAAAGAAAAAATCGGTACTTGTGTGCGGGGATACAAAAGTTCATTTGGTTGATTACGAGTTGTCAAAAGATACCATTCCGCATATAATTTGGACCTGGGACGCACGTCACATTGAGGATCTGCCGACAGAATACCGCAACCGGAAATTCAATTCTACTGATGATGTTAAAGTAGTGAACAAAGGAAAACACTTGTTAATTTCCTCCTCGTCCGGCGCCATTGCCATGTGGGACCTGCAGAAAAACAAAACCCTGTTTTATGCTGAAGTACCCAATGCGCATTCGATTGAGCTGCTACCGGGCAATCTGCTGGTGGCAGCCGCTTCCACCCATGCCAATGGCAATAAGATTATGCTTTTTGACCTCAAAAAAGGCAACAATGCCATATATACCGATAGCTTGTATTCTGCCCACGGAGTCGTTTGGCACCCGAAGCGAAAAACCCTCTTTACGCTGGGTTATGACGTACTGAGAGAATATAAATTGCAACCCGACAAAACCCTGCACAAAATTAATGAATGGAAAATAGCAGGTAAAAGCGGTCATGATCTGTTTCCGTTACCCGATTACAGCGGTTTTTATATTACGGAGCATACAGGCACGTGGATTTTTGATCTGAAAACTGCACAATTTTCTAAAATCAAGAATTTCCCGGATGCAGAAAATATTAAAAGTATAGGTAAAACCACTTATGGCCAATATGTTTTTACGGTGCCCGAACAAAGCTGGTGGACTTACCATGTCAGTTTCTCGGACCCTGCCAGGAGTCTCGCATTTCCGGGTATGAAAGTATACAAAGCCCGTTGGTATAAAGAATAACAAATTTTCTCTCATGCAAAATCAATCCTATTTCCCTGAAAGATATCAATCACAAGTAGCAGTAATTACTGGCGGTGCCGATGGTTTGGGTAAGTCAATAGCATATCGCCTTGGAAAAGAAGGTGCAACATTGGCATTGCTCGATCGGAATTCCGGATTATTACAGGCTACAGTGGAAGAATTTAATAATGAAGGTATCCAGACCTCCGGATTTGTGACGGATATCAGCGATGAGTCCCAGGTTAAAAACACGATTAGTTCCATAGCCGGGCAGTTGGGAAAAATTGACGTATTGGTTCATTCTGCCGGGGTGGTGGGACCCACCAGCACAAAAATAACTGATTTCTCGACAGAAGACTTTGTCAAAGTTTGTGCTGTTAACCTGACAGGTAGTTTTCTGATGACCAAATACTGTATTGAAGTGATGCAGCGAAATAACTATGGCAGGATATTACTGATTGCTTCCATAGCCGGCAAAGAGGGGAATCCGGGAATGGTGGGATATTCAGCCAGCAAGTCAGGAGTAATCGGACTTGTAAAAGGAGTAGCCAAGGAATTTGCCACCTCAGGTATTACTGTCAACGGATTGGCGCCAGCGGTTATACGCACTGCCATGAATGCCGATACCGCCCCCGAGCAACTGGCTTATATGACCGCAAAAATCCCGATGGGAAGGTTGGGTGAATGTGATGAAGTTGCTGCGATAGCTTCCTTTATCGTATCGCCGGAAAACAGTTTTTCTACTGGTTTCATCTACGATATTTCAGGCGGCCGAGCCGTCTATTGATGCTATTATTCTTTAGGCCAGATGGTTTTGAGTTTCTTTAGACTGTTACTATCCCAATCATCTGGCCTAACATAACTTTCTCCTTCACAGGTATAAAAATGGCAGCCCCAGCAAGAACTGAGCATTGACTGTACCAGCACAATGTTTGTTCCTTTATACTGGTAAACAGACACCTCGTTTAAGTTCTCCTCTCCCTGTACTATTTGCTGCAACCATTTTACCTGACGCATGGGGTCGCTGGATTCACAGACTGATACTTCTGAAAATTGATCCTCTTTTTTACAGCTGCTCATCAACAGGCTCATAAGACAAAATAAGGTGAAAAATAATTGATTCATCCTTCAGAAAATTTAGTTGATAAAATTATCCAATATGCATATTGTTAAGGCTGTTTATTGATGCGCCAGTTTAAAGGAATGCCCAATTGAAAGCCCGTTGCCACCGAGGGGTAAAGACCATCGGAAATAAATAATATCTCGTCGAACCATCTCCTTTCATTAAAGTTTCCAACATTATCCGGTGATGATTTATAATTTTTCATTCGCAATCCTGCCCCAACATATAAATCAAGGGTTATCCTCCTGGGAAAATAGAAGTGCCACCCTACCTTGGCGTGAAGTGCATTCACTATTTTTCTACGCTGTACGTTTCTGAATTCAAAATATTCACAATCCGCATTATTCCCGCCACAGTTGACTCCCGCCCAGATTCTCTGATTATTTGTAACCATTTTTCTCAAATATTCACCTGCAACATACATTCGACCAGTTCCCCATTCATGAAAATAGAACCGGAATTGGCTGCGTGACCGAAAAATCCATTTATCTGGTTTATCGCCCCAATCGATATACCAGGGATTAAAAACAGCGTGTCCATAACCGAATTCCTGATGAATGGTAAAACGATTGTCGCTCAAAGGTATTTCCAACCCAGCCTGCACAGTATTGTCAATGTCAAAAAACGACAGGGGTGCCAGTTTCAATAGGACCCTGTCTTTCATATCCTCTTGTGGCGTCACCTGGGCAAACACCTCCGGCAGGAACAAAACACCTGCAATCAAATAGAATATAGCTCTTACCATAGTTATTCAACAGGGATCGTACTCAAAACTTCATAGGAATTATCGTCATTAAAAGCCATTTGAAAGATACCATCCTGCCCGGTCAGAATGAGCGTATTATTGGGCTGGGGGATCACATCGTATGCATGCATATCCCGCACACTATAAAGTAAGAACGGCAGCTTAGGCGTGGAAATATCGAATACTTTCAATCCCTTTTGACCTTCACATACAAAAAGCCTGTGCCCTGAAACGCCTAGTCCGTATGGCTCGTCCATGGAAAGAGAGTTAACCTGCGCAGGCGCACTCGGATTTGATATATCTATTATATCCAGCCTACTTCTCCCTAGCCAATTCCCACAGGCTCTTCCGGCTCTCAGTGTGACGTAGGCATAATTATTCTGTGCCACGACTGGGTCGCACGACATTATATGGACATATTTACTGAGAAATTTCGGATCGGCAGGTTGCTGATTATCAAAAATATAAAGCCCGTCATTAGCACCAACAAACAGCATATTCTGATAAGGAAATATTGTTTCAACGCCCATATCCATTTTTTTCACTGCCGTTGGTTTTGGTTGATCAGGGACAGAAATATCATAGACACTCAGATCAGACTTTCCCACGACATAGAGTGAATTTCCGGTAATTGCAAAACGGGCCATTGAACCTCCCGCGCCGCTTTGCGGATTTACAGAGCCTTCCCTGGAACTAAGCGAATCGCACGATATGAATAAAATCGCGAATGCACTGAGACAACATGTATAGAATATATTTCGGATCATTATTCTTCTTGTTAGGAGTAAAACTTTAGATATTTGTCATTATCGCCTACAGCCAGGCGCTTTGTCCATGACTACTTTTTTCCAAGACAAAACTTTCCCTTTCTTGGTATCGACACATTCAAAATAGACATTTCTTTCCTGCGGAAAATTCATCACTTCAATTGCATCTTCAATGCGCTTTGCTTCACGAACCTGTTTTGGATTGCTGATATCAAGTACTACGAGATCCGTCAGGTTATCGGCATATAAAAAAGTACCTTTTGCTGCCATATCATAATTACCCGGGATGGCGATAAACCCCTCGTTTACAGGTTGCCTTGGATTCGCATTATTAATCAGGTGAATACCTTCCCCTAACTCATTAACAAACAAATAAGCCCCGGATTTATAAATTTTCCCAGGCTGTTTTAATGCTCTGGAAGCTTGCAATTCAATTTTCCTGTATTCATTGTCAGTAGCATATACAGGAACATAAGCGGTTCCGTCAAACCCAGAAGAATCGTCTTCAGCAGGTGAATCCAGCTCTCCAAGGCAAGAAGAACAGAAGGCTAATATTATTAGACAGGTAAAGAATCTATTCATGATTTTCAGGGTTTAACACTAGATAAAAAGCGGTGGCGTAGTTTTAAGAGTAAACTACCGCTTAAATGGTTGCAAGCCAGCATAAAACTTTTTAAATAAATTCATGATATTATACCAGGGAATTGACACTATACATTCCAATGTATCCACTTGTCATATCATCCACGGCACCATTTTAATCCCGCTTGTGTTCATTATAAAAGCCTATTCCTTGACTTTATAAGAAAACAGTACATGCTTTTAAGCCGTCAAACTTCTTATATTTGTTTATCGGATATCGATAGTTGGAATATCTTTGAATTTTTCAGAATTAACTCAATAATTAACAAATAATCATTATGCCTGACCAAAATTCACCTGTTCGCGTACTAGTAGTTGGCTGTGGTAATATGGGAAGTTCTCATGCCATTGCATATAAATCAGTTGGAGGATTTGAAATATGTGGTATCGTTTCTCCGGGTAAAAGTAAAGAAGTACTCAATGAAAAGCTGGGTGGCGGATATCCGTTGTACAACGATTTCTATGAAGCATTGGAAGCAACAAAACCAGATGCCGTTTGTATTTCCACCTATCCGGATACACACGAAGAATATGCTGTTAAATCTTTTGAAGCCGGTTGCCATGTATTTATCGAAAAACCGGTTGCTGATTCAGTAGAAGGTGCTGAGCGCGTGGTAGAAGCTTCACGTAAAGCAGGTAAAAAACTGGTAGTGGGTTACATCCTGCGTCACCATCCATCATGGGAACGCTTTATCGAAGAAGCCCAAAAACTGGGTAAACCATTGGTTATGCGTATGAACCTGAACCAGCAAAGCCAGACTTCTATGTGGACATTGCACCGCAACCTGATGAAAAGCCTGAGCCCTATTGTTGACTGTGGTGTTCATTATATTGATGTCATGTGCCAGATGGTGCGCTCTAAGCCCGTTCAGGTAAGTGCCATCGGTGCGCGTTTAACAGACGATATCCCTGCTGACAACTATAACTACGGTCAGTTACAGATCCGCTTTGAAGACGGTTCTGTAGGTTGGTACGAAGCAGGTTGGGGCCCTATGATCAGTGAAACAGCTTTCTTCGTGAAAGACGTCATTGGTCCTAAAGGTTCTGTATCTATAGTAGCTAAAGAAGCAGGTGGAGAAGGGAAATCCGGCTCGATTGAAGCGCATACAAAAACTGAATCATTACGAGTACACCATGCAGAGCTGGATGGTGAAGATCGTTTTGCAAAGGAAGACACCTGGATCAATCTTCAGGACGAGCCAGATCATCAGGAGCTATGTAACCGTGAGCAGCGTTACTTCCTGAAAGCTATCAATGAAGATCTTGATCTTACCGATCACGGTCAGGATGCAGTAAACAGTTTACGCATCGCATTTGCTTGTGACGAATCTGTTAAAACAGGCAAAATGGTAACGATGTAATTTTATTGACATTTCTGATTTAACAAACAGATAATCAATCCGGGACGGTAGATAAAGAGTTGTAATAACTTTTTAACCTATTGTTCCGGATTTTTATTTTAACCTTTTCTCATGGAAAATCAGACCAACCGCCGAGAGTTTCTCAAAAAAAGTAGTCTTGGAGCCTTGGGCTTTGCCCTTTTGCCTTCACTTTACGGAAAAGTTAATGCCAGCGACCGCCTCCGCATCGCCCATATCGGCCTGGGAGGTATGGGCAACGCACACATGAAATGGTTTGCCCAATTACCCGAGGTTGAAATAGTAGCACTATGCGACGTTGACGAACTCAGGCTGGGAAGTACGCTTAAAACACTCAATGATTTACAACCGGGCGGAAAGGTCGATACTTATGGAGACTTCAGGAGAATTCTGGAGCGAAAAGATATTGATGCCATCACCTGTGCCACGCCTGATCACTGGCACGCACAGATAGCAACACTTGCATTTCAGGCAGGAAAAGACGTGTATGGCGAAAAACCCCTTTCATATGATGTAAAAGAAGGTCAGAATATGTTGAAAAATATGAACAAACACAATCGTATTTTTCAAATGGGAAACCAGATTCATGCAGGAGATAATTTTCACAGAGTAGTAGAAATCCTTAAATCCGGAGTATTAGGTAATATAAAGACAGTTCGGTTGTGGAAAACCGGAGGGTCGCCTGACCTGGGATCCCCCAAACCGCAGGCGGTACCTTCAACGCTCAACTGGGATATGTGGCTCGGGCCCGCACCATACGCGGAATATTTCCCGGAGAGGTGTCATTTCAATTACCGGTATTTCCTGGACTATTCGGGCGGGATGTTTGCCGATTTTTGGTGCCACATTGCTGATGTTGCCTTTTGGGCGCTCAACCCGACCGGACTGAAAAAGATTAGTGCACGCGGAGAAGCACCTCAAGGGGTTGCCGATGCGCCCAAATGGCTGGATGCAGATTATGAATTTGAAAATTTAAATATTCACTGGACAACACAAGCGCCGGATGTTCCAGGAGCAGCCGGAAAAGGTATAGGCGCCTATTTTGAAGGAGAAAAAGGTACGTTAATTTGTGACTATAACACACGTTCTATCACGATTAATGGTCAGACCATGGACGACTTGACGGAAATTCCGAAAAGTATTCCACGATCCCCAGGACATCAGCAGAATTTTGTGGATGCAGTCAAAGCACGAAGCCAACCTGAATCCAATCTCGCGTATGCGCGTCAGCTTACCTTACCCATGCACCTGGGCCTTATCTCATATAGACTCGGAAGGGAGTTAACATGGAATGCTGAGAAGGAAAAATTTGTCGGTGACAAAGAAGCCAACTCACTCCTATCCCGTAAAGCCCGAAAAAAATGGGATCTCGTGTAAATAAATGTAAACTACAAAAAACTAAACATGCAATTAATCTCAAAAAAAACTCCCTTTCTTGCCACTGCCCTCTTGACCAGTATGATGTTTACCTCCTGTAATAATGCAGAGGATAAAGACCAGAATAAAGCCACAGAGAATTTTACTCCAATAGCAGGAATCAGAGACTATATATTTGGTGACGACAGACCTTTTCCTCAGTGCCATGCTTCCACGCTCGTTCGTACTGACGACGGACGTTTTGTAATAGCCTGGTTTGGCGGCACGGAAGAAAAAGATGATGATGTAGGAATATGGGTCACAATAGGTCGGCCTGGAAGCTGGTCAGCACCATTAGAAGTTGCCAAAATACGCGAGGACCCACATTGGAACCCTGTGTTGCACCGTTCAGAAGATGGAAAAATCTATTTATTCTTTAAAGTAGGCAAAGAGATTTCTCACTGGGAAACCTGGGTGCAGACTTCTGATGATAATGGTCAGACGTGGTCAGAAGCCTATGAACTGGTAGCAGGTGATAAAGGTGGCCGGGGACCGGTTAAAAACAAAATGATTGAACTTTCAGACGGTACCTGGCTAGCAGGTGCATCGGTAGAACCGGACCGATGGGAAGTGTTTGTTGACCGCAGTACTGATGGTGGTAAAAGCTGGACAGCCAGCTCATATTTCCCGATTGATACCAATGAAATCAGTGGAAAAGGCGCTATCCAGCCTACACTTTGGGAATCAGAACCAGGTAAAGTACATATGTTAATCAGAACCACCGGGGGCGTCATTGCACGAAGCGACTCCGAAGATTATGGCAAGACCTGGACACCGATTTACAAAACAGACATGCCCAATCCCAACAGTGGCATTGACCTTACCAAACTCGCTGACGGCACACTTGCGCTGACTTACAATCCGGATAGTAAGAACTGGGGATCTCGTTCACCGCTGACATTGGCACTTTCTTATGATAACGGTAAGAGCTGGCCAGATCAGATTGATCTTGACAAAGGCGATGTAGAAGACGAGTTCTCTTATCCAGCCATCATTTCATGGGGAGACTCCATTGCCAGCACTTATACCTGGAACCGTCAGAAAATTGCGATCTGGTTAGGTACCAAAGAAGATGTGAGCAAAAACAAGAAGTAGTGATAGTACCACTTTTATGGAATAGAAACAACAACAGCCGGCTAAATTCCGGCTGTTGTTGTTTCTATTGTAATATATAATTTCTACTCGACCACTTGATAATCCGTTATATCAAGATAATAATAGGTAAAACCTACAAATGTGAGTGGTTGTTCCTTCGTATATTTATAATACCTGCCGCTAAATTTTATAAAGGTTCCAGGTTGTTTCAGGATATCCGACTCCTCGCACAAATAACCGATATCAACCGAATCATAACTCCCTGGAATGCCAGCCTGAATAGCATAAGTACTGTCCTGTTCGGAATAGACAATCATTCCACGTTGATCCTTTACCTTTTTCAACGCTTCGCCCTGAAAGCATTTTTCTCCATTCGGTAGCACAATATCGGGTTTCTTGTAACAACCCCAAATACTGATGATGGATATTAGTAAAAGGATGGGATTCATTTTTGATACAGACATAATTCCAGCGTTTAGGTTGATAATCATAAGAGTCTGTCAGCGCAAAAAGGTTGTAATTTGAAAAATGTATTATTAAAATATGCAATGGAACAAATAAATTCTTTGAATTGGGCGCTATTCATTACCATATAATTATTACATTTCTCTGTTACTCTATCCGTCATAAAATTATTAATGGTACCTACCTCGCTGATTTTTTTATCATCATTCAACCTTTCGCCCCTTTCTACTGTTATCACATAAAATTTCCAATTATTGATTAAAAAGAATGGATTTCGGGAAAGTAGCAGACCTGTCAAAGGTAAACTTCAGTCTGCCGGATGATGCAGACTTTACGCAACAGGTTTTGAAACAATATCACCCCAGTACACCTCAGATACTTATTGGTGCACCTGTGTGGTCGAATAAAGAATGGAACGGTAAAATTTATCCTGGTAACTGCAAGCCCGCAGAAATGTTGTATCATTACTCACGGCAGTTTAATACCATTGAACTCAACCTGACGCATTATAAAATACCTGATGAAGACACCATCAGATTTTGGAAAGAAACAGTGCCGGAAAGTTTCCGTTTCTGCCCCAAATGGCCGCAGGCCATCAGTCATGATTCCATATTGCGAGGATTGGACAGCCTGAAACAGGAGTTCATCAAAGCTGCCATGATGCTGGAAGAGAATCTCGGTACCACCTTTTTACAACTGGGTCCTGCATTTGACACCCGATATATGCCTGTTCTGGATGAGTTCATAAAAATATTACCGGAGGGATTTCCCATAGCACTTGAATTCAGGCATCCCGACTGGTTCTCTGACCAGCAAAAATTCAACCGGTTGCTCGCGTATCTGCACCGCAAAAACGTGGGGATGGTCATTACCGATGTGGCCGGCAGGCGCGATGTGCTGCATATGGGCCTCAGTACACCACATCTTACCCTGCGGTTTGTGGGCTATGAACTCCACCCGACAGATTATACCCGTAGCAATGATTGGATATTACGATTAAAAAAATGGTTTGCAGCTGGCCTGCAAAGTGCAACATTATGGGTTCATTGTGGCGAAAACTTTCTGGCGCCCGAATTAATTCAGTATTGGATCGGTCAACTCAATCAGGAATTAAATTTAACCCTGCAACCACCGGTAATACGGCCAAACGTGGTGCAAGGATCATTATTTTAGAGATTTGTATCTATTCCTCCTCGGCGGCAGCCATGTCTTTCTGAATGACAGGCCATATACCGGGCTGAGGAACACTTACGCCTTTATTGGCACCTCTTTCTTCGTTATCTGCGCCAAAATAATATAACGGCCACCCTTTATACGTTATTTGCTTTCTGTTAAATACATCGATTATTGCTAAGTCTGACTTGTCCAGATCCGATGGAACAGCGTTGATTTCGGCAGTATAAATGGGCCATGATGCCTCATTGGACAAGTCCTCCTTCGTGAATTTATTCTTATTATATCGGTCATTTTTGAATCCATAGAGTGTCCTGCCCCAGTCATCTACCAAATACTGCGTTTCCTGTTCTCCTTCTGTATAATCAGACTTGTAAGATTTACCATCCATTCCTACCAATTGATTATTGACCAGCATAACCGTATAATCTGTACGGGCTACAAACCAAATCTTTCCTACATTTTCTCCTTTCACATCACCCTTAGCCATATCCTGCGCAAAGTAATACAGTGGCCAGTTTTTATACGTTATTTGTCTGGTGCCATCGGAGCGTGAAATGCTTCCAAAATCTGACGCTTCAAGTCCTGCTGCCAAACGCAGATTTCCAGGAACACTAAAAACGGGCCAATTTTCCAGGCAATTCCCGTTACAAAGGGAGTTTTCTCCAGCATCTTTGGCAAAGAAATACAAGGTTTTGCCGTCTTTATCTGCCAACACCGGCCCCAGTGAAGTTTCATTGAGAATAATATCATATGAACCCTCAGGTGTTTTGTCGTCATCCTTACATCCCGTCAGCGTTAGTAGCAATATCATTGCCTCAACTACCCATAATTGTCTTATTTTCATTTTTTCGCAGTTAAATTATAATAAATAATTTTCTGGTGATACGTACATTATCAACGGGAGGTTGCGTCAGAAATAGGAATAATCTTCCGATGATTATTTAACAATGGGTAAATATTGGATTGTGTAGCTTTGTATTTAAAACAACCTACCCTGATATGAAGTACATTCTTTTGACATTTTCAGTTATTTATGCTGGTTTTGCCTATTCGCAGAATCATTCTTCCCAGCTGTTAACACCTACGCTATTGGCAGTATCGTCCACGACATCTGCGCAGACTGATAGTAAGCCATCTAAAGCAAAGCCACCCAAAAATATCATTTTGCTCATCGGTGACGGAATGGGTGTAGCCCAGATATATGCCGGTATGATTGCCAATAAAAAACCTTTACAGTTAGAACGTACCCGTTATATTGGTTTTCACAAGAATCAGTCCGCAGATAAGTTCATAACCGATTCAGCTGCGGGTGCTACTGCATTAGCGATTGGAAAAAAAGCGAAAAACGGCGCCATTGGCGTTGATTCGCTAGACAGGCCTTCTGTAAGTATTCTGGAGTTATCTGAACAAAACGGACTTTCTACAGGCCTTGTGGCGACAAGCTCCATCACCGATGCAACGCCCGGTTCGTTTATCGCGCATCAGCCCAAGCGCAGTATGAATGAGGAAATAGCCGCAGATTTTCTTAAAACAGATATTGAAGTATTTATTGGAGGAGGACGTCAGTATTTTAATCAGCGACAGGACGGGAAAAACCTGATAGAAGAGCTTAGAAAGCGTAATTATCAGATTGCTAATTCAACGGAAGAGATTGCAAATGCCAAGCCAGGAAAACTGGCAGGTTTTACCGCTGATAAAAATCCTCTGAAAGTGAGTGATGGCCGGGGTGATCAACTGTTGGTGAGTACCAAAAAAGCAATCGAATTGCTCAGTCCCAACAAAAAAGGTTTTTTCCTGATGGTGGAAGGATCTCAAATTGACTGGGGAGGCCATGCCAATGACATTGATTATATTACTACAGAAATGCTTGACTTTGATAAAGTGATTGGTGAAGTATTGGATTTTGCAGACAAAGATGGGAATACCCTGGTGGTAATCACCGCTGATCATGAAACAGGTGGTTTGGCAATTAACGGCGGCAATAGTAAGACTGGTGAGGTAAATGGTGGTTTTACCACCAAAGGGCATACTGGTATTATGATCCCTGTTTTCGCGTATGGCCCCGGAGCAGAAAACTTTACTGGTTTTTATGAAAACACAGAAATTTTTCACAAAATAAAAAGCGCCATGAAGTTTAAGTAAGGTTGAACTTTACAGGGTACTAAAAGGAGTGGCTGATCACTTCTTTTAGTACCCTGTAGTGATTTTATTACTTCACCGCAATATCTATTGATTTCAGGTTCAGTTCAACAGACTTCAACTGGCTGAACATTTCTTCCTGAAGTGCACTGGTGGTTTTCGCGATTTCAGGTACCATTCCTTTGTAATATTCAATACCTGCCAGTAACTGTTCTCTGAATTTATTTAGATATTTCTGTTTTTTATCTGTGAAATCCTTCAGATGCATTTCCAGATCTTTTTTGTAATGTTCTACATACAGATTGAGCTCATTAATAAACATGTTAGGTCTCTCTGCCTGATTCAGCAGATTCACTTTACCATATATATGGCTGACCATTTCGTCCAGCGAATATATCTTGGAAAACCATGCCAGATTGGGGCCAGGACAGATAGAAACGGCTTTATTTTCTTTGGGTTTCATTAAGTCATGCTTAATCAAAGTTGATGCACTTAATCCTTCACAAAGGCATAATTTTTCAGTAACAGCGGTTGCTTTTTCCTGGTATTCTGCCGCTTCCAGATTCAATGCTGCCAGTTGCTTGAGTTTGAGGTTTTGATACTCCCTTGAAGCCGTGCAAATCGGTTCTTCCGTAAATTCGGTATTGGATACAAGATACTTCTTTTTGCAGGGGCTTCCCGGCCGTCCTTTGGCAATCCGTTCCAGACGTTGTTTTTCAGCGCTGCTCCTTCTGAAATTATTAAATAATACCCCTAACGGAGAGGAATTACTTACATAATAGTCGCTTGTGCCCGCCTCCGCCAGGTCTTTAAGTGTTTCATCGTCGACATTTGTCACTTCCGGTACCAGCAGAAACGGACTCCCCCATCCTGTGGCATCTACCTGGTAATAATCCAGTAAAAACTGATTTTCTTCAGCAGTACCAATTCCACCCTGTACAGTAATACGCATGGCCGGAATGCGCTCTATACCTAAATTACGAGCGGATAAACCTGCTTTGTAAAGGCCAAATAGTTCCTGTAGCATTTCAGACTTTTTCGCTTTGAACTCATCCAGGATAGGACCCAGCAGGTAGCCGTCTGTAGCAAAAGCATGACCTCCACAATTCAATCCTGACTCAATGCGAAACTCAGAAACCCATATTCCCTTTTTTGCCAGAAACTTTGCCTGAATAAACGCTGACCGGAAGTCGCTTACTTTCAGTATGATTTTCTTTTTAAACGCACCATTCTGATCAGGATAAAATGCTTCAAACTGTTCCAGATAGTTATACAATCGCGGATTCATTCCGGCCGAAAGTACCAATGATGATTGCAATGTGCTGTTGGCAAATCCACGCAATGCAGCCGATGCATCTGAAAACTCATCGCCCAGGCTATCGCCAAAAGCATTTTTATTTAACTTATCGACTTTCGACATGATGTTCACATCAATAGCTCCCTTGTTCAGGTGATTTCTCAGTTCATTTTCTATGGAAGTTCGGCCATGCCCCTGGGGAAGCAACAACATTTCCGAATAGCGGGTTTTCAACATTGATGACTCCGGCAACAATTCAAAATACCGTGTGATATCCGTACCTGTTTCAAAGGACTGGGCCTGTATATCTTTAAATTTAAGGTCAATAATACGATCCATCAAATCCAGATAGGCCGTAATGCGTTTGCTTCGGAAATCGTCTTCTTCCTCTTCAATAGGTATATAAGGCGCTCCTAACAGGAGTGTATGATGTTTCCGCATGCGCTCAATCATGACATCATCCACTATGGAAGCAACAGAAGAAATACCAAATGGTGCAACTTTGATTGGGGTATCTACAGAATAACCCAGTCCTAAAACGGGAATATGAAAGGTATGCATTTTTTATCCAAGGTGATTATTAAAGATTACAGACTCAAAAGTCCACCTTTCAAAACTACCAGATAATGCAACGATAAATATTGATTTAAATAAGCTGTAACGATGACCTTCATCACCATTTCTACCAAAATCTTTATGGGTCGGTCACTATTTCAGCATACAGAACATTGGTTATGGCAGCAAGAAAATCCACAAATCCATTACTCTGCCGGGCATTACATCCATTGGTAACAGCCACTATTCCGAATTTTTCTTGGGGCTCAAAAAACATCATGCTGTATAATCCATAAGCGGAGCCGGTATGACCCACCAGTTGTTTGCCTGGAATTAGTTTACCTGTCTTTTGCAAAGCCAATCCATAACCTGCCTCCTTATCAACAGGTGTCTGCATGAGTTTGGCACTCTTTTTTGAAATAATTTTCTGGCCCTTGTATCGACCACCGTTCATATGCATGGTCATATAGCGTGCCAGATCCGGGGCAGATATCTTCATACCACCTGTAGGAGAAAATACCGGTGTGGTATATCCCATCATATATTTTTCAAGAATTTCTTTTCTGGATGCATAGGCAGCAGGTGATGCCGTGAAATTATGGGAAGCGGCATCGTACTCATATAAAGTAGCAAACCGGGAACTGTCCAGATCGTCCACATTGTACCCTCCATACAAACCCAGCGGTTGTAGAATGTGATTTGACACATAATGATCAAATCGCTCTCCTGAAATTTTTTCGATTATTGTCCCTGTTAAATTATAATTCAGATTACAATACTTGTACGAAGTACCTGGCCGGTAATCATTAAAACACTTCTCCCAATCCGGATTTTGCGCAGGATTTATCGCATCCAAGGTAAAATATCCCTGACTATCGTTAATACTGGAAGTATGTGATAGTAACATACGCATCGTAATGACCACTTCCGGATAGACCGGGTTTCTGACTTTAAATCCTAACAAGTCACTAATATCATCATCCAGCGATGCCTTACCTGCTTCAACAAGCTGCATAAAAGAAGTAGCCGAAAAGGACTTGGAGATGGAGGCTATTCTGAAAAGATCGTCGGAAGACAATGGCAGGTTCTTATCCAGGTTTCTCTTACCAAATGCATGGGTATAAACAATCTCACCCTTTTTGACAACAGCCACCGATAACCCTACAGCTTCGTATTTTTTCATCAATTCATGGATGAGGATTTCTGTATTTTTTGACTGTCCAGACAGCAAAAGCGGAGCTGAAATACAAGTCAGCCATAACATGGCGAGGCGCATTATACGGGAGATAGGCATATACAGTAAGGATCAGGTAATAATGGAGAACCAAGTTAATTGGTTTTGAGGATATCTGTTTGATACAATTCCTGAAAATTAGAAATATCATCGCATGATTTCATGTCAAAGACGAGTACTAAATAAAATTAAAAACAGGCCGGTAAAGATTAACCGACCTGTTTCTATTAAAGTATTCCCCGTTTAATGATTATAAAAATAATAAATAATATTGATTATATACCAGAAAAAATTCGCGTTCGGGATAAAATTAACTATTGGGGTAATGGTAGTATTGTTTCCACAACCCAAGTAGGCATCGGTTTAGCACTCCATTCCACTAGTTATAACCACTGTTTTGCTTTATTGCTCCCGAGCTCCTGTCTATTTGTGTTTGAGGAATCGGGAAATAACTGTTATGAGGGCTCATCACTATATTTCTGAAAGCCGGAAGATAATTCCCTTCAAAGGTTGAATAACTCTCTATTACTTCTTTGGCAATACCCCATCGTACCAGGTCATAGAACCTGTGTCCCTCCAGAGCGAGTTCCAGCCTGCGCTCAAACCGTACCGCTTTCCAGGCGAACTCCTTATCTGGAAAAGAGGTATATACACCAACCTTATAATTAGCGGCATTGGTACCATCTGCAGCTTTTTTCGGGCTCAACATGGCTGCTCTCGTTCTCACCTTATTGGTCAGTTCAAGCGCTTTGGCGAGGTTATTTTCTTCAATATAACATTCGGCGGCCATCAGGTAAACATCCGCCAACCGGATCAGGTTAACATCCAGGCCTGTAACGTTTTCTTGTCCAGCCACCGTTTGGGTTCCAAACGAAGACAAATTAATTGTATGTTTTTGTGCCAGAAAGGGACCACTAAAGGCCGGATCTCTGATCCATCCATCGCCCGGCATAATCCCCCAATCTCTGAATTCCACTCCACGGCGGGCAATTGTATAATCCAGCCGAGGATCCAGACTTAGGGTCTTGTTCAGCACATAAGAAGACTTATCCCCAGGAGACTGAAGATCAGACAAATATGCATTAGTCCTGTAGGAATTGTCAAGCAATGGCAAGCCATTGGCGTCTACTTTAAAGGCGTTTACCAGATCAATGGAAGGCTGAAAGAAACCGCAACACGTCACCGGTGCACTGCCATAGTACCCACCCAGCATATCACCCACATTGGCATTATCTACTACTGATCCTCCGATGGCATGTTTGACTGCAAATATAGCTTCAGGACCATTTTCTGTTTCTGTCTGAAAATTGTTTTCATAAGGCATTGTTGTCAGATCACCGGAGGCACTGATTACTGCTTCAAACAAAGGCAGTGCTTCTGCAAACTTATTCTGATAAAGGTAAACCTTGCCCAAATAGGCTTGCGCAATGGTCTTGTTTACCCTCCCTACTTCACCTTTGGGTTTGGCAACGGGCAGGTTGGTCACAGCAAATTGTAAGTCAGATTCAATGTTTGGATAAACGTCTTTATCGTTGGGAGTAGTAGCCGCCTCAGGAGTCGTTGTTGATTCGCTTATCAGTGGAACATTCACAAAGACCCTCCTTAAAAAGAAATAATAATGCGCTCTCAAAAGTTTGGCTTCTGCTTCTATTTCCATCGCCCGCTGTGCTTCAAATTTACCACTGCTACCCTCCTGAAGTCTGGCAAGGGATCTTAATACACTGTTACAGGAAAGGATTCCTTCATAGCATCTGTTCCAAAGCACTTCCAACTGATCATTGGTGCTATTGGCCACAAATCTTTCCAGGTCATTAATCGTAGCAATATCGTCGCTTGTGCTTCCTTTATGGGCATTATCAGACGTAACTTCGCCCAGCATCCATTGACTGGGTCCGGAGCTGTAATTCCCCCATGTTCCGCTACGGTTGCCATTTAGCATCCCATACGCACCGATAAGCAATTGCTCCACTCCATCGGTAGAGTTTAACTGGCTTCCTACCAATTGCCCTTGTGGGGTAAGCTCCAGAAAACTGTCTTTACAGGACGTAGCAACCACCATGGACGCAAAGAAAACTAATCCTATATATCTTAAATTTTTCATATTTCTTAACTCTTTTTGTTAAACGTAACTAAGAAGCAGATACTGATTAAAAAGTGAGCGACAAGCCTAGCAGATATTGTCTTGATACCGGATAAATACCGCTGTCCACCCCAGGGGCTGAAAACGTACTGCTCAACTGGCTCACTTCAGGATCCATTCCTGTGTATTTGGTTAAAGTAAACAGGTTGGTTGCGCTGGCATAAGCCCTTAGGCTCTTGAAGTACCTTCCTGACATCTTATTTCCGAAAGTATAACCTACCTGCAGGTTTCGCATTCTGAAGAAACTGCCATCCTGAATATAATAAGAGTTGGAGTTCATCTCATAGGCAGGTCGTTGGTTATAGGGAGAAGGAACCATACTGTTCGGATTGGAAGGGCTCCAGGCGTTAAGCAGTCTTTGAGAGATACTTCCACCGAACAATCCAAAGTCCGTAAATTGTCTTGTTACTTCATAAATGTCATTCCCCTGTGAACCATTAAAAAATGCTAAGAAATCAAAATTTTTGTACGTGGCATTCAAACTGAAAGAATAGATAAAGTCAGGATGAGGATTACCGATAACCGTACGGTCATGGACAGTTATTTTTCCATCAGGCACACCATCGGGACCAGAAATATCCTCATATTTTGGTCCACCTATCCTTGCCCCCGGATAGCCGCTTTGCAATTCACCCTCGTTCTGATAAATGCCAACCATATTGTAACCATAAAACGCACCAAAAACTTCCCCGGGTTTTAGTAGCGAAACTTGTAGGTTACGATAGCTCAAATAAGGCTGCTCCGGTACGGAAGGGGCCAGAAATGTAATTTCATTTCGGTTGGTGGAAATATTAAAACCTGCATCAAATGTAAAATTGCTGGCATTTGATTTGTCATAATGATAATTCAATGACAACTCTACCCCACGGTTGTTCATGGTTCCGATATTGACAAATGGAGAACTTCCCATCCCCACTGCGGCAGAGGGCATTGGTACAGGATAAAGCATGTCCTTGGTATCTCTGTTATACCATTCAAGACTTCCGTCAATTGCAGATTTGAGAATGGTGAAATCCAGACCGATGTTCAAAGATTTTAGCTCTTCCCATTTAATGCCGGGATTATCGTAATTGCTTTGCCAGACACCTGAAACCAGAGATCCTGTGATTGGATAATTGGAGTGATTCTGGGAAGCACTGTAGCGTGGAATATATTGGAAAGCCGGAATACGCTGGTTACCAGTCACACCATATCCAACACGGAGTTTCAGGTCATCCACAAGCTCGGAATTTTCCATAAAACTCTCGCCTGAGATACGCCATGCAGCACTTACAGCGGGAAAAGTCCCGAATTTACTATCTGAACCAAAGTTAGAAGACCCGTCTCGGCGCAGTGTTGCACTAAACAGGTATTTACTATCATAGGCATAGTCAAATCTACCGAAAACTGAATATAATGAACTTAGGTAACCGTTACTGTTATTATTGATATTAGACGATCCGGCGCTGAGATAATAATAATCCAGATTACCCAGTACGAAGAATTCATTACGGCTACCTGTCAAATCTCTGAACTGCGTTTTAATGGCCTCTGTACCCAATAACAATCCTACTGTATGTTTATCAAAGTCTCTTCTGTAATTCAGGGTGTTGGTCCAGGTCCAGTCTGAGTTATACCCATGTGTTTCACTGAGTGAGTTATTGACGCTACCTTCTGAATGTTCAGGGTTGGGATATCCTACAGAAAATGAACTGTAATTCTCATACCTCAGACCAAAGCTGGTTCTGGCTACCAATCCTTTAAAGATATCTGCTTCCGCAAAAACGTTACCGAGCAGATTATTGCTCAATCCGTAATCATCTTTTGCACGGTGCAGCATGGCCACCGGGTTTTGGGCATTACCTAACTTATCTCCACGAGTACCGCCAAAATTCCCCATTTCATCATACACGGGCACAATAGTCTGGATCCTATAAGCAAAACCGATAGGCGAACCTTCACCCTGATACCCACCTGCCGTATTAGGGTTAACTCCTACGCCATTAGATCGGATACGTGAATACTGAAAATTTTCCCCAATCCGTACTTTTTCATTAAAAAGTGAAAAGTTAGTATTGGCTCTGAAAGTAAATCGCTCAAATCCGGTATGGATTATCGTTCCTTTCTGACTCATATAACCACCAGACACAGCATAATTGGAAGATTTGCCTCCTCCTGATATACTCAGCTGGTAATTTTGCATGGGTGCATTGGTCGTAATCTCTCTGAACCAGTCAGTACCTTGCTGATTGGCCTTGGTTATCTGATAAAATGTAGAAAGACTGCGACTATAGTTATATCTCGACAAATCTGCATCTGCTGAGGTTACGTCGTGTCCGGTTCTGTTTCCAGCTAATAAATACTCTGGAAGCACCGGCGATGACCCGTTACCATAATTGGTTCCTGTAGTACTACCTTGTCCGGGCGCATTGGCCGGGTCATTAAGATTATTAAAAGAAGTATAGAGATAGTCTGCAAACTGCTGGGGATTCAGCATTTTAGGGAAAGTCTCTCTCCGTGGTACCTGTGTCCCAAAATAGGTATCGAAGGTGATCATGGGAGGAGCGTCAGACTTCCCTTTTTTGGTGGTGATAATAACGACACCATTGTTGGCCCTTGCGCCATAAATAGAGGAAGAAGCGGCATCTTTAAGTACTTGCATACTTTCAATGTCACTTTGGTTAAGCCAACTCAGTTTACCCTCAAAAGGCACCCCATCAATAATAAACAGCGGATCGTTATTATTAATAGTACTAAAGCCTCTGATTCTGATCTGTGGAGTTGATCCGGGTGCACCGTCATTGATAATATGTACCCCAGTGGCTTTACCCTGTAATGCTTCCACAGGACTTGCAACTGGCTGAGATTTTAACTGGGCAACGTTTACTACAGAAACTGCGCCTGTCAGGTCTTTTTTACGAGCTGTTCCATATCCGATCACCACTACTTCGCTAAGTGCTTTTTCATCTGTCTGAAGCACTAAATCCAGCGTTGTCTGACTGGCACTGACTGTTGCTTCCTGTGTTCCGAATCCTACAAAACTAAAGACCAGAGTGACTGCCCCATCCGGAATATCAAGTAGGTATTTACCGTCCGGGTCGCTAATCGTACCCGTTTGTGTACCTTTTACAATGACCGACACCCCGGGTAATCCAGAGCCTGCGGCATCCTTCACTGTTCCGGTAATCTGCCGATCCACTGCTGCATAGTCCGATTCTCTGTTCTGTACATTTCCTTCTGCCCGCAACAATTTCTTCGTAGCTACCGAAGGTCTGATAATTATTTGCTTACCTGATACTTTATAATCAAGCTCAAGCGGGTTAAAAATCTGATTGAGAGCAGATTCCAGCGTCTCACCTTTAAATCGCGCTGAAATCTTCCGATTACTATGAATCAAGCTTGAACTATAAACAAACTTAACATCGGCCTGTTTTTCAAGTTGTGACAATACCGTTTTTATATCCTGATTATCAGCACGTAATACTATTTTCTTTTCAAGTACCTTTTGCGCCTCTGAAGGATTGCTCCAGGCCATCCCTGAAAGAAAAATGATAAAAAGGAGTTGTATACCACTGATTCTCATAAAGAACTGCCAGCTGGCATAATTAAATACTGTTTTTTTCATACATTTGTTAGGTTTTGTAATTATTCAGGCAATAGACAAAACACCCCTCTTTGCATGTTGGACGCAGGCATTTACTGAGGGAAGATTAGTAGAGGCCGGAGATGGCGGAATCATCTCCGGCTTTGTTATAGAAGATCGGATACTTACACCATAAATATTCAGTTTAGGTAAAACATAAAGACAATATTATTTCTAGGAACAACCGTAACCTTCAATAATTATTTTAGTTCCTGTAATATGATAGCGGGCATTGATTGCATCACAGATCGCTCCTACGGTTTCATATAAAGATTCGCCGGTAAGAGAGGCTGTCACCAGGCAAGTACCCAATCGGGTTGAATCATATTCAATTTCTACTCCATACGCTTTTTCAATGGCACTAAATACTTTACTGGCAGCAACGTCATCAAACTCCAGTTCATCTGCCAATACAGGTTTATGTACAATAACAGGGCGGGTGACCAGGCTTTTATGAATTGTGACGGTTTTTCTCGAAAAGAGAAGTTGCTGATTAGGGGTTACGAGTATCTGTCCTTCTTCACTCAGGGGCTCTGTTGTTTTGATATGAATATTATTCTGGGTCGAGACAGCCACCTTTCCTGTAATTACCTCTACTAATAATTCACTGCGGTCATCTGATTTTAAAATCCAGAAACTAGTACCCAGCACTTTTGTAATCAGTTCATTGGCATAGACAATAAAAGGCGATTCTGCATTTTTAACAACATTGAAAAAGGCGGTCCCATCCAGATAAACTTCCCTTAGATTTTTATTGCCGAATGACGCAGAATAACTGATTTTACTCCCTGGTTCCAACCTTACCTCACTTCCATCTGATAAGATGACCTGGGCAGCCACTGCTGTATTGTTAACGTATTCACGTAATTCGCAAGCAGATTCTTTTATAAGATTTTGGTAAGAGACTTCTTTTACTTCACCTGTTCCTGAAGAACTGTATCCATACCAGAAAGCAACAGCAATGATACCCATGCAAGCTGCGGCCACCCATCTGAAAATTGACAATCTATAAATTGCTCGTTTCGGCTCTTTATTTATTTGAATATGATGAAACATGCGGCTAATAGCATCCTCATCCGGAAAATCCATTTCAGTATTTTGTTGAATCAACAACAGGGTTTCACGTGCGGCCTGGATTACTTCAAGTTTATGTGGATTGTCAGTTTTATATGCTTCCCAATCCCGGTCAGACCGAGTTGTAGGACGAAACACCCAATCCCGGAAATAAGGGTTGCCTAGCAGCTCATCAATTTCAGATTGGTGATGATCCATTTCTTAATGCAAGTATGAATGTGTCCTAAGTAAAGCTTCTGAGGAGATAGAGACAAATTGTGAATATTCTAACTCACTTTTTAGAAAAAAAATGAAAATTCTTTATTTTATCCAAATCTCATCAATGAATAAGTAATTAGGAAAAGAGCCAACCCAATAAAAATGGCATAATAAAAATGGCTAACCTTCTTAATTTATTAATCCCCCTTTGTATAAGATTCCGGGCGGATTGTTCATTGATTACCAGTATTTCAGCTACCTGACGTATACTGAAATCTTCATAATAATACAGCATTATCGCTTCAGATTGCCGGGCTGGCAATTGTCTGAGCAAATCCTGAATATTATTTTTTTCCATTTCTGCCATTTCTGCAGCGATCAGATCCTCTTCCAGAGAATCCGTGACCGGAAGATCCCTTTCATCGGTATTTAACCAGTCTTTTGAAGGAAGGTTCTTTTTGATATATTCCCGATGGATTTTCCGGCGAAGTGATCGGAACAGGTAAAAACGGGCGGATTCGAGATCACTTAATCGTTCTCTCATTTGCCAAAGGTCAATAAACAGATCCTGTATTGCATCTTCAACTATTTCATCATTTCGCACGATTTTCCTTCCATAGCTGTACAACACTCCCACGTACCTTCGGTACAGTTTAGCGAAGGCCACCTCATCACTGCGTTTCAAATCAGACCACAACTGACCGTCATCATTATTTCCAATAGAAGTTTCCAATCACTAATCTGTTAAGTTATGAGTCCCAAAAAAGAGTATTAAAATAAAAGAAAGTATACCATGGAAAAACTTTCATATCAAATATAATTAATTTTTCAGTGCTTTTTTTGCATTATTACATTAATACAAACTGTAATTTAATAAAGGTGAATGCATAATAATTGTGTCTGCAATCTTGTTGAATCAACAAAAATAAGGTCAAAATGGTTAGTTTGAACAGAGACGCACTCACTCAGAATCCTGATTTTTTTTGCAAATTTGTTCCTTGTACCTTTGACTGACAAATTGGCTTTAGCCTTCGGATTGACCAGAACAACAATGCAGCATTCGTTCACAGAAGAAAATTACCTGAAAATTATTCATGGGCTTTCGGGCGCAGGGGAGAGAGAAGTCAATACCAATGCGATCGCTGAAAGTACTTCCACAAGAGCGGCCTCTGTTACCGATATGTTAAAGAAGCTTTCCGAAAAAGGTCTTATACATTATAAAAAATATCAGGGTGTAAAACTTACAAAGGAGGGGGAAGAAAAAGCGCTTGCTATTATCAGAAGGCACAGGCTTTGGGAAGTATTTCTGGTAGAAAAGTTAAATCTGGGCTGGGATGAAGTTCATGAAATTGCGGAAGACCTTGAACACATCAATTCCTCTCTGTTGGTAGAGCGCCTGGATGAATACCTGGGATTCCCTCGTTTTGATCCCCATGGCGATCCGATTCCTGATGCCCGGGGACATATGCCTGATTCTCAATCACAAAAACTTTCAGAAACCACAATAGGAAAACCTGTTACAATCACGGGGGTCCTTGAGCATAGCCCTGCATTTCTCAAACATCTTGATGCCAGAGGCCTTTCCATTGGCAGTATCCTGACGATTCTTGAAGTGGTCGATTATGATCGGTCATTACAGGTAAAAGCAGAGGAAGGCAGCATTCAGTTTATCAGTCATGAGGTGTCAAGAAATATCCTGGTTCAATTAACAAATGTAGCCTCCCGATGAAATTGAAAATCCTGGATCGTTACCTGCTGAAAAATTTCCTGGTCACGTATGTATTCGTTGCGCTGATGATTGTGTTGATTATTTGCGTGGTTGACTATACCGAAAAAGTAGATGATTTTATAAAGCGGCAAGCCCCTACCAGAGCTATTTTCCTGGATTATTACATTAACCTTATCCCCTACTGGGCCAACTATATAAGTCCCCTGATGGTGTTTATCGGGACGGTGTTTTTTACTTCGCGCATTGCGGCCCGTACGGAGATAGTCGCTATGTTAAGTACCGGTATCAGCTTTGGCCGAATCATGTTTCCTTACTTTTTGGGTGCTGCAGTGATTGCCCTTTATACCTTTGCGATGGTGGGCTGGATTTTACCCAAAGCCAATAAAAAGCGAAACGCATTTGAAATTAAGTATACCAAGGACGAGTTTTATTTTGACGGGCGAAATGTGCACCTGAAAATTGCTCCGCAGACCTATGCCTATCTTGAAAGTTACAACAATGTTTCAAGGACAGGCAACAAGTTTACACTGGAGGTAATCGAAGGTACAGAGCTAAAAGAAAAGTTATCGGCAGATAAAATTGTTTGGAGTCCTGAGAAGGAAAAATGGACAATCCAGAATTATTACATCCGGACTTTGCATGACCAGGGAGAAACTATCTCCACGGGTGCTGAAATTGATACAACCATTAATCTGACACCCAGGGATTTTGAAAGCCAGTATAAAATTTTCGAGACATTTACGCTGCCTGAACTGGAAAATCACATTGAATTACTGAAAAGCCGGGGTTCTGATGGACTTGAAGTGTTTCTGATTGAAAAATACACACGCTTTACACAACCATTTGCGATATTCATCCTTACTGCCATCGGGGTAATCGTATCAGCCAGAAAAAGCCGTCGGGGCGTAGGATGGCCGATTGCCATGGGCTTTCTATTGGCCTTTGTATATATTTTGTTTTTCCTGGTATCCAAAGGAATAGCGGAAGCCGGAAATATAAATACTTTGTTTGCTGTCTGGCTTCCTAATGTTGTATTTAGTTTTATAGGAATATTACTCTATAAAACACTGCCACGATAAAAGGGCTGCTATACCAGGACGCAGATGGAGGCAACAAAAGAGTTAAAACCTTTAATTCTTTGTAATTACTCTTATTTTTGCTAAATAATCGTACAGCATAAAATCATCGCAAGACGCGCGTTATCGTCACTGAATATGAATTTACCACACCTGCTGCTAGTGATTCCCTGTTACAATGAAGAAGCCATTCTGGAAGACTCCTATCAGAAGCTGATTCTGTTTTATAACCGCTTGAAGCAAACTAACCTGATTGACCCTGAAAGTAAAATTTGTCTTGTAGATGACGGAAGCAGAGATAGAACCTGGTCCATTATTAATCAGTTATCGGTTAAAGACGAAACCATTATGGGCGTAAAGCTTTCCCGTAATTTTGGTCATCAAAGTGCTATTATGGCGGGGTTGGATCATTTTCGTAACGATTTCGACTGTTTTATTACCATTGACGCAGACTTGCAGGATGATGTGAACGCCATCGTCGGAATGATTGAAAAATACAAGGAAGGAGCGGCGGTGGTATACGGTGTTCGGGATGATCGCAGCTCAGACAGCTGGTTTAAAAGGGTAACAGCCGAAGGATTTTACACGATAATGCAAAAAATGGGTGTGCCAGTCGTCTTTAATCATGCAGATTTCAGACTAATGGACCGTCGTATATTGCAAGAACTACAAAGTTTTAAAGAAATTAATCTGTTTATCCGTGGGGTAATTCCACTTGTCGGCTTTAAAAACGATAAAGTATATTATAAACGACTGGAAAGAACAGCAGGTGAGACAAAATACCCACTTCAGAAAATGCTACTGTTTGCCTGGAATGGAATCACCTCTTTTTCTAATTTCCCCATGCGCCTGGTTTTGTATGGAGGCGTCATTACTTTTCTAATCTCCATTCTGGTCAGTTTTTATATAATATTTTCCTTCCTATTTGGATATACGGCTCCAGGTTGGTCATCCACTTTACTGATCATCTCTGTTTTCAGTGGGTTTAATATGGTTGCTCTGGGACTTATAGGAGAGTATGTCGGAAAAATATATGAGGAAGTAAAAGGCCGTCCACGCTATATTATTGAAACCATTACCAATGAATAAATCAGCCACAAATCTTCAAAAAATAAGCAGTTGGTTAGCCGTTGTTTTACTATTGATTGCCATTATGCCCTTACTGGTTTTATCAGGATTTAACCATCCTTCACCGGTAGACGATTATTGTTATATTGATACTGTATTCAAATATTCATGGCTGGAAGCAATGCATTTTTATTACACCGGTTGGACCGGCCGGTATTTCAGTATCTTCTTAAACCATACCAATCCACTTCTTTTCCACTGGTTCGGTGGTTTCAAGGTTATTCCACCAATCCTGATACTTGGTACCGTTGTTTCCATTTTCCTTTTCTTTAAAAGAACACTTCAGCAAAAGTCTGTATCAGGAGCTCTGACAGTAACAGGAGCCATTACCTTTCTGTATATTATGGCACTGCCCAGTGCCGCTGAGGCATTTTATTGGATGGCTGCTTTTTCCACTTATACATTCGCCAACATATTTACAGTTTTCTGGGTAATTGCAGTAGTAAGCCGATACACTACCGCCAGCCCGTCTGCCAGGAAACGAATGGAATGGGTAAGTTATTTTTTTGTTTTTGCAATTATCGGTAGCAGTGAAACCAACTTGTTAATTATCTGTCTGCTCATCGGAAGCTGGTGGCTATATCGTTTGGTATATCACCGTCAAATCGATTCTTACATGATTATTACCGTAGTGCTGGCGACGGTCTGCCTTTTATTTTTCTTTCTGGCTCCGGGCAATACAGCACGCCTTGAGGGAAATCCGCTGAGTGGCGATATTGTGGCGTCTGCCATTGCCTCATTCCGCAAGCTGGCACAGTTACTTTGGAATTGGTCTTCTCAGACTCCATTGCTGTTTTTCTCGGTGATCTGGTGGCTGATACTTGACAAAACAACTTTACGAACCAGTTATTACCTCAATGCACCGATCTGGCTTTCATTACTGCTTTATATCGGCATACTTACTGCACAGCTTTTTCCATCTTATTATGGTATTGGTATCGAGCCTACACCTAGAGTCATTAACTGTGTTTACTTGTTTTTCCTACTTGGGTGGTTTTTTAACATAGCACTCATCAAATCCTTTGCGGTTAAACACCATCTTGAAATTCCAACGCGTTTTCTTACTGTTATAGCCATTCTCGCCTTGCTGTTTCATGCACGTAATTATCCGGTTTATACCAATAACAGTCTTACAATTCTCTATTCGGACTGGCTCGACGGAAAAGCAGCGGCTTTTGACAGAGAAATGAATCAACGATATGAAATGATCCGTGCGTCTGATGAACGCGAAATTACTTTGCCCGCTATCAAAAACCGCCCTCAGTCACTTTATGTGGGTGATATCGGCGATAGTCATTGGTGGGTTAAATGTACTTCCGGGTATTTTGGTAAAGATGTAATTCATATAACAGACTCGCAGACAAAGTGATATCCGGCAACAAAAAATACACATTACTTTTTTTAATCATTCCAACCGTATTTTGGATCCTTATTGTACACAGGTATTCGGTCAATGTACCCTGGTTTGATGACTTTGATCCTTTTGCTGATTTTCTGAATCAATGGATTGCCAATGAAGCCTGGTCACAACGGTTGACATTGCTGTTTCAACCCAATAATGAGCACCGGATGGTATTTGGCAAACTGATAACGGCCTTATTATACAGTCTGACCGGAACACTAAATTTCTCCTGGCTTCATTACATAGGTGCAGCCTATACCTTGGGAACGCTTTTCATTATCTGGAAAATATTTAAGAAAAGTAATTGGCCCATCCACTATTTCCTCCCTATCCCGTTTTTACTTTTTCAGTTACAATACTATCTGATTTTCCATTGGGCCATCTGTAGTCACCAGCATCAGCCGGTTGTATTTTTTGTGACCTTAAGTATGTATTTGCTGTCTACTGATCGGTTCAAATGGGCGGTACTTGCAGCATTTTGCGCCACTTTTGCGATGAGTAGTGGCATCTTCGTCTGGTTGAGTGGCCTGGTCATTATTGTCTTTCGATTGCAATGGAAACAAGCGGCACTATGGTTGGCGATTGCGCTTTTATCTGTCGGATTTTATTTCAGAGGAATGGAAACGATGGGTAATGAAGCGAGTATCGAATACTTCATCCGTTATCCCTATCTGTCATTCCTTGGTTTTTTTGCATTTCTTGGAGGTCTTTTCGAAATATACCCCAATCATGCTCCCATTTTTCAGCGTTCAGTCACGCCGGTAGTATTTGGAAGCCTGGTCACCTTAGCTATATTAGGTTGGATAATGGCCATATTAATGGCCTGGCTCAAAAAAGCCTCATTAAGAAAGACAATTCCTCAATGGGCAGGCAAAATCGCTGATAATGCTTCTCAAAAAAGCACACAAACTTACTTTGTATTAGGTTTGCTGGCATTTTTGTTAGCCAATGCCTTGGTGATTGGACTCTTACGCCCCCGATTTGGTTTTTTTGTCATGATCGTCAGTAATTACAAAATCTATCCTGCGCTATTTTTAATAGTTTCCTATATCACCTTTCTGATTGCCTTTCCTCAATGGCATAATAAAGGATGGAAAGCAACCATGCTGATCGCAGTTTCTATCTGGGTACTCAGTATTTTCAATTATTTACCCGATATCGCAGAACGTAGAAAATATCTTTTGATCAATGCTTACAACCAGGAAAAACATGGGTATGGATTGGGACATCAGCCCGGATCACCGGCAGCAGCTTATGTTGATAATTTAATGAAGAGTCTGGTGACACAAGGGGTTTATCAATATCCGGATACTTATCAAGGTATCACAAGTCTAATGAAAGATGCGGAAAATACGGTTGCCAATACATTTGAATTTAAAATTGAAACAACAGACAGTAACATCCTTATCCGGGAAATGAACGTATCCTATGATGCTGGTTATGATACCGGACTATCAGTTTTTTTCAGGGATGAAAACAATCTTTATTTGTTTAAGATGAACCCTGAGATTTATACCGGCAAATTACCATTCAGGCATTTTGATCAAGGTTTTGCAGTCAATGTACCTGTGCAGGCCCTCCCGGCTGGCAGCTACGAACTGGGTGTATTGCACACCATCAAAGGCAATTTACCAACAGCAGAAATTATACAAAAGATTATTATCCCCGAGAGATAAAAGCTGAAAAATATATCTTTGCCAAATATCCAATCATTAGAAACATAAAAAAGAATACCTTGGAACAACCTGTCATATCAATTGTTGCACCGCTTTACAATGAATCCGAATCATTTCCTCATCTGATAAGCAGGTTAAACGCTGTCATGGACAGTTTTGAACATGCAGTAGAAGTGGTATTAATTGACGACGGCAGCAAAGACAATACCGCTTTGATGATGAAGCAGATTGCCTTGACTGACCCCAGGTATCATTGCGTTTTTCTTTCCAGAAACCATGGACACCAGCTTGCGCTGACAGCGGGTATGTCTGTTGCAAGAGGTACCGAGGGATTGTTTATTATTGACGGAGACTTACAGGATCCGCCGGAGTTATTGCCGCGGTTCTATGAATTGCTGAAAGATGGAAACGATGTCATCTATGCGGTTCGTAAAAAGCGCAAAGAAGGAATAGCCAAGAAAACAGGATACTTCCTTTTTTACAGGTTGTTAAAGTCAATCTCTTATATTGAAATCCCTTTAGACAGCGGTGATTTTGCCATGGTAAGCCGGCGGGTAGTCGATATCATGAATAAAATGCCGGAAGAAAGTCGCTATCTGAGAGGGATGCGTTCCTGGATTGGGTTCAAACAAACCGGATTTGAATATGAAAGAGACGAAAGGATAGCCGGCGAGTCTAAATATTCATTCAAGCAATTATTTAATCTGGCATACAACGGAATTTTTAATTTCAGCGAATTCCCCATCAAGTTTATGACTATAACAGGGGGGATCTCCATTTCTATTGCCATTCTTTATTTTATATCAGTACTCATCAAACGACTCTTTTTTGAACAGGTAATTGAAGGTTTTACCGCACTGTTATTTGTAATCATCCTTTTCAGTGGTGTTCAGTTACTGGCTTTGGGGATCATCGGTGAATATGTTCTACGGATCTTCTTCCAATCTAAAAACCGGCCTTTATATATCATCAAGGATGAAATTGTCAATGGAAATTATCTGTGATTAGATGCTGTTTAACTCTATACAATTCCTGATTTTCTTTATTGTAGTCACGCTGGCTTATTTCAGTCTTTCCTGGCGCGGAAGGTGGATACTATTATTAACAGCGAGCTGCTATTTTTACATGGTTTTCAAACCGGTATACCTGCTGATACTGTTTGGAACCATTGTCATTGATTATTTTGCAGGAATCTGGATCGCACAGGCAAAAACCCACCGCAACAGAAAACTACTACTGATCATCAGCCTTATTTCCAATGTCGGAATTCTGGCTTTTTTCAAGTATTTTGATTTTGTGGAAGAATCGGTGAACGCCGTGCTGGCTTCTTTAGGTTCTGAAATGGCTTTTCCCCCATTAACTGCCTTACTGCCCCAGACAATCACGCAGTTTATGGTGAATGGAGCAGGACAAATATTACTGCCAATCGGACTTTCATTCCATACTTTTCAGGCAATGAGCTATACGATTGAAGTGTATCGGGGAAACCAGGAACCTGAAAGGCACTTCGGAATCTATGCCTTGTATGTGATGTTTTATCCACAGCTCGTTGCCGGTCCGATCGAGCGCCCGCAAAATATGCTTCATCAGTTTCATACTTACTTTAAGTATGATTTTGAGAATGTCAAAGCCGGACTCATGCAAATGGCGTTCGGGTTGTTTAAAAAACTGGTCGTAGCGGATCGCCTGGCGATGGTTGTCGATTATGCTTATTCCAACCCTTCTGAGCAGAACGGGCTAACACTGCTGGTGAGCACCATATTCTTTTCGTTTCAGATTTATTGTGACTTCTCAGGGTATTCTGATATCGCCATCGGTGCAGCCCGCGTAATGGGTTTCAAATTGATGGATAACTTCAAAAACCCTTATGAAGCTACTTCAATTGCAGACTTTTGGTCAAGATGGCATATCTCGTTATCTACCTGGTTTAAAGATTATCTTTATATACCACTGGGTGGCAATCGAAAAGGGGAGTTTAGACGCCAGCTCAATTTATTCATTATATTTCTGGTGAGTGGTCTTTGGCACGGCTCCAGCTGGAACTATGTAATATGGGGTGCCTTACATGGTTTGTACCGGGTGATCGGGGGACTTAAAGATAAAATCCTCTATAAAAGCAAAATCCAGTTCCCTCAGAATTCATTCTTTAAAGTTGTTAATATACTTATTACTTTCACGATCGTTATGTTTGCCTGGGTTTTCTTCAGAAATGACAAAGCACCGGTCGAACAGTCGTTTATGATTATTAACAAGATATTTGCATTAAATTGGAGTGAGCCCATACATTCACCATTTAATTCAGTGGAGATGTGGTTCTGTGTTTTATTAATTGCGCTGTTGCTCATAAAGGAACACTATTACTTAAAAATTCCCACAAGCGATACACGTCTATTCTTTATTATGTTTGCAGGAATAGCTTTTTTAACTTATTTTTTTGGCGTTTTTACCTCGAATCAGTTCATATACTTTCAGTTCTGATGCTATAGAATTTACAACCTGAATGAGATACATCAGACCCGCCCAAAATATCCCGAATCACAATTCCGGCATCTGGAAGGCATTGTTGCTCTGCCTCATTCCTGCTGTCATTTACTGGATATTGTTTTTTAAATTTACACTCAATGTAAATTATATTGCCTACGACGATACGCTGATTCTGGGGATTCTACCAGCCTTTGAAGACGCATCATGGTACGAGCGATGGAAGTTGCTATCAGGATTATTTCCCGAACACCGGCTCGTATTTTCACGATCTGTGGTATTGCTTACCCATCAGATTTTTGGAAAAGCCGATCTTACTTACCTGATGATTGTAGCCAACCTATGTTATACTGGCTGCATCTGGGTCTTTTACAAAGCATTTAAGCATTTCCAACTTTCGCTCTGGTATTTTGTACCCGTTGCATGGATCTGGTTTAGCATACAGGCATTTGAAAATATGTTCTGGGGCGTGAGTTCTCTGTGCAATTTCGGCGTATTATTGTTTGTTTTTCTCGCACTATATTACGCATCTTTTGAAGAAAACAAGCCGTGGAAAGCCATTATTTTTGCACTTTTAGCCACATTTACATATGGTAATGGCCTGTTTTCCTTTGCTATCATCCTATTTTTATTCTGGATCACGGGTAATAAAATCAATACACTATTGACATTGGCAGTTACTGCGACGGTAGTGGTCATTTATTTCAGTGATTTCAAACCAATCACACAGAATCTTAACTTCAGAGATTGGGAACAAGTCCGGCAGGGCTTTTTCGGGCTGTTCGGTTTTATTGGTTCAGTCGCCACTTTGTCTGCTTATGAAAGCCGAGTCTTCTTCAAATATTTTGCTTCCATTTGCGGAATGGTAATGGTGATCATCCTCCTGATTGTCTACCGCCAATACCTGCCTGTTCTCTGGAAAGGCATTATGGGAAAGAAAGCAGAAATTCCGGCACCGCTACGTTTCGTATTGGCATTGGCTTTGTTCATCCTGATTACCGCCCTGGCAACCACCTACAAGCGTATCCCTACAGATACTTTTGAAGGCATGTTCAAAGGAAGATACCGCATGTATTCGGTTTTATCGCTGGTTGTTATTTATCTGGGAATTATTCAGACAATCAGGTATCCAATCAAGTCATTTTTATTAAAATTGACCTTACCATTGTCCATTATATTTAATGGAGTAATCGCCTATTTCAATATTGCGGACGTCATTAATAACAGGCGTCTGGCGGTGGCACAGGAATTTAATTCCAGATATAATACAGACTGGCTTGGCCTTGCCATGTTTGATATGGATCAATCTCATTTCGAGAAAATCAGAAATTATTATCAGTCAGCCGACCCGCTGGCGGGAGGCTGGGATCCCAGTCAGCCGACTGCGGTACTGGGTTGTGAAGGAAAACGTGCTACAAGTGCTGTATTTACATCTCCCGACGGTATCCTGCATATTAAATTTGAAAATGAAACAAATTCTCCTGTAGATAATTATTCTGAGGGCAGTTATGTATTGTTGAAATCAGACCAGCATGTGTATATCTCAGCCCCACATCAAACCAAAAGGTCTTTCACACGTTTCCTGACTAATTTGACTTATCTGAATCCAGGGATCAATGCTGCTTTTCATACGGCCACCATTCAACCCGGAGAATATCAGATTTATCTTTTAGATCATCGGAATGGTCGGAATAGCATTTTCTGTACTGATGAAACCTGGGTACAAAATGAATGAGTTTCTGGAATATTTAAACACTTCCGTTTCTTTGCTCGGTTTACCTACCTCTCTGCTTGAAATACTGGGATTTATTACTGGAACCGTTTGTATTTGGCTCAATACAAGGCAAAATGTCTGGGGCTGGTTTTTCAGTATTGTGAATGCCGTGTTGTATGGAGGTGTTTTCTGGCAGGCCAGGCTTTATGCTGATGCCTCCTTACAAGTATACTTTTTTCTTACCAGTATTTATGGTGGTTATATGTGGCTGTATGGCAGCAGTAATCAGCAACCTATTCCCGTTACGTTGACGCCACCACGCTTATACCCCATCTTTGCTGTAATTTTTGTTTTGGTTACGATTCTGTGGGGGTATTTGCTATATAATTATACAGATGCCAGCCTCAGTTACCCCAGCAGTGCCCTCACAGTATTGAGTTTAATCGGACAATTTATGCTTGCCAGAAAATACCTTGAAAATTGGCTGTTATGGATTGTCGCCAATGTGGGTTATGTAGGAATGTTTGCATATAAGGGCCTGTATCTCACTTCTATTCTTTACTTTATCTTTTTCATATTGGCCATTATCGGGTATATCACCTGGCAGAAAGACTATAAAAGAAATATTAAAGCTGATTGATGTAATCCAACAGGAAGGAAGGATTAAAAAACAAGAATAATACAAAAGCGGTGAGCAAGGCTACCAGCCAAATATTGACAGGAACAGCTTTGCCATGTTTTTTCTCCTCAGGAAGGGCTTTAAAAAACAACTGATACGGTATTTTAATATAGTAAGCCAGAGCAATTGCCGCGTTTAAAATTCCGCCGATTAATAAAATTAACTGCCAGTTAAACCCAGTAATACTAAAACTCTGCCAGAGAGAAGAGAAGACAAGCCATTTAGCTGTAAATCCAGCAGTGGGTGGTAAACCAGCCAAAGCAATCATTAAAAATGTCAATGAAACTCCAATAACTGGCAACACCCTACCTTGTCCTGCATAATCTGCAATAACTGATTCAGAGCGAGGCTGTAAAACATCAATCGCATAGAAAATGGCCATATTGATTATCACGTAAGCAGCCGTATAAAAAACAGCCGCCTCGAATCCCTGGTGGCTATATGCCACAATTCCTACCAGCAAATACCCCGCTTGTGAAATTGTAGAATAGGCCAGCAATCTTTTAACATTATTTTGCCAGAGTGCCCCGGCATTTCCCATGGTCATGCTTAGTAATGCTACACCTCCCAGCAGTGAAAGTAGTTCTAAGGGCAACACACTAACCAGCCGCATGATTACCAGAATCACGGCAGCTTTGGGGGCAACAGAAAGAAATGAAACAAGAGGCGTTGGCGTGGCTTCATACACATCCGGCGTCCAGAGATGAAAAGGTGCAAGGGATAGTTTGAACAGCAAACCACCAATCATCATAAACAAAGCAACATAATAGACGACAGGAGTATTCATTGCCAGCACTTGCCCCAATTGCCCGTCCAATATATAAAAACTACCTGTCAGACCATATATCAGGGATATACCATAAAGCATGATGGCTGAACTGACTCCACCGAATAACAAGTACTTCATTGCCCCCTCGGCGGATTTTTTCCCCGGAGCAATAGCCACAAACATATAAGAACAGAACGATATCAACTCTACAGAAAGATAGATCAACAGAAAATGTGTTGACATAGTAAGGAAATAGAGCCCGATAAGTGTAACCAGAAGGAGAGCATTAATTTCCAACGGAAATTTATACTTGAGCGCGCGAATATGTACCAGTGTAAAGAACCAGGCAGCGGTCACCAGCAATTTGAAAAATACAGCTTTCTGGTCAAGAAACAGCATACCACCAAATAAGGGCTCCGGACTCCTGTTCCACTGACCAGCCAGCATGAACATCAAAGGAATTGCACCTAGCATTAATAGCCCATGCAATGTCCGATTAGCCTGTTCAACACCTCTCCTACGGCTGATTATCAATTCAGCAACCAGATATACTAAAAAAATTACAATCAGACAGATTTCCGGTCCCAAAAAGAGAAGATTCCCCTGAATATCCTTAAGTTGCTCGTAAAGACCCAATTTTATTTACTGTTGTTTAGCGCAAAAATAGAGAACGAAATCGCCAATTCCACTTTTTCATACAATTTCATAACTTGTTTTTCATTTTGTAAGTTATATATCATAATTATGTGAATTAATTCATATTTCAGAACACGCTCAGAAATGAAAAATAAACCGATTAATAACAGGATACCACTACTCGTATTTTTGGTGGTGTTATTTGCTGGCCTTAATTTGAAAGCGCAAATTCATGAGAAACTGCAAGGAAAACTGTATGAAAATATTACTTCCGCCGAGGGTGAGGCACTATTTCCAGATGGTTGGTTTAAAGGTGTCGTAACACTTAAATCAAATGAAATTTTTGATGGCGTACTTATACGTTATGACAAAATAAATGACAAACTCCTGTACCAGGAAAACGGCCAGATATACACTGCTGGACCGGAAGTGGTAGCATTCCATATCCCGAGTGATGTTGCCTTACATGATTTTAAAAAGGGATATCCTAAGATTGGAAAATTAACAGACCAGGCATTTTATGAGGTCCTGCATGACGGCACAACCAAATTATTGAAAAAACATACCTCTTTAATCAAAGAGGAAAAAGAGGAAGATGGCAGTGCTAAACAGAGAATCGAGGATACACAGCAATACTTCGTACTAAAGGACAAAAAGATGACTTTACTCAAAGAGCCTTTTGAACAGTCGTTGCTGGGTCTTCTTGCCGACAAAAGAGCTATTATGAAGATGGTGATCACTGAGCAGTTCCTGGAGTTTAATGAAGATATTGACATTGTCACTTTACTGGAAGAATACGATGCTTATAAAGCAGGCTCTCCGGGACATTGACCCCTGCATGAAAAAGGTGCCCATATAAACAGGCACCCTTTACACTTATTCTAACCCTGAATTTACAAATTATACTTGTTGTCCTGTAGTAACACCTCTGCGATATTCCTACGCATATCTTTAAGATTAATCGGATCTATTTTTGTAAATCGTTTTAATCCGAGTAACATGACTCTTAATTCATCACCTTCAGCAAAGCTTGTGATGGCATAACGTCCAGCGCTCTGTACCTTATCTACTGCTTCATGAAGGTATGCTACAGCCACATCTTCCTGTAGTTTGACCGCATCTTCTCCTTTTATGCTGATTAACTTTTCTGCTCTCAGCAGTACCGATTCTGCCATATAGGTTTCAATGACCATATCGGCTATATTCATGATGATCTCCTGCTCCTCCGAAAGTTTCATCATCAGTTTTTGAGCAGCGCCTCCTGCCACCATCAGAATGGCCTTCTTCAGATTGCGCAACACCTTTTTCTCTTTAATAAAATGGCCATTCTCTTCCTCCTCGTTAAAATTCGGAATTGACATAATCTCTTTGGAAACAGCCATTGCAGGACCCATAATATCCAATTTCCCTTTCATCGCTCGTTTCATCAACATATCCACCACCAAAAGTCTGTTGATTTCATTGGTACCTTCAAATATCCGATTGATTCGGCTATCCCGATACGCCCTGTCCATAGGCGCATCTGCTGAAAAACCCATTCCTCCGTAAATCTGAACCCCTTCGTCTACCACATAGTCGAGTGTTTCTGAACCGTTGACTTTCAAAATGGCACATTCAATAGCAAACTCTTCCAGTGCATTCAGCTTTGCTTTCCCATCATCTATCCCTTTGTCTTTAAAGTCATGTATCAGATCGTCAATATTTTGTCCTGCCCGATAACTGGCAGATTCAGTTACAAAAATTTTGATGGCCATTTCGGCTAACTTATGTTTGATAGCACCAAAATTTCCGATAGTTAGCCCAAACTGTTTGCGCTCATTAGCATAATTAATGGCGTGGTTAAGCACCTGTTTTGCACCTCCCAATGCAGCAGCAGCCAGCTTAATCCGGCCTACATTCAGAATATTCACAGCTATCTTAAAACCGTTGCCTCTTTCAGAAAGCTGATTTTCTGCTGGGACCACGCAGTTGTTAAAGAAAATCTGGCGGGTATCTGAGCCTTTGATACCCATTTTATGCTCAGGTGCATTCATTGTGATGCCACCAGATGATTTTTCGACTATAAAAGCAGTAAGATTCTTATCGGTGACGCCATTTTCATCTTCTATTTTCGCGAAAACAATAAATATATCTGCAAAACCACCATTGGTAATCCACATTTTTTGTCCGTTAATAACAAATTGCTTGCCGTCAGCGGACAGCGTGGCCTTTGTTTTTCCGGAGTTGGCATCAGATCCTGAGTCGGGTTCTGTCAGGCAATAAGCTGATTTCCATTCACCTGTTGCCAGTTTGGGCAGGTATTTCGCTTTTTGCTCCTCATTCCCGTAGTATACGATCGGCAACGTACCAATGCCAGTATGCGCTGATAAGGCTACTGAAAATGAGTGTCCGGCGCCTGTACATTCAGCTACCAGCATGGAAGTATTAAAATCCATCCCAAAACCACCATATTCCTCGGGAACCGCAGTGCCTACCAGTCCGAGTTCACCAGCCTTATCCAGTAATGAAGCCATCAGGTCAGGCGTAGTGGCAGTATCAATTTTTTCAAGTATCGGAGTGATTTCCGTACGGATAAAGTCACGACAGGTGGCCGCAATCATTTGCTGTTCTTCTGAAAAATCCTCCGGGATAAAAATATGGGTTGCTTCTGTTTCTTTTATCAGAAATTCGCCGCCTTTTATTGAATCTGCGCCTGCGGTAGCATTTGCCATAATTGAATGATTTTTGGGTTTATGCTTAAGTTAACTTTGCTAAAATAGTATGCACGCATAACAATTTATACAAAACAAAGGTAGGTAAATCACATACATTATGCAAGCATACTATTACAAGGTTTGTTAAGAAATTTCATGAATAAATTATATATAACTAACCACAGTCAATAGATAATCAAGTAAAAACCTGGCAAAAAGACTCTATGTATTTTAATACATAACCTACTCATATCCATTTAATTAAAACACTTTTACCAGAATTTAAATAAATTTCTTGAAATATATGTGACTAAAATTCTATCTCAGCGTATCAATAGGGTATAAAAGATATAGAAAGAGAAATTTCATCAACTACTGAAAACCAAATTTTATAACGAAACTATACACACTTTAAATAATTTAACGCTTTGTTCACACCATTTTTTATTGAATTATTATTACCAAATTAAATATTACTACACCATACTCGTTAAATAATTTCAACACACGCACACCTCTTCTATTATCAGCCGGAGATTCTTATTTCCGGCTGTCTGTTTTTAATTCAAACGGAAATGATACTTAATCAGAAAATTTGACTTTGGGAATACATATATTCAGAACTAATTAAGGTCATCATCACTCCACTAGATTCAATGCAAGAAAAAAGCAGATCTGTTTCCACAGACCTGCTCCCAATAATAAGACAAGGCATTTGAAATCAGAACTCTGCACTTTTAGGAAAACGCGGGAAAGGAATTACATCTCTGATATTTCCCATGCCTGTAACAAAAAGAACAAGACGCTCAAAACCCAATCCAAAACCTGAATGGGGTGCTGTACCGAATTTGCGGGTTTCCAAATACCACCACAACGTTTCCGGATCAATTCCATTTTCTTGTACACGTCCCAGTAGTTTTTCGTAATCATCCTCACGTTGGCTACCACCAATGATCTCACCAATACCTGGAAATAGCACATCCATCGCACGAACAGTCGTACCGTCTTCATTCGCTTTCATATAAAAAGCTTTGATTGCTTTTGGATAATTAATAAGAATCACCGGTTTTTTGAAGTGCTTTTCTACAAGGAACCGCTCATGTTCACTTTGCAGGTCAATCCCCCATTCTACCGGATACTGGAATTTTTTCTCTTTGTGCGGTTTTGACTTGAGCAAAATATCTATCGCTTCTGTATAGGTCAGTTTTTCAAATGGTCCCTCCACCACAAACTTCAATTTCTCCAGTAAAGGCATGGCGCGCTCCGCCTGAGGCTTGCTTTTATCTTCTTCGGCTTGCCGCTTTTCCAGGAATGCTAAATCATCTGCACAATGCTCCAATACATAAGAAATAACACTTTTTACGAAATCTTCCGCAACAGCCATATTGTCATCTAATTCTGCAAATGCAATTTCGGGCTCGATCATCCAAAACTCTGCCAGGTGACGTGTTGTGTTGGAGTTTTCTGCTCTGAAAGTTGGGCCGAAAGTATAAATCCGGGATAATGCCATGGCACCCAGCTCACCTTCTAATTGTCCTGAAACCGTCAGGTTGGTTTCACGTCCAAAGAAATCCTGTGTAAAATCTACCTCTCCCTGGTCGTTTTTAGGAGGATTTACCGGATCCAGCGTAGTGACGCGGAACATTTCACCTGCACCTTCTGCATCAGAAGCTGTAATAACAGGGGTATTCAGATAAAAGAAACCCCGGTTGTGAAAATAGGTATGAACCGCAAATGCAAGTGCATGACGAATACGTAGAATAGCACTGAAAGTATTGGTTCTTGGCCTTAAATGGGCGATTTCCCGCAAAAATTCCAGGGAATGCTTTTTAGGTTGTAAAGGATACTCATCCGGATCAGCAGTACCATATACCTGCACTTCTTCCAATTGTACTTCTACCGCCTGCCCGGAGCCCTGTGACTCAATCAGGTTTCCTTCCACACGCAGACAGGAACCTGTTGTGATCAGTTTAAGAGTTTCTTCGTTGATTTGGCCGGGTAGTGCTACAACCTGAATATTATGGATCACTGAGCCATCATTCAATGCTATAAAAACTGCATTTTTACTTTCACGCTTGGTGCGCACCCATCCTTTAACCGTCACCTTTTGTCCGGACGGTATTTCTTTTAGAAGCTCTTTAATCTGAACCAGGCCCATATTTTCTGTAATATTTCTAATGAATAATTAATTTAATCTCAAACGAACACAAAAATACATATTCTGCTTTTTATTAACTACACCTTCAACTTATTGTATTCTGTTTAAGGACTTAAATAAGTATGCAAAAATTCCACCCTCCGAAAACCAATAAACATAGTTTTAGAGGATGGAATTAAAAGTTTCTGATTTTTTACTTCAGTATCTGTACCCAGCCCTTAATAGTCTGGGGCTTTGGATTTTTCTGTACTGATTCAAAGATAACCGTCGCTTCATATAAATACTGGCCGGCATCTAGCGCTTTACCGTCATTGTTGGTGCCATTCCAGTTTACATCCGGATCCGTTGTTTCAAATACTTTGGCTCCCCAGCGATTGTACACTGTGAATACAAGACTCTTCACAAATGCAGGACAATCCATAGGTTTCAGTACGTCATTTTTACCATCGCCATTGGGCGTAATCACGTTGGGAAAACGTAACATGGGACAATTATCCTTGCAAACTGTATTACTCGGATCACTTTCATTGCCATACCTGTTAATTGCCGTAACATAATAGCAGCCTGCAAATGAAGTCAATCCGCTATGAATAAACTGATTGACACTTTGAGAAACGGTTGCAATCAGCTCAGGCTCATCACCTTCATATCGCGCATAATAAATCTTAAAACCAGACACATTCAGATCGCAGGTTGCTGATTGAGTCGGCATTGCCCATGTTAGTTGGTTTGAAAATGACGTTTGTTCACAAAACTCATTAGGCGCAAGCTGGCTGCAATCCAGCAGATCTATTTCAAGTACAGGCGGACAAGGACGAATCGTATCCATCGGACTGGCGCACAATATCTGTGACAAGTTATAAAGCAATGCAGGTCTGATACGCTGATTGTTATAAGACCCTTCAGTTTCTATTCTATAGCAATATATTTTCTCCGGATCCATGTCAACATTCTGCACACCGTCACCTGCGAAGCTATCGCCTCCATCGTCCGTAAACACAAACGTATCTGCTCCCTGAACGTTAACTGTTGCTATTATGTTAAATTCGCCAGCCTGGTCAGGGTTTTCCCTGAATACTTTATGGCTACGTAATGTATTATCCCAGGAAACGTCCGCTTCCCATTTAAGGCTTATTTTGCGAGACTCGCCTGCGACCTGAGAAAGACGTACACTGCTTGCGTCTTTGGTGGTCCCGAAGAGTGTGGGTGTTCCTGCTTTATTATAATAATATTCCAGCTTGTAGTGATAGGCCTTGTTTTCTGTATCCAGGTCCTTATCTACGAAAAGTGTATCCGGAGCACCTGCCACCAGGTTGGTAGTAATCGTAGTAACCAGTGAAAAAGTACCACCAGTCAGACCATCAGCTCTGTACAAACGATATTGAGCCGGCAACTCAGTAGGCTCCGGAGTCAAGCCAATCGGACGAGTCCACCTAACAGTAATTTGTCCGTCTGTATCAGACGTTTCATCGACAGTCACATTCGTAATAACCGGCATTAACTCTGGTATGTCAATACATACTTCATCCGAAGGAAGACTTGTTCCTCCCCCATTGACACGGTTAGGTTCAGTGGGTAATGCACCCGGTCGTGGGAAGAGTACTACAATTCTGTAACTATAGGCTGTGCCCTTTTCAAGTCCGGTATCATCATTGTTATCTACATAGAAGGTTTGGTCCACCCCTACCCGGGCAATTTCTGTATATCCAAGCCCCTCAGGTATTCCTGGCTCACAATCCTGCACCTGATAATTGGTACACCCTTCTTTTCTGTAAATGGCAATCACAGCACCCTCTACCTGACAGTTATAAGTATCCCATGTAAGTCTGAAAGCCCCGCCAGCCTCGTTGGTTATGGGTACTGCTCGCAGATTTTTCGGTTGTGGGCCATACACTCGGATCGGGAGCGTCACCATATCTACCAGTTTTCTATGGAGTGCCGGATTGGGCATGTCTGGTCTTGGTCCGTCTTCTACCTTAAAAAGCACATAATAAGGTTCCTTCCTGATATGTTCACAGTTGGTCTGCCAGCTAAAGTTTCCTGAAACCTGGCCCGCACTCCCTTGATTGGGCACCACAAATCTGCCGAATTCCGGATCAATGCGGTCTTCCTCATATACGCCTCCGAAGGAAGTGAGGGTTAGACGGTCTCCGTTCTTATCTTTGGCTATAATGGTCTTTCCTACCAATTCTCCTGCTTCTACACATATTTCATCTACGGGATCAAACTCAGGACGGTCATTCGGCGAATCCACGACGATAATTTGCATATCCCGGACAATTTCCCCGATTTTCACTCCGGACCTCCATTCCTCAATAATAAATGCCACATTATAAAAGCCCGGAATGGCAGGTGCATCCCAGACCAGATCTCCGGTGATGGGATCTATGCTAAATTCAGCGGGGACAGAACCATCCTCTTTAGTAGGTGGGGTTTGCCCAACCAAGGTAGGATGAACATACTCCATTGCCAGTGGACCTCCCCGGCTGTTCCCCTGTACAGGTGAAGTGAGGCGATAGGCGAGGCTGTCTCCATCCTGATCAAAAGCAGCAGGGTTGTGAATATATCTTTGTCCCGTAGCAGCCAGGTCAATAGGCGCATTGAGTAAAACCGGCGTGCGGTTCAAACCAAGGCCCGAATTGATTACCAGTGTAGTTTTGACATAAAAAGTAAGCTGCTGCGTAGGTTTGGGTCCAATATTCAATACATTATCATTCCGGTTATCACATTGTACTCCAATCATGTAGGTACCGGGGCCAGGAAATGTATACTCAAAGACGTAAGTATTTTTAGTGGTTCCATTACCGATATTGGTAAAAGGATTGACTCTGGCTATTCGGCGATATCCTCCTTGCCCGTCATTCAACGGATTTCCATTGGCGTTCAGCAGGAAAAAATCAGCCCATTCATGCTGATCCGAGGCAGGCTTACCGTTTTCATAATCATAATAACCTGTGAAAGTAATTTCATACCTGGCAGGAGAAACGGAAATACGACGGGCCGTTATCTCACCGGCACGGACGTGGGTTGCATAGGTAGAATGACTGACAATCAGCGATAAAAGAGTCAGAAATATGACGGATAGTAATGATATTCGCATAAGGAAGCGGGTTCGCAACGGTTTCAATCTTTTTATAAACTTCAACGAAAAAACACCTTAAAAGTATATTCAATGTACCACAAAGTAAAGACTATCTCCAAAACATTCTGTCATAAAACACCTGATAGTGCTTTACGCCCACATTAAATTCTGCCTATAGTACATAAAAACAATATTAAAATGATTATAAATAACTGTTTTCAGATAAAATTAAAACCGAGGCTAGTTGTATGACATTGGTTTGTACTCTACCTTTGACCCCATTAAATTAGTAGTAATATGGCATCTAAACCACAGATGTAAGATATGTCGTGGATAACACAAACATTGTCAAGCTCCATAGGAAAGAAGCTTGTTATGGCTTTAACCGGCCTCTTTTTATCGATCTTCCTTGTAATTCACTTACTTGGAAATCTTCAGCTGTTCAACGAGGACGGCGGTTTATCTTTTAATACGTATGCCGTAATGATGACGACTAACCCGCTCATCAAAACAGTTTCTTACGGTTTGTATTTTTTTATCATTCTTCATGCAGTGCAGGGCATTGGTCTGGCATTGCGGAACAGGAAGGCAAGAGGTATTGCTTATCGCAAATTTGATAATCAAAGCAGCTGGGCCAGCCGTAATATGGCAATTTTGGGCACTGTCTTGCTGGTTTACATTGCTGTTCACATGAACGATTTCTGGTTTCAGTACAAATTCGGTTATTTACCGTACACTGAATACAAGGTTGAATTGGCTACCAATACTGTATTGGAGACAAATTCCATGCCCACAGATTTTGTTCTGAGTGGTAAAATGACCGAACAGATCTCAGAAGACGGCACAACTAAAACCGTAGTTGTCAAAAACCTTTATGCTGAGGTACAGGAAGCCTTCACCAACATCTGGCTTGTGTTGTTCTATGTTGTAGCGATGGCGGCTGTATCATTTCACTTGCTGCATGGGTTTAAGAGTGCATTCCAAACATTAGGAATGAATCATGTCAAATACAATGGACTGATTCATTTTCTGGGCGTATGGGTATTTGCCATTCTGATTCCTTTGGCCTTTGCTGCTATGCCAATTTATTTTTATCTGACCAGCCAAAACTGAGCTGATCTCATTTAAAGACAAGTAACTAATATAATATTATGGCAACATTGACAAGTACCGACGCAAGCACTCGGCTTGATGCCAAAATTCCGGAAGGACCCCTGGATACCAAATGGTCCGAATATCGTTCTTCTGTTGCCTTGGTGAACCCAGCCAACAAAAGAAGTATTGAGGTTATCGTGATTGGTACAGGTCTGGCAGGTGCTTCGGCAGCCTCAACGCTGGCCGAATTAGGATACAAAGTGAAGGCTTTCTGCTTTCAGGATTCTGCAAGACGTGCGCACTCTATCGCTGCACAAGGTGGAATCAATGCTGCTAAAAACTATCAGAACGACGGAGACTCGGTACACCGTCTTTTTTATGATACTATCAAAGGTGGTGATTACCGTTCCAGAGAAGCCAACGTTCACCGTCTGGCCGAAGTTTCAGGTAACATCATTGACCAGTGTGTAGCTGCGGGTGTTCCATTCGCCCGTGAATACGGTGGCATGCTTTCCAACCGTTCTTTTGGAGGTGTACAGGTTCAGAGGACATTTTATGCAGCCGGACAGACAGGTCAGCAGTTATTGCTCGGTGCATATTCATCATTACAACGCCAGGTAGGATTGGGAACGGTTGAAATGTTCAATCGCCATGAAATGCTTGACGTGGTGGTAATTGACGGTAAATGCCGTGGAATTATTGCCCGCAACCTGGTAACCGGAGAACTCGAGCGCCACAGTGGACATGCCGTTTTACTTTGTACTGGTGGTTATGGTAATGTATTTTACCTATCTACTAACGCAATGGGCAGCAATGTTACTGCAGCGTGGAAAGCGCACAAAAAAGGTGCATTCTTTGCCAATCCGTGTTTCACACAGATTCACCCAACCTGTATTCCTGTATCAGGCGAGCATCAGTCCAAACTGACGCTGATGTCTGAGTCACTCAGGAATGACGGTCGAATCTGGGTTCCTAAAAAACAGAATGATACACGTAATCCGAACGAAATTCCGGAAAACGAAAGAGATTACTACCTGGAGCGACGTTACCCTGCATTTGGTAATTTAGTCCCAAGAGATATTGCTTCAAGAGCAGCCAAAGAAAGATGCGATGCCGGTTATGGCGTTGGCGTTTCCAGACTGGCAGTATATCTGGATTATACTGCAGCATTTGAGCGTTATGGTAAAGCGCAGGCAAATGTGCGTCAGATCGACCACCCAAGTCATGAGCAGATTATAGAATTAGGGAAGGAAGTAGTGAAGGAGAAATACGGCAATTTGTTTGACATGTACAAACAAATCACCGGTGAAGATCCTTATGAGGTACCGATGCGTATTTACCCTGCTGTGCATTACACGATGGGTGGCCTTTGGGTTGACTACAACCTAATGACCAACGTACCGGGACTGTATTGCCTTGGAGAAGCCAACTTCTCTGATCATGGAGCCAACCGTCTGGGTGCATCTGCGCTCATGCAAGGATTAGCAGACGGATATTTCGTGATTCCGTATACTATCGGAGCGTATCTGTCGAAAGAAATCAGGACTGGTCATATCTCTACCGACCACCCTGCATTTGTTCAGGCAGAAAAAGAAATGCAGGATCGGATCAATCATCTGCTTTCTGTAAAGGGAAATGTTTCTCCTGAGTTATTCCACCGCCGCCTGGGTAAGATCATGTGGGAAAAATGTGGAATGGCCAGAAATGAAAAAGGACTGACAGAAGCAATTTCGGAAATTCAGGCCTTGCGCAAAGAATTCTGGAACAATGTGAAGGTGATGGGACAAGAGAAGGAATTCAACCCTGAACTTGATAAAGCCAACCGTGTAGCCGATTTCATCGAATTAGGTGAACTTATGTGCAAGGATGCTTTACATCGCAGAGAATCATGTGGTGGCCACTTTAGAGAAGAATACCAGACTGAAGAAGGCGAAGCCTTACGGGACGACGAAAACTTTATGTACGTTGCCGCGTGGGAATTCCAAAACGAAAGCAGTTGGGAACTTCACAAAGAACCATTGGTTTACAATAACATCAAAATAGCTCAACGTAGCTATAAATAAATGCTATGTCAGCACTTTGAATGAATCAAAGTGCTGACATGCTACTTTTTAATTGTCATATTTGAATCGTTCGGACCAGCAGAATATAAAATCATGAGTCACGGAAATATGCACATCACCTTACAGGTGTGGAGACAACAAAACGCAAATACAGCAGGAGGATTTGAAACCTATGAGTTAGATGGCATTTCTCCTGATATGTCCTTTCTTGAAATGTTTGACGTGCTCAACGAGCAACTCGTTGAGGAAAATAAAGAACCGGTGGCATTTGACCACGATTGCCGTGAAGGTATTTGTGGCATGTGTTCCATGTATATCAATGGTCGGCCTCACGGGCCACTGCAAGGTGTCACAACCTGCCAGCTGCATATGCGCTCCTTTTCTGATGGAGATACCATCGTAGTGGAACCCTGGCGGGCAACTGCTTTCCCGGTCATCAAAGACCTGGTTGTAGACAGAGACGGCTTTGACAGAATTATGGCTTCCGGCGGATTTGTTTCTGTAAACACGGGTAATGCGCAAGATGCTAACAGCATTCCCATTCCAAAAGAAGATGCAGACAAAGCGTTCAGCGCAGCTGCCTGTATTGCATGTGGTGCCTGTGTTGCTGCGTGTAAAAACGCATCGGCCATGCTTTATGTATCAGCCAAAGTTTCACAACTGGCTTTATTGCCACAGGGCCAGGTTGAAAGAAAAGTACGCGCAGAGAAGATGGTAGCCCAAATGGATGCAGAAGGTTTCGGAGCCTGTACTAATATGGGTGCTTGTTCAGCAGAATGTCCAAAAGGAATTTCTCTGGAAAATATCGCACGCTTGAACCGTGAATATCTGGGAGCTAAAGTAAGTTCAGGTAATCTATAATTATCTGCCTAAGAATATTTTAATTTAAAGACAAACTGCCCACCCAACCGGCAGTTTGTCTTTTTACATAATTCCCTTTCGTTTCCTGAAAAAATCAAGAAACAACTACCTCCCCTCGTCTGTCTGATTGATCAATGAATAACATTGACATAATTCCCTTGTTCGAATATAGTCTTGTATTTTAACCTTAATCAATTTTTCAGCCATGCGAGTATTTGCCTTATTATTCTTCTTTCTGATAACTACCAGTGGATATGCCCAGTTTGGCATTAGCTACCACCAATCCAACTTGCCGTTTGTAGGTTTCAATTATGAAATAAACAACCGGTTTGTACCAGAACTCAGAATCGGCATGGATAACTATATAGACAATCTTTCTATAGAAGCCGTAGGAACCTATCAGTTTATTGACAATGATGATGTGGAGGTTTATGCAGGTGCTGGATTCAGAGCGGTACGTTCAGAGGGCCTGGTGGCACCAATTGGATTAAACATATTCCCATTTCCGGCCAAAAAATTCGGTTTTCATATAGAAGTCAGTCCCATATTCCAGTTCCATGATGACGTGCTTGTCAGAGGAAGCTGGGGAATCAGATACCGTTTCCTGCAATAGGTCAGCATTGCATCAAACCAAGTTAGTCAGGATTAGTGTAAAACGGGCACAATAGAAAAAGAGGATATTATCATGTCAGACAATATCCTCTTTTTCTATTGTATGAAAGCAAATTAGCTATAAAGCGGGAATTCGCTCATCCAGGTGTTAATTTTTTGCTTCACAGATTCAATTTTGGAATCATTGTCATGATTCATCAAAACTTCATCAATCAGCTCAACAATTTGAGTCATATCGGTTTCTTTCATACCGCGGGTAGTAACCGCTGCAGTACCAATACGCATTCCGGATGTAGTCATTGCTGGTTTGTCATCAAACGGAATCATATTTTTATTGATTGTGATATCTGCTTTAATCAATGTATCTTCAGCCAGCCTACCGGTAAGGTTCTTAGAACGAAGATCAATTAACATCAGGTGATTATCAGTTCCGCCCGAGATAATATTATAACCTTTTGCCAAGAAAGCACCTGCCATTGCTTGTGCATTTTTCTGAACCTGTCTGGCATAATCTCCATATTCGTCAGTCAATGCTTCCCCAAAAGCAATTGCTTTTGCTGCAATGATGTGCTCCAGAGGGCCACCTTGGGTTCCAGGGAAAACCGCTGAATCCAGTAAGGATGTCATGGTTCTTACTTTGCCTTTGGTTGTAGTAATTCCAAATGGATTTTCGAAATCATTACGTAACATAATCAGCCCCCCACGAGGACCACGAAGTGTCTTGTGAGTAGTAGTGGTTATGATGTGACAATGCGCCAATGGATCATTTAATAACCCTTTTGCAATAAGTCCTGCAGGGTGTGCTATATCAGCTAATAGAAGGGCGCCAATCTGGTCAGCAATCGCTCTGAGACGTACATAATCCCAGTCACGGCTATAGGCAGAAGCCCCACAGATGAGCAATTTCGGCTTTTCACGTACAGCGGTTTCCTCCACTTTATTCCAGTCAATCAGACCCGTTTCCGGCTCCACACCATAGAATACCGGCTGAAACCATTTTCCAGAAATATTAACAGGAGATCCATGACTTAAGTGGCCACCATGTGCTAAGTTGAAGCCCATTATTTTATCTCCCGGATTGAGACATGCGGCAAAAACAGCCATATTTGCCTGTGCACCGGAATGAGGTTGGACATTCGCCCATGTAGCCCCAAACAACTCCTTAATTCTGTCTATTGCAATCTGCTCTACCTGATCCACTACCTCGCAACCTCCGTAATAACGTTTTCCGGGAAGTCCTTCTGCATACTTATTGGTAAGTACACTACCTGCTGCTTCCATTACTTGCCTGGATGTGAAGTTTTCTGAAGCAATTAATTCAATACCCGATTCTTGTCGGTGCAACTCTTTGCTGATTAAATCAAAAACTTTTGAGTCACGGGCAATAGATCCGAATGAAGACATATTCGTTGTTTATGATATGATTAAAATTCTATTCATCTTGATACAAAAATACATTGTATTCTGCTAGGAATGAAACCATTTCTAGGGTTAATATTTAAATTTTTTTAATAAAGTCATGTTTCTAATCTATTTTTGTAACTCGATCAGGACAGTGGAACCAATCTGATGCGCCTACCCCTGACCGATAAGTATACAATCTGAATAAATAACTATAAAAAAATATCGGACAAGATAATGGCTTTTTTGCTGTAAGAGGCTAAATACATTGAAAACAGCTTTTCATACATTAATTGACTATATTTAACGCTTAATATTTTTGCTGCTTTATGGATAATCAAACTACCGCCCAAACTACACTATCGGAGGTGTCGGGCAATCTAATCGGAAAACCAATAACATACGAAAAAATTCCAACTAGTATCTATGCTGATTCTAAAGATGCATCCAAGGCCGTGGCCCAGGAGATTGCAGCTTTGATCAGACAAAAGCAAGCGGCAGGTGAGCCTTGTATCCTGGGTCTGGCAACAGGCAGTTCACCCAAAACCGTTTATGCTCAGCTAGTTAAAATGCATAAAGAAGAAGGATTGAGCTTTCACAATGTTATTTCATTCAATCTGGATGAATACTATCCTATGGAAGCGGATTCTATTCACAGCTACCACCGGTTCATGAAGGAGCAATTATTTAACCATGTAGATATTGCTGAAGGAAATTATCATCTTCCGGATGGTACTGTTTCACCAGAACAACTGCCGGAAATGGCAGCTGCCTACGAACAACATATTGAATCATTGGGCGGCCTGGACTTTCAACTCCTTGGTATTGGCGGTAACGGTCATATAGGTTTCAATGAACCGGGAGCGCTTATTAATTCAAGAACAAGGCTGATCACGCTGGATCATTCAACCAGGGCTGCAGCGGCCATGGAATTCGGTGGATTGCATAAAGTACCGCGTAAAGCCATCACGATGGGGGTTACAACCGTACTGAAGGCTAAGAGAATTGTATTGCTGGCCTGGGGTGAACGCAAAGCACCCGTTTTAAAGAGTGCAGTGGAAGGACCTGTGACCGAACATAATCCTGCCTCTTATTTGCAGACTCACCCGAACGTTACCTTTTTCATAGATGAAGCAGCTGCTTGCAACCTGACCCGCATGAAAACTCCATGGGCGGTTGAATCAGTTGTATGGGATAATCAGATGATCAAAAAGGCGGTTACACACCTGGCTTTGACCCTGAAGAAACCAATTCTGAAGCTTACTGATAAAGATTACAATGATAACGGTATGAGCGATCTGCTCTCACAATACGGTTCAGCATATGAAATCAATATTAATGTCTACAGCCAGCTTCAGCATACGATTACAGGATGGCCGGGAGGAAAGCCCAATGCAGAGGATAAAAACCGTCCAGAGCGTGCAGAACCTGCTAAAAAACGTGTCCTGCTATTCAGCCCGCATCCTGATGACGACATTATCTCCATGGGGGGTACTTTCCAACGTCTGGTAGATCAAGGACATGAAGTACATGTGGCTTATCATACCTCAGGAAATATAGCAGTAGCTGACGATGAAGCCTATCGTTTTATCGAATTTGTGGTTGATTTCAACAATAATTTCAAATTTGAAAACAAAGATGCTGCTCGTCTGTTTGAAGAAGCTAAAACATTTTTAAAACATAAAAAGGCAAGTGCGGTAGATTCTCCGGAAGTCCGTCTGGTAAAAGGTCTCATTCGCAGAGGGGAAGCAAAAGCAACCACCCGTTTTGTTGGAATTCCTGCTGAAAATGTTCATTTCCTGGATATGCCTTTCTACGAAACAGGTACCATCCAGAAGAACCCAATCGGTCCTGAAGATATTCAGATAGTGGCTGACATTATTGAAAAAATCAAGCCTCATCAGATCTATGCAGCAGGTGATTTCGCCGATCCGCACGGAACACACAAAGTGTGCTGGGATTCAGTAGACGCTGCTCTTCAATTGTTGAAGGGTAAAGAATTTATGAATGATTGCTGGGTATGGTTATACCGTGGCGCATGGGCTGAGTGGGATATTCATGAAATCGAAATGGCTGTTCCAATGAGTCCGGATCAGGTATTGAAAAAACGTCATGGTATATTCAAACATCAGTCCCAAAAAGACGGAGTCGTATTCCAAGGCGAGGATGCTCGTGAGTTCTGGCAACGTGCTGAAGAAAGAAACCATGCTACAGCTACCATTTACGATTCTCTGGGTCTGCCCGAGTATGAAGCAATGGAAGCCTTTGTACGCTGGCACTTTTAATAAATTAAAGGTACTCTTCCTCTGCGAAACCGGAGGAGGAGTACCTGATTAAACAGTCTATTCCATGCAACTTTTCAGAATCGGAATCCTTTTCCTCTCGATCATATTTTTGTCTTCCTGCGATACAAAGACAATCTACAAAGCGCATGAGGATATTAAAGACGGGCTTTGGTATATTGCAGATACACCTTCCTTCAAAGTAGAGGTACGTGATACGATGCAGCAGTTTCACCTGTATTATCTCATTCGTAACTCGATTGACTACCCTTACTATAACCTTTACCTGACTCACCGCCTTTATGATCCGGATGGAAATTTCATTTCCGGAAATCTGGAAGAAATTTACCTTTCTGATGAAACAACCGGAAAGCCATTTGGCAATGGATTGGGCGACCTCTTTGACCATAAAATAAGATTCAGAAAAAACTTTACCTTCCCTAAGCCAGGTATTTATACTATTTCTGTCAGCCAGACCATGCGCCAAAACCCGCTGCCCTCTATTATCAGTGTAGGCCTGAGTGTTGAAAAAACAGGTCAGAAATAAACAGAGCAGTCACAGGTCAGCATCCCTTTCAAATATTAGAATATCCAAAGAAAAAATATTGTATGGTTATGTATATATTGCGTAATAATTTACTACGCAGCTATCATTCCTACAGCATGAATTCTCAATTTCCTACATCCAGAAGGCAGTTTGCCAGGACATTATTAATGACAGGCACATTTTTGGGAGCTTCTTCTTACAATACTTTTGCAGACGAAGTCAGTTGGTCCCAAGACGAAATCATAGGTCACGGAACCCATCGTTACCGTGTCAAAAAGCAATGGGGCGCCTTAGATGCCGGCCAGTTCCCTATAAAAAATTGCCATGAAATGGTCCAGGATAAAAAAGGCAGGTTACTGATGATTGGCGATGAAGTAAAAAACAATATTCTGGTTTATGACCGTTCGGGCAAGTTACTGGAAAGCTGGGGACATGAATATCCCGGCGGCCACGGACTCACCTTGTGGGACGCAAATGGAGAGGAATTCCTATTTATTAGTGATCCTGATCTGGGAAAAGTCTTCAAAACTGACCTGAAGGGTAAGGTGCTGCTGACGATCAATCATCCTTCTTCTGTGGGTGCTTACAAGGAGGGTGACGCGTTTAAACCTACAGAAACAGCCATAGGCCCTGATGGCACTATCTATGTGGCAGACGGGTACGGCTCACAATGGATTTTAAGATATACTGCTACAGGCGAATATATCGGAAAATTTGGTGGTGGTGGAGATGGCGACAGTCAGTTTTCCACAGCCCATGGTATTACCGTTGATTACCGTGACCAGTCCAACCCGGTATTGCTGGTTACTTCAAGGGCACATAATGCATTTAAACGATTTACCCTCGACGGGCGCTATTTATCCACTTTATTCTTGCCGGGTGCGTATGTCTGCCGACCGGTAATTAAAGGTCAGAATTTATATGCAGGTGTATGCTGGTCTCGTCTTAAATACCTGAATCAAACACCGGACTCTGGATTTGTAACCATCCTTGATAAGCATGACAAAGTAATATCAAACCCGGGTGGAACCGCACCGGAGTACCGCGACGGGAAATTACAGGTAATGGTACAGGCTCAGCCCGTATTTAACCATTGTCATGATGTTTGTATTGATCAGGATGAGAATATATATGTGTGTCAGTGGAACGCAAAAAAAACCTATCCGATTAAACTCGAAAGAGTGTAACCGGACAGGCTTATATCAATGAGGTAAATGGCCTGAAAACTCCCTTATAGAGCAGGCCATGCTTGCCATGGGATACGTAGCAGAATCAACAATAATCCCAAAGTAAAAAACAGTAAAATACTGGAAAACCGCTTACTACTTTCGGTTAGTTTTTTAGCTCTTGAATAACCTACCGTAACCAGTACCGCAGCTATAATCATACTTAAAGGGTGCTCCACAGCATAAAGCCTGCTTAATGAGTCAGACATCGCTTCTCCTGAAAGATTGCTGAAACCCAGCGGAGAAACAAAATAAAGAACCAATCCGATCAGTACCATTACATGAGTAGCGATCAGCCCGATCAAAGCAGTTTTTCTGTTTTTCTCTGTAAACGGTTTCTGACTGCTATAGGCAATCAAAGTGGCAATAATTGAATAAGCCAAAGCAGCCAGCAGCACATAAGCCAGCATGGAATGTAGGTGTTTAAAGCCTGTATACATGGTATAACAATGGATTATAATAAGTTCGGATTAATCTTTCAACTGCCCCAAATATCTACAATTTAGCTTTATAAGCCTACAGTTTACTGAATTTTAAATAAACTCCCCACATTCCTTATGACGGCATGGCATAATACAAAAGGCTATTTTAACCCCACCCGTTCCTGCATCGAACCTTCATTACGATGGAAAATAAAAAAACGGTATTCTGTAAATACAAATTACCGTTTCGTCTCATTAACAATTTATACGTAAATATTTACTGGGCAAGATACCCTCCATCCGCTGCATAGTAAGACCCAGTAATGAAAGAGGCTTTATCTGAGCTTAGCCATAGTACCAATTCCGCCACTTCCTCAGGTGTACCCAACCTGCCTACAGGATGTTTGCTTTCCAGCCATTTTAATGTGGCCTCATCAAAATCATCCAGCAAGGGAGTCTTGATAAAAGCCGGCCCTACAGCATTGGCCCGGATACCGGATGGACCATATTCCAGTGCTATATTTTTGGTCAGACCAACCACACCATGTTTAGCAGCTACATAAGCCGAACTATTGGCAAACCCGACATTTCCAAGAATGGAGGTCATATTAACAATGGCTCCACCACCTGATTTCAACATAGCCGGAATCTGGTATCTCATTCCATAAAATACACCTGAAAGATTGATAGCTATGACCTTATCCCACCCCTCAATCGGGTATTCACCAACAGGAGCCGCAGGACCTCCCACACCGGCATTATTACAGGCAATGTGCAAACTACCATAGGTATTGAGAGCGCAAAGTACCAAGGCCTCATTGTCCTCTGGCTTTGCCGTGTCTGCTTTAAAAAATACGGCTTTCCCACCTTCTCTTATGATCAACTGCACAGTCTCCTCCCCTTTTTCAACATTCACATCAGACACCACCACATTCGCACCTTCTTTTGCATATGCCAAAGCGACGCTTCTTCCTATACCCGATGCCGCACCGGTTACTATTGCTGTTTTATTTGATAATAATTTCATACCCAGCCTGTTTACGATCCGAATTAAATTATGACAGTACAAAATAAGGCATTTGAGCCTGATTTAATTCTGACCAGAATCATTAAAAAAGATGAGACTTCTTCTACCCCAGACTCAGGACAGATATTAATTTTATATCGTTTCGTTTTATTAACCCGGTATTTGACATAACTTTAATACTATTAAATATCTAAATTTTTAACAATATGACTGCCAGCAACAATCAATATCACTACGCCACGGTAATAGAAGCCATCAGACAGTTACGTGAGAAAGGATATTCCATTGATTTCAATCTTGAAGAAAACTGCATCTCGTGCGAAGGCAGCAGGTTTTCTCACGAAGAATTTGATATTGTAGAGATTTACCGATACGAAGGCGATACAGACCCTTCAGAAGAAGCTACGGTGTTCGGTATCGAGTCGTCCTCCGGCGTGAAGGGAATTCTGGTAACCGGCAACAGTGCCGAACTGGGCAGCAAAGACCAGGCTATCTTAAGAAAACTTCAGTATTGATATTTATTTCCTGGCCTCATTCCCTGTTGTAACTGTTACATTGATCCTGTAATCACTTAGGTCATAGCGGCCAGGATGATGGTAATTTGATCACACGATTACGTTATTGGCACTTAAGTATGGTTATTTTTATAAAATTTATCATTAACCTTGCGCAGTCCTAAACCAAATATTATTCGTATATCGTGCAAACTACCGATAGTCAATTATGGGAATCTTTTAAAAAGGGAGACCAGGCAACTTTCTCACTTATCTACGAGCAATATATTGACGAGCTCCTGACCTATGGGTATCGCATTACCAATAACAGACAGTTAATAAAAGATAGCATTCAGGACCTCTTTCTATCGTTATGGAATAGTCGGGAAAGGCTTTCTGAAACCGACTCAATTCGATTTTATTTATTCCGCTCCTTACGCAACAGAATATTACGGAATATCGAAAAACATAAGGAGGTTTCTATACCTGACACCGCTTTTTATCATAATCTGGCAGAACTTTCATTTGAAGATTCTCTCATTGAAACAGAGCAGGAATCTGAGACAAATACTTCTCTAAGAAATGCTATTGAAAAGTTATCCAAACGCCAACAGGAAGTAATTCAGTTACGATATTACCACAACTTCTCCCTTGTCCAGATCTGCGATATTATGAACATTTCCAATCAATCGGTCAGGAATCTGTTGAGTAAATCAATCATCCAACTGCGCGAATATCTGGAACTATCCGGGTGGCTCCTTATTTGCTCCATCAGCTGCTATTTGTAAATTTTCATTATAAATGAGTACAAATCCAAACCTGCCCGGTTTAGAAGAATAGACACCTGTTGGTATGCATAAAAAATACGCTACATATTTAACGGAAGACTTTATCCAGGACGACTATTTCGTTCAATGGGTAAATACACCCGACTTACAATCCAATCATTTCTGGAAGGAATTTCTTGATAAATACCCGGAACAACAGGACCAGTTGATACACGCAAGATCCCTCATTCATAATCTATCGAAAGCCAGTAAAACTGAAGTACCTGGTACAGATAAGTCCGAAATATGGGAGGATATCATTCAGAAGATTGCCTTGACCGAGTCTCCGCCAAAGCTTAGTAAAAATAGTTGGTTCAGATGGGCAGCAGCAGCCTGTTTCACTGTAATGGCTACTGCCTTAATATACCAGATAGCGGCAACCAGATCTTCCATACCTGGCTTTACTTTGGGTCTGGGTGAAAAAACAGCTGTTGCCACGAATATTGAAACCATCCGGAACAATGAGCAGCACCCGAAAGAATACCAGTTGCCAGATCAGAGTAAGATTATCCTTGAACCAGGAAGCCAGATACAATTTATCGGGAATTTTGAAGGACCTGCAAGACAATTAACACTCTCAGGTGAAGCATTTTTTGAGGTGACAAAAAACCCCGAAAAGCCATTTATCGTAATAGCCAACCAGCTTGTTACTAAAGTATTAGGCACGAGCTTTTCGGTAAAAGCCCGCGAAGAGAGTCACAACATAACAGTTGAGGTAAAAACTGGAAAAGTGACTGTTTTTACAGCCAATAAGGATCAAACCAAAGATCCAGAGACACAGGGGATGATTCTGAGGCCCAACCAAAAAGTGGAATATAACAAAAGTGAGGAGAAAATGACACGCTCCCTTGTTCGAGATCCGGCACCTCAGGTCACCACCACATCAAATGAAATTTTTGAATTTCATGATGCCCCTATTCCCACTATTCTGGAGTCCATGAAACAAATTTATCAGATTGAAATTCTGTATGACAAGGACATGCTTGGGGGGTGCTTACTCAATACCTCCCTGACCGATGAGACATTATTTCAAAAGCTGGATGTCATCTGCGAGGCCATCAACGCCACTTATAAAGTGGTTGACGGAGAAATCATCATTAGCGGGAAGAAATGCATTTAATTAATACCTAACCTTAATCCATTTACAAGCCTATGAATCATATAAACTCTACTTAAAATAAAAGAGCCTTCAATGATTGCGGCATTGAAAGCTCTTCAGATTCAGCCTGAATTTTTTGATAATCAATCACATCCACTCAGAATGGATGCAGGCCCTTTATTGCTTTTTCCTAAGACAATAAATATCAAATCAATGCAAAAACAACCACATATCCAAAATTTCCTATGCCGCCTTATGAAATATTCTATCATACAGGTATTCATAGTGTTGGTTTTCGCCGGCATGTCACTGGCCCGTCCGGTAGACGCCCAGGATCTTCTTAATCAGAAGATCAGCTTATCCATTGAAAACAAAAGCATTAGTACTATTTTCCAGCAGATAGAAGAGCAGCTGCATATTAAGTTTACCTACAGAAGCCGGCTGATACCAGAAGAAAGAAAATTCAACGTTTCGGCAAAAAATGAAAAACTCAATATTGTACTGGATCAGCTTCTCTTGCCCATGCATATACAATACAAAATTATTGGTCAGCAGATTGTCCTTAGCAAGCAAACATCATTTGATCCATTGGTAAAACCGCTTCCCCGTATACAAATTAATACCATTGATTTCCCTGTAAAGGGTACAGTCAATGACGAAAACGGGAATCCGATACCAGGTGTTACCGTGATGGTCAGAGGAACCCAAACAGGTACTATTACCAATACAGACGGCCAATATTCCATTCACGTTTCCGATTCCAGAAGTGCCATTATTATCTTCTCTTTTGTGGGTTATGTAACACAGGAGCTTCCTGTGAATGGCCAGTCGTCGATCGATGTGTCGCTCAACACAGATACCAAAGCACTGGAAGAAGTAGTGGTGGTAGGATATGGTACACAGCAAAAGAAAGATATTACCGGTGCAGTGGCATCTGTAAGAGGAGACGAAATTGCCCAGCGGAAAACAACCCAGATCTCACAGGCCTTGCAGGGTACTATGCCTGGTGTGATGGTAACCAGAAATAGCAACGCACCCGGTGCTACTGCCAATATCAGGGTCCGAGGAATCACTACCATTACTGACGCAGGATCCAATCCATTGATCATCCTGGATGGCGTCCCTATTGATGATATTAATTCCATCAACCCCAATGACGTAGAAAGTATTTCGGTACTGAAAGATGCCGCGTCTGCTTCCATTTATGGTTCCAGAGCCGCTGCTGGTGTAATTCTGGTAACGACCAAAAGAGCTAAAAACGGACAGGTGGGTTTGGACTATACAGTAGAATATGGTTTTGAAAAACCTACTCAGATGCCCACTTACGTAAGTGCCAAACGCTACATGGAACTGGTCAACGAGCTACGATGGAATGATAATGGCAATGGAACCAATGAGTATCCTACCTACAGCAAAGACATTATTGATAATTATGAAGCGCTTCATAAGGAAAACCCTGACTTATACCCCGATACTGATTGGAAATCTTTAATATTAAAAGATTCGGCACCAAGAAAAAGCCATATTTTGAGTATCTACGGAGCCGGACAATTCATCCGGTCAAGAGTATCACTGGCCTATGACGATACAAAAGCATTATATAATAACAGAAATTATGAACGCCTTACAGCCAGGATTAATAATGATATTACAATCAACAAATTCCTTTCTGCAAGTGTCGACATTAACTACAAAAGGACCAATAGTGACCAACCAAACATTTCGCCATTTTTCGACATGGGCATAGCCCCGCCTGTCTATGCCGCATTTTGGTCAGATGGGAGGATCGCTTCAGGGAAAGATGGTGAAAACGTATACGCAAGGCTTAATTACGGAGGTTTCAACCGTTCTTATTACAATCAGATCGGAGGAAAAATCGGGATTGATTTCAGCCCCATCGAAGGCCTGAAAGTTTCGGGGGTATTCTCCCCTTTCCTGAATGCAGACAAATCCAAAGTTTTCAAGACGAGAATTCCTTATACCTCCGCGGGAGACCCCAATACGGTTTCTGGTTATATGGCAGGATTTAATGAAACCACCCTTACTGAAATAAGGAATGACAACTACAGATATACAGCCCAGGCAATTATTAATTATAAAAAACAACTCGGTGATCATGCGATTGACTTAATGGGAGGCTATGAATTTTACTACGCCTTTAACGAAGATCTCGGTGCCTCAAGAGGACAATATCTTTTAACTAATTATCCCTATCTGAATATTGGCCCCTTAGAACTTAGAAACAACAATGGAAGTGCATGGGAAAATGCCTACAGATCGTGGTTTGGACGTGCCATGTATAACTTCAGGGAAAAATACTTATTGCAGGCCAATATCCGATTTGATGGTTCTTCCAGATTTGCAAAAGATTACCGTTGGGGTGCCTTCCCTTCTTTCTCAGCCGGTTGGGTATTGTCTGAAGAAAATTTCATAAAAAGCAGTACACCCTGGCTGTCATTTCTCAAACTGAGAGCCTCCTGGGGAACTTTGGGGAATGAAAGAATCGGAAACTATCCTTATCAGGCCATCCTGAATTTTGAAAACAGCTCTCTTTTCTATCAGGGAAATAATATAGTATCAGCACAGGCAGCGGCACAATGGCAGTATGCAATCCGTGATATTTCTTGGGAAACTACCCAGTCTACCGATTTCGGTATCGATGCGCATTTCCTGCAGGAACGCCTGCGTTTCAGTGGAGACTATTACGTAAAAACAACCAAGGATATGTTACTGGCACTGGAAATTCCCGATTATGTAGGCTTTGATAATCCAGATCAGAATACAGGTAAAATGTTTACCAAAGGGTGGGAATTTGATCTGGGATGGAATGATAAGATAGGTAATTTCGGCTATTCTGCTTCCTTCAATCTTTCCGATTTCAAATCTAAAATGGGCGATCTGGGCGGAACCGAATTCATTGGTGACCAGATAAAAATTCAGGGAAGTGAATTTAATGAATGGTATGGATATGTTTCAGAAGGGCTTTTCCAAACGCAGGAACAGTTGGATAACCTTCCGAAATTAAATGCCAGTGTAAACAGAGGAGACGTCAGGTACCGGGACATCAGTGGTCCTGATGGTGTGCCGGATGGAAAAATTTCTCCTGAATATGACCGTGTCCTTTTAGGTGGATCGCTGCCGCGCCTGATGTATGGATTTAATGCACAGCTGAGATACAAAAACTGGGACTTTGCCTTTGTGCTCCAGGGTGTAGGAAAACAAAACTCACGACTTACCGCAGACATGATCCAGCCATTAAGAGCTAACTGGGGAACATTTCCGTCTATTCTGGAAGGCAATACATGGAGCCGGTACAATAGTGATGCCGAAAACCTGAACATGCGATATCCGCGACACAGCTATACTTCAGTGGGTAATAATTATGCCTTATCCGACTATTGGCTGATCAACGGAAAGTATCTCAGAATCAAGAATATCAATCTGGGATATAACGTCCCTACAATGATCACCGAAAAAGTGCGTATCAAAGGGCTAAGACTGTATGCAAGTGTTACAGATTTATGGACACTTAACAAATTCCCGAAGGGATGGGACCCGGAAATGAGCTCCCTGACTTACCCTATCACCGCTACTTACGTTTTTGGCGCTTCTGTTAAATTCTAAAATCTGGTAATTATGAAAACGAAAATACTCATTAGCTGTTTTGGAATATTTACATTAATATCCTGCGGTACTCTCGATTTGAACCCTCTTTCAGATGGATCAAGCGAAACCTGGAATTCCAATAAAGAAGAAATCGAAATGTCTTTAAATGGTTTATACAAAGACGCCTTCTGGATGGTGGACAACGACGACTGGACCGATGATCTGATGTATCGGGGGAATACAACACCCATTACCGACGCAACCCTCAACGGGGAAACCGGATTTGTAACCACCTGGTGGGCTAATACTTATAAAGCAATTGCACGAGCCAACATTGTACTTGAAAGTCTTGACAGAGCGGCAGAATTACTCTCTCAACAACAGATTAACCAGTACGCTGCTGAGGCCCGATTTGTTAGAGCCTGTCAATATTCACGTCTGCTTTCACATTTTGGCAATATAGTTTATACAGAGAAAACACTGGATATTGACGAAGCACTTAATATGGGACAATCAGATCCGCAGACAGTACTGCAAAAAATTTATGATGATTTCGATTTTGCTGCAGCTAATTTAAAACCATCTTATAGTAGCTCCGAGTTAAAACGAGCCACTGCTGGTGCTGCTCTCGCCATGAAAGCCCGTATAGCCATTCAGATGGAAGACTGGGTCACTGCCCATACTTCAGCAAAAGCCTGTATGGATCTTGGGATATATAAACTACATCCGGAGTACAGTAATCTCTTTCTTACTTCTACAAAAAATTCGGTAGAAACTATTTTCGGGCTACCAAGATCCATTTCGCTGGGAGTAGCATTGGGAGGACGCCAGGATTACATTCCGCGTAATGCAGGAGGCTGGGGAGCCATGAACCCCACGTGGGATGTATTCTGCTCCTATCTGTGTACTGATGGATTGCCTATCGATGAATCTCCGCTATTTGACCCTCGCAATCCCTTCAAAAACAGGGATCCGAGATGTACGGCCTCCATTGTGGAATTTCAGACACCTCACCTGAACTTTATGTACCAGCCTCACCCTGATTCCGTGACTGTCAGAAACTTTGCCACCAATGCATATGTGGAAAACAAAGACACACGCACAATTGCCCAGTTTGCATCTTTTAATGGATTGATCTGGAAAAAAGGAGTAGCCAATGATTGGTTGCAAAATTCCTGGCGCACTGAAGCCGATAAAATCATCATTCGCTATGCTGATATTCTGCTCATGTATGCTGAAGCAAAAATGGAATCAGGAAATATTGATGATTCAGTTTTGGAGGCCATTAATATGGTAAGAGCAAGGGCTTATAAAGCAGATTATACCGAAGTTACTAAATATCCGGCAGTCACTACGACCAATCCTGCACAGCTTAGGAAAATAATAAGAACTGAGCGACGCATGGAATTTACACTGGAGAATATCCGCTATATGGACCTGATACGTTGGAAACTGGCCGAAAAAGTACTCAATACGCCCAATTACGGTATGCTAGATCCGGAAGATCTTAAAAAACTTGTGGTTCAGAAAGGACTGTGGTTTTTCCCGGAAACTCCTATTATTGATGAGGATGGAATCGTTGATTTTAGCTTTATGTTAAATAAAGGTCTTGTGAAACAACTAAATTTAAGAAAATTCGATGCAAACCGCCAGTATTTATGGCCAATTCCAACGAAGGAAATTCTAACAAGCGGTCTTAAGCAAAACCCAAATTATTAACGTATTATTAGCTACAGTAGAAGCATTTTCTAACAGTAGCTTATTTTAAATTACATATAGTGAAGCTAAATCCTTACCTGATGAAAAAAACATTAATTACCCTTGGATTAGCCAGTTTCCTGGTGAATTCCTGCACTAATACAAAAGTTACTGAAGCCGATCCTCCTAACTATAGTGGCATATATCCGCATTTGGCGATGTACAATAACGAAGGTGAATGCGGAACGGGAGCGGTAGTGCCCTGGGCAGACAAACTTTGGGTCATCACATACGGACAGCATTACCCGTTCGGATCTTCGGACAAATTATATGAAATCGATAACAATCTGCAAAGTATTGCCAGAGAGGAAAGTATCGGAGGAACTCCGGCCAACCGGATGATCCACTCCGAAAGCAATCAACTATTCATAGGTCCATATGCCATCAACCAAAGTGGCCAGGTTAAGACAATCCCCTATTCGGTTATGCCGGGGAGGCATACAGGCAATGCACGGCATTTGACCGACCCCGCCAATAAGATCTATTATGGCACGATGGAAGAAGGTTTTTACGATGTGGATGTCCACACATTAACACCGCATTTGTATTACGAAGACCTGAATGTCACATCAAAAAACACCAAGGATACCCCTTCAGGCCAACCGCTTGCCGACCTGGATGGTGCGCATGGTAAAGGACTCTATTCGGGACAGGGTGTGCTGGTATATTCCAATAATGGTGAAAAAACCAAGCTGGCTGAAACGCAGTTTGATATCGAATCAGGATCCCTTGCCGAATGGGATGGTACTACCTGGAAAACCATCCGCAGAAATCAGTTTGTTGAAGTAACCGGACCGGGAGGAATCTATGGCAATAAAAACCCTGAAACTGACCCTATTTGGGCCACCGGCTGGGATCACAAATCGGTACTACTGGGTGTTAGGGATCAGAACAAATGGACTTTTTACCGTTTGCCCAAAGCTAGCCATAGCTATGATGGTGCACATGGTTGGAATACAGAATGGCCGCGTATCCGGGATATAGGCACAGCTGACCAACCCGATTACCTGATGACCATGCACGGCATGTTTTGGAAGTTTCCAGGTAGTTTTACCGCCTCCAATAGTGCTGGCATTCGCCCTAGATCCGCTTATTTGAAAGTGATTGGTGATTATTCCCGCTGGAAAGATCAGCTCGTTTTTGGGTGTGATGATTCGGCTCAGAAAGAGTTTCTCAACAAACGAAAAGCGAAAGGTGGTATTGAAGGACCGGGCCAATCCAATTCCAATTTATGGTTTACCTCTTTGTCAAAACCCGACGAGCTCGGCCCCAATACCGCTGAAGGCGCCATCTGGATATCCGAGGATATCAAAGCCAGGCAACCTTCAGAACCATTTCTATTTGCAGGCTGGGACCAGCGAATGGCATGGATTAAAAATGAAGGAAAAGTCCCCGCGACTTTTGTCTTTGAGGTGGATAAAAAAGGAAATGGCAACTGGACTGAACTGTTGAGTAAGGAAGTGGCGCCGGGTCAAAGTGAGCCAATCCATTTTAAAACTAACGAACAGGGAGAATGGATACGGGTTACGACCAATCAGTCTACCCGCGCTACTGTTCATCTGACCTATTCTGACAAAAGCCGCTTTTATGCAAAAGATCAGCAATTGTTTAATGGTCTGGGAACAATAAAAGACCAGCAATTGACTGCCGGCTTACTATATGGCTTGGGCGATAACAGAAGGGCTTTGGGAGTATTGTCTGGTCAATTAAGTCAATCCGTATTTACATCGGGTGACTATTATGAACTGGATGAAAAAATGAACCTCGTTAAGAAAGAGGATCCGGAAATGGCTGACTTTATTGCACAAAAATTCGCTATCCCGCAAAATGCCATTACGATAGACGAAGCTTCAGTATTGGTTGTAGATGATCTTGGCAGAAGGTGGAGATTGCCCAAAGGAAATGATCAATTCACGGCACTTACCCAAAACGCCTCCACCAGAATTTGCCGTGAGGTAGCTACCGAGAGAGATTTATTTAATGCGCATGGTACCTTTTATGAACTCCCTGCTGAAAATGCGGACGGATATGCCAAAATCCGACCAGTTGCATCACATGATTTTGCCATTCATGATTATGCTTCTTATCGTGGTTTACTGGTGATGACGGGGATCAATCCTGATGCTAATAACAAGGAGCATATTATCAAATCCAATGACGGGAAAGCAGCAGTATGGGCAGGTGCGATTGATGACCTCTGGAAACTGGGCAAACCTGTAGGAACCGGTGGCCCATGGAAAAACAGTCGGGTACAAAAAGGCATTCCCTCAGACCCTTATCTGATCGGTTTTTATGATAAACGTACGCTACAATTATCACATGAGCAATCAGGTAATGTAACATTTATCATTGAAACAGAACCCATCGGACATGGTCCGTGGATGAAGTATAAAGAGGTAACAGTCAAATCCGGCGAAACTTTGACGTATGAATTTCCGGATGAATTTCAGGCTCGCTGGGTACGCCTCAGAAGCAATGCCAACTGTGTGGCGACTGCCTGGCTGGTCTATCAATAATTGATTTTCTATGAAAGGTCAGTTGAAATACCTGCTATTTGCTGGAGTTATGAGTACTGTTTTGTTAATCGGAACCAACGGGTATACGCAGATTTCTAACAAATCTGTAGACCAAAAAGCCGCATTTACCATACTTGCAAATGACTCCCTGGAAGTAACCGTACAGGCTGACCTGAATAAACTAAAACAGCCGATCAGTTATTCAAGCCTGATCGAAACGCCCGTATGTGACGACAGCCTTTGTCATCTGGTACAAATAAAACTGGTCTGGGATCTGCTCGGGAACTTCCACAGGTATGAAGTTCCCGAGGATCGGCCACTGACCAAATTTGATCATGAAGAATTTACACAAAAAGACCACGAAAAGCTCTATACTATTCTGGCCAATACAGAATCTCCCCTGAGGGATTACCGCAAATCTGATCTGATTGATCATCGTGTAGAAATAAAGTCTGAAATAGCGGATGCAGTATCAGGCGCAACCAACGCAACCATCAAAGACGATGTAATTGAAGGTGCTTTATACAGTACTTATACCCTATGGCACATTGTAAACGGGAACATTGCGAAGGAAATTCATAAGCGAACTGAAACTTCACTTACTCCGCAACTTTTAAAACAGATGTTGCACTCAGAAAGCCACCATGAACAGTTTTATGCACTTACGAAACTGGACGTAAATGACGTGTCAAACAGCGATTTGTTGCTGGAGCTCATTCTGAGCGGCAAAGCGTATGTTCCGCTATTTGCAGTACAAAAGCTACCCGTTGAAAGCTGGAATTCAGAGAAGTACCAAAAACAGCTCTTTTCCGCTTTACCTGAATTATCCTTTGAATTGCAGAATGAGATTATTAATAAGTTACCTGATCTGACACTCAGTCGGGCGGCTACATTAATACTTGAAAACAACTTGAAAGATTTAAAAGAACAGCAACAAATGAAAGTCAGAAAAGTAATTCAGCATCCGGGAAATTAATCCAATTATCAGGTACCCTGACTATCTCGCCTGCATTTTCAAACTACTATTTCTAATTGAACCCCTTAAAAAATGGAAGCTAAAAGAAGAGATTTTTTAAAAACACTTGGAATGGGCTCCGGTCTCTTTTTCGGAGATCCGGTTACGCTTTTTGGTAAAAGTCCCGAAGAAGCTGCACAGGAGATCAACAAAGATGTTTTTGCAATAAGAAAATATGAAACCGACCTGGTAGTGGCAGGAGGAGGCATGGCGGGTGTCTGTGCTGCTATTGCTGCCGCCAGAAATGGATCCAAGGTCATATTGATTCAAAACCGGTCACGTTTGGGCGGTAATGCCAGCAGCGAGATACGGATGCACATATCCGGAGCCAGTGTATTAAAGCAAGTCTGGCGGGAAACAGGAATTCTGGAAGAATTGGTCTTAACCGAAGCCGTGGAAAACCCCCAGCGGTCCTATGAAATTTGGGATTATATCATGTATGACAAGGTAGTGTCAGAACCTAATATCACCTTGTTGCTGGATGCCATCGTGTATGATACCACGGTCACCAATAACCGAATCACGCAAATCAAAGCGCTTTGCTCACAAACAGAAGAAATTTATGAGATAAAAGCGGGATTTTATGCCGATTGCACCGGTGACGGTACCATGGCTGCAAAAGCAGGAGCCGAATACATGCAGGGCCGGGAAGCCAAGTCCCAGTGGAATGAATCCATGGCAGAGGATGTGGCTGACAAAAAAAGTATGGGAAACAGCCTGTTGTTTACCTCCTCCAAACATGATCGCCCGATGCCCTTTAAAGCACCATCATGGGCACGTAAATATACAGCGAAAGATTTTGTCAAAAGACCAATCAGACAATGGGAATATGGTTATTGGTGGCTGGAACTGGGTGGATTGGAAGATATAGTTAAAGACGGACAAAAAATCCGTCACGACCTGATGGCCACGCTCTTCGGTGTATGGGATTATATCAAAAATTCCGGAAATCACCCTGAATCTGCCAACTGGGCACTTTCCTGGGTAGGACTGATTCCGGGAAAACGTGAAAGCCGTCGTATCGTAGGAGATTATATCATGAAACAGGATGACGCAATTAAAGATCAGCAATTTTTTGACCGTGTTGCCTATGGCGGTTGGCCGCTCGATGACCACCCACCGGAGGGTATGAACGGCTTCGGACTCATCCCTGCCAGGTCTATTCCTCTCGCCGGTCCCTACTCCATACCACTACGCTCACTTTACAGTAAAAACATCAAAAATCTTTGGGTAGCCGGCCGCAATGTGAGTGTATCCCATGTGGCTCTCTCCACTACCCGTGTAATGGCTACCTGTGCGCTGATGGGGCAGGCAGTAGGAACAGCAGCGGCCTATTGCAAAAAGCATTCCTTAGACCCAGCCGCATTAACTAAAGACAACTCCGCCCTGAATCACTTTCAGCAATTGCTGTTACGACAGGATCAGGGACTTTTGGGTGTAAAGAATACCGATCCGAAAGATCTGGCACTAAAATCCAAAGTGAGTGCCTCCTCCGAAACCCCTGATGGCAACGCGCTACAGGTGATCGATGGTGTGAATAGAGATGTGAAAGACGGGCGTACCCATCAATGGAGGGCCGATTTACAAAAAGGCAATCAATGGATTCAATTAGCATGGGATACCCCGGTAACCATGAACAGAATCGAACTTACGATGGATACCGGACTACAGCGGTTCCTCAGAATTTCACCGGAGGATTCTGTATATAATAACCAGGTCAGAAAAGCACAGCCCGAAACCCTGGCAGATTATAAAATTGAAGGGATCATCAAGGGCAAGAATACCGTTTTGGTAACCAATGAAGGCAATTATCTCCGAAAAGTAATTCACGATTTTGAACCTATTGAAGTAGAGGCTCTTCGACTGACTCCCCTTAAAACCAATGGTGACCAGTATGCCCGGATTTTCGAAATTAGATGCTATCTGGAAAAATAGGTACTATTCAGAATAATGGGGGAAAGTTTAATTTCTTTCTCCCAAATTCTTAATTTGGCTCTATGAAGCAGCGATTACTGTTAGTAACAATTTGTTGTTTTTGTGCTGGCCTTACCTTTGCACAGAAAAATACAAATCTTGTAACCCTCAGAGGGGAAACGCAGGGTACCACCTACCAGATTAAATATCTGGATGACGATCAACGTCTTTTTAAACAGGAGATTGAGCGGTTACTTGCTGATATCGATCGCTGTGTATCAAATTACCGCCCCGACTCCGAAATTGCTGTTTTTAACCAATCACATAGTATAAGATTTCAGCGTCCCTATTTTCTTGACCTGCTTCAAAAATCAAAAGAAGTCTATCTGGCTACTGAGGGTGCTTTTGACCCAACGATTTATCCATTAGTAGAGGCTTATGGGTTTGGTCCGGATAGACAAAGAAATATCCCGGGAAATATGGATTCTCTCCTGAATCTTGTCGGTTTTGACAAAATTTCATTTGATTCTATTGCAGTAGCAAAAAGCCTTGAACACGTCCGGCTGGATTTTAATGCAATTGCCAAAGGGTACACCACAGATAAAATCGCTGAATTATTAGCGGCTAACAATATTCTGAATTATCTGATCGAAATCGGGGGGGAAATCCGGAGCGGAGGAGAAAAAGGTCCAGACCAACCCTGGAAAGTAGGTATCGAAAACCCATTTAATCTGAAAAGCTTATCAGGTACCATAACGCTTAAAAATCAGGGCATGGCTACCTCGGGATATTACAGAAACAGATATACCCGAAATGGAGAAACTTTCAATCATATCATTAACCCCAGGACAGGCAGTTATCAAGCCAGTGAATTATTCAGCGCTACAGTGGTTGCCCCTGATGCGGCCTCTGCTGACGCCTATGCAACCGCTTTTATGGTGATGGGCCCGGTGAAAACCATTCAGTTACTGGCCAGCCACCCTGAGTTAGGGGCTTATCTGATTTATGCCGGCAGCGACGGAAAAACCATCACGTTTATCTCTGAAAATATCCGGCATAAAGTTCGTCTAAACACTGAAAACAGCGAGAATTAGCCCTTCAATTCACATTTTACAAAACATTTTGTAGCTTTCGAATAAGTTTGGCGTCTAATGGCTGTTAATAAACGGTGCTGGCACCGCTCAGGCGGCGATAAAACTGTAATATTCTGTAAATACAAATACTTACATAAAGTTAACCGATGTATACGATTGATGAACAAATAACCCGGTACGGATACGTAAATGAGGCTGTTGCGGAAGGGATTGATCTGGTAGCGGAAATACAACGTCTGAAAAAAGAAAAGAATGCCGTCATCCTGGCACATTATTACGTGGATGGGGAGATTCAGGATATCGCTGATTTTGTGGGCGACAGCCTGGGTCTTTCACAGCAGGCAGCAGCTACTGATGCCGATATGATTGTTTTCTGCGGAGTACATTTCATGGGAGAAACCGCCAAGATCTTAAGTCCGCAGAAAAAAGTGGTTATTCCCGATTTAAACGCCGGCTGCTCACTGGCTGATTCGGCCCCGGCCGACAAGTTTGCTGCTTTCAAAGCACAGCATCCTGATCACATGGTCATCAGCTATATCAACTGCTCTGCAGAAATAAAGGCACTTACCGACATCGTCTGTACGTCTTCCAATGCACTGAAAATTGTGAACAGTCTGCCTGCGGATCAGAAAATCATATTTGCCCCTGACGCTAACCTGGGCCGCTATGTTGCACACAAAACAGGCCGTGATCTGGTATTATGGGACGGAGCGTGTATTGTCCATATTGATATTTCCAAAGAGAAACTCCAGCAATTGCGTAAAGACCATCCTGAAGCGCTTTTGATAGCACATCCGGAATGTAAGGAGGATATTCTGTTGCAGGCGGATTTTGTCAGTTCTACCACCGGATTACTGAAATTTGTGGAAGAAAGTGAGCATGAAACTTTTATTGTCGCTACTGAAGCAGGCATACTGCATAAAATGAAACAATCGGTACCGCATAAAAAGCTGATTCCGGCACCGGCTACCGACAATAACACCTGCGCGTGTTCTGAGTGTCCTTATATGAAAATGAACACCATGGAAAAGCTGTATAATGCTCTTCTGTACGAACAGCCAGAAATTACTGTACCCGAGGATGTTCGAGTAAAAGCCTATGAATCTGTTGCGCGCATGCTTGAACTAAGTAAAGGAATATAGAAAAAAAGGCTGCTCACCGAAAGGGAAGCAGCCTTTTTCCCTTGCTGAATAACCTAATTTACCCGTTTTACCCATATTGTTAATACATTTCCCAGTCATTATCTGGTTTTAGTTATGCCACAATTTGATTTTCTGATCATTGGTTCCGGTATCGCCGGCTTGAGTTATGCTACCAAACTTGCCCGTCACTTTCAGGATAAGCAACAAGAAATTTCCATTGCCGTCATTACCAAAGTTCAGGCAGATGAAACCAGCACTAAATATGCGCAGGGCGGAATAGCCGCAGTCTGGTCCGAATCCGATTCATTTGAAAAGCATATTGAAGATACGATGGATGCGGGGGGTGAAATGAATAAAAAAAATATTGTTGAAATTGTCGTGCGGGAAGCTCCTGAACGAATCAATGAATTAATAGAATACGGCACTCGTTTTGATAAAGATCCAGGCGGTGACTACGACTTGGCCAAAGAAGGTGGCCATTCAGACAATCGGATTCTGCATTTTAAAGACATCACCGGTGCCGAAATTGAAAGAGCCCTACTGGAAGAAGTGCAACTCCATCCTTCCATCAAAATTTTCACCCATTTTTATGCGGTTGAACTGATTACACAGCATCATTTGGGACATACAATATATCGTTATCAGGAGGATATCCGCTGTTTCGGTGCCTATGTATTAAATCAGAATACCGGAGAGGTAGAAAAGTTCGTTGCCAGAACAACCATGCTAGCCACGGGAGGAATCGGCAATATATATCAAAGTACCACCAATCCGACTATTGCCACCGGTGATGGAATTGCGATGGCATACCGCGCCAAGGGTGTTTGTGATAACATGGAATTTATTCAGTTTCACCCAACAAGTTTTTATCTTCCCGGCAAAAAACCTTCTTTCCTTATTTCTGAAGCAGTCAGAGGTTTCGGTGGTATTCTGAAACATGCCGATGGAAGCACATTCATGGAACACTATGACGACCGGCTTTCACTCGCTCCCCGTGATATTGTAGCGCGTGCCATTGATTCAGAAATGAAGAAAAAGGGCGTGGAACATGTATACCTCGACGTACGTCATCTGGATTATGACAAATTCATAGAACATTTCCCGAATATCACCCAATATTGCCTGGAAAATGGCTGCGATATCCGTACCGACATGATACCGGTAGTCCCGGCACAGCATTATATGTGCGGAGGAATCAAAGTAAATGAATGGGGACAAACCAATATCAACTTTCTGTATGCAGTGGGCGAATGCTCCTGCACAGGCCTGCACGGCGCTAACCGACTGGCATCCAATTCATTACTTGAAGCAGTGGTTTTCGGCCATCGGGCTTACCTGAGCACCATTGAACATTTAAGTGAAGCCGTTGGTTCTGACAACCTCCCTGAATGGGACGACTCGGGTACAACTCATCCGGAAGAAAAAATTCTGGTGACTGAAATGACCCGAGAACTCAATAGCATTATGTCTAACTATGTAGGTATAGTACGAACCAACCGACGTCTGAAACGTGCGTATGACCGTTTGGAACTGCTTCACCAGGAACACGAGCAACTTTTTAAAGAATCCAAGGTATCGGTAGCGATCTGTGAACTTAGAAACATGATTAATGTTTCCTACCTGATTATCAAAATGGCCATGGCCAGAAGAGAGAATATCGGACTGCATTATAATCAGGATAATGCGTGAAAACTACACCTGCTTACCAGCCAAAAAATGCTATTTGCTGTTATGCAGGTGTAAGAACTATTAAATAAGCTTATTATTCTGCCACATTTTGTGACACTTCGGCGGACATATTCGAAACTCGCTGGGCTCCCCCCCTCATTCTTGGAGGATAATCTTTATAAAAACAATACAAGTAAAAACCGCGAGATTTAGTTAAAATCTCGCGGTTTTTACTTAGTTTAGTAATCAATAAAATATTTTGAATATTCCAATGATTGAACAAGCGCCAAAAACAGAAGAAAATGACCAAACGATACCCCTAATGGTCAAATTACAGATGAATGGGAATCTTCAAAAAATACAAGATGAATATTTATATTGGGATAAAGTAAAATATAAAGCCAAAGACTGTACTCCTTTAGAACTATGGAGTGCAATTAAACTATTTCGATTTTTGAGAAGAAAAGAAGTTAAATTTTATTCTTACAGTTTTCATTATGTAATAACAGATTATATCCAAAAATCTCTCCATCAATTTGATATACATATTGGTGGAACCTTAGGGAGCAACATAGGTATTGCAGAAACTGACAAAACGAAGTTCATTATTAGCTCCATAATGGAAGAAGCTATCTCCAGTAGCCAAATGGAAGGAGCTAACACCACTAGAAAAAAGGCTAAAGAAATGATTCAGCAAGAGAAAAAGCCTAAAAACAAGTCTGAACAAATGATTTTGAACAATTTTATTACTATGAAATATATTGTTCAGCACAAAAGTGATGATTTGACGGTAGAAAATTTACTATACATCCACAAACTAATTACAAGTAACACATTAGAAGATGTAGAAGATGAGGGTACATTCAGAGACAACGATGAAGTGCATGTAGTAAATTACTCTAATAGTGAAATCGTTCATACACCACCTTTAAAATCAGTGCTTAAAAAGCTTGTAAGCGATTTATGTATATTTTTCAATACTGATAGTGAAGAATTTACCCATCCCATAATTAAAGGATGTATCATTCACTTTATGATTGGTTGGATACATCCTTTTACTGACGGAAATGGACGTACTGCCAGAGCTATATTTTATTGGTATATGCTAAAAAAGGGGTATTGGCTCACAGAATATTTATCCATTTCAAGAATTATAAAAGACACCAAATCACAATATGAAAAAGCATATTTATACACAGAGATAGACGAGAATGATTTAACTTATTTCATTTCTTATCATATTAAAACAATGGAAAAAGCATTTGTAGCACTAAAAGAATACATCAATCATAAACAGAAAGAAGTATTTCAAGCTGCAAAATTCATGAAAATACCTGGAGTAAATGATAGAATGGCACAAATTTTAAAAATAATACACGATGATCCTGATAGAATTCTAAATACAAAAGAAATGGAATCAAGATTTAATGTGTCAAACTACACTGCAAGAACAGATTTAAAAGCACTAGTCGAACATGGATTTTTAGAGATTATCCAGGTAAATAAACAAAAACAAAATTTTGTCAAATCCCCGACTTTTGAAAACACATTAAAAAAATATAAGTTATAATATACTATCACCTAACACGGGGTTCGCGTCAGGCGAGTAATGTACAAAATTGGCCAATTTGTAAATGGTGTTCAGAAAAAATCGCTTAACAGAAACACAATATGACTCAGTAAAAAATGACTTTATGAATTCGGCTGAAATGAAATTAATTCTGACAAGCTAACTCTCATAAAAGATAATCCAAAAGAGGATATTTTTCTCGTAACGGAAGTCAGTAATGACAACAAAGTTTTCAAAAAAATACCTTCAATTTGTTCGCAATTAGGTATTCATACAATAAATATCCAACAGCTTATCGACAAATTTGACGGAATAAGTTTCGAGATAAAATAAAACTGCACCTAAAAAAAGCAGCTTGGCAAAATGATGGGTTTAGGAGAGTGCAAAACGGAACATTTGTGCCGCTTCGACGGTCCGATTCGATTCCCATACAACGCCATCCCCTAAAACATTCCTCAAAAAATCCAACCTTCAGCCTCATTTCTCCAGCACACTTTTAGCAAAACCGCCGGGCAACTCAATGACCCGCAGGTTACGGAATTCTATTTCTGCACCCTCTGACTCCAGACACATATATCCTTTGCGCTGGGTGGACTGACTGATGCCGTTTACGAATTTCCCGTTGACTGAAAGTTTGATCGTACCATCGACACATACGACCTCATAGGTATTCCATTCTCCACGGCCTTTACAGCGGTTTTCAATTGACTTGCTTCTTTCACCCCGGGGGTTATCAGGGGTGGTGATTACCCCGCCCGTCCCGAACAGTTCGCCATGTACATACGCAATCGGAGGTTCCACGCCATTTTTAGTATTCAGCTTTACCCAGTCCAGTTCAAGCATCTGCACTTCAACACCATCCGGCAGACGGTTTTTGCCAGGTACCGCTTCGCTCCACATAAACATACCCGAATTGCCGCCCGGCTCCATATGACGCCATTCTACATGAAGCAGATAGTTCTCAAATTCGCGTTCACTGCGGGCAACACCTATGGGTAGTCCTTTACAGACAAGTATGCTATCGCGGACCTCCCAGGTTGCTTTTTCTGTATTGACATTGATCCAGTTCATAGGTTCATTTTTCACTTCTGACTTATTAATTCCCAGACTTTTTTCCAGCGGAATTACTTCACCAAAAGTAAAGAGACGCTCCTGGGCAGATGCCTGTAATATGGTCAGAGAAAAAATAATGAGCAGTGATTTGAATCGGGTTGCAGGAAACATAGGATATCCGGGCTTTGATTAAATAATGATTACAAAGTCTTAAAGATGCATTAATTTAAGATCATATCTTACTAAATTCTTCCTTTCTGAGAGTCAGTCACACATTTGCCGTTGAAAAAGGGGATATTAGGGCAACAGTTATCCCCTGGTAATACACACAGCCGCTGCCCCGGCCAGTATTCCGGAAGCAGCGGCTGTAGTACTCATTCAGGTAACCTGATAATAATGGTTGTTCCTAATGGATCAGTAACCTTCATTTTGTTTTAAACGGCCCTGACTGGCATCAATTTCTGTCTGAGGTATTGGCAGCACTTCGTTAATCCCCTCTTTGAAGTTTTTGCCTTTGACAGTATTGTATTTCTCGGCATAGGCTCTCAGCACGTTCCCGGCTCTCCCCTGACGTACCAGATCAAAAAAACGTTGGTTTTCCATCCCGTATTCCACCCGTTGCTCCTGGTAAATGGCATTTTTCAGTACTTCCTTAGCCTGTGTGGTGACATCGGGCAATACGCCCGCCACACCCTGGCGTGCCCTCTGCCTTACCTCATTCAGCGCTTCCAGAGCGGCAGAGACTTTCCCGTTTTCATTGGCCGCCTCAGCATACCACAACAGCAGCATTCCATATCTCAGCTGGAGTGAGTTCCTACCTGAATGAATAGGATCGCCGGTAGGAGGAAAATCCGAAGCAAGCAGATAGGCTTTTTTATTCATATAGCCCGTTTCGCTGTTACCGACATCCGCAATTTTGCCGTCAGGCATGGTATCACCCTGTTTATAGACAGTCTGCCAGAGCCTTGGATCTCCGGGCTCAAATGCGTCTACAAAATCCTGCGTGGGATTGGTAAAGCCATATCCATACATACCGGCGCTCCCTTGCCGGATAGAAGACAGATTGCGGGCTACCAGAAACTGCGCGCTGTAAACATGGTTAACCTCAAATATATTTTCAGGACCGAATTCGCCTGCAATAGTAAACAGCGACGGATAATCTTCTACCAAACGGTATTCTTTGGAATCAATCACGGTTTTGAACCAGGTTTCGGCATTGGCAAAATCATTCATATAAAGGTACACTTTCCCTAAATAAGCCTGTGCCGCACCTTTGGTTACACGCCCGTTTTCAGTATCAGGCATCTGACTGTTTGAAGGAAGTACACTTGCCGCCTCTTTCAGATCACTGATAATCAGGCTGTACACATCAGATTTAGGATTACGCGTCGTTTCCTCCACCTTCACTACCGAGGACTGAATCAGCGGCACATCTCCGAAAAGCGTCACCAGAATAAAATAATAATAAGCACGCAGGAATTTCGCTTCCGCCAGAATCCTGCTCTTCTCCGCATCATCCATCTCTATCTGCGGAACATTTTCAAGTACCAGATGCGCACGGAATATTCCCAGATAGCTGTTTCGCCATGCCTGCAAAGCCACGGTATTGGTAGAAGCAATGGTAAAATTGGCAATGTCATTAAAATAACTGCCGTCGCTGGGTCCTTCTCCACCTTTCATTGCATTGTCGGCCGCCATATCATATATTGAATAACCGTCGTACCCGGCATAATTATACAACGGATTATAAGCTGCGGAAAGGGCTTTGAGCGCATCGCCGGAGGTTTTGTAACCCGACACCACTGATAATGATGCCAGCGGATCCTTGTCCAGCAGGTCGCTGCAGCTGAACTGCATAACGGCTATGAGCAATACTGTTATAATCTTTTTCATAAATGTCGGTATTTTAGGAATTAAAAACTTGCATTCAGCCCTACTGTAAGCACCCGTGGTTGCGGATAATAACCTTCATCAACACCGATGCGGAACGAAGAATCCGGGGAGCCAATTTCTGGATCAAAGCCTTTATATTTTGTGATGGTGAATAAGTTTTGACAAGAAACATATACTCTCAGTTTGTTAAATCCGCCTGACTTTCCGTCAAATACGGAATAGCCCAGCTGCAGGTTACGCAATCTCAGATAGTCGCCACTTTCCACAAAATAAGACGAGGCCCTGAAATTGTTGTTGGCATCGTTGACGTTTAACCGCGGCAGCGAATTGGTGGAGCCTTCGCCGTTCCATGCGTTGAGCATTTCCTGATCAAAGTTGTAAAAGTTACTGCCCTGGGTGAAGTACTTCCAGTTGGCCACCACTTCGTTTCCGCTGACTCCGTAGAACAACGAACTGAAATCCAGTTTTTTCCAGTTAAGATTCAGCGAAAACCCATAGTTAAAGGCAGGCCACGGATTTCCGATGACCATCCGGTCGTCCTGATTGATAATCTTATCTCCATTCAGATCCTTGAATTTTATATCACCAGGGGCAGTGCCGGCAGCCTGATAAGCGTGATTATCCACCTCGCTCTGATTCTGGAAAATCCCTTCCATTACATGTCCGTAAAACGACCCGATCGGCAGACCGACCGTTGCCACGGAGTAGGTTCCAGCAAACAGCATCGACTGGTTATTGGCCAGCCCTGTAACGGTATTGTTGTTTTTAGAAATATTCCCGGAAATCTCATAGCCGAAGTCTCCCGAAATCTTGTTCTTATAAGATACAACCAGTTCCACGCCTTTGTTGCGTACACTGCCACCATTGACAAATGGGGCGGTTGTGATACCCGTGAATGCCGGAATAGGCGCTCTGAGCAGCATATTGGAAGTATTTTTGATATAATACGCAGCAGACAGATATAGCTTGTTGCCAAAGCCGCTGAAGTCAAGTCCTACTTCTGTTTCCTTGATAGACTCCCACTTCAGATCGGGGTTACCGATACTTGTTGCGGCCTGCCCCGGCGCAATAGTGTTTCCGTAGGCATACACCAGATTGGGCGTCAGGCCGTTGGCAAATGCATAATTACTCAGCGAGTTCTGATTACCGAGCATTCCCCACCCGCCTTTGAGCTTCAGATCATTGATAAAGGCGACGTCCTTGAGGAATGCCTCATCGGATAACCTCCACCCTACCGAGAAAGAAGGAAATATACCATATCGGTTATTTGCTCCAAACCTGGACGAACCGTCAACCCTTAGATTGGCCGTCAGCAGATATTTGTCCATGAATGAATAATTTACCCGTCCCAGATAGGATAACATTCCGTAATCACCGGCCCCACCTCTTGCCGAGTATCCAGACGTCGCCAGGTCGAGGTACCGCAGATTTTCGTCAATATCCGCATTGTCGGGCAGATTCTGGCCCTGCGCATAATACGACTCTGTTTTATTGGACAGCGCCGTAATCCCTGCCAGCACTTCCAGTGAATGATCCCCGAAATAGGTGTGATAATTCAGGGTGTTCTGCCAGTCCCAGTTCAGACTCTGTCCCACAGAGTTTTCCAGCGAGTTGACCAGGTTTCTCTGCAAAGGAAAAACATCATAGACCGGGTTGTAGGTGATTTGTTTGGTATACCCGATATTGAGATTTAACTGTGTCCGGAAAGTCAGATTCTCCAGTAAGTCCGCGACCAGGTACCCGCTGCCATTCATGATGTAGCTGCCGGAGGTATTGTTATTGTAATAGGCCTGGGCAACAGGATTTCTGGTATCCGAAAAATTGGGAAAACCCCAGCTACCGTCGGGTTTCTTGACTGATACGGTAGGATCCATATACCATGCATTCGGGATGATGTCCCGTGCGCCAAACTCTGGTATATGGTTACGTTTGCTGCTCATCAACGACAGGTTCTCTCCTATTCTCACCTTTGGCGACAGCTTATACTCCGAGTTTATTCTGAAGCTCAGCCGTTTATAATCTGATTCAATGACGATACCATCCTGAGTGAAATAGCCTGCCGAAACGAAGAAATTCCCGCGGTCACTTCCTCCGCTTGCCGAGATATCCAGATTAGATATGGAGGCTGTCCTGAAAATCTCTTTCTGCCAGTCGGTCCCGGCTCCCAGCGACGCCACATCGGTAAACAGAGGCTCCTTGCCTGCGTTGGTCAGGGCTGAGTTATATAGTTCGGCATATTGCTTTCCGTTGACCACAGGCAGCATGTTATGTACCTGCTGAATGCCTGTATATCCGTTTACCTGGATTACCGGCTTCCCTGAGGCACCCTTCTTGGTAGTGATAATCACCACGCCGTTGGCACCCTGAGCGCCGTAAATGGCCGATGCGGAAGCACTTTTCAGAATTTCCATTGTTTCAATCTGGCTGGGATCAATACTGGCAGGATTGGCCCCCAGATTTCCGTCAATCACATACAGCGGGTCACTGTTGTTGACCGATCCCGCCCCCCGTATCCGTACGGTCAGGGAAGAACCCGGCGATCCGGAATTCTGAACCACCTGCACACCGGCCACTTTTCCCTGCAACGCCTGTCCTACCTGCATAATCGGCTGATTGACCAGTTCCTTCTGCCCTACGGACGCAATGGATGAGGTGACGTTTCTTTTACTCTGAACACCATAACCAACCACAACCAGTTCTTCCAGTGCTTTGGCGTCTTCAGCCATCACGATTTCAAGAGATGTCTGATTCCCGACTGTGACTTCCTGTGTGTTATAGCCTACAAATGAAAAAACCAGTACGCTGCTGTTTCCTTCAATATTTAACGCAAAGCCGCCGTCAGGATCAGTGATTGTTCCCTGCTGAGATCCTTTGATCAGTACATTGACACCTGGCAGCCCGTTGCCCGAAGCATCCCGTACAGTTCCTTTGATGGAGCGATCGTTGGTAGCGCTACTGTTCAGAGCAGTCAGGTGGATACTACCGGCAGGCGCTGTAGCATTACCAGGTAACGATTGAGATATACGTTTCACAATAATATGCTTTTCTGAGACTTCATAAGTCAAGTGAAGTGGCGATAACAGTTTTTCCAGCACTCCGGACAATGCCTCACTCTGCACTGCGAGAGTCACCTTCTTTGACGGATTGACCAGATTGGAGCTGTACAGGAATTTTACCCCGGTCTGTTTTTCAAGTGTTGTAAATACCGTCTTGACCGGCATTTCACGGACCGACAGCGAAAGACGCTGATTCAGCAGATCCTGCGTTCTTGCTTCTTTGGCATTCACAGCAGAGATGACACCGATTGCCAGCAGAAGCTGTAGACACGTTATCCGCATAATTGTAACAATCAGCGGGCCAATGGATTGTTTTTTTTCCATAAATTTGAATGGTTTTGTTAGGTTCAGGGATATAGCAGATCCGATCCATCTTCCCGTTCAGAGCTAATGTTCGGAAAGACGTTACAAATCCGGTTGTTTGCAAGGCAACCGGTTGGATTCAGCAGTTATTACATGGTTATACAGGGGTTTAGGATTAGTTCTATTATTCGTGACAATCAATTTGTTAATCAGGACGACGCGTCGCATCCCTCCGACTCAATATGTACCGCGCCCTCCGTCACACTGTATCTCGCTCCTATTCCTTTACATATAAGCCTTATTTTTTCATAAAATGTTTCGCCGGTAAATACAGCCGTTATCCGGCAGTCTTTCAGCCTTTCTTCCTGAAACCGTACTTTAATGCCATATAACTGTTCGAGCTCTGCAAACACTTCCGTTACAGCCACATCATCAATGACTTCCTCACGCTGCGGTGGCTGTTCGCTCTTCTTTACCTTCCCGAAAGACAGCGTCCTGCTTTCCAGATCCATAATTATCTTGTCATCCGGATGCAGGATTTCTTCTTCCGCAGGCGCCGCTGCCAGCGGTGAAGCCTCTCCCGGTGTAGCCAATACTGCTACCCTGCCGGTTTTGACCGCTACTTCCACCTGTTTCTCACCCGGGATAGCCCTTACATTGAAAGAAGTTCCCAGTACGCGTGTGGTAAGACCTTCCGTAAATACATAAAAAGGAACTTCAGGATCAGGCACCACTTCAAAAAAAGCCTCGCCACTCAGGAACACCTCCCTCGATCGATGAGATTCAAATCCTTGCACCGAATATCTGATACTGCTTTCGGGTGCCAGAAGAACCGTGCTGCCGTCGGGTAAGATCATCGGATAAACGACTTGCTTGTTATTCACCTTCTCGGTTAAAATCTGCTCAGACAGTGCTTCGACACTGTTGTCGCCCATAGACCTGTCGTTATTCAAAAAGAGCAACCCTGCCATCAGAAGAATGGCTGCAGCCGCCCAGGCGGGCCATAATTTATAGACTCCAGCATATCTGTTACCTCCGGCAGACGGCACATCAATATCATTCTGTATCAGATTCCAGATGACGTCTTTCCGATCTGCACCCAGTTTTTGTTTGGGAAAACGCTCAGATGACAACAGCAGAAAACGTGCCTTCATGATATGCTCTGCGTCGTCAGGATACTGCGACTGATAGGCCAGCCATTCCGGGTCATTCTCGTCACGGAACGCCAGCTGTACAAAGAGCGGATCCGACAAAAACCTCCTGATTTTGATATTATCAGTTTGCATACAGGCACTTTAAGGTAACATTCTTACTTACTAAAGAAGACAAGTTAATTTTTAACTCACTTTTTCCAGGATTTTTTTATCCCCACAGAAAACAGAAAAGGACAGGCAGCAATAACATCCATTGGCGGAGTTTATGAAAGGCGCGCTGTAAGAGATTCCGGACAGACTGCTCATTCATTTCCATAATCAAAGCTACTTTTTTAAGATCAAAACCCTCAAAAAAATGCAGCCTGATAGCCTCCAGCTGACGGGGTTTCAGTTCCTCCAGCGCCATTTTCAGGTCTTTCCATTGTCTTTCTTCTGTCTCTGAAATAATCAGCTCCATTTCAAAAGACGGAATAGCAGAAAATGCTTCAGGATAAGCCGTATTTTCGAAAGAATCAAAATGTCTGTTTTTCTGCATGAGCTTGACGATGTGGCGGCGCAGGCTCCTGAAAAGGTAGTATTTAATGGAAGTGGTATTGGAAATGCTTTCTCTGGACTGCCACAAGACCACAAACAGATCCTGTATAGCATCCTCAATCAGATCATGCCTGTCAGAAATATGAAATCCGTAATTATACAGCACTTCCGCATAGGTGTGATAAATCTCTGAGAATGCTTCCCTGTCGCCAGACTTGAAACGCCCCCACAGTGTAAATTCATAGTTATATTCGGCTGATTCAATACGCATTTTTTTTAGTGCTGCCACCTGAATTTAACAATATCAGAATTCTGTCCTGTTGTATAGATAAGAAAGATGTGAACGCTACCATTTATACTGTTAGCCCGGAGGAAGAGATTGCCAGAACAGCATACTTTTACACACTGACAAAACTTTACATCATTGAACAAGCGGGAACAACGATCAGAAAAAAATAGAGCGGTTGTGCTGCTTATACAACCGCTCTATCTGCAAAACCCTTGTTTAGAGGAGGGAAGGGTTTACGTAAGTAAATTTATTCAGACTGCCCTTTTATTTGATTCAAGAGCAGCAGCACTCTGTTACTACTTAATCAATTCTAAATTCTACATAGGATATTCAATTAAAATCTACAATCTTCGTAGAAAGAAGTTTAAAGTAAATACAGAAAACCCCCTCATTGCAAATTACCAGGGGGGACAAAAGGGGGGACAAATATTAATCTCCTGGTTATCAGACCTGAAAATCAACTGTCAAAATTGTCGTTCTCCTTCGGTCAGAACGCACCGTTTTTATTCAGCGCAGTATATTTTGTTTTTTGATGATGCATGTAGGAATTATTCATTACTGATTTTTTACTGAAATGTTTCAGAATACCTGATATTGCTTACCGGAATTTTGTAAATGAGCGTGTTTTATATTATATCCTTACTATTATTACAGAGTTATTTCAGCACTATTTCTGCACAAAGTACCCATTTCAGACCGCAAACAACAGAGGCGCTGATTGAAGAAAACAACAAAACAACCGATACGCTTTACCTCCGGCAGCACAAGCAGGCCATCATTTCATCAGGTTATCATACAATCCCGTCAGAAATTACAGAGGCTGTTTATAACATTTTGCTGGCCAATGCATATGCCCGTACCTATGACAGCATCAACAGCCATAGCGACCGGCTGTTGAGTGAAGCGGTAGACAGACTGGAGGATCATGGAGAAAACGGGCTGATCATATGGGCCAATATTCAATACGGACTATATTATTACACTTACAGGCAACTGGGCAAGGCAAGGCCGTATTTTGTAAGGGCCATGCACCTGATCGAAAAGACCCCCTTCGAACAGATACCCGTGGCTGCGGACAATTTTAAAAAAATTGCCTATTTTATTATCACCCTCGGCGAACATAACAGGGGCATCGAGTATTTGAAATCCGCACAGAAATTTGCCAAACCCGACTCCCGGGAAATGGGCGATATACTCAACTCAATTGGCCGGTGTTATTATGAACTCGGAAAACATTCTGTTGCCGAAGAATATTTCAATCAGGCACTGTCCGTCTCTCAGAAAAGCGGAGATTATGTCCGTCAGGCAAAAGTTTGGGGCGATATCGGTTTACTTTTTCAGCATCAGCATAATTTTCAGAAAGCGGAAGAAGCATTCCTGAAAGACATTTCGTTGTCATCCGGGTATGACAACCCGCAAAATACCATGTTTGCCTATACATTACTCGCCAGGCTTTACCTGCTGAAAGATATGCCCGGCAAAGCCGGTGAGACCCTTGAAAAAGCTTATGCAATTGCGCAATCGAAACCTTACTACAAAACCAATGAATATCAGATCGTAAAACTTCAGGTTGAAGTAGCGCAGAAATTCAACAATGACCAGCAAGAACTCGCAGCCCGCAGGCAACTCGATATTCTTGAAAAGGAAATCTCACAACTGGATGGAGACAGAGTGGTACAGCAGGTCAGTCTTGAAGCCCAGAAAGAAATAATCAACCTGAGCCTGGACGCTGAACATCATAAAAGAAAACAGGACATTTATGTGCGTAATACCATTATTATGTTCGGGATAGTGGTAATCCTGCTCCTGCTGATATTCGTTATTTCCTACCGCAGGCGCAACCGCCTCAGGTTGGCAAGCTATGAAAACAAGGTCATAAAATTGCAGCTGGAGAAAGTAACCTCAGAGAATAAGCTGAATGCTACCCGCAAGACCCTCGCCAATTACCGCGAATACCTGTCTGAAAGAAACAGTCAGATCGATACACTGAAACAGGAACTTAAAATGATCGGGAACTCCACCTTTCCCGTTCCCGAAGACAACAAAAGAAAACTGCAGGAACTGCTTCAGTCGCATTTGATGAGCGAAAGTAACTGGCAGGCATTCAAAGAGGCTTTTGCTCACGAAGAGCCGGAATACTACCAATACATTCTTGAACATTTTACAGATCTGACAGATTCCAACCTGCGCATCCTTTTTCTGCAAAAATTAGGATTCAACAATCCGAAAACCGCTCAGATTCTGGGAATCACCCTTGATGCCGTAAAGAAGAATAAACAACGGATGAGGAAAAAATACGGTTTAGCCTATACACAGTACCTTTCTCAGCAAAAACTGGAAGAAGAAGACTCCGACTCTGCCGGATAAGCGGCAACCAACATATTTTCTGGCTCTCAACTCGTCAGAACTGCCTGCTGATCTACATCCTATCAAGGATAATTTGGACAAAACACATATAAAAAGTTCTGTAGCTGGAAAATTATGCTAATCCGGGATCAAACAACAGAAATAATACAGGTTTAGTTTGACTCTATTTATAATTTGTCTAATTTCGCACATTATTTATCTTTGTTCTAAATAAATACTGTTGACAAAATGATTCAACAGCCTGACTCCTGATCTGCTGAAAGCGTATGAAACTCATATTTACTTTTTTTCTGTTCACATTATCGCTCGCGTCTTCTGTCGCCCAGCATGCCACAATCCGCGGACGTATCCTCTCAGAGAAAAATACTCCTGTAAGTTTTGCCAACGTTCATCTTTCAGAAAGTACGGTCGGAGCGACAACAGATGACGCAGGGAACTACGAAATTGTCAATGTCCCCTACGGTCACCATACTTTTATTGTGTCATCTCTGGAAATCAATCGTCATGAGTCAAAGCTGCATGTCCAGAAAGCCACTCATACGCTTAACATTACTGTCAAGCTGAAAGATGCCAATGAACTTCAGGAAGTAAAAGTGATGGGCAAGACAGAAAAAAAAGAACTGGAGACACAAGGCTTTGCTGTAAGCATTATAGAAACCAAGGAGGCGTCATTAAGAAACCTCACCACCAATGAGCTACTCGACAGATCGGTAGGTGTGCGCGTAAGGCAGAACGGCGGCGTGGGGTCACGTGTTGAATATAACCTGAACGGAATGTCGGGCAATTCGGTAGGTTTGTTCCTTGACGGAATAGAAATATCTACCTACGGGTCCTCCTTCAACCTGAATAATATTCCTCCTGCGATGATTGAGCGGATTGAGGTGTATAAAGGGGTGCTTCCCTCCCATCTTACCGGCGACTATGTAGGTGGGGCAATTAATGTGGTTTTGAAAAAAGATGCTTCGCAGAACAACATTACCGCTGCCGTCTCTTACGGGTCATTCAATACTTTCCAATCGGACATATCAGGCATTTACAGAAATCAGAAAAACGGCTTTACCACCCGGGCTTCCGGTTTTTATACCAATACAGATAACAGTTATACCACCTGGGGAAAGTTTTCCAAGTTTGTTCACCCCGATCGCACCCTGGAGCGATATTACAGGGCTAAAAGATTTAATGACTCCTACAAGACCATCGGCGGACGGTTTGAAGCCGGCTTTACGAATGTCAAATGGGCTGATCAGTTTTTTCTGGGCTATAATGTATCGGAAACTTACGATGAGATTCCGCATGGTACCACCATGGCAAGGCCGTATGTAGGCAGGGAGGCCGAATACAGTGCCCATGTATTCAGCCTCAACTATAATAAAAATAATTTCCTGGTCAAAGGAATGGCGTTAAACGTCAATGCAGTACGCAGCTACCGGAGTACTTTTATCACAGATACGCTGGGGCAGGTTTATAACTGGGACGGCAACCCCAGAATGTTGATCCGAAACGGAGAGATAATCCCGGTTCCTCCAATTGCCGGCATGGGCCAGCAGGGAGCAGCCAGTATGACAGAGGTAAACCGCCGCATTACGAATATGCGTTCCAATCTGTCATATACGGTTATACCAGGGCACCGGATCTCACTCAATCATAAAATGGAAGCCACTGACAGAGACGATCATAACCTGTTGAAACCAGGAGAAACAGATATGGCGAAAGTCAGTAATATCATGAATAATATTTTCGCGGCCAACTACGAATCCCAGATCCTTAACGATAAGCTGAAAATCAATCTACTGGGTAAACTCACCTCCAACCGGACAATTCAGACAAAACCTGAAATAGTGACACAGGATGGGGTTACCACGATCAACAGAATCAGCAACAAAACGGTTAACCTCAACAAAGGATATGGAGGAACAATCTCCTATAATATCATTCCCAAAGCATATATTATCGGATCGACTGAGAACTCCTACGTAATGGCCACCGAAAGCCAGCTGTTTGGTGACCCCGAAATCAACATTCTTGAAAACCCCTCACTTGTCCCTGAAAAGAATGTAAACTACAACCTTGGTTTCCGCTATGCGACATCAGAGACAGGCAAACATAAATTCACCGTGTATGCCAATACTTTCTGGAGAAACGGATTTGACAAAATAGCCCTGCAGGCCGTTGAAGACCAGGTAATACCGGGCAGGGAAAGCAATGCTGATATTGAAGTCACCAAATACATCAACCTGTCAAAAACACAGTCAAGAGGCTTTGAAGCCGAGATTATTTATATCTATAACAATAAGCTGAATGCCTTGTTCAACTTTTCAAAATTCAATTCGCTGTTCAAGCAGCAATATGATGATAAGGGAAGACCTAATGACCTGTATAACCTGCAGCTGCCCAACGAGCCGTTTTTTACAATGAACGGAAGTGTGCAATACCGGCTGAATGACAAGATTCAGAAAAATTCCATCCTGAATCTCTATTACAATGCCGCTTACGTTGCACCGTTCCGTACTGTATGGATGGAATCGGAATGGTTTACCACACCCACCCAGCTCTACCATGACTTAGGAGCCAGCTACCGCCTCCCTAATGGAAAACTGGTAGTAAGCATGGATCTGAAAAATATTCTGAATGCTGAAATATATGACAATTTCGGTGTACAGAAACCAGGGAGAAGCATTTCTTTAAAACTGAATTATACCATAAGTAAATTTCTATAAACCTACGTCAAACTATGAAAAGAACATTTTTTAAGTCCGCTTTTCTTTGTGCAATAATCATTGCAGGCACCTTGAGTGCATGTGATAAAGATCCTAAGGACCCCCAACCTGACATAGAAAATCCTGGTGAAAACAGAGAATATATTTCTTTAACAGCTTCTATTCCCGATGAAAGCGGCACTGCCGGAAACGGAGGTACCATGGCTTATGCAATTACCCATGAAGAAGCGATCAACCCATCCACCACCATTAATGTTTATGACAATGGTTTTGGCCTAAGATCGGCCCGTACTGCCCGTGTACAGGCTTCCGAAAACGGATCTGAATTGTATAACATTCAGTATACCGGAGAAGATGGCGGTGTGTATAATAAATATCAGGTCAAAGGCGGTAAAAACTTCGTAGATACCGGGAATGAGCTGGACCTGTCTGATATTATCGGCACTTCTCCACGCTGGACCAAAGCTGCGGAAGGAATCGGTATCGGTGTACACCTTACCGGAAGCACCACTGTTACAGAAGGCGATGCGCCTAATCACGTTTTCAAGTATACAAGAGGAAAGGTGAGAATCGCTATCATAGATCTTAAGGATTCCAGAGTGCCTAACTCCACTGAGTTTGATTTTCCGTTGTCTGCTGAGCTTGAAGCACAGGGATATTCTGTCGGACGTATTGACGTGCCTGTACTTAATGACGATCAGAGCAAAATCTACATTGGCTGTAATGTAAGTAAAATTGATCCTAGTAAATTGTCCTATAACGACAGTGGTGCCCCAACCTGGGCCAATGATAATGCCAACCGCACGCTAGGAACCGCCACATTGGTGGTAGACTATCCGTCTCTCAATAATCCTCAGCTGATTTACTCAGACATGAGCAAGGTAAATAACCACAGCTATCGCACCATGACGCAGTATGTAGGTACTGACGGGCACGTATATCAGGCAACCGCTACTTCAGGCGCGGATATCCTGCGTATCAGCAAAAGCACCAACAGCTATGATAACGGCTACCATTTTGACTTAAATCAGGCGCTAAATATTTCTAAAGCCAGTATCAAGGCATGGAGATATATCAAAGACGGTATCGGGCTGGCGCTTTACAGTGTAGATGGCGATGGCGGCTATATGGCGCTTATTGATCTGAATGCCAAAACTGCTACAAAACTGCAAAGCGGTGTGGAAGCAAGCGTTGATTTCGGACAATACCAGAATATCGCCGTAAGCGGTGATTTCGCGTACGTTCCGCTTACTCCGATGGGCGAAGCCGGAAATCTGTACGTGATTAACTGGAAAACCAAAGAAGTGATAAAAGGAGCTGCATTAACAGGCAAAACCGGTTCAAGCTATATCGGATCCTATTAATATTTGTTCTGCATTGATATTGAAAATGACTGTCTTCACGGGCAGTCATTTTTTTGTTATTATGCGCCAATTCTGTGTAAGAGACTTATCAGTCAGGAAGCCACATTTCAAAGTGAGCATCTCATCTTATCCAAACCACATTCCAGAGCCGTATCTGCCCCTCAAATGCCCGATTCCATTCATCACTCAAATGGGCGCCCTGATAATAAACTGCCTCTTATACCGCCCAATACGGCCGTGTTCGCTCAGTTAAATAGATGGCCAGGACAAATTTCCCCACTCCCCTGAAGAAAACCTTACGCCAGGCAGGATATTTCCGTTTTCAGCATGCACCGAAGTTGCGCGTCTGTAGCCGGTGTCAGCGGCATTGATGATCCCTTACTCAAAAAATTCCTTGGGATATTCCACCATTCCGTTTATATTTTCCAACGCATTTTCTGTTAATTCTATCAGCATACAATTTTCATCAGGAACATCAAACGGCAATTTTATTCCATATTTTTTAGTCATTTCGTAGCTAAACTTCGGGTAATATTTTTCGTGTCCTAATAAGATGACCGAGCCAAAATTCAATTCCTTCGCTATCTGATGCGCTTTTTTTATTAAACTCCCGCCAATTCCCTTTCCCTGGTATTTTTTCAAAACAGCCACAGGCGCTAATGCCAAAGAAGTTGCTTGCTGAGAATTATTATCCCTAATTTTAATCTTTGTCAGCAGAATATAACCGACAATCTGATCGTCAATTTCGGCCACTAAGGATAATTCCGGCACAAAAGATTCAGACTTCCTTAACCTTTCCACCAGAAACTGCTCTTGATGGTCGGTATATTGTTCATCTTTAAAAGCATTTTCAATGACTTGAAACACTTCCTTATAATCTTTCACTTCTTCTTTCCGTATGTTCATTTTTATGGAATTTTTGAGTTCAGGAAGTCATTCGATAGCGTGCTATGTAAGGATTGGGTGTATTGGCGAAGCAGGAATTTACAGAAAATTTCAATGGAACCACAGAAAATTATGGCAGCGAAAGGATTGTCTGATTTTTTCATGCCATTTTGCTAGCTTCGTTAATCCGGGATCAAAGCATTCAGAAGTCAGTTCCGAGGTGTTCGGAATGTAGAATTCTTCTTATATCGCCTAACTCAGTTATATGCTTAATCCAAGTTGCTCCACAAGAAATGGGCTTGATCCCAAACTGCCCCTACAGGACATAAAAAAACCTCCCGATTGTTGATAATCAAGAGGTTATGAAATTTTGTTGTGATCCCGTTTGGATTCGAACCAAAGACCTACTGCTTAGAAGGCAGTTGCTCTATCCAGCTGAGCTACGAGACCTTTTTTCCTTTAAAAAGAAAAGCAGTCAGTAGTTAAAAGCGAGTTGTTATCCAACTGCAAACTGCCAACTGCTTTTTGTTGTCGGGGAGACAGGATTCGAACCTGCGACCCTCTGGTCCCAAACCAGATGCGCTACCGGGCTGCGCCACTCCCCGTCAATCGGACATTTCTATGGAATAAGAACATCTTCCCTCTTTACACCAACCGCCCGAAGTTAATGCGCGGAGGGAGCGGGATTCGAACCCGCGGTACCCTTGCGAGTACGGCAGTTTAGCAAACTGCTGGTTTCAGCCACTCACCCATCCCTCCTTATTCCGGGTGCAAAGATAGAAGGATCAAATTCATATTTGCAAATATTATCTGAAAAAATATTTTGGTATATGGCCAAATGATTAACTTTGAGGCATTTTCGATGAAAAATAATTTTTATCAGCACTGCATTTAAGTAGGTTCAGATAAAAATCTATATAGTTTTATACCGGTCTGATCCGGAATATCACCAAACAATTACCAATGAACTGGAATTATCCCCTCGGGGCCACAGAATATATTTTTATCGTGCTGTTCATCTTAGCTTATCTGGTGTTTATCATCAAAGCAGTGAAAACAGCAAGACAACTCAATTCCAAGACCTATTCAATATTTATCAAACTGTTTCTGAGAACCATCTATCTGTCTCTGATTTTTATCTCTTTAATGGGACCTTCTTTCGGAGAAACAGAACAGAATATTCAGGCAAGCGGTAAAGATGTATATTTTCTGGTAGACCTATCTGCTTCCATGGATGCCACTGATGTTGTGCCTACACGGCTGGAAAAGGCAAAATATGAATTGACCAAACTGGCAGCACAGATCGGCAATAACCGACTTGGTTTGGTTGTATATTCCAACCAGCCTTATATACAATCTCCTCTTACCTATGATCGGTCAGCTCTAAATTTGTTTATCCAGACGCTGAACACTTCGTTGTTACCCAATTCCGGAAGCAATGTTTGTGATGCCCTTGAACTAATTACAACCCGCATTCTACAGGATACGCTGGCAAATGACCGCAACAAAATGATTGTACTTTTTACGGATGGTGAACAGAACTTTTCTTGCAGTGGGAATCTTTATAACAATATCCGAAGATATGGAATCGACCTGTTTATTGTAGGAGTGGGCACGACCAACGGTAGTTCCATTCCGGCAGGTGACAGCTACCTGAATGATGTAAATGGTAACAGGGTGATTTCCAGACTAGATAAGTCATTTCTCAAGAAAATGGCTGACCATGCCCGTGGAACCTATTTTTCACTTAATAACGACGTAAACGATATCCCTGCATTGAAAGATAAGATCAATGCCACCCTTAATAAAAGGGTCGATATGCGCACCGTAGCGGTTACCAGTGATAAATATTATTATTTTTTGGGACTGGGTTTATTATTTTTGCTGCTTGATGTGATTTTCACCATTCGGACATTCCGGCTTTAGCCATCAGACAACCCGGATTTCACTGATCTTTTATCATGAGCATTTTTCTTATTTACGCTTTATTATGGTTTTGGGACAACCGGTCTTTCGATGCGGTCACAGATGCCAATATTGCCATAGAACAAGCTCAGGAAGCCTATTATGTCGGCGATTATGCCACTGCCGCCGGCCTATACGGAAAAATCAGTGCTGAATTCATTTTTAATGATCCATCCTTAAGGATCAATATGGCGCACGCCCAATTTCTAAGCGGAGATATTCCAACCGCTGAAAAGCAATATCAGTTACTCACCAAATCGGATAATCGGAGGATTGCAACCAATTCTCAGATTCAACTGGGGATGATAGCGCTTGAGAAAAAAGATACTTTACAGGCTTTGTCTTATCTGAAATCGGCAATGAATATCAGTCCGGCCCACGAGATGGCAAGGTACAATTACGAAGTCCTTAAAAGGAGATTTTCAGGTAAAGAAGAACCTTCGGAGGCAGGGATTAATGAAAACAACTTTACCAGAACACAGAAATCATCTGAATTGCAAGACAAACCTGTACAGATCCCAGAGTCTGCTACTCAAAACAAAGAAATGATGCTTGACAGATTGAGCCAGTTAAACCTGTCGGAAGAAGAAACACAGGCCATATTGGATGCAATGAAAGCCAATGAATTACAGTATATTTATCAGTTAAGAAGAAAACAACATCATTCAGCCATACCAGCCGGCAAGAATAAAGTGGAATGGTAAATTTTATAACAATACAGAATTATGAATAACAACGCAATCAAAGAAACACACTTTAATCTTCCGGGTCAGACCACCTTTTACCGCGGGAAAGTAAGAGATGTTTATACTGCCGGTGATAAGCTGATAGCTGTAGCTTCCGACCGGATATCGGCTTTTGATGTGATTTTACCCCGGGCAATTCCGCACAAGGGACAGGTACTGAACCAGATTGCAGCCCATTTTCTGGCTGCCACTGCCAACGTAGCCCCCAACTGGCTGATCAATGTGCCAGACCCCAATGTCAGCATAGGTTTCCGGTGTGAACCGTATGCGGTAGAAATGGTCGTCAGGGGGTATCTTGCCGGTCATGCCTGGAGAGAATATAAAGCAGGAAAAAGAGTTCTTTGCGGTGTAGCACTCCCTGAAGGGCTTCAAGAAAATGACAGGCTTCCTGCACCCATTATTACTCCTTCCACCAAAGCACACGAAGGCCATGATGAAGATATTTCACGCGAAGAGATCATAGCAAACGGAATTGTACCGGAAGATGAGTATGTTCAATTGGAAAACTATACGCTGGCATTGTTCAAAAAAGGCACAGAAATGGCTGCTGAAAGAGGATTGATTCTGGTAGACACAAAGTATGAATTCGGAAAACTTGACGGTAAAATTTACCTGATTGATGAAATACACACGCCTGATTCATCAAGATACTTTTATGCGGATCAATATGAGGCAATTCAGTCGGCTGGAGTGGCTCAAAAACAGTTATCAAAAGAGTTTGTCAGAGAATGGCTGATTGAAAACGGCTTTCAGGGAAAAGAAGGGCAAACCGTACCTGAAATGACAGACGAACGTGTAAACAGTATCTCAGAAAGATATATTGAATTGTTTGAAAAAATAACAGGCAAACCATTTATCAGGGAAAATAATACAGATATCGCTTCAAGAATAGAGAATAATATTATCAAATTTTTAAATTCGCATTAATCCACTTCTCAGAAAACACTTTTACAATGGAATACGAAATAAAGCGGACTGAGCAATACGCTCAGATAGATGTTAAGGAAACTTCATTCGCAGACGACGTACCCGAGGCATTCGAAAACCTGGCTCGTCAACTCTTCAGAGAAGAATACAACAACCTGGTCGTAATTTTAAACACAGCCAAGTCCATTGATACCCCAGGAATTATCACACTCCGAAAAGTCAACAAGTTATGCTCTAACAGCCTGGGTATGCTGGTGGTTGTTACCAAAGACGACGATTTTGCCGATCTTCTTGAAGACTCGAAAATTCCAGACCTTACCATTCTCCCGACCATCGAAGAAGCTGTAGATGCTATTTTCATGAACAATCTTGAAAATGAGTTTGGCGCAGGTGATGATGACGATTATGATGACGAAGACTATAATGGAGTGAATGAAGATTCAAAGATTTAGATAGAAACACACCTAATTTTATTAAATCACCCTTTCGGGTTTTATCGTTGAAATTTCAGGTAACAATACTAGGTTCAGGCTCAGCCTCCGCACATGCAGGTCGTTATCCATCAGCACAATTGCTCAATGCTGACGGTGACCTGTACTTGATCGACTGCGGAGAAGGCACCCAATACCGTATGCTTGAAAACAGGATAAGACCCGGCAGGCTGAAAGGAATATTTATTTCCCACCTGCATGGCGACCATTACTTCGGATTGTTCGGACTCTTAAACAGCCTGAGTTTAGGTCATCGTACGGAACCCATTAAATTATTTGGCCCGCCAGGATTACGGGATATTCTCACAGAGATATTCAAATGGTCCGACACCCGCCTGACCTATCCCCTGGAATTTACTGAAGTGGATACCCAGTCTGGCAATATCCTGTTTGAGTCAGACCGGCTGACAGTAGAGAATTTTCCTTTGAATCATAGAATCCCCTGCTCAGGCTATCTGTTTCGTTATAAAAATATCGAAAGAAGTATTATTCCAGAAAAATTAACGCCTGAGATATCTCATGAACAGATCAGAACGTTAAAAAAAGGAATGGACGTTATAGATGCGGCCAAGCAGAAAATCTACAAAGCAGATGATTACACTTACCCACCCGTACAGGACCGGGTATATGCCTATTGCTCAGACACTTCCTTTTACCCTGAAATAATAAAATTTATTAAAGGAACTACAACGCTCTACCACGAGGCAACTTTTTTAAAAGACCTGTCTGAGCTGGCAAAGAAGACTTTTCATGCCACAGCAGAGCAGGCTGCTCAGATAGCGAATCTAGCAAAAGTACAAAAATTACTTATAGGGCATCTTTCTTCAAGGTATCCGGATTTCAGCTTATCGCTGGCAGAAGCAAAGGAAATTTTCGCTGAGAGTTATATAGCCGAAGAAAATACTACTTATGACATATAAACGTCAATTATCCTGATTTTTAGCCACATAGATTTCACCGGCCACTTATTTAAAACCTTTCTAAATTTCTCAATCCTGATTTTGGTCACTTCTTTTTACGTCCCCGAGTCCGTATTTTTGTAGTCGATATTGTGAATTAGGAATGTACAATCAATTTAGATCCGTAAGTCTTTCATACCAGTGTGCTCCCCTCGATATCCGTGAGAAAATCACGCTTAACGAAGAAGAAGCCAAAGCATTAATGCTTCGGTTCAAAGACTTTTTTGCATTGACAGACCTCATGATGGTTTCAACATGTAACCGAACAGAGGTTTATTATTCTGCAGAAAATAATATAAATGAAGAGATTATCCGGCTGTTGCTGATAGAAAAAGGTTTGCCTCAGACAGATGAGGTGATCCAGTATTTCACGAAGCTAGACAACAGTATGGATGCCGCACGACACCTGTTTGAAGTAGCCACTGGCCTTCATTCTCAGGTGGTTGGTGATATGCAAATACCGAATCAGATCAAGAAGTCATACCAATGGTCTGCCGATCTCAATCTGGCAGGTCCGTATCTTCATCGGCTGATGCACTCAATTTTCTTCGCCAATAAAAAAGTAGCACAGGAAACTTCTTTCAGAGATGGAGCTGCCTCTGTTTCTTATGCAGCTGTTGAACTTGTAGAGCACCTGGTCGTAAATCCAAAAATTCTTGTGGTTGGTCTGGGTGAGATAGGTACTGATGTTTGTAAAAACCTGGCTGACAAGGGGATTGAAGACATCACTCTGATCAACCGGACACGCTCCAAATCGGAAGAACTGGCCCAGGAGTTTGGGTTCAAAGTGGCAGATATCGTAAACCTGGAAACGGAAGTTTCAAGGGCAGATGTAATTATTTCTTCTGTCAGCCTGCCAGAACCTTATTTCACGAAAGAAAGAGTGAATCAACTCACTGATGGACTGACTTTTAAATACTTTATTGACTTGTCAGTACCCCGCAGTGTCGATCCTTCTGTGGAAGAAATACCAGGCGTCATGGTTTATAACATTGATGCGATTCAACTCAGGGCTGATGAAGCACTTAACAGACGGCTTCAGGCAATACCTGATGTGCATGCGATCATTACCCATACACTGGAAGAGTTTAACGACTGGTCGAAAGAGATGGTCGTTTCCCCTACAATCCAGAAATTAAAAAATACACTTGAGCAGATCCGGCAGGAAGAAATGGCACGGTATATGAAATCTCTTACCCAGGAAGAGGCTTCTAAAGTCGATCGTATTACTTCAGGCATTATGCAGAAAGTGTTAAAACTCCCTGTACTTCAACTAAAGGCGGCCTGTAAACGCGGTGAAGCGGAAACATTGATCGATGTATTGAATGATCTGTTCAATCTCGAAAAACAGGCAGATTCCCCAGAAAATGACCATTCAGTATTCCATGTAAAATAATCTTAAAGATTATTTTACATGGAATACATATAAGCATTGCTTACACTGAGTACTTCTTTCAAATCGCCAATCCTATTTCCTGATAAGACAACAGAACAATTGCTATAATGGCAAGCAACACCCCTACTTTATTCATAGCGGTCAGTTTTTCTCTGAATAATAGCCACGCTGCTGCCGCTGAAACCAGCATTGTCAGAATATTATAAACAGGAAAAACAAAGGCTGCGCTGTTTCCATAAGCATCGAGAGCCTTCAGGAGAAAATAGAGCGATAAAAAATTGGGTACTCCCAGAATAAACCCGGCAATCATATTCTTCAGCTCGAATTTCTCTCTCTGCACTATTATTTTCCAAAGTACAATTATTGACCCTATAATGATTGCACCCGAACAGGCAATGATCATAAATACCGTACTGGTTCCGGGTTCATAGTAAGTCATGGAAAGATAGTTGATCAACGTATTATTGGTGCCACTAGCCAAAAAGGTTATTACCGGGAAAATCCAAATCCATTTCAATCCGGTACTCATCTTTTTCTCGGTTGTTCCAGGTCGCACAGCAGCCAACCCTAATGCGAGAACAGCCAGTATAAGCCCTGTATAGTTTAAAATTGTAAATTCCTTTGTGGTATTGCGAAAAACAAACAGTCCAAAAAAGACAGGAATAACCAGCGAAAGATTTCCTGCGAGAGAGGTAGCGGTTACACCGGCCTTTTGGGTGGTCAGTCCGATCATAAGGAAGGCCGCAATAAATAAACTACCCAGCAATAATGTATAAAGTGAAGCCGGAGAACTCAGATCAACGTTTCCGAAGACTGAAAGATCAGGTGTCAATACAAGTCCTGTAAGAACGCATGCATAGTAATTAAAAACAATAGCATGGAAGTTATTGATTCCATACTTAGGATAGGTCCTTAATATTAGATAAAGCGCTACTGTAAAAAGTACCGCAAGCACAAAGTAGATCATCAGACTGGTTTTTGGGGTGCTTTTTATTTATCCTCTTCTTTCCACGACAGCGTATTCAGCAGGTGGATCAAATCTTTTTCAAGATAATTAATTACCGGAGCAAGTGAATCATTTTTTGTGGCAGTTGAAAAATAAACTGCTCCTCTGAGAAAATTGGCAACACTGTCAGTGGTATAAAATTGGTATGGACTAGGCACCTCACCCTCGAGCTTAAACACCGTAACGGTATGACCGTTTGAAGTAGTAACTACCTGTTCCTGAATTCCTGATGCTCTGATCTGATGTTTGCCTGCCAGTTTATAGGCATCATCAATATACTCCTGAAGTTTCTTATGATTGTTGGCAATTTTTTTATAAGTGATCTGAATATTGGCCTGAAAACGAGGATAATTGACAAAAATCCAATTAGGCTCGGAGTGAGCAAACGTATCAGGCAGAATTTCGGCTAATCTGGAATATTGAAATTCATATGGAAGGCTGTCCCCGAGGTATCTGTATTGATGAGCCGGGAGATCAATCCGGTTATAACCTTTGGGTTTAGGGATATAATGCTGTTCGGAAGTGCCACAGGAAATGATTCCCATTCCGGCCATTATTACCACTATCCACACAAATATTTGCTTACTAATCCAGTACATTAATAAATTCAGTAATGATCAAATGATATCCAAAGGGTCAAAAATAATAAAAGCCGCCTGTTTCAGACGGCTTTCGGTAATTATTGAATTTCAAAAATAGCATGCATTCTGTAACTAAGCTTGATTTTCTTAAATTCGATGTCACTGTCAGGAACCGATTCTGCATCCGCTGATTCAAAATTGGCCCGCATCATCGCTGCTTTATAAACGGGCTGAGGATAGTAATTATTTTCATCCAACTCGCGGATTTCGATCGGGTTGCCGAGTTTTTGGTCAATGGATGTCAATAAATACCCCGCTTTATCCTTTGCGTCTTTCAAGGCATTGATCTTCACCTGTTTTTTTAACTCTTCCTTTTGGGAATGCTCTACCCTACCCATATAGGCATTTTGTAGCCCCCTGCTGTCGATACGTGAAAGAATACCATCCAGCTTGTCGGCTTTATCCACTTTTAGTATATACTGCTTACTTTCCAGGAATGTTGTGGGCTTTTTCTTTTTGTCAACATAATTATGATATCCGCCTACACTTGAAATCGTAAGGGCATCTTTAGCCAGTCCTGCTGTAGCTACAGACTTCACGAGTTCTTTTTCAAGATTACTGATCAGTACCTTATTCTTTTGATTTTTTTCATCCTGGTAATATTCCTTGAGCGTAATATTAAAATAAAGCTCGTCAGGAGTGACTTCTAATTCAGCATATCCTGTTACTTCAATCTTGCGTCTTTGGTCCACAGTAGTGATTGTTTGTGCAATAGTGGTGGATAAAATACCTGCTAAAATCCCGAGGGTCAGCAAAAAACTTTTCTTCTTCATACTGGTGTTGGTTTCTATTAAAATTGTAATCGAAAGTAAGAACTAAATCGACCATTCAGGTCATTTACGTTCTCTTTCCTTTTACCATAGACACCACTCTGCTTCAAATGGTTTAAATGGCTATTAAATTAATTTTCATAAACCTCATTTCCAGGCCTCTATTGCTACTCAGTTTTTACCATTCAATCCATGCACCGACTCATAGTCAGACTTAATCCGGGCAGTCTCCTTGATAAGAAATTGCTGCAGTTGCGTATTAAAATCATTCTTGTCCTCTTCAGGCAGTGAATCATACAAATCCTTTAATTCCTGATTAATCGCCTGTTTTTCCTCCTCCGATGCCGCATTCATCGCACGGATATGATACCTTTTAAAATCAAATTCTGCCATTTAACTATTTTATTGATCAATTTTATTCAAAGTTGCCTAATATTTACAAATAATAAAAATCCGTAAAATCCTGAACGTTAATAACACTAAACAACGTTAATAGCACTAGGAAGAGTGTGAAGCAATCACTACCCGGTTCCACTTTTCTTTAGCCATTAAGCATATGAATAAGATACTAAACATTACTATTCTCCTGATTTCTTTATTTGCAATTGACTGGTATTTATGGGGAGCAGTAAAATTAATTCTTCACAGATTTTCCACAATCAGTAAAAAAATAATCAGTGCTGTATATTGGGCAATTAGCATGCTTTCATTACTGGCATGTATAAGTTTATTCATGTTTCCTCCGGAAAACATGGGTACTAATTTCCGTTTCCTGCTTTTTGTAGGATTGGTCCTTCCCTACCTATCCAAAGTATTTGCAATCCTGTTTGTAATGACAGATGATATCCGTAGAGGGGCGCAATGGGTATACAGAAAACTGGTTCCGGAAAAGAAAACTGTGCTGGCACCTGTACTACCACAACCTGACGCAGTATTTCCACTACTTGATAACGGAGTCAAAATTCCCCGGTCGCAATTTATGGTGCAGGCCTCTCTGGTTGCTGGCGGCACGCTATTCAGCACTTTTGGGTTCGGAATCATCTCAGGGGCTCATGATTACAGAATTCGCAGGGTCAGCTTACCACTTAAGAACCTTCCTTCAGCCTTTCACGGTATCCGGATTGCACAGATTTCTGATGTTCATACGGGAAGTTTTTATAATAAGACTGCAGTAATGGGAGGAGTAGAAATGTTGCTGGGAGAAAAACCGGATGTCGTTTTTTTTACAGGCGACCTCGTCAATGACAAGGCATCAGAAGTCAAGGATTATTTTGATGTATTCTCAAAGGTTAAAGCACCCATGGGCGTATTTTCCACGTTAGGAAACCATGACTATGGCGATTATGCAAGATGGAAAACAGCCGATGCAAAACGCCAAAACCTGAAAGATATGCATGAAGCCCACAGGCTGATGGGCTGGCGCTTGTTATTAGATGAAAATATCCCTCTGACAGTGGGTAATGAACAGATTGGAATTATCGGTATAGAAAACTGGGGATTGGGTTTTGCCCAATACGGAAGCCTGGAGAAGGCTTACAGAGGCACGCAGGATTACCCTGTCAAATTGCTCCTTTCACATGATCCCACCCATTGGAAATCTCAGGTCGTTACAGATTATCAATCAGTCGATGTGATGTTTGCCGGCCATACACATGGTATGCAGTTCGGTGTTGAATTACCAGGTTTCCGCTGGAGCCCGTCACAATACAGGTATGAACACTGGGCAGGTTTGTACCAGAAAGATGAACAGTATCTATATGTGAACCGGGGATTCGGATATATCGGTTATCCAGGTCGTGTGGGTATTTTGCCTGAAATTACGATTATGGAGCTGGTTAAAGCTTAGTGACTTGACTTTTGCTTGGGCGTGCTCCCAAACTTTTCCTTATAGCTTTTAATAAAGTGAGATACACTTTCATATCCGATTTCCGCACTGATTTCGGATACATTCTTTGGTGTGTTCCGGAGCTGGAAATCAGCATATTCAAGTCGCTTGTTTTTAAGCCATAGCGCTGGAGATATGCCAAATTCTTCCTGAAAATCTCTTTTAAAAGTAGACAGACTTCGACCTGAAAGACGTGCAAATTCATGTAACGTTAGTGGCCGTAAATAATAACTGTTCATCAAAAATGACAGATCAGCCTTTTCTCCTTTATTCAGCGTATATAAAATAGAACCTAGCCGACTGGTAGTATCTAACTCAAGCAAATGCAGTAGTAATTCTTGAAATTTGAGCTTAAGAAAATGATTTTTCAGCAATGACTGTACTTTGAAATAGGGAAGTACCGATTGAATAAAATTCTCAAAATTTTCATCCGCATGAAGTTGCAGAATGGGCTTGGACGATTGCCGACCTTGCTGGTTTTGCTCGAATAGTTCAGTATGTAACCGGACAAACTCCTTAAGCAGCTTTTCATCAAAGAAAAACACCAGACTTTTATAGGTTTCATTGATTGACTCCGACATCAGGTAAAAACCCCGCTGAATAAACAGTATATCCCCCTGCACTACGTGTACTTCCTGCAGAGGGGTACTGAATTTCTTTTCTCCTTGCAGTACAACAATTACGGCATGTTCTTCATAAAAAACGTCGTATTTACTCGGATAGACTTCATTGCGGTAGGCAACAAAAGTCATGTCCTGAATCTTCAGGGATTCAAATTCCTCTTCACTGATATCTGAAGGTACACGTAGCATCTTAACCTCACCCCCAGCCCTCTCCTTGAAGAAGAGGGGGAGGGTCATTGATTATTTTTTCTTTTTGGATAATTCAAGCAGCAATTCCGGCTCATCTGTAGTGATGAAATCAAATTTTTTGTCAAGGAACCATTCCATATCCTCTTTTTTATTAACTGTCCAGACATTCAGTGTCAGTTTCAAATCTTTAGCTTCCTGGATCCAATTTTCATTTTTTCTCAAAACGGAATGATGATAGTCCAAACCGTCAATTTTATCTTCTTTCAGTTTCGCAGGAGCTACATCACCATTCAGATAGGCAATATGCGCCTTCGCATCTAATTCTTTAACTTTTTTACATACATCATAATCAAATGCAATATAGTCCACCATTTTCTGCATTTTATGTTTTTTCACCAACGCCACACATTTCTCAGTCAGCTCCAGCGAACGCGCTTTTCCCAGACGGGAAGTTTTAATTTCCAGTACAAGCGTAGTATTTTTCTGCCCTTTTCCAGCCAGCAAATACGACTCAAGTGTAGGAATAACCTCCCCATTTTTATGCTTGAACTGATGAAGCTCTGCCAAAGTCACTTTTTCGATGTCCAGGTCTCCTTCAGTATGGTCATGGTTTACGACAGGAATACCATCAGCGGTCATATGAACATCAAACTCACTGCCCAAACAACCTTGATCAATCGCATGTTTCAGTGATGCAATTGAGTTTTGAGGAACATTTGTATTTTTCCAACTGCCCCGGTGGGCAACTACTGTGTTTTTTTGTGCCATTGAATCCAAGCCAGAGAAAGTAAGTGCTGCCACAAGCAGCAAGCCAGATAATTTACGTAACATAGTACTATAAGGTTAATTCAGTTAAACAGGATACCACTGCTCCTGCAAAATAACGCCTAAAATAGTAATAACATGATTTTACTGATATGAAATCTTTTTAAAAAATGACATAATAAATCATTTAACTACCAAATTTAGGAGCATTATAGGCTAAAAGGTCAAACGTCCCTTATTTTAGGCTATGCCATTCCTCACCGTAATGACAACGTGATGGAATTATATACGGAGATGTTTTGGTAATAAATTATGGTTTCAATTACTGCTTCATCCAAATTTTCAAGCCTGATTTTTCACAAGATGCTGATTATTAAATTGGTACACTTCAAGCAGCATCTTAGAGAATTTCAGTATCTTTGCGCCTTATTTTGATATTAAAATAACTAATCGGGAGGCTTTGAACCTCCGGCAGATCTCATCATGAGCAAACACGGACGCATTCTCGTCGCCATGAGCGGCGGTATTGACAGCTCACTTGCAGCTGTATTATTACACGAAGAAGGTTATGAGGTCATTGGCATGACCATGAAAACCTGGGACTACGCAAGTAGTGGCGGCACTAAAAAAGAAACAGGTTGCTGTTCTTTAGATTCCATCAACGATGCACGCGCCATCGCAGTTGAACTGGGTTTCCCCCATTATATCCTGGATATCCGTAACGAATTTGGAGATTATGTAATCGACCATTTTACGGGAGAATACCTGGAAGGACGCACGCCTAATCCCTGTGTGTTGTGCAATACACATATCAAATGGGATGCCTTGTTACGACGCGCTGACAAACTGGATTGTGAATTTATCGCTACCGGTCATTATGCCAATATGAAACTGTTCAACGGCAGGCATGTTGTGTCCAAAGGTGTGGATACCTGGAAAGATCAAAGCTATGTATTGTGGGGTGTTTCACAGGAGAGTTTAGGGCGAACCAAACTTCCATTGGGTCATCTTCGCAAAACTGAAATCAGGGAAATGGCCAAAGAGCGGGGTTTTATAGACTTAGTGAACAAATCGGAAAGCTACGAAATATGCTTTGTACCCGATAATGATTACCGTGGTTTTCTCAAAAGGAGGATCCCTACACTGGAAGCGGAAGTCGCTGGAGGACATTTTGTGGATAAGGAAGGTAAAATACTCGGAAAACACGAAGGGTATCCATTCTATACCGTGGGTCAGCGCAAAGGGCTGGGCATTGCTTTGGGGAAACCTGCCTTTGTTACTGAAATACGCAAAGACACCAACGAAGTAGTTTTAGGTGAACTCCCTGATTTATACAGAGATGGCATGTATGTCAGCAAACTGAACATGCAGAAATATGCTACCCTGACGGAACCGATGGAGACGATTACCAAAGTACGATATAAAGATGCAGGCACTCCTGCTACAATTATCCAGGAAGAGCCTGACAAAATCAAAGTCAATTTTCATGATGGAGTCAATGGAATTGCTCCCGGACAAGCGGCTGTTTTCTATGAAGGAGATGATGTTGTAGGTGGTGGATGGATTATGAAAAGCTTCAAGCAGGAGTAAACAATATAATAAACGGGCATTCAGCCTTTTTACAGTCTGAAATGCCCTTGTTACCTTTTTAAAAAGATAGCTTATTTAAGTACATTTGCAGAATTTCAGCCTATTCCATGGCTTTGACTTGCAAAATATAGTGAATCTGAATTAACATATACTAATGACATCCCAGCAGATCCGTCAGGCATTCTTAGCGTTCTTCCAATCTAAAGGACACCTTATCGTACCGTCAGCGCCGCTGATAGCCAAAAATGATCCTACCCTGATGTTCAACAACTCAGGTATGGCACAATTCAAAGACTTTTTTCTGGGTAATGGAACACCTCCTTCACAGCGGATTACCGATACACAGAAATGTCTGCGTGTGTCTGGTAAACATAACGATCTGGAGGATGTAGGATTTGACACCTACCACCACACCATGTTTGAAATGCTAGGCAACTGGTCATTTGGTGATTATTTCAAGAAAGAGGCAATTACCTGGGCGTGGGAATTACTGACGGAGGTTTACAAACTTCCCAAAGAACGTCTTTATGTTTCCGTTTTTGAAGGCGATGAAAAAGACGGTGTACCGTTTGATCAGGAGGCGTGGGATTTGTGGAAGCCTATCGTCGGAGAAGACCGGATTATTTTGGGGAATAAGAAAGATAATTTCTGGGAAATGGGCGACGTAGGTCCCTGCGGACCTTGCTCTGAAATCCATATAGATCTACGTGATGAAGCAGCATTAGCTGTGCAGTCAGGCAAGTCCCTTGTCAATGCAGATCACCCACAGGTAGTGGAGATCTGGAATCTGGTTTTTATGCAATTCGAAAGAAAAGCCGACAGCTCTTTGATTCCTCTTCCGGCCACACATGTGGACACAGGAATGGGTTTCGAAAGACTTTGTATGGCTATTCAAGGCAAAAAATCGAATTATGACACAGATGTTTTCAGCAATTCAATCCATACGCTTGAAACGTTATCCGGCAAAAAATATATCTCTGAATTAGAGAATCCAACTGCTGATATTACTCCTGAGCAAAATCGCACCAATATCACCATGCGGGTTATTGCTGACCACATCAGAGCGGTGGCTTTTGCTATAAGTGATGGTCAGTTACCCTCTAACAACAAGGCGGGTTATGTAATCCGTCGTATTTTGCGCAGAGCTGTTCGCTATGGTTATTCTAATTTAGGTTTTCAAGAACCGTTTTTTCATAAGCTGGTTCCAGCCCTGACTGACCAGTTCAGTGAGGTATTCCCTGAATTAAAAAATCAGCAGGATTTTGTTACCAACGTAATTCTTGAAGAAGAAAAGAGCTTCCTGCGCACATTGGAGTCGGGTCTGAAGAGACTCGATATCATTATCGCACAACTACAGGAGAAAAACGCAGATACCATCGGAGGTTTCGAATCATTTGAACTAAGCGACACTTTCGGCTTTCCACTTGACCTGACCGCACTGATTGCCAAAGAAAAAGGCTTCAAAATTGACGAAGCCGGTTTTCAGGTAGCCTTGGCAGAACAAAAGAAACGCTCCAGAAGTGATGCGGCCAAAGAAGCGACAGACTGGATAGAGTTGCGGGATTCAGAAGGAGTGGAATTCCTGGGGTATGATTTTGAGGAAACCCACAGTCATATTGTTAAATACCGTAAAGTAAAAACCAAAGCTGGAGAAGAATATCACATTGTATTAGACCGTACCCCTTTCTACGCTGAAATGGGTGGACAAGTGGGCGATTCAGGTAGTATTTCTTTAGGCGAAGGAAAACCGGTTATTAACATTGCCGATACCCGCAAAGAAAACGACTTGTTTGTACATATTTCAAGAGATAAAAATCTGGACAGTGTACTACAATATGCTACCGAAACAGTATTTGCTACTATAGATGTTAATCGACGGAATAAAATAAAATCCAATCACAGCGCTACGCATTTGATGTTATCAGCCATGCGTCAGGTGTTAGGCAATCATATTACCCAAAAAGGCTCTTATCTGAACGATGAGATTTTGCGCTTTGACTTCTCCCACTTTGCGAAAGTAAACGAGGAGGAGCTGCGCCAGATTGAAGACATCGTAAACAGCAAAATCAGACAGGATATTGCCTTGGATGAAAAACGCAATGTCCCTATTGCTCAGGCATTGGAAATGGGTGCAACTGCTACTTTCGGAGAAAAATATGGCGATTTTGTAAGAGTGATTACATTTGAACCTGGCTTTTCCACAGAATTATGCGGAGGAACCCATGTGAGTGCAACGGGTCATATCGGCTTATTCAAATTTACTACTGAAGGTTCGGTGGCAGCCGGAATTCGTCGTGTGGAAGCGATAACAGGCGAGAAAGCATTAGAAGTAATCAGACAGCAGGAAGAAGTTCTGAACCAGCTGAAAGAAATGCTGAAAAACCCTAAAGACCTCACCAAAGCTGTACAAAACCTGTTGGATGAGAAATCTGCGTTGCAAAAGAAAATTGATGCGTTGGAAGGAGAAAAATTACAGCAAATCAAGGCTGTTTTGCTTTCTCAAATACAATCATCCGATAAAGCGAATGTACTCATTACGCAAGTTGAAGTACCTTCGGTGGATAGCCTGAAACAGCTAGCCTACGAAATTAAGCAACAAACGTCTTCACTTTTTGCTGTACTGGGAAGTGTTATTGGCGATAAACCCCAGTTAGCGGTGCTGATTGATGAAACGCTTGTGCAACAACATGGACTCAATGCAGGTCAGATAGTGAAAGAGCTTGCCAAAGAAATCAAAGGAGGTGGTGGAGGCCAACCCACATTTGCTACTGCAGGTGGGTCTGATATTGCTGGATTGGAAGCTGCTTTACTCAAAGCTTCGCATATAATATAAGTAAGTAAGTAAAACAAGTCTTCGTTGAAAAACACCCAAGACTTTCACAATATTCAAGGTATCTGGTTTTAATAACCGGATACCTTTTAAACCCAATCATATGTTTCAAATTATTCCTGCAATCGACCTGATTGATGGTAAATGTGTACGACTGACCCAGGGCGACTATCAACAAAAAACAATCTATAATGAAAATCCATTAGAAGTAGCACTTCAATTTATGGATGCCGGACTTACCAGATTACACCTGGTAGACCTGGATGGTGCAAAAGCTAAAAAGATTGTAAACTGGAAAGTGTTAGAAGCTCTTGCCTCTAAAACATCATTACATATTGATTTTGGAGGAGGTGTGCAGTCAGATAGCGACCTTAAAACAGCATTCGAATCAGGTGCCAGGCAAGTCACCGGCGGGAGCATTGCCGTTCGTAATCCTGAACTTTTCGAAAGCTGGATCAAGCAATATGGCAGTGATGCCATCATTTTAGGTGCTGATGCCAAAAATGAAAAAATAGCAGTGAGTGGATGGGAAGAATCTACTACCCTTTGGGTATATGATTTCGTAGAACAATACTTTGAAAAAGGAATACGCTATACGATCAGTACAGATGTTGACAAGGACGGCTTGTTGCAAGGCCCTTCTTTTGATTTGTATAAAAATATGCAGGAGAGAACTCCGGAAATTAATATAATCGCCAGCGGAGGAGTAAGCAATCTTGCTGATATTGAAAAGCTTGCCGAAATGAATTTGTTCGGTGTAATAGTCGGAAAGGCTATTTATGAAGGCCGCGTTACTTTGGCAGATTTAAGTAAGTTTGGAAACGTATAAAGTAAATCAACGAATATGTTAACAAAAAGAATTATTCCTTGCCTGGATGTCAAAGACGGCAGAACTGTAAAGGGCGTCAATTTTGTCAATCTCCGCGATGCTGGAGATGCCGTTGAATTAGGGGCTATTTATGCAGAACAAGGTGCGGATGAACTCGTTTATCTGGACATAACCGCTACTATTGAAGGACGTTCGACTTTCATAGAACTGGTCAGAAAAGTAGCGAATACAATCAATATTCCATTTACGGTAGGAGGAGGAATTTCCTCAATAGCAGATGTGTCCGCCCTACTCCATGCAGGAGCAGACAAAGTATCTATCAATTCATCTGCTGTTAAAAATCCTGCTTTAATCAACGAGTTGGCGCTCGAATTTGGGAGTCAATGTATCGTTGTGGCCATTGATACCAGAAGTGTTATCAATGAAGCCGGTGTTGTAGAACATATCGTGCATACACATGGTGGAAGAAAACCTACCGAATTGCGTACGATACAGTGGGCTAAAGAAGTAGAAGAAAGAGGTGCAGGAGAAATTCTCCTTACGTCGATGGATTCTGACGGCACCAAAAACGGGTTTGCCCTCGAATTGACAGCTGCGATTTCCGGCAATGCGGGTATTCCTGTGATTGCTTCAGGAGGTGCAGGAACGATGGAGCATTTTTATGATGTATTTACAGCGGGTAAAGCAGATGCCGGCCTTGCAGCCAGTATTTTCCATTTTCATGAAATTGACATTCCTGATCTGAAGCAATATCTTCAAGGAAGAGATATTCCGATGAGAATGACGCGATAAAAAAAGGCGGTTGTTAAACCGCCTCTCCTTCTTGCATACGTGACGCATTTTCTGCGATCCGTAATTGCTCTATAAAATCATTAATATCTCCTTCCATTACTGCGGGAAGATTGTAAACTGTATAACCTATGCGGTGATCTGTTACACGGCTTTGCGGGTAATTATACGTCCGGATTTTATCGGAACGATCCCCGCTTCCTACCATACTTTTCCGCTGAGAACTGATTGCGTCATTTTGTTTGCGTAACTCCATCTCATATAAGCGCGACCGAAGTACGTTTAATGCCTTGTCCTTGTTTTTCAACTGCGAGCGCTCATCCTGGCAACTTACTACCAGGCCCGAAGGAATGTGCGTCAGACGAACAGCCGAATAAGTGGTGTTTACCGATTGCCCTCCCGCTCCTGATGAGTTAAAGGTATCAACCCTTACATCGTTCATATTAATTTCAACATCTACTTCTTCAGCTTCCGGTAGTACGGCAACAGTAGCGGCAGAAGTGTGAACACGGCCTTGAGATTCAGTAACAGGAACGCGTTGCACTCGATGCACGCCCGATTCAAATTTCAATTTTCCGTATACATCCTCCCCTTCCATCTTCACGACAATCTCTTTATACCCGCCGGTTGATCCTTCGGTAAAATCCATCACAGACATACGAAGTCCGTTTTTTTCTGAATATCGCTGATACATCCGGAACAAATCACCTGCGAAAATAGCAGCTTCATCACCCCCTGTTCCGCCTCTGATTTCCAGAATAACATTACGGCTATCATTGGGATCTTTCGGAATAAGCATTTCTTTTAACTCTTTTTCCAAAATCTCCTGACGAGGCTGTAATTCGTTCAGTTCTTCTTTTGCCATATCGCGCAAATCCTCATCTTTCTCATTACTCAAAAGATCTTTTGCGCCTGCAATATCTTTCAGAAGCTTACTGTAGGCATCGTAATGCGCCACAATTTTCTCCAGATCTCTATACTCTTTGCTTAATTTGGAATATCGTTTAGAATCGGATACAACCTCAGGCTGTACGATCTGTTGGGCTATTTCGCCAAACCGTTCTTTTAAAGCTTCTAATTTTTCCTGCATATTCAATTGCCAATCGTGGTCAAGCTGGCCATATATTCATTTATAAACAAACAAAGGTACAAAAAACCATGGGTTGTTCATTCCTGAGGTTTTAGTTAAATTGCACCCCAAACTTTCAGGATGTCCATATCCTTATCTCCAGATGAAACCAACATATTTGTTATTATACAGCATACTTTGTTTCACCGCCTGTAATGTCGACAACCGCGTACAAAATGCGGGGCAACTGGCCAATGAAATCAAATCTAATCAGGTAAAAAGAGTAACCAATACCCAGATTAATGAAACGGTGCAAAAATGGGGAGGGCAAATTGTAGCAGCTTCCGAAAAAGTATTACTTGGACAGATCGCTGAAAACAAAGCCAATACTGATTCACTATGTACAAACATTAATGTATTGCCATTCATCTCAGCTATTGAAAAAGAATATCATGTAGAAATTGATTTGCTGAATCAGGAAAAGGCTGCAAACAGCAAAGCTACCGGTAAAGAAAAAGAATTGATTGACGCTTATCTGGCCGCATCTTCGCAACCTACTACTTCCAATTCTGAAAATATTCAACAGATTAATGACAGTATTTTTGTGTACAGTGTTTGGTTGTCTACACAAGATCCCGTTTGTCAGCAATGCTTTGGTGACGATACCCATCCATTTGCATTATGGAAAGTAGCATTTAACAAAAAAGACGTAATCAGAAGGTTAAACACTGTGAAATAGCTCAATAGAATCACTTATCGCTCAGTTCCTTACTTTGACCGTAAAGGCTTTTGCAGGATTCACTTTAAAAATCTGCGCTATCTCCTTTTCTATAAATCCTGCTTTTTTCAATGCTGGTAAAAGTGATCGGAAAATGGTTTCATAACCACGAAAATTACCTCCGTCAGGCTCACCCACATGGTACCAGCCGGCATCATGAGAAATCAGTACTTTAGATAGTAATCCGGCTTTCTTCATGTCTATTAAAAATTGCACATAATCTGGTACATTAGCATCCCGAAGCCCATCAAAGGATACCCATCCACCCTCTTTGGCTACTTCCAGGTGAACACCCCGGTCTTTTTCATTTTGGGCATGAATCCAAATCCATGCTTCAGGACTTACGCCTATTCTCTGAATAATTTCCAATTCTTTCAGCGCGGCTTTTCCATCCCCTGTATGCACACCAATAGTCAGTCCGGTTTCCGTATGAGTCAAAGCTGCGGCCTCTACCAGTTTCTGTTGCATGGCAGATAGAGGGTAGTTATCGAGCCCTGTTTTAATAAAACCCGGTTTTATACCCGTACCGTCAATCCCTTTTTCCCATTCCGATATCCAACTTTTTGCAAGTTGTTCAGCTGTATGCCTATAGGCATGTGCAGGTACAAATTTTTCACCTGAAGCACCATAATAACCGGTGTTTGTCATGATATGTAACCCACTTTCTTTCGAAAGTTTTTGCAGTAACTGCACATCGCGCCCTAACCATGAGGGAGTAGCTTCTATCAGCATATTACCCCCATCAGCTGATAATTTTTTAAGATATGGCAATGCTTTTTGCATTACCTCCTTTGTTTGATAACGGTCAGCAGAAACTTTATCAGCCCCTATAAAATCTACTAATATATGTTCATGCGACAAAATGAAGCCAGCCTTTAATGCAGGCACCGGTCCATTCACTGTCATCAGAAACTGGTCTTCTGTATTGTCTGTACTTACTAAATCAGATAAAAGGTATGGACTCGTACAGAACAGCAGTCCGAAGTGAGTAAAATCCCGGCGATTCATAAGAAGACAAGTGTTAGTTATTATAGGTATTTCAGAAAAGCCCAAAATCGCCTTTTTTTTAAATACTCCCGATCAGATTCATTTTGATAGGCTTCTTTTTCAAAGGAAATCATATAGTAAGCTTTTTCGTGATTCAAATACCAGACCAATCGAACCAGATACTCCACAACATACCATAAATAGAAGAAGATTAACCCCATTTCAAGTTGCTGAGCCAGGTGAATACATTCATGATTTCTCAATACTTTACTTTGTATCCGGCTATTCTTTACCAGAATAAACGGAAAAAGCGCCATTCCTTCTACCCAAAGAAATGGTACTTTCACTAAAAATCCTCTAAAATTCAGCTTGTTAAGTATTTAAATTTTACGTTTTAGCTCAAAATTCTGACCCAGATAGACTCTCCTCACCTGTTCATCACTGGCGAGTTCTTCAGCTGTTCCCTGTTTTAGGATTTTACCTTCGAATAGCAAATAGGCACGATCCGTAATTGAAAGTGTTTCGTTTACATTATGATCGGTAATGAGAATACCAATGTTCTTGTGTTTGAGGCTGGCGACAATGCCCTGTATGTCTTCCACGGCAATCGGATCTACACCAGCGAATGGTTCATCCAAAAGGATGAATTTAGGATCAACTGCCAATGCCCTGGCAATTTCAGTTCGACGGCGTTCTCCTCCGGAGAGAACCATCCCTTTACTTTTCCGCACATGGTGAAGATGAAACTCCTCCATCAGATATTCCGTCTTATCTTTTTGTTCGGCTTTAGACAAATTGGTAAGTTCCAGTACAGACTTGATGTTTTCTTCTACCGTTAACTGCCGGAAAATAGATGCTTCCTGCGCCAGATAACCTACTCCCAACCGTGCTCTTTTGTACATCGGGAGATTCGTAATATCTAAGTCGTCCAGAAATACCTTTCCACTATTAGGCTTCACCAGACCAACAGCCATGTAAAATGAAGTAGTCTTACCTGCTCCGTTTGGTCCGAGAAGGCCAACAATTTCTCCCTGGCTAACCTGGTAGCTTACCTGGTCGTTCACCAACCGTTTTCCGTATTTTTTTATCAGGTTTTCAGTGCGTAGAATCATATTACGAAATTACAACAGATTAACAGTTCTAACAAGTACATGATAATGGCTGTTGCCTGAACTGATGAATTATGAACAAAGGTTAACTTAAATAAATGCTATAATAATCAGGTGGTGAGCTTCCGGAAAACCTCTTCAAGAGTAGCACCCTGCTTTCTCAGATCATCCAGACTGGAATCGGACACAATCTGTCCTTTCCGGATAATAATTACCCTGTCACATAAAGCCTCAATCTCCTGCATGATATGGGATGAAAACAGAATCGTCTTGTTGCCGGCAATATTTTTAATCAGCTGACGAATTTCCAAAATCTGATTGGGATCAAGCCCGGTGGTAGGTTCATCCAGAATCAATGTTGAAGGGTCATGGATCAGTGCCTGGGCCAACCCGACCCGCTGACGGTAGCCTTTAGAAAGTTGTCCGATTTTTTTGAATTGTTCCTGGGTAAGGCCACATAAATCTATAATCTCTTCCTGCCGGGTTTTCAACGACTTACCAGACATTCCATATAACCTGCCTATTAAAGAAAGAAACTCATGGACGTACATATCCAGATACAGCGGATTGTGTTCAGGCAAATATCCCAAGGTTTTTTTTGCATTCATTGCATCAACCTCCAGTGAATATCCCCCCACATAGGCTTGTCCTGCAGAGGGCTTGAGATAGCCCGTAAGGATTTTCATTGTTGTGGATTTCCCGGCACCATTTGGACCGAGAAACCCAACTATTTCTCCTGGTTTAATATCAAAGCTTATCTGGTTTACAGCAAGCTGACTTCCATATTGTTTCGATAGTCCGTTAACTGATATTGACACTTTGCTGACTAATTGATGCTATTCAAAGGTAAATGATATTAACGGCAAGTTACCTACTTTCATCTTTCTACCTTGAAAATTATGCAACAATTTTCAGCGGATTGAACTTGTTATACTTTCAGAAACAGCTTGTTTTTATACAAAAGGTACATAAAAGCCCATTTGACTGCCAGGAAAGCGATTACTTTCCCAAATAATTCAAATCCTTCAGGAAACAAACTCAATATCCCTCCAAATATCGCGTCAGCAGTATACTGAAAATTAATAAAATCGCCGATCATGTAGACGACAATCGAATTCATTCCGATTACGATAAAGAAGAAAGTCCATCGGCGGTATTTCAGCACATCAATAATACCATAAAACAAGGCCAATAATAAAAAACTCCAACCGATTGTATACAGCGCGAACGAACTTGTCCAGATGTTTTTGTTAATCGGGAATATCACGTCCCAAAGCAATGCTACACTTACACAAATAATACCTGCTGCGGCCAGTTGAATCACTTTATCCTTTTGTGCTAATGCCGATTTCAACAGTACTCCAGCAAACACACCCGCTAAGGCATTGGCGATAGCTGGAATTGTTGACAAAAGCCCCTCAGGGTCGTGTATTCCTTTGTACAATACGCCCGGTAAAATCAAAGTATCCAAATAACTGGCTGGATTGCAATCCATCGTCAACATTCCGGCTCCGCATCCGGGTACAGGAAAAAACGCCATAAACAGCCAGTAACCGATGAGTATACCTCCAAACCACGTCCATTGTGCTTTGGGATTAAAATATATATAGATTAGTTGGGCAAACATACCAGCAAGACCAATCCGACCCAATACACTGGCAATACGCCACTCACCGATGGGTTCATGAAAAATGCCGTTATTGACCACTATACCCAGAAGAATCAGGATGACTGCCCTTTTTATTGATTTTTTCGCAAGCTCATTCTTACTGACCCCCTTGGCCAGCCTGCTTCCTATGGAATAAGGAGTTGATACCCCGGCAAGAAAAATAAACAAGGGAAAAATAAGATCATAAATTTTGAATCCGTGCCAGTCAGGATGATCAAACTGTTGCGCAATCCATACTGCCGACCCCCAACCTGTGACTTTAGCCAACACATGGAAAATTTTCTCGCCTCCGGCAATCCAAAACATATCAAACCCACGTAAGGCATCAAGCGATAACAGTCTTTCTGATGTAGACTTTGTAGACATAAACTTTAAAAGAAAAAAGGAAAACAATTATGTATAATATACTGCTATGCGGTTCAAAAAGACCTTTCCTGAAACAATATATTTCATTTCAAATGAAAACCGTATACAGATCCGTTGTTTTATGCGATTCGCACACTGGCACAGGAATCTATGAAATTCTTAATAAAACTTAAATTTAACTACAAACAGCACAAATATTTTGCCGGTCTGCCTTCAATATTTTACTTTGTGTTCTCATCCATTAACTTTTAACCTTACGCGAAACTTTATTATACTATTCATGCTGTTGTTTTACACACAGTTCGTATCAGCACAAAGCAATACACTATTGCTCTATGGTGATATTTACTACAATCACGAAAATCAACAATCCAACAACCATGAAGCTGTCGCTAACAGTTTGGATTTTTCACCCGGCATCGGTTACCAGTTCAATGATCACTGGACTGCAGGGCTGGAATTTTCCTTATACCATGCTGCGAGTAAAAGGGACGGCTCTGTTAACAAAAGCACCACTTTCTCCATGGGACCTTTCGTAAGGTATCAGTATCAGCTTACAGAAATGTTTTCTCTTATAGGGCATGTCAACAGTCAGTTCAGACTGACAAACTTAGAAAAATCCCGTGGCTTCAGTCTGGAGGCAATGCCCGGTATCCGGATGGATATCAAAAACGGGTTGGCCCTTAATTTCTTTATCGGAAATATCAGGTTCAACAGCGACAGAAATAAGCAGTCAGACACACGCGTTTCCAGACTGAATTTCAACATGGGTAACAGCGCAGGGATTGGTATATCAAAAAATATAGGTTTGAAATAACCCCACACACAGACAAGCTATGAAAAATATCCTGCTATTTTTTTTCGTCCTGTGTTTTTGCGGGAGCGCCCGGGCACAAAGCCATACAACCAATTCCATCCTGCTGTCAGGAAGCATTGGCACAAACAGTTACAAAGTCAAAAATACCCATTACCCATCCAATAATTTCAAAAATTACAGCAACAATATCCTCGTCAGTGCGGGTTATCAGTTCGATGAACACTGGACTGCCGGAGCAACGTATCAGTATTCCTGGCAGAAAAATTATTCAGAAAGTGGGAAGTCACAATATTTTTCTACCGGTCCCTTTGTCAGGTATAACCATCAGATATCCGGAATATTCTCCTTGTTCGGGCAGCTGGAATCAGGGTACAGAAAAGAGAATAATTATAATACATCAGTCTCCCTGCGAGTTTTTCCAGGAATAAGAATGGATATCAAAAACGGTTTCGCCCTCAATTTCAGTTTACCGGGTATTGGTTTCAGTAGCAGTAAAATACAGGCTTCAGACCTCAGATCCAACCAATTCTCAATAGGTGCAGGAGGAAGCGCATTTCAACTAGGTGTTTCTAAAAACTTCAGCTTATAGTGCACATCAGATAGTAGATATTGCTGTTGTTGGCACTTTTATGTGTATGAAAATAGTCCAATCGATCTGTGTTTTATTAGTTACCCTCATCCTATCCGTCAATGTCGGTTGGGGTCAGCAGCCTTTAACTTATCTGAGCTATAACATTCTGGAAGGGTTCAACAATGATTCCACATTAAAAGCCGATTTTACCACATGGGTAAAAGGTAAAAATCCGGATATTGTTGCGTTTCAGGAAACCAACAAATTCACGCAGAAAAGTCTGGAGACATTTGCCGCCGGCTATGGGCACCCTTATGCCATACTTGCCAAAGAACCCGGCTATCCTGTTGCCCTCACGTCGAAATACCCCATTGTCAATGTACAGAAAGTTCTGGATAATATGTGGCATGGTTATATCTATGCCCAGATACTGGATTATCATATCTTTGTACTTCACCTCTCTCCGCATAATCAGCATAAGCGGAGTCTGGAAATACAGCAACTGATTGCCCATGCCAAAACATTACCTGCCAAGGCAAAGATTATATTTTCGGGCGATTTCAACGCTTTGTCAGATAAAGATATAGCGCAATATGATGATAAGCTTCTGCAATCTATGCGGGAGTCAGAGGCGAAAGCAGCCCATATTCGAAATCTGAAAGATGGGCAAATTGACTATGGAATTTCGAAAGCGATGGAACAGGCGAATTATACAGATGTGTTTCATCACGCCAATAGAAAATTTCAGTTCAGTATTCCTACCAAAAAATATGCCCAGCCCGGCAGTATTCCCCGAAGAATTGACTTTATAATGGTTTCCAAAAATCTGGTATCAAAAATTAAGGAAGCTGAAATTATTCATGACAGTTATACTGATTATCTCTCGGATCATTATCCGGTGATCATGAAGTTGAAATAAAATGGCAGTTGTAGTCAATATGATGAATCTGGGGAATAGGTATTTTGTCAGTAGTCAATAGATATTATCACGAATAAATACTTATTGACAAAAAAGACTGGTCACTATATTTTAAGTTTGTAGCTGTCAAACACAGTAATAATCATCTGACTGTTGTAATACACAATCTGAGGAATTTATTTAGAAAGCTCCTACTAAACCATTCGTGATAAAGTATAATATGAAAAATAACTTTTATCTGATTTTGCTTCTTACGGCTGTAATACCAGCTTATAGTATTCAAAGTGACTCTAGTGCCCGGAAAAATCATCTCCAATGGATTCTCGACAAATTACCACCCGACAGATTCCAGAACGGCAGGGTATCTTATCTTGACAGCAGCTTTACAGACTGGCTTCACCGCACCGGCGAGCTGCCACCGGATTTCAGCAAAATGCAATCTGTTCGTACTTTGCCCGACCCTCTGATACTCGATAATCAGCCCGTTACCACACAGGCACAGTGGGAAAGAAAAAAAGCACAGCTCAGAAAAGATCTCCAGCATTATATTACCGGTACCTTCCCTTCCGGAAGGGATAACCTAAAAGTAAAAATAGTTTCTGAGTACAAGAATCCTGGCGTGACTTCCAGAATGGTGGAACTGTCATTTGGCCCAGACAATGCCGCACGGCTCACAATCGAATTGTTGATTCCGGAAGGTAAAGGTCCATTTCCGGTATTCATGACACAGTGGAACCACCGCGAGTGGGCGCAAATTGCAGTAAAAAGAGGGTATATAGCGTGTGTTTATGCAGCATCTGATGCCAAAGATGACACAGAAGATTATAGTCGCATTTGGGCCGGAAAATATGACTTTACACGCCTGATGAGGCGCGCATACGGTACTTCCGCCGCCATAGATTACCTGTATCAGCTGCCGGAAGTCAATAAAGCGCAGATAGCCCTGACCGGGCACTCCAGAAATGGCAAGCTGTCACTGATGGCAGCGGCTTTCGATGAAAGAATTACAGCCGTGGCGACCAGCAGTGGCGGCACTGGAGCCGAAGTCCCCTGGCGGTATACAACCCACCATTATGATGTGGAAGACATTGCCTTGCTCAGTACCGCCCAGCCTGCATGGCTGCATCCCCGTCTGCGTTTTTTTATCGGAAATGAGGATAAACTACCCATCGACCAGAATTCTTTTATGGCTTTGATTGCTCCGCGTGGCCTGCTTTTAAGTACTGCCACAACCGAGGAGGCAAGCAATCCTTTCGGCACAGAGCAGGCACTAAAATCTGCGCAGTCGGTTTATAACTTCCTCAATGCCCCGGATCATGTAGGTATCCGCTACCGCCCGGGTCTGCACGGAACACAAGCCGAAGATATTGAAGGCTATATCGATTTTTTCAACTATATTTTTAAAAGAGACACTTACAATCCGATAAGTGAATTGTTGTATACATACTCATTTAATAATTGGGAAGAAAAAGCAACAAAAACCACTATACCCTCCAAACCAGGGGATAATCAATCTGCCGGCGCCCGAAAATCTGTGATCACACAAAACATCCGATGGCTGCTCGGCCAGCCACCGGCCATGGTCGTTAATCCGGGACCACAATCTCTTAAAAAATCTGGGGCTGGTGAAGCTTATTTCGGGAATGTACTCAAGCGTCCGAGACCAAATAACCACACCGGACTGATGCATATTACGCCCTATCATGGATTTGGCGATTACCTGTATGCTAATCTCTATTACCCGAAAGAAAAAACCGAGAAAGGTGAAAAAGTACCCGTAGTCATCTATCTTCATGAAAATGATTATTCGAAGGGTTTTTCTGATATCGGTCTTCAGCATGAAATGCACTCCTTTGTCAACCATATTACTGAAAAAGGATATGCGGTTCTCGCCTTCGATATGGTGGGTTTCGGAAATCGTTTAGAGGAAAGCCAGCGCTTCTATAAACGGTATCAGGACTGGTCACTACTGGGGAAAATGGTGGCCGATGCCCAGGCTGCGGTAGAAGCAATGGCTAATCTGGACATCATTGACCCGAATAACATTCTGATTGCAGGATATTCTGCCGGCGCCACTGTCGGGCTGATCACCGCAGCCCTGGAGCCCCGCGTAAATGGGGTGGCAGCCATATCCGGTATATATCCGCTCAGAGAAGGAACCTCAGCCGATCACACCATGAATGAATGGTCAGACCTGAACGGCTTTCTGCCCAGGCTGGGCTATTTCAAAGACCGCCCCGCAGGCATTCCTGTTGATTTTGAAGAAATACTTGAAATTATTGCTCCGCGGCAAGTATTGCTCGTTCATCCACAGACCGACTGGACAACCGATGTGAGTGTCATCAAAAAGCAAGCCGGAAAAGCCCTGAATGTTTACCGGCAGCATAAGGCAGAAAAGAACTTTATTTCGTTATACCCCGATGACTACAGCAGGCTTTCAACGCAAAACCGGACCGAAATATTAAACTGGCTGCAATTACTGAATGACCTTAAGAAATAAAATTATTATACGTTATTTACAACGCAGAATTTCAAAATTCAACAATCAATATTCTATTATGCAGTTAAATAATATTTCTTCCCTGTTTCTGACCGTATTTTCCCTGTTGATAATAAATGCCGCCGCTGCGCAAAATTATAAAGAATCAAAGGTAGGCAACCTGCCTATACCTGATGTACTGACTACTGCCCAAAACGAGAAAATCAAGAATAAAAAACAATGGGAACATCAACAGAAACCAGAAATTCTGTCCCTTTTTGAAACCCAAGTGTATGGCAGAATGCCCAAAGATTTTGACAAGATCGAATTTGAGGTAAAAAATGAAAACAAGCAGGCAATGGAAGGGAAAGCCCACCTCAAAGAAGTGGCTGTCAAAATAACACGTAATCAGAAATCGGTGGTCATTAATCTGGTCATGTTTACACCTACGCAGGCCGCCGGGCCGGCACCTGTCTTTTTACTGATCAATAACAGGCCAACCCGAAATACTGCCCCTGAGCGTGACACCCTCAGTGGTTTCTGGCCCGCTGAGCAGGTGATTGCTGCTGGGTATGGTATTGCTGCTTTCCATTACAGCGATGCGGCTCCTGATGACAAAACCACTTTCAGAAACGGTGTTTTAGACCTGTATCCCGAAGCGCTTTCTCAACCCGACGGCATGAAAGCGATAGGATCCTGGGCGTGGGCAGCCAGCAGAGTTTTAGATTATTTTGAAAAAGACAAACAGGTCAACGCTCAAAAAGTGGCCATCGTTGGTCATTCCAGAGGTGGAAAGGCTTCCTTATGGGCTGCTGCGCAAGATCAGAGATTTGCCATGTGTTTCTCTAACAATTCAGGGAATACAGGAGCGGCATTGTCAAAAAGAAATTTCGGAGAAACGGTGAAAATCATAAATACAGCGTTTCCACACTGGTTTTCTGACAATTACAAACAATACAATGATAACGAAAGTGCTTTGCCGGTAGATCAACATATGCTACTTGCCTTAGTTGCACCACGACCACTTTATGTAACCAGCGCTTCAGAAGACTACTGGGCCGATCCTACAGGTACCTATATGGCATTGAAGCTGGCAGAACCGGTTTACAAACTTTACAAAAAGACATCCTCATTACCACCCAATCAACCTCCTGTCAATACGCCCATCATTCAATCATCCACAGGCTATCACATCAGGGAAGGTATACATAATTTAACAGAATACGACTGGGCCCAGTATGTTAAATTTGCTGATTATCAGTGGAAGAAAGGTAAGAATTAAGTTTTTGATGTATTGGGCATTAAAGTTTTTTGCCTAAACATTCAACATCACTTATCAGTAAACTACCAGCCCAAAAGCATTTCGTATAGGTGATGATATAATAATACCTAATTAGTAAACTAAACATGTTTAAAATTTCAAGAATAACGCTTTTGAGTATCGGTTTTGCTACATTATTAGGTTGGGGTTGTCATACCAGTAGAATACCTGATAACAGTCACATTCTCAACGAACTTTCCAAAAAAGAGCAAACCCAAGGCTGGAAATTGTTATTTGATGGAAAGAGTACCGCCGGATGGCATAATTACCTGAAAAGCAATATTTCTGGCTGGAAAGTAGCGGATGGTGTACTATTTACCGATGGCAAAAACGGTGATATTGTAACGGATGAGGAATTCAGCAATTTTGAACTAATAGCCGACTGGAAAATCACAGATAAAGGAAACAGCGGCATATTTTACTTCGTGGTGGAAGATCCGGTCAATCAGCGGATACATCAGTCAGGACCCGAATTTCAGATTATTGACAACAAAAATTACCCTCAAAAACTGGAAGAAAACCAGGTTACAGGGTCAGCTTCTGATGTATTAAAACCCTCTGCCGATGCCACCCGACCGGTAGGTGAGTGGAATACCACTTACATTTCTGCCCGAAACGGTAAAATTCAACATTGGCTTAATGGGAGAAAAATTCTGGAATTTGATATTAATTCACCTGAGTGGAAGGCCGCCGTGGCCGGCAGCAAATTTGCCGCGTTTAATTATGCGCAGGTATTAAAAGGGAAAATCGGCTTGCAGGACCATGGTAATTTTGTAGCTTATCGCAACGTGAAAATCCGTCGTTTATAGACTAGATATTGATGAATTAAAAACGCCACAGAAAGGTTAAATTTACTGTGGCGTTTCTAATTTTTTCTGTATTATTTGATACGGTCAAATACGAACAAATCAATAAACTCCCAGCCTCCGTTTTTAGGCGTTCCTTTCTGAATAATAAACTGATTTTTCTTTCTGAGTTCATAAATTATTCTTACCTGCTTATCAGTTTTTTCAAACAAAACCTGATTTTTTGACGCCTCCACATAATTGTAAGTATCCGCATCCTCTTTTTCTTCTATTGAAATCAATCCGGGCTTAAAATGCTTCACGCGCGCCACAGGGCCGTTTTCTGTTTCTTCAAAAGCAAAGATCTCATACAGTGTAGGCTTATTATCACGAATCATCCGGATATAGCCCACAATATTATCTCCCAGCGGGGCTGTCCAGGCAGCTTCAATAGGTCCGCCATTGTAAGTGCCCATCCAGCGGCCTTCAATGATTTTCAGGTCTTGCAGAGAGCCTTTGGCTGACTGCGAAAAAGAACTCAGGCTGATTGTCAGCATACAAAATGCAAAAAGGCTTGTTCTGAGCCAGGTAAAATGTTTCATTCTATGCGAATCTGATTTAGTAAAAATAATTTTTCGCAAGATATTGAATTCCAAAAGAAAATTGCTCCTTTTTGCAATAGACTTCTCATGCTACAGAATACCGCACAAAGTAATAGCAAACGGTGTACAACCAACTTAATTTGTCTTTTATGCTGGTAGTTTTCATCCTGATACTTCTTTTGCTATTGTGGCGATTATAAAACGTGGTACGCTTCGCTTTTTTCCCGAGGAACTATTTACAAAAAAACAAAAATCCTATCCATGCTACTTTTTCGGCTATTGGCATTATTTACATTGATTGGTTACAGTACAGGTGGATATTCCCAAATTGAGATTCCGCTCTACCCCCACAATATACCCAATTCAAAACCCGGCAAAAACCTGGAAGAAAATAAAGCAAATAAGCAGGTCGACAGTCTGGCCTACAAAGTTTCCGTTCCTACTTTGCGGATTTTCCCTGCACAAAATGGAAATGGTACTGCCGTAATAATACTTCCGGGTGGAGGCTACGGCGTGTTACTGACCAAGCGTGAAGGCAGTGATGTAGCAAGAGAATTCAATAAACACGGCATCACGGCAATTGTGGTGAAATACAGGCTTCCTTCAGACGAGACAATGAATAAACGCGAGCTCGGACCGATACAGGATGCTCAGGAGGCGTTACATATAGTAAGAAGCAGGGCTCAAGAATGGGGAATTAATCCTGAAAAAATAGGGGTTATGGGATTTTCTGCGGGGGGACACCTGGCCTCTACCGTCGGAACACATTTTCAAACCGCCTATAATACAACCAGGAAAGATGTAAATCTGCGACCGGATTTTATGATCCTCATCAATCCGGTTATTAGCTTCTCTGACACCTTCGGGCATACGGGATCAAGGGATAACCTGCTAGGCAAAAATCCTAGTCCGGGAAACATCAAAAGATTTTCAAATGAGATGAATATAAACAGTCAGACCCCTCCCACTTTTCTGGTCCATGCAGATACAGATATTGTGGTTCCTGTAGAAAACAGTCTCGCTTTTTACCAACAGTTACGAAAAAATAAAATACCAGCTGAAATTCATATTTATGGCCGAGGTGAACACGGTTTCCTTACAGACCCTCCATTTGAGGAATGGTTTGGTCGTGTCATCCATTGGATGAAGAAAGGGATTTAATAATACTTTGGTTATAGTAAATCACCCTTTTGCCTATACCAAAGCATTTTTTCCTTCAACAAATTAAATTCCGTGAAATATTGAATGTGCGAACGCACTACTTTGAACCGATGGGTAATCCCGTCTCTTTCGCGCATAGCATGCACAAAATAGGGCCACGTAGAGTTCTCGGGTAACTCCTCCATTTTATCCCATTTTTGAAGAAAATCTCCCATGTTACGCTTTGACTTTTCCGGAATAGCAAACGAATGATTGACAATCAAGGTATTAATCATTGCCAAGCTATGCTGTAAGAGGCCTTTCATCCCTCTTTGCGCTGCCAAACTAAGAACCAGATCCCAATCGGTTGTATCAGCATATCGGTATAAATAAGCAGTAAGATCAGCCAGATATTTCAATTTTGCCCATTGTTCCTTTCCCGCATGATGTAATAACAGCAGTAACAATTGATACTCATTTCTGAAGGCGTTGATCGTATGATTCTGAATAACCAACGGTTGCTGCCAATCGTACCACTCATCATCGGGAAATTCAAAACATAATCTTGAATAAGCCGGTTGCCAATGAAGCTCCAGCATTACTCCCTCGTCATTATACATGGGAACATGATAATCTGTCCGAAAAAATGCTTTACGGATCTCAGCAGAATGTGAAAGTAAGTGGTGTCTGTACTCATCAGGCTTAAAACCGAGCTTTTCCACTTCTTTCAGCGCCTGGACAAAATAAGCTCTGGGAACCAGCAAATCAATATCACCAGATGTTCTGGAATTCAGGTCATTGTATAGCCATTTTGACCAGGCCACCCCTTTATATGCAAAGACCGGAATCTTTGATTTGTCAAACAATTCAATCAGGTTAAGCAACTGATTGGTCTGATTAAGCGAATGAAAAGTAGCATGCGTTGCAGAAGCCTGCAATTGCTGGTATAGCCAGCCATCTCTGGACTCAGGAGGCATGGCGGCAAATACCAGATTTTTCACACCGTGCCAATGTGCCAATTCCAACAATCGTTTTTCATCAATAAGTGAAAATTCCTGCGCAGGCACTCTTTCAGGCAACAGACATAACCGGATCAAAAGGCTCAGTTCTGGAGAACCCGCATTACCCAACAGACTCATACGCTTTCAGTTGATTTTGCACCCAAGCTTCCAACGCTACAAAGCCTTCTGGCCTTCGCATTTCGTACATTTCAGCATGTTGCGCACACTGAATACTTTGATGAAACATTCTGGTAAGATCATTTTCATCCAGCCACTCACTTTCAATCGGGAAGTGCTTGAGGGTTTCAGTGGGTATGTTCATCAGTGGCATATTCCTCAAACGGGGTTTGTTCCTGGCTTTATGAAGAAAATAAAAGGCACCCAAAGGTAACATTTGATCCGGGAAGGAATCCCGTGGGGTCACTGCAAATTTATTCACCCCCTCACTGACTCTTTCAAGATTTTCCAGATTCAGTCCTAATCCTTTAACAGTGTTTTCCCATATTTTTAATTGGGGATAGGCCGGAACAACAAAAGGTTTGCCATGGTCATCAAAAGACAGGGCGGTAAGATCATCGCTTAACAATCTGCAACCCGCCTTCACAAAAGCAGCAGCAGTGGTTGACTTGCCAGCACCGGGGGCACCCATAAACACGACCGCCTTTTCACCGATCTGCACGGCACTTGCATGTAACAAATAATAATTACGTTGAAACAGAATCATGGCAAGCGCCTCACTTACTGTAAACAGGCTCAGCACATCCTTATCTTCTGTATATACCTCTACTTCCAACAAGTCTCCCCCAGATGCTCTATAGGAAGCCACTCCTTCCCAGTGCAAATACAGATTGTGATTAGAATCTGTCCCGCTACTGGCCAATATACCTCTTCGGTGGATATTGGTAACAGCCATCGCTGTAAGCGGAACACGGGCAATTACAATCCGAAAATCCATTTCAGTATGATCCGAAGGTAAACACTCGGTAAGTTCTATTTCTGAAGAGAAGGAAAGTCCAAAAGCTTTGTAATGATATAACATTTGAAGTAGAGTGTGAATTGACCTAAATAATTTATTCCCAGACCCATATTGGCTGAAAATGTTTTTCCGGTAGATCTCCGAGGACTACCTCCCCCTTCCATTCCACCCAGGCATGGGCTTCCAAATCTCCGGGTTGATTAATCAGTACACCGATCTGAACCTTTAAATCCATTTCATGTCTTAACAAATACTTGACAGACAAGGCCTGAGGGAGACAAAGTAAAGATAGCGGCAAATGGTGAGCTGCACTCCTCACTGCCCAGGAGGTTGATAAAACCTTATCTATTTCTGTACTCCTTTTTTGCCCGCTGGACGCCATCCATTTAAATACCTCTCTGAACCAGCCAAAGGGAAGTAATTGTAAACCCGTCTTTATTATGACTAGACAAATAGCAGCTTTAAGCCAGATTATTTTCTGTTCAAATTTCAACTTTTTCCATTGCTTCCACCGACCCGACTCCATATGGATTAATCCTCTATCACCAAACCAGCTTTGACCAGTTGCCCAATCAATTCCTCCACATCATTTTCACATTCAACCTTATCCACAGAATAAATTTCCTGTACACTTTTACACAATTCAGCAATGGACTTAGGAGAGGTCGCTATCTGTTCCCATACCACTACCCCTACTTCATTAAGACCGTAATAGCTACCTTTTTTAGGATCCAGAATGACAGCCTCTTCGCCTAAATTTGAGAAAACGGCTGTTTCTGACAATCGATATTTCTTTTCGAAAAAATTCATTTTTTAATAACTCCTGAAAATTGCTTACTATTCATTTGCGGATAACCAAATCTACAAGTATTTTTGTTACCTTTTCTTCATAAATTCTTCTAAAGATAACTGACTGTCATAACAGCAAATAAAAACAAAATAACTAAAATATCATTAGTTTTATATCAATTCAAGCAATTAGCCATTGTCATACAATATTTGGGATTCGTTTTCCAGTTTCTAATTAACAAATACTATGCGAAAATTTACTACAATACTCTTCTTTATTCTGGTAACAATTACCACTGCGGTGGTAGGTCAGACCAATTCCTGGATTAATTATAGTCAGAAGTATGTTCGTGTGGGAGTCAGCGTAAAAGGTCTTCAAAAAGTAACTTTCGCGCAGTTAAACACCGCACAGTTGGGATTAGACGCTGGTAATGTAAATCGTCTGCAGCTATTTCACCGTGGACAAGAAGTCTCCATCATCAGTACGGATAATAACGAAGTCATTTTTTACGGAGAGCTAAATGACGGCGCATCAGATTCTTTGTTGTACAGACCTCATTCGGCCAGGATGAACCCCCATTATAGTTTATATTCTGACGAGGGGGCTTATTTTTTTACAATAGGAGGCGGGAATGGTAAAAGGGCGGAAACAATCAACCAGCCGGTGGATAATAATTTGACGCCTGTACCTTGGCATTGGGAAACGATAATCAATGTACTTAAAACTCAATATTCTAATTCAATCGCTGGTACTGACTTACCTGTACCTAGGCAAAGTTTTATGACTGGAGGAGAATCATTTGTATCAGCCGCAGTACCAACAGCGGGTACGCCATATAACCTTACATTAACCAATCGATATACAACTGAATTTATATCTCCTAAATTAACCGCTATGATTAATTTACGAAATATTAATGGAATTCATAATATCAATGTAAATATTACTTCTTCCAACAGGACAGCTTTTACTTTTAATAATATTTCAGGTTACAGGGGATTTAAACAAACATTTTCAGATTTTCAACCTAGCGATATAACCAGTAGTAATGTTTTACCAATACGTTTTATTCCGCAAACCAGCTCTGGGCCATTTGGTGTGGCATTTTATCAGTTGGAGTTCCCACAGCAAATGAATATGAACAATCAGGCAGCCAAACTATTCACTTTGCCTGAAACTAATGAATCCAAGAATAGAGTGGTTATTAATAATACTGGAACAGAATCAAAAACTGTCTTAAATATCAACGACTTATCTTCAATAAAAAAAATACAATATACTACACCATCAGCAGGGAATATTGAATTGATGCTTGATAGAATTCCAAATCAAAAACTATCTCTGTATGTCAGTAGAGCGATTAATGAAATCACATCTGTAAAACAAGCTGATATGGTTTCTATAATCCCTCAAGATTATAATTTTATAATTATTACAAGCAAAACGCTAGAACCTGCTGCCATTGAGTATGGAAAATATCGTGAAAAACCTGAAGGCGGTAGCCATAAAGTACTTACAATAGATATTGCGGATTTGTACGATAACTTTAATTACGGCGAGCCAAGTCCTTTAGCAATCAGAGAATTCATAAGACACATTGTTTCTGATAACAATGTGAACAAAAACCTACTTTTGGTGGGACATGCTTCAACCTATCCTAACCGTATAAATAAAGAACTTGTTGGAGTTCATTTTTCTGGAAGTAACCCAGTACCCTCTGATTATTATAATACAGTGGAACAAGTTCCAGGAATTGGTTATCCAGGATCCGATATATTACTTGGCACGGATTTAGGCCCTAATCCACACCGTAATGTTCCAGCTATTAATATTGGCAGATTACCCGCAACTGATTTATATCAGGTATTTAACTATCTTGAGAAGGTCAAAAAATATGAAGCGCCCAATCAGGACCTTTCATGGAGAAAAAGAGCGTTGCATGTGAGTGGTGGAGGGCATGCATCAGAAATGAATAGCTTGAAAAATTATCTTTCCGTTTTAACTCCACATGTAGAGAATGGATTCAATGGAGGAATTGTAAATCATATTTATAAAACCATCCCAAATAACGTGACATATGACAAGCTGAATATTTCTGATCAGTTGAATGAAGGTGTAGGATTGGTTACATTTTATGGTCATGGGACTGCAGATTTGACAGATTATGATTTTGGCTATTTAAGTAATAGCAACTATTCCTTTAATGAAACTAACAAATACCCAATGATGTATTATTTAGGTTGTGGGGTATCTAATTTTTACCTGGGAAGGTATGATCCAACGCCAGGTAAAACCTTTTCTGTCCCTTTAAGTACTGACTGGCTATTTACGGCTAATAAAGGCGCTATAGCCGTGATTGCTAACAGTTACGATAGCTACCCAAGCACAGGTAGTGAGTATGTAAATGAATTATATAAACAGTTATTTAATAGCACTTCAATCCCTAGTATTGGGCAAGTATTGAGAAATACAGCTGCTGCTATTCCAAATGGAACTACCGATAATTTTAGAATGGCGAATATCCACCAAAATATATTATTAGGTGACCCTGCCATAAATGTTGTGAGAATAGCAAATGCCGAATTCGTTTTAGAAGATAATAAGAGTTTATTTATAAAATCTTCTATCCCAAATCAGGTAATTGGAAATTCAAGTAATTTATTACTGGGTATTTCGATGGAAAATAAAGGTAGGTATGAAAGGGGAGGTAGTATCCAGGCACAATTAAAAATTGAATATAACAATAATACTAATTCTATCGAGAACATATCCATTCCTTATATTCCCAATAAAGATTCAGTGTATGTTAATTTCCCTCAAGGCAATAACGGACGTAGTTTAAATGTGAATGATATTAAAAGGATTGAGTTAAACTTAAATCCAAATCAGAATATTCAGGAGGATCTTTATACTAACAACTCTGCCTATCTGGATATCAATTGGTCAAAAGCCAATCTTTTATTGATGTATAATAATGACAGTTACGCATTACCGGTAATACTTGCAGAATTCAAGGCTGCAAAAGAAATTAATTCTGCCTATCTCACCTGGGAAACTTCAGAAGAAATAAATAGTAAATCATTTGATATAGAGCGTAGTAATGATGGTATAAACTGGATTCGCATCGGAACTGTATCAGCCAATAATAATTCAAATAGTTATAAGTTATATAATTTTACAGATCATAGTCCCGTCTCAGGTGAAAACCTGTATCGTTTAAAAATGATTGACTTGGATGAAAGTTTTGAATACAGTAGAATTGAGAGCTTGGTATTTGGTTCTATTGAGTACTACCTTGCACCTAACCCATCCAGCGATCGAATTAATATAGAAAATATTTCAAATATTACGAAAGTTGAAATTAGAGATCAGAACGGTGTAAAAGTTTTAGATAAGAAATTTTCAATTGATAAAAGTGATCAAAAAAGCATCAATATTAACCATCTTAAAACAGGAACTTACTTTGTTTCCGTATTCCAAACAGGTGGAACAATTGTTCTATTAAAACTCTCTAAATTTTAATAAATAATGAATTTCTATTTGAATATCCTTAGTTGTATTATTCTCCAAATATTATTCTTGACCAATTCGCATGCCCAATTCACAAATCACTGGGTCAAGACTAATCAACCTTATGTAAAAATTGGAGTAAAGGAAAAAGGTATTTATGAAATTCCATTTGAAGATTTAAGAAAACAGGGATTGAATATCACACCGCAAAATTTGGATTCTTTATCCCTGTTTCACAGAGGGTTAGAAGTTGCAATCCAGACGACTTCTAATTCAATTATTTTTTATGGTGAACCAAACGATGGAGCTTCGGACTCCTTATTATTTAGGCCACACTCATCACGAATTAATCCACATTTCAGTTACTTTTCTGAGATAGGATACTATTTCTTAACAGTTGATAAAGCAAATGGAAAACGAATTGAAATTTATTCTCATGATGATAATACATCGTTAACCAAACATATATGGCACTGGAAGGAGGAATTAGACGTCTTTTCAAACCAGCATTCCTATTCATTTGGAGTAAATGAAACACCGTCACTTTTACAGAGTTATTATCAGAATGGTGAAACTAGAACAGGTACCCTAATCCTAGGAAAAAACAAATACACACATTCATATAACTTTGTAAACCCTTATTTATCAAGCCCTTCTATTCATCCAACAATTGAAGTAATGGTAAACAACAGAAGTTCTTTATCCAATGAAATAAATGTAAAAGACATTACTTCCAATCAAATTTTTCATAAATTTAAATTGTCGGGCTTTATAGGTGACAAATATAAAATACTGCTTCCTCATGATATTTTAAAGAATAAATTTTCTATTGATTTTTCTTCTGACTTGACCACAAGTAAATTCTCTGTCACCTACTTACATATTAAATACCCGCAATATATTTCCAGAACTGAGAAAACTGCTCAGCCTATAATTCTGCCTATTGTCGAGACCCAATGGAGTAGTTTTGTGCTTAGTAATAAAAATGTGGCATCTACATTGCTTGCCTATGATATATCTGACAGATACAGTATGAAGATGGCGGCCACAAAATCTGAACACGACTCTACCAGGTTCTTTTTTGAACGGAATAATAAAAACGAAGCCAGAATTCTACTAACTGAATCGCCCTTAAAGCCGACAAGTATTGAAAAAGTAACCTTTAGGAACATAAATCCCGTTTCTACCGACTTTATAATAATAACCAATCACAAACTTTTTGACGCTGCATTAAAGTATGCAGAATATAGAAATTCTAATACCGGTGGCGCAAATAAGGCGGATGTTTTCGATATAGTGGAGATTTATAATGCCTTTAATTATGGTGAACCTAGTCCGGTTGCAATTCGGAATTTCACTCAGTTTATTCTTTCAGATAAAAATCTGGATAAAAACCTTTTATTGATAGGTCATTCTATAACTTATCCTAATAGGATTATTAAAGAATTAAAAGGAGTACCAGACAACAATCCTGATTTTTCAGAACTGCCACAGATTCCGTCAATAGGGTATCCTGGATCAGATGCATTACTAGTAGAGGCATTAGGTGAAAATAAAAATGTTAATGTACCTTCCATTCCGGTGGGACGTCTTGCGGCAACGATACCTTCGCAAGTAGAGGATTATCTAGAGAAAGTAAAAGAATTTGAGAATTCAATTGATAAAGGCTATCAAAAAAATATTCTTCATTTATCCGGAGGCAAAACAACAAATGAAATTTCTACTTTAAAGAATTATTTAACTCAACTAGAAAAATCAGTTGCAGAGAGTCATCATGGGGGAAATGTGGAAGCATTGTCTAAACAGACATTAAACCCAGTTGACCAAGTGGATATTTCTGAACAAGTCAATAAAGGATTAGGCATGATTACCTACTTTGGACATGGGTCAGGAACCACCACTGATTTTAATATGGGATATGCGTCTTATCTTGACCGTTCCTATCAAAATAAAGGAAAATATCCTTTCATGTATTTTAATGGATGTGGTGTAGCCAATATATTTCCTGGTAGATATTCACTAGTTCCCAATTCAACATTTGAAATTGCCTTAAGTACAGATTGGGTTTTCGCAAAAAATAAAGGAGCCATAGCAGTCCTTGCCAATAGTGGAGATAGTTATATTTCAACTTCCAGTAACTATTTGAATCTACTTTATAAATACTTATTTAACAACCAGGAAAACCTTAGTATTGGCCAAATTCAATTAAAAGTTGCAAAGGAAATAACCGCCTTGGCCCCTGGTCTATATGATATTGCCAATCTTCATCAATCATTTCTCCAGGGCGATCCATCAATAAAACTATTTAGCCAAAATTTACCCGATTATTCATTTGATTCAAACCAAGGAATTACCTTATCGTCCAAAAATTCACAAGAACTTATAGGAGAGGCCAAAGAATTAAAAGTGAAAATTGCATTGCTTAACAATGGTGCAAACACTGAAAAAACTATCTTGCCACTTAGTATAGAAGTAGAATATGATGAAGTATTTGAAGTATTTAATCATACCCTCGAGAGTTTTGCAAACATAGCTTATTTTGAATTTGAAATTCCAAATAAGGGGCAAATTAAATCTATTTCTGCAAAAGTTGACCCTGACAATGAGATCATAGAATTTAATGAACAGAATAATAACACATATTTAGTAGTGGATTGGAATACTGCTTCCCAATTACAGGAGTATAGTCAGGCGAACTTTAAGGATAATATAAAACCCATTATTTCAGCAACAGTTAACAGTCAACAAATCAGTAAAAATCAGAAATTAAATTCTCATACTGATGTGAAAATAAACTTAACAGATAATTTCCCTTTAAATAATAATGATAATTCCCTAATTCAGGTATATGTAAAAGAATGTAGTAATTGCACATACCAAGAACTAAATACTCCATTACGTTTTGAATCCCAGGAACATGATCTGAATATTAATGCCTTTGTAAATTTAAGTTCTTTATTGCCTGGAAATTATGAATTAATGATTATCGGAAAAGATATCAGTGGCAACAATAGTAATTCACTTGTAATAAATATTGAATTAGTAGAAAATGACTTTGAAATAGAAATAACTGCTAGTCCAAACCCAGGTTTCGGATATTTCCGCTTTAATAGTCAACAAAATATAGAACTTAATATTTCAAAAATAGAATATAAAATATATAATATGTTTGGAAGTATTCTTACACAATATTCAGACGAAACGCCTCACCTGAGCTCTAATTTTTGGACTTGGACACACAATATCCCTGGTGTTTATTTATATAAAATTACGTTGTATACAAATAAGGGCCCCATTTATAAATCTGGCAAGCTTATTAACTATCCTTAATAACTAGAATTTTAGTTTTTATATAGCCAGATTCAATTTTGTACTCTCCAATACAGTCTTGAGTCTGGCAATATTCTAAAGCAACATCCTCTTCGTAAATTAATCCCACTCCTTTTTGATAAACACTATATTTTGAATACTTATCTATGAGTGTTTCTTTCTCATTCTCAATTACACGCAGCTCATTTTTATCTTTATCAAATGAATATTTATAAGTTTGTGATGCTATATTATTATAAACATTCCCATCCCAAGTGTTATTATTTATGACTGGTTGAATTAAAATTCTGTAAGGTATTTGATTAACCGTTTTAATAACCTCTAAAGGATTCAATTCAATTTTCTCAATTGAACTGAATGTCCAATTTATATCCGTATCGTTCTTTATATAAATTTCACAAGTAATAATATCTTGATTATTTGCAGCATGAATATCCTTGACAACTACCTTCTCTTGATATTTATTTGATATACCAATATTTTGGCCAGCTGAGTAATTGATTTCCTCAACATCATAGATAGCTTCCTGAACTAACCTGATTGAGAAATAATCCAATAGTGATATACGCTCTGAGGCTTCTTCTTTGCAACTTGAAACCACGACTAAAAAAAACAGTGTGTAAATAAATTTCAACATTTTGGCTAATAATTATATGACACAAATTTTATATTATTTAGTTGCTAACCATATAGCAAGATTCAATACTCTTAAGATAAAAATTTTCAGGCCTGATCTATAGACTCGTTTATTTCCAAACCTTAATTCATGGATAGCCTTTTCAAATGACGTTCTGTTAGCATATTCCCATATTTCCGCCTTTTCTCCTAATAAATCCCTGCTTTGCTCGTAAAGATTAATTGTCAAAAGTATAGAATAATCATCAAATGTATGTTTGTCTCTTCTGTTTAGTAGCTCCTCAGGTAGAATTTCAGAAAGCCCTACCCTTAGAGTTCCACGTGTAAAACCATTATTAAATTTTACTTCTGGTGAAATTGATAAACAGTATTCGAAAAGATCCCTATCGTAAAAAGGATGTCTTTCAGGAATTGTATTATAATCAATTACCGAAAGTTCTTCATTAATCCGGATTGAAAAATATCCATAAACCTGATTTGCTGAATTTTTCTCATAAATCAGCGTTTCTGGCTTGTCAAAAGTAAATACTTCCTTAAATCCAATCGGTAAATCAGAGTTTACAAATCCATTGTTATTGATAGGTTTCTGTTCCCATTTATCAAATACCCACTCTGTTAATTGTTTAAGTGCACTCTTCCATGTTGAATAACTGTTTACCGAATTTAGAATCTTAAAAGCATACCCCAACCTTCTTTTCCGTTTTATTTGCTGAAAAATAAAAGTATCAAAGTTAATTTCACTTTTTACGTCATTTGGTAATTCATTCCATCGCTTAATACGCCGATAATTTAGAGCATATTGAGATTTCTCATTAAATACAAACCTTAGTTTCTGCCAATCTTGCTGTTGAAGCAAATTGTGCAAATACTCAGAACCATGTCCTACAATCGAATCACCACCATGACCTGATAGTAACAGATCTTTACAATCACCTAATGCTGCTTCCTTTATTAACATTAACTGATTGGGACCGGATACCATTAAACTTGGCTGACCAAATTTTTTAATGAAGTCGTATGTATAATCAAAACTATGCGTCAAGCTTGCTTCAATATTTTTATGTGTGCTAGCAATACGCTCTACTACTATGTTTGCTATTTTTTTGTCATTTGATAACTTATTTAAAAGACTATCAGATTCAAAATGATATGTATGTAATGCCGAATCATTATACATATGCTTAAGCATGCAGGAAACTGAGGAAGAATCTAATCCACCGCTTAAATGCGAACCTATTGATTGGCTCCCAGCAGTAAGTTTGGATATGGAATTCTGAAAGAGATCTTTAAAAGTTGGATTTGGATTTTGATTATTCCAGCGATCTGGCCTAAAATCCAAATAACTTTTCATATTTATACTTTCTTCATTGACCGTCAAATAATGACCCGGAAGAAGTGAATGTATGTTTTGGTAGAAAGTTTCAGAATTCGTGGGATAGGAAATTTTCCAGGGAATCAAATAATCGGATATAAAACGGTTATTAAGTTGATCTCCATTAATCTTTTTTAGATTATTTATATTATCAGAGAAAATAAATAGTTCTCCCGGTATGAAGATAAAGTAAACAGGTGTGAAGCCAAATATATCCCGAACTAATAAAAGCTCGGTATTACGCTCTTCGAACCACCCACCTAACGCCAGATCTAACTTAAATAAATCTTGAACGAAATCGGAACGCTCGTTGTAATTGAGTGTAGTTTGGAGATTAAGTCTATTGAAAATGAATCGTTCCTGAGGACAATTTAGAGGATTAGATATAAAAAATACTGGTCTGTTCTGACCAGTATGAGAATTCTTCTCCAGAAATAAATTAAATCTACCTTGACTAAGAAATATATTTTTATCTAAATCGTGCGGCAGAATTATATCTTTTCTAGTAAAATTTAGATATCCTAAATAACTCATACAATAAAAGTACAGAATTGGGAGGATATCAAAATTTTAAAACAATATAATTTGACCCGTCATGGAATAGGATCTAATTGTTCACTCGCGTCGTCTGCAATTGAACCTTTAAGGTTTTTCGTCAACTTGCTAACCTTTCCAAAAGATTTCAAAGATGGTTTACGGTAGGCTTTTTTACCGTTTATACTATTGCCGGCAGTTATAAAATGGTGTTTCATTTTTATAAATTTATGGGAGTGAAAAATCTTTGATGATTTGTTTAGAAAATAAATTCAGTGTGTAAAATAGTATTTAACAATTCTATAAATTGTCATTCGTACGCCAAATATAAACAATAATCTTATAAACAAGTCAAGCATATTTGCAAAAAATAATCTAATTATAAGCAAATCTTCGTTTTTAGGCTATCTGCCTATTTTAAATTCAACATTCTGAATACCAAAGAAGTAGTAATATATAATTATTTCGCGGTCTTACCTCATATTAAAAAATTTCAGAACATACACCTATATTTTCTGTAATTTTGTAATCTTTTATTGATTACACCGGTAACACATATACAAATTTAATGGGCTATAAAGAATACAAAAGCCTCTCCTATGCGCAAATCGCTGATGAGGTACTGCAATTCTGGAAAAACAATAAAATCTTTGAGGCTTCTGTCAACAGTCGTGAGGGCGCTCCTGCTTATACTTTCTATGAAGGCCCCCCTTCTGCGAATGGTACGCCCGGTATTCACCATGTGATGGCCAGAGGAATTAAAGATATTTTTTGCCGTTATAAAACTTTACAGGGGTTTCAGGTCAAACGAAAAGGGGGTTGGGATACGCATGGCCTGCCTGTAGAACTACAGGTGGAAAAAGAACTGGGTATCACCAAAGAGGATATTGGAAAAAAAATCTCTGTTGAAGATTATAACCGCAAATGTCGTGAAGCCGTAATGCGATTCACCGACCAATGGCAGGATATGACGGATAAAATGGGTTACTGGGTGGATATGGAAAAGCCTTATGTAACCTATGAAAACAATTATATCGAAAGTATCTGGCACCTGCTTAAACAGCTTTACAACAAAGGACTGCTATATAAAGGGTATACCATACAGCCTTATTCGCCAGCTGCCGGAACGGGTCTGTCTTCTCACGAGCTGAATATGCCTGGCACCTATAAGGATGTAAAGGATACCACCATAGTGGCCATGTTCAAAGTCGCAGAAAGCAGCCTGCTTTCAGACAGAGGAAAAATACTATTTGGGGATAATGAAATCCCTGCCCATTTTCTGGCCTGGACCACCACACCATGGACTTTGCCTGCCAACTCTGCGCTTACTGTAGGTGCAAATATTAATTATGTGTTGGTTCGCACGTTTAATCCTTATACCCACTCACCCATAAGGGTAATACTGGCCAAAGACCTTCTCGGAAAATACTTTTCTGAAAAAGGGAGAGACGGCGACTTTGAAGGATATATAAACAGTGACAAAAAATTGCTTCCATGGTCTATAGAAAAAGAACTGAAAGGCAGTGATTTGGCTGGTTTGGAATATGATCAGTTGTTTCCGTTTGTAAAACCTTCTGCTCCGGCATTCAGAGTGATTACAGGTGACTTCGTTACTACCGAGGATGGTACCGGTATTGTACATACCGCTCCGACTTTTGGTGCTGATGACTTCCGTGTCGCACAACAAAATGGGATACCTGCCATTATGGTGAAAGACGAAACTGGTAAAGAGGTGCCTATTGTTGATCGCCAGGGTCGGTTTGTAAAAGAAATAGGCCCCTATGCCGGGAGATTCGTGAAACCTGAATATTATTCAAAGGAAGAACAGGATGCACCGGATTTTAAACCAACGGATGTATTAATCGCTATTCAGCTCAAAGAAGAAGGAAAGGCGTTCCGTGTTGAAAAATACGAACACACTTACCCGCATTGCTGGAGGACCGATAAACCTGTGCTGTACTACCCGCTCGACAGCTGGTTTATCCGCACCACTGCGATGAAAGACAAGCTGGTAGCCTTGAATAAAACGATCAACTGGAACCCCGAAAGCACAGGCACAGGAAGATTTGGAAACTGGCTGGAAAACCTGGTTGACTGGAACCTGAGCCGCAGTCGTTACTGGGGTACTCCACTTCCTATCTGGCGTACAGAAGAGGGAGAAGAAGTGTGTATCGGTTCTATTGAGGAACTTTCAAACAGGATTGAAGAGTCTATCAAGGCAGGTTTCATGACTGAAAACCCTTATAAGGACAAAAATGCTGATTTTGATCTGCACCGTCCTTACGTTGATAGAATAGTGCTGGTTTCGTCTAAAGGCGAACCAATGCATCGTGAAACCGACCTGATTGACGTTTGGTTTGACTCAGGCGCAATGCCTTATGCACAATGGCATTATCCATTTGAAAATCAGGATGTTTTCAAAGAGAATTTCCCGGCTGACTTTATATCCGAAGGGGTAGATCAGACCCGCGGCTGGTTCTTTACACTGCATGCGATTTCCGGAATGCTGTTTGATTCGGTGGCATTTAAAAACGTGGTTTCTACAGGACTCGTTCTGGACAAAAACGGCAATAAAATGTCTAAGCGTTTGGGCAACGCGGTTGATCCGTTCCAGACTTTGGCGAAATACGGACCTGATGCAACCCGCTGGTATATGATTACCAATGCTGAACCGTGGGACAACCTGAAATTCAACATGGACGGCATCACAGAGGTCCAAAGGAAATTCTTTGGGACACTCTTTAATACATACAATTTCTTTGCATTGTATGCTAATCTCGATCAATATGTAGTCGAAAGTAACTTCCAGCCTGAAATCAGCAGTTTGCCGGAAGCGGATCGCTGGATCCTTTCCAAGCTGAATACGCTGATCAGACAAGTGGAGGCAGCTTATGATGAATACAATCCTACACGTGCCGGAAGGCTGATTCAGGACTTTACCTGCGACAACCTGTCCAACTGGTACGTCCGTCTGAACCGCCGTCGTTTCTGGAATCCATCGCAGCAAGGCGTTACCGAGGACAAACAAGCTGCATATTACACGCTGCATACATGTCTGAAAACGATCTTCCAGCTCATGTCACCGATTGCACCGTTTTTTAGTGACAGTCTTTACAGAAGTATTACCAACAGCGAGGAAAACAACCAGATTTCTGTACACCTGACTACCTGGCCGCAAGTTCAGGAAAGTATAGTGGATATCAACCTGGAGGAATCCATGCAACTGGCTCAGGATATCAGCTCCCTGGTTCACTCGCTACGTAAAAGCCACAGAATTAAAGTGCGACAGCCTTTATCCAGACTATTGATTCCGGTTTTGAACGAAAAAACCAAAAATCAGATTGCACAGGTAGCACCTGTAATTCTGACTGAAGTAAATATCAAAACCATTGAATTTGTGGACGACGCCGGTGGGGTGGTCAAGAAGAAAATCAAACCGGACTTTAAAGTATTAGGTCCAAAATTCGGTCCTAAAATGAAAGAGATAGCAGCTGCTATTTCTGGCATGTCTGAAGCTGATATACGTGAATTGGAGCAAAATAAATCCTTCGATCTTTCCATTCAGGAAAATACCTATGCCATCAGTTTACAGGATGTAGAAATTCTGGCTGAAGATGTACCCGGATGGCTGGTAGCTTCTGCTAACGGACTGACCATTGCCCTTGATATGACCATTTCGGATGAGCTGAGAGCTGAAGGTATTGCCCGCGACTTCGTCAATAGAATTCAGAATCTGAGAAAGGAAAATGGCTTTGAGGTAACTGATAAAATCCGCATTATCCTTTTGGCAAATGATGAACTGTTGACTGCCGCTGTAACTGCCAACAAGGCCTATATCTGCCAGGAAGTACAGGCGCTGGATCTTTTAATTGTTCAAAGTACACCTGCCAATGCGCATGAAGTGGAAATGGACGAATTTCAGTTAGTGCTAACAATTGAAGTTGCATAGAGATTTTTCAATCCTACCATATACAGGGCGGCTTCCAGGGTCGCCCTGTTTTTTTTTACTTCACAAATACTTTTCGGTACACTCTCTTTTCTTCCTGAAAAAATGACAGGATGTATATTCCACCCGGCAAAAAACCAGACGACGGAATAATAAATAGATGTTCGGCGGTCTGACGTACCCAATGATCAACCTTCATCCCACCAAGGGTATATAGATTTATTGCAGTAAGAGTCTCCCCGTTACATGACAATCGGATGACTGACGGATCGGAAGGGTTAGGGCTTACCACAAATTCTGAACCTTTTTCAGGAGGATTGACTTCGCTTTCTGTTACCTGTACCGGTAATATCCCGGCGATATCCCGAATCTTAAAACTATAGAAGCGGATTCGTCCCAATGCATTCCAGAACTTCACTTCAAAATTTGTCAACTGATTACTGTCATACTTTATAGAATTGCCCGGATAGGCGGCTGCTCCTGTCACAATTCGGTTATTGTCAATCCAAAGGTCGTATTGCCCAGGCATTACCTTATAATCGGGTGTGGAGGCTGTTTCAGGTAATTTATAAACATGGCCTTCCTGAGAATTATTCATTACCCAGGTAATCGTAAAAACCGAGCCTACCGACATCGGTGCTGAATTGGTATTGGTCTGTAAATCCCGAACGACAAAGGTATTATTATCCAAAAATGACAATGAAAAGCGGGCAAACAGATTGTCATTAGGTACGATAGAGCTGTTATCAGTCCTGAATCCATTACCTGTATAAAAATAAACCGCATTTTGACCAGCAGATAGAATTTCTTCCACACTCATTGTAATTTGCGCATACAGGGTGGTTGGAGGCGGGCTAAACGCTGTACTCCTGATCGCTCTTATCAACCCTCCCGGGCCCGTCCTCACCAAATCCATATAGCCTGCACCATTTTCAGCAAATGATTGAGCATCCGTACTCAAAATTTTATCAAACAAACTGGTCCCCGGAGATCCCGATTCATAGGGGCCGCCATTGGAAAAATCCTGATCAAAAAAAGTATTTTGAGAGTAGGTATTGAAAGAGACGGACAGAAGCACCACAATAATCCAACCATATAACTTTTCATACAGGGCATTTTCCATAAGTGTGTGTGTATTAAATTATATACCAAATTAAAGTTTTTTGCGATAACTTGTTAATATTCAAATGATTATTTTGAATATTAACAGATAACCCTAAAATTTCCCTGAAAGCGATAGGAACAATATGATGGAAAAATTATTTTTGACTCCAATATGAGTGCACTCGAATCGAATATGCTGAAATTTGCAGCCATTGATATTGGCTCAAATGGCGCCCGGATGCAGATTTCTACTGTACTGGAAGATAATGGACTGACACGTCTGAAAAAGGTAGAATATGTTCGTTTCCCGCTTCGCCTGGGATATGATGTATTTAACAATGGTCTCATTTCTGATTATAATGAAGACCGGATGGTAAAACTGATGCTTGTGTATCAATTGTTGATGGAGCTGCATGAAGTTGAAGACTTCATGGCTTGTGCAACCTCAGCCATGCGAGAAGCACAGAATGGCCCTGAAATCCGTGACCGTCTCGAAAAAAGAACTGGAATTCATATCCAGATTATTGACGGTCAGAAGGAAGCTGAACTGGTGAATAATGTAGTGGTAAAGTCAATTGGAGAAGGGCAATATCTACACGTTGATGTAGGAGGTGGAAGCACCGAACTCAATCTTTATCGTGATAAGGTTAAAATTAATGCCAAATCTTTCAAATTAGGCTCTGTACGCTTACTGGAAGGCAAAGAGTCCAAAAATGCCTGGTCTAAAATGCGTGAGTGGATTGAAGAAAATGTCAATCTGGATGAACCCACACAGGCTATTGGTACCGGGGGTAATATTAACAAGCTATTTGACCTTTCTGCCAAACTGACCGAGAATTCTGCGAAAAGAAGCGAAATTGAACGAATGAGAGATTATATCAACTCGTTTACCATTGAACAAAGAATCAACAAACTTCAGTTAAACCCCGACAGAGCGGACGTAATTATACCAGCTGGTGATATTTATCTGTCAGCGATGAAATGGGCTAACGCCGAAATTATCCATGTGCCTGATCTGGGGTTAAAAGACGGTATGTTACACCAGCTCCACGAGCGGTATATGAGAAAAAAGAAAAAGAAGATAGAAGGTCTGTAATTACCAGACCTTGTCCATATCAGAAGGAAGATATTTGTGATTTCTATCTTTAAATACAGAGGGTCCGCTTTCCTTCTTCAGGTGAAGCGGATTTTTCTTTCCTATCCTGGCCAGTACTGCTACCGGGAAAAGTACCACAAAAAACACCAGAGATAATAGGATTCTGCCATTGATTGCTCCCAACACCTCTGCAATTTTATACCAGCCTTTCACAATCAGGTTCCCAAGTGCAGGAATGGCTATACTCCCGACGCCCACAAAGGCACCTATATATAAAAACCAGGGAGATTCAAATATAAAATAAAAGATGACCATACCCGTGACAATCACGAGTTGTGCTTTGGCTTTATCTGCTTCTGTCATAGTAATTTATTTCCTCATCAAATCTGTGTTCAGCAGATTTGATGAGGTTTTAATATTCGTTATCAATCAATTTTAAATTAACAGGAATCTGTTTTTGAGACTTAGCATGCCATCGTTTGATGACTACTTACCCAAAAATATTAATTAAAATAAGGTATAAATAAAGGGCGCAACTGCAGAACCTCCACCAATTACAATCAGTATACCTATCAGTAACAGTACAAGAATTACAGGAGCAAGCCACCATTTTTTTCTTTCCTTCATAAAGGAAAAAAGATCATTCAGAAAATCCATAGTATCGTTATTTTTTACTTTGAAACAATTGAATTATATACTTTTTCGGCCATGATATGGTTCACTTTCGGACCGGCATGACCGTCATTCTTACCAACTACCCTATCTTTTGGTTCAATTTTGTCAATCTCTTCTGCTATTGAAATTACATGTGCACCTTGTTGTGCTAAATAATCTGAAACAGGTTTTGTATAAGATTCACTTTTTTCAGTTTGCATCAGAAACGGAATAAAAACTGTATACATAGGTGCTCCTGCGCTATCCGCTACTTGCTTGATTCTGTTCAAATCATTAAAGTGTGAAGCAAGTATGGTACTGTCGGTATACGCTTTCTGGACAAAGTCTTCAAAAGTGCTGAAAGCGGTATGCGGCAATTGCCAGTATATAAAATTAGGCAGATAAAACCGCTTAATCACCGTATTCAAAGGCCCCTTCAAATCAGAATAAGGCTCTGTTCCTGACAATGAAAGCCCTCCTTCTCTGGCTACTCTTTCAATATCATTGGGAAAATACTGAAGAATCAGAATATCTGGTTTGACAGGATACTTTTCGAGTCGTTCAGCTTCATCACGGGTATCCGAACCCGATATACCAAGATTGTAGACCACATACTTATCGCTTCCCAGCTTCTTTTCCAAAATGTCTGAAAAGCGGTCATCCAGATTTTCAATTCCGTGTCCTGCCGCAAAAGAATCGCCAAGAACCAGTACTTTGATCTTGTCTGAATCTGCCACAGGCTCCTTATCACGATAATTCAAACTGTTAACCGGCTGCCAATATTTGTCCCACCATATTTGGGAGGCTTTCGACAACACGCCTTCATGACTTTGTGGAACGTACATGAAAACAATTTCAATCAATATAAGTACGATCAACAGCGGAACTGTTAAGGTAAAAATATTGGCAATAAGGCCTTTGGACCTGGGTTTTATAATCACATAATAAAATATCCTCAGTATTTCGGCGAGCAGCAACAACCAAAGTACGGTTTTGGCCCATCTCACATATACTCGATCGCTCAGTGGAGCTCCGGCATAGTCGAAGCTAATCCCCAGGCGATCAGGGTAAAATAAAAATATAAAAATAAAAGCCATCATAGCCAACCTTATCAGGCTTGTAATAACTTTGGATATCATGGAAAGATATATTTTTGATATGACGTGGTAAACAACATAATTCCTAAGAGAATCTCTTAATCCAGTACAAACTCTTCCTTCCAGTTATCTCTCTCCTGCCATTCGGGTTGGGCCTTTTTATCAAAAACAAAGTTTCCGACTACCAGGTAATCCATCTCAGTACGCATAAAGCAACGGTAGGCATCATTGGGAGTACAAACGATAGGTTCCCCTCGTACATTGAAGCTCGTATTTACCACTACACCATAACCTGTAAGCTCATTGAAAGAGTCTATTAACTGGTAGTAACGTGGATTGGTTTCCTTATGTACTGTTTGTATTCTGGCAGAATAATCAATATGGGTAATTGAAGGCAGATCGGAACGTAAAAAATACAGTTTTTCTCTGAGGTCCATCTGCTCATAATTATCAGGAAGAGGCATTCGTCTGCTCTCTGCCACAGGATGTACGAGCAGCATATAGGGTGAAGTTCCTTTATAATCAAAGTACTCTTCTGATTTCTCGGCTAAAACCGAGGGTGCAAAAGGGCGGAATGACTCCCGGTATTTGATTTTAAGGTTAAGTTTTTTCTGCATTTCCGGATTACGTGGGTCACCCAGAATACTTCTTCCCCCCAGAGCTCTCGGCCCAAACTCCATTCTTCCCTGTACCCAACCCACAACATTCCCTTCAGCAAGTAAGCGGGCCACATCATCACTTAAATTTTTGAAATTATCGTAATGCGTATAGACAGCTTTGTATTTTCTCGCTGTCAGTTCCACATCCAGATCAGAGAAAGTAGGTCCCAGGTATGAACCGTGCATCGCATCCATTGCCTTGGCCGCAACTCTTTCTTTACCAAAGTAAATATGGTAAGCAGCTTGAGCCGCTCCTAATGCTCCTCCTGCATCCCCTGCAGCAGGTTGAATAAAAATATCCTTAAATATATTCTGTTTCTGTAACTTACCGTTAGCCACACAATTCAATGCTACACCGCCGGCCAGACATAGGTAATCTGCATTGGTCAGGCGTTTAGCTTCCTGTGCCATCCTGATTACGGCTTCCTCCGTTACGCGCTGAATAGCCAATCCCAAATTACAATGAACCTGATCAAGACTATCCTCCGGATTACGCTTTTTGAATCCAAACAGTTGCTCCCATTTCGATTCATTCACCATTTTAAGTCCGGTTGCGTAATCAAAATACTCCTGATTAAGCCAAACGGAACCATCTTCTTTGAGTTCGATGAGATCCTTTTCTATAATCTCTACAAATCTGTCAACTTCAGGAGAAGTCGGGTTTCCATAGGGTGCAAGCCCCATCAGTTTGTATTCTCCGGAGTTAACCCTGAAACCAAGGAAATAAGTAAATGCTGAATATAATAAGCCTAGTGAATGCGGAAATCTTAATTCTTTCAGAATCGTCAGATCTTTACCTTCTCCCAGACAAATGGATGCAGTTGCCCACTCGCCTACCCCATCAACAGTCAGAATGGCTGCCTTTTCATACGGTGACGGATAATAGGCACTGGCTGCATGTGACAAATGATGCTCAGGAAAAAGTAATTTGACGGGCTTCTTTTTATCGTAGCCCAGTTTAACCAGCTCTTCATTGATCAATCTTTTCAGAAACATTTTTTCCTTTATCCATACAGGCATTGCCACGATGAAGGAACGAACTCCTTTAGGGGCAAATGCGTAATATGTTTCAAGAAGTCGTTCGAATTTCAGTAAAGGCTTGTCATAGAAAACGATTGCGTCAAGTTCATTAATGGAAACACCTCCATACTCTAGACAAAATTTTACTGCATTATGAGGAAAACCAGGGTCATGCTTTTTTCGAGTAAATCTTTCTTCCTGTGCGGCAGCAACAATTTCCTGATCTATAGTAAGGGCAGCGGCCGAATCATGATAAAATGCGGAAATACCTAATATTTTCATCCGATAATTTTGTGGATACTTCTGTAAATGTATAAAATGTTTATCCTTTCGTCAAAACACGTTTTTCGTAATTTATCCTGTGGTTACAAAAGTAGGACAAAAAAAGTGAGTCATTTTATAATTAAAACGACTCACCTAATAAAATGGGCTTGAATATATAAATTAGCTAATTATCTGGTAATTTCTACAACTTCAAATTCCATCAGACCGGCAGGCACCTGAATACTCGCAACTTCTCCTACCTTCTTCCCTAATAAGCCCTTTCCTATCGGCGAACCTACAGATATTTTACCCTGTTTGATATCAGCTTCTTCTTCTGAAACCAGCGTATACTTTACAGTTGCACCATTTTTCTTGTTCTTTATCTTTACTGAAGAAAGCACCGATACCTGCGAAGTGTCAATGGTAGACTCATCAATGACGCGTGCATTTGATAAGATCGCCTCTAATTTTGCAATTTTCATTTCATGAAGGCCCTGTGCATCTTTGGCTGCATCATACTCAGCATTTTCACTTAAATCTCCCTTATCACGGGCTTCTGCAATTTGTTTGGCAATTTCAGTCCGGCCTTTGGTCTTCATTTCATTTAATTCAGCCTTCAGCCTGTTAAGCCCCTCTTCAGTATAGTATGATATTTTTGCCATAGCTGGATAATTAATCCTTAATATTAAGGTTTTGTTGTTATTAAAATTAGTATATCAAACAGGATAAAAAAAGAACGGTTCAGCGACCGTTCTACGTGGAGATTTCCATGACGTAGGAGTGCTGTCAGGTTATTACTTTAATTAATCCGGTTTTTAAAATAAACTTCATATTCCTCAAATGAACGACAAAAATAACAATATTTGTATACTCGAACAAATCATAACGAATAAAAGAATATTATAACTTCATGAGTAACAGGCTCCGTATTATTTTCATGGGTACCCCCGAGTTTGCAGTCGCAAGTCTCCAGGCTCTTGTAGAAGCATCTTATGAGGTTGTGGCTGTTGTCACTGCACCAGACAAACCTGCGGGCAGGGGTCTGAAGGTAAATATCTCACCGGTCAAGGCCTATGCCCTCCAACAGAATATTCCTGTTTTGCAGCCTGAAAAATTGAAAAACAAGGTGTTTTTAGAAGAACTTAAAAGCTACCGTGCAGACCTGCAGATAGTGGTGGCATTCAGGATGCTTCCGGAAGTAGTGTGGAATATGCCAGCGTTGGGAACCTTCAACCTTCATGCTTCTCTACTTCCCCAGTACCGGGGAGCGGCTCCAATCAACTGGGCTGTAATCAACGGAGAGACAGAATCAGGTGTTACCACATTTTTTCTTCAGCATGAAATAGATACCGGAAAGATCATTTTCCAGGAAAAAGTACCCGTAGGCGAAGACGATACAGCAGGCGTTTTGTATGATAGACTGATGCAAACAGGAGCGGGTCTTGTTGTAAAAACTGTAGAAGCAATTCAGGAAGGGAACTACACGGGCATCGAACAGGAAGAAACTTCTGACCTGAAAGCGGCACCTAAAATATTCAGAGAAGTTTGTGAAATTAATTGGAATCTTCCGGCCGCACAGATTCGCAACCTGATCAGGGGACTTTCTCCTTACCCTGCTGCCTGGACCACGATCAATGGAAAATCAGCAAAGGTATTCAAAGCCTCTATTACAGGAGAAAATGACGGTACGCCGGTAGGAACAATCACAACAGATAATAAAAAATTCTTCCATGTTAAAACAGCTGACAGCTGGATTGCGCTGGAGGAAATCCAGATTGAAGGAAAGAAAAAAATGCCTGTAGAGGAATTATTAAGGGGCTTTAAACCAGAAAATATCCTATGATTATATCTATTATTGTTGCAGTTGCAGAAAACGGTGGAATAGGTTTAAATAACAAAATGCTTTGGCACCTGCCAGACGATCTGAAGAGATTTAAAAGATTGACGATGGACAAACCGGTCATTATGGGCAGAAAGACATTTGAATCTATCGGTAAGCCTTTGCCTGGTCGCGTCAATATTATCATTTCCCAAAATGAAGACTTTGCACCGGATGGAACCACAGTGGTTTCTTCGATTTCAGATGCCTTTGAAACAGCCGCTAAAACAGAAACCGATGAGGTTTTTATTATCGGTGGAGGTACAATATATAAAGAGACGATAGGCAAAACAGACAGACTTTATATCACCGAGGTTCAGGCAGCTCCTGAAGCAGATACATTTTTTGAAATCGATTATCTGGAAAACTGGCAAGAGATCTCCCGGGAACACCATCCCGCCGATGAAAAACATCAGTTTTCATTCGATTTTATAGATTATCAGCGGGTCTGACGACTGTCCCCAAATGAATTATTGGTATCAAATCACCATAAAGTGTTTTTTCAAAGACTTGGAGGCAATACGGTAGAATTCTCTGCCGAAAGTCTTAATTGTCAGATACGCTGGAAACTCCTAAACCCAGTCCGTCACTGAAAATCAGCCGTGTACATAAGTGTATCAGAGGAAAAACCTATGCTAAACCTGAAATTAATTAAACCATTCTACCTAATAATCATTATGACTGTTCTTACAGGAAACGGTTGCAGTAATACCCATTCCGACTTTTCTTCAGATAAAGGTACCTTCCAGTATGATCTTGATTTTTTAAAAAAACATCAGAATATTATAGTCCTTACCGCTCCGGATAACCCCAAGGCGCAGATCATCGTGGTTCCCGGCTATCAGGGAAGAGTAATGACAAGTTCGTCAGGCGGAAATACCGGAACCAGCTATGGATGGATTAATTATGACCTGATTGAAGAAAATACTTTTAAGCCACATATGAATGCATTTGGCGGGGAGGACAGATTCTGGCTTTCCCCTGAAGGCGGACAATATTCTGTGTATTTCGAAGAAGGCAAGGCGTTTTCTTATGACAACTGGCAAACGCCGGCAGTTATTGATACTGCAAACTATGACATAACAGAGCAAACTGATTTTTCTGCCTCATTTCGCAAGAAAGCAGTACTTAAGAATTTTTCCGGAACGCAATTGAATTTTCAGATAGACAGGAAAATTGAGGTATTAGGTAAGGAATCTGTCATGAAATTATTGAGTTTAGCCAATGCATCCGCATTGAATGTAGTAGGCTATCAGTCTGTCAATGCCATTACTAACCTGGGAGACAACTGGAATAAGGAGACCGGAATGATTGGTATATGGATTCTGGGGATGTTTCAGCCCACCCCGCAAACCACCATCATAGTTCCATTTTCCAAAGAAAGGAGTAATGAATTACAGTTGACCTCAAATTATTTCGGAGATATTCCAGCAGACCGGTTAAAAGTTACTGACCGGGCAATTCTGCTTAAAGCAGACGGAAACCACAGATCTAAAATCGGGCTGTCTCCTTTATCAGCTTTGCCATTAGCGGGCAGCTATGATGCCGGTAAAGGCGTTTTGACTATCATACAATACGACCTGGACACGGAAGGTCAATATATGAAATCAACCTGGCAAACCCATGAAGATCCTTTTGGGGGAGATGCCTTGAACGCGTACAACGACGGACCATTGGAAGACGGCTCAATGATGGGTCCTTTCTATGAACTTGAATCGAGTTCTCCAGGCAAACCTCTGAAAACAGGAGAATCATTGCAGCATATACACCGTACCTTCCATTTTGAAGGTGACCCTGCCGAATTAAATAACATTGCAGAATCGTTACTGGGTGTATCCATAGAAAATTTATAGGACAACCTGTGCTCCCCAAAGCCAGGATGCAGCATCGGCAAGACCCTGATAAGTACGAATTGTCCAGACATTAATACCACTAAATTACCTTTCCTATGAAAAAAATCAATTCCTTTTGCTTCTCTGCCGGAATATTCGTGTTTTCTTTGACATTGGTCAATTGTCAGCAGGAAAAAGGTCGGGACAACGTAACATTTACCAAAACCACCATTTCCACAGATTTTATTTCGGAGGGTTCAGCGGTGGGTGATGTAAACAAAGATGGCAAAACAGATATTCTGGTTGGACATCGGTGGTATGAGGCACCCGACTGGAAAATGCACCCTATCTCGGAAGGAGAAGTGTATGACACCAAAACCTACAGCAATTCATTCCTCAACTTCACAATGGATGTCGATCAGGATGGATGGATAGATTTCATCCGGATTGATCATCCCGGTCAGGCTGCCTACTGGTATCAGAATCCACAAAACCAACCCGGTCTCTGGAAGGAATTTGTTCTGCACACTTCCGTAGGAACTGAAAATCCGATATTTGTAGATGTTGACGGAGATGGGCGCATGGATATTATCAGTAATGACTCCGAGGAGAAACAGATGATATGGCTCAAATCTCCTTCTAAAAAAGGAGAGACAGAATGGACCAAATATGTGATTAGCAACGATCCGGACATTGCCACCCATAAATATACCCATGGAATCGGATTCGGAGACTTGAATGGAGATGAACGTAAAGATGTGTTGGTGCTACAGGGATGGTGGGAAGCACCCGAAGATCCTACACAACCTGATTGGACATTTCATCCTGTAAATTTCGGTGAAGATTGTGCTGAAATGATTGTGTATGATGTTAATCAGGACGGGCTCATGGATGTAATATCCTCCTCTGCACACAAATACGGTATCTGGTGGCATGAACAGGGACGTGATAATCAGGGGAATCCTACCTGGACGAAACATGATATTCACATGGATATTTCTCAGACACACAGTCTTAAATTTGAGGATATCAATGGCGACGGAATACCGGATCTTATTACCGGTAAACGTTACTTCGCCCATAATGGAAAAGATCCCGGCGCTTTTGACCCGGCAGTGATTGTTTGGTTTGAGTTTAAACCAGGAAAAACGCCACAGTGGATCTTACACGAAGTGGATAATGATTCAGGAATAGGGCTTCAGGTGAATATCTTTGATATGAACAAAGACAAAAAACCAGATATTATCTCCGGCAATAAAAAGGGAATCCATTATCTCCAACAGAACTAAATAATTCATATTTGCCGGATGATTTAAATATGATCCGGCAAACTACCCATTCAACAACCTCATGTCCGTACGTTCGTTCTTCGGCTTTTTCCCCGGTATATATTTGTTCTTTGCCTGTTTTACTGGGCTGTCGGTACATGCGCAGCAAAGTAACTGGGAAAAGGAGGCAATGCGCCCATTCTGGAATTCCAACAAGATGGTCAACGAATCGGTACTGATGCAATCTATCAATGGTCAACCTCCGGAAGCCCGTTTACTTTTTAAACCAAAAAAAATTCTTTCGGTTACCAATGCAGCATTAGATACGACGTATGTTGAGGGTATCGACTGGGAGTTCAGGCACAATAAACTTGTACTCATTCCTGGAAGCAAGGCCAAATATATGACTGATAAGCAGCTGTATCCCGACTCTGCCAGATTTCCCAAAATAGACGGTGGGTATATTTTTCATACAGAGGGTACTTTTTTTCATCGCCATCAATTGGCGGTTACCTATAAGCATAAGAAAAAAGCCTGGAAAGGGCTTATTCCCAAATATCAGGGGGCGCTGCTGCCGGTTACCACAGACAAACTCCAAAACAAAAAGAAATTACACCTGCTTCTTTTTGGCGACAGCATATCCGCTGGCGCCAATGCGTCCGCTGCGGGAAATGCAGCGCCTAACTTGCCGGCATTTGGTGACCTAGTGGCCAACCATTTAAAAGCATATTATCAGTGTGAAATCCAATTTACCAACACGGCGGTCGGCGGCCAGAATAGTAAATGGGGAGCTGAAACGGCTAAAGATCGTGTGGCAGCTCATCATCCTGATCTTGTTATTATTGCATTCGGTATGAACGACGGAACAGGCAGAATGGATCCTTTGAAATTTAAGGAAAATATAGCCTCCATTATGTCCCAAACGAAAGTTGCAAATCCTGCGGCAGAATTCATACTTGTAGCCACAATGCTCCCTAATCCGGAGTCAAAATTTACGGGCACACAACCCCGGTTTAAGCAAGTTTTGGAAGAGTTGTCAGGTCCGGGCGTCATCGTGACCGATATGACAGCCGTACATCATGAGCTCCTTCAACACAAATCGTACCAAGATATGACCGGTAATAATATCAACCATCCCAATGATTTTCTGATGCGATGGTATGCGCAACAGATAGTCGGTACTTTAATACCCGAAAAACGATAAAATCTTACCATATTTAAACTTTCTGCAAAAATTGTCACATATCAGGCAGGTAAAAAACAGGGTGTTGTTCATTTCATTAATAAAATACAACGAACCCTTGCAAACCAGCTATAATGAAAAAGCTCCTTAGCGCTTTATACATTTTTTCAGTTTTCCTGCATTTCGGATGCAAATCTGAAGTTGACCTGATTGCAGATGGAGAAAGTGACTATCAGATTTTTATATCATCTGATGCCTTGCAACCAGAGCAATATGCCGCCAAAGAGTTGCAGCGCTATATTGAACGGGTCAGTGGTGTAACACTTCCCATCACAAATCAAAAACCAGACAACGGTAAAGCCATTTTCATCGGTTTCAAGGAAGCGCCTGAATCTATCCTTAAAAATCTGCCCACCGATTCATTTATTAATGAAGAATACATCATACGTTCTGATGGCCAGCAATTACTCATTGCTGGAGCGGGCAAAAGAGGTACACTCTACGGAGTGATAGGCTACCTGGCAGATCACCTGGGTGTCAGATGGTATACCCGGGAAGTAGTAAAGACACCGGAACAGAAGAAAATCAGGTTGCGCCTGGTGGAAGACCGTCAAAAACCGCATTTTGAATATCGGGAAGCCTGGTACCAGGAAGCTTATGATCCAGAATGGGCGTTACATAACAGACTCAATCCAAGCTTGAAACCTCTCCCTGACTCCTTGGGAGGAAGTTATATCACCTACCCTTTTGCACATACATTTGAAAATCTTGTACCTCATACCCAATATTATAAAACCAATCCGGAGTATTTTTCCCTTATCAATGGTAAAAGGAGTGATAAGCTTTCTCAGCTTTGCCTGACCAATCCGGAAGTACTTAAAATTGCCACCAACCAGGTTTTTAAGTGGATTGAAGAACATCCGGAGGCTGATATATATTCCGTTGACCAGAATGATGGTGAAGGAAACTGCGAATGTGACCAATGTACTGCTATTGATAAAGCGGAAGGAAGCCCGGCCGGCTCATTATTGTATTTCATTAACCAGATTGCCGATACAGTCGCCAAAGTGCACCCACATGTCAAACTACAGACGTTTGCCTATGCGTATACCGAAATACCACCGAAAAATATCAGACCTGCAGATAATCTAACTATAAGGTTATGCCATTATAACTATTGCTCGGCACACTCCATGGAAAACTGTGAAAATCATAAGCCCTTTCGTGAGCGGTATGAGCAATGGAATAAAATCTCCAAAAGAATTTCTATTTGGGACTATTTTACTGACTTTTCCCAGTATCTGATGCCATTCCCAAATTTTGAAACAGTCAAAAACGATATTAAATGGTACGCCGACAGAGGTGCAAGAGGTATTTTTGCCCAGGGCAACAGAGTCCGTGCCAATGGCGGAGGGGAATTTAGTGAGCTCAGAGCCTGGGTATTTGCACAATTGATGTGGAACCCGCAACTGGATGCGCAGGTGCTCATTGATGAATTTGTCTCAAATGTTTATGGAGAGGCAGCCCCGGAAATAAATGCTTACATCAGGCTGATGCACGACCAGGTCAAAACCGACAGTCTGCATTTTAGTATCTGGGCTCAACCTAACGAAGTACATTACCTGGGCGTGCAGTCCATTCAGCAGGCTGATAGTATTTTTGCGATAGCCAAAGAAAAAGTGAGAAAGAACGAAGCCCTTTTACAGCGGGTTGAATTAGCCTATCTCCCGGTTCTTTATACGAAACTATATTTTTACTCGATCGGCGGAACTGCCTATCTGAGCAAAAATGAAATGCCTGCTGCTTTTAAACAGTTCAAAAACCTGATTGATCGCCACCAGATCAAGGCAATCGGTGATATGGAAGAAACGTACGGCAATTTGCCCAGGTTCATGGAAAAAGTTGAGTTTGCACCACAGTTCATCAAAGACTGGTGGGTGGCAGGTCCTTTTGATAATACAGATTTAAAAGGTCTTTCCACTATTTTCGAACCTGAGAAAAACTTTTCAGAACAGGCTGTTTTTAAGGGTAAGGAGAATATGACATTCCAATGGAAGCGTTATCAGGACCATACTTCAGGTTATATAGATTTTGCAAGTCTGTTTGCACCAAATGAAGAGGCTGTAGCGTATGCTTACACCACCTATCCTATGCAGGAAGCCGGCACCAAAACCTTTGGCGTAGGTAGTAACGACGGAGTAAAGGTCTGGATTAATGGAAAACAAGTGCTGAACCGACCCGTATCACGCAAGGCTGAGCCGAATCAGGATCAGTTTACCGTCCACTTACCCAAGGGAGAAAATACAATTCTGGTCAAAGTAGATCAATTGAAGAGAGCCTGGGGATTTTATTTTTCAGAAAACTGACAATCAGGATAGTACTTTCTAATGCTGACCGTGTATTAATATAAAAGTGAACGTAAATCTCCTCATATTTTCTGTTTAAGAATTAAGCTAATCGCAGGCTCTGTTAAATGGGCCTGCGATTGTTGTAACCAAGCCCCGCAAACTGAATTCCCAAATAACCAATCAATTTTTAACTTGATATGCAAAGTAAAAAACCTTATTCCAATCTACTCTTTACCTTGTTAGCCTTATTCCTGACTTATTCTTATCAGGTATGCAGTCAAAATAGCCAGCTTGTAACTACTGAAGAATTTATATATGATACAGCCCCTTTTCCCAGCTGTCATGCTTCTACCATGGCTGATACACCCGAAGGGCTGATAGCTGCCTGGTTTGGCGGTACACATGAAAATAATCCTGACGTAGAGATATGGACAAGTCGGAAAATAAATGGGAAGTGGACCCCACCTGTTGCTGTGGCGAACGGAATCCAACATAAGAACAAAAGATACCCAACATGGAACCCCGTCCTCTATCAAGTACCAGGCGGTCCCTTGATGCTATTTTATAAAGTAGGAATAGATGTACCACGTTGGTGGGGCATGGTCACTGTATCCCATGACCACGGAAAAACATGGTCGGCTCCTACCCGACTCCCTGAGGATATCTATGGTCCGATTAAAAATAAGCCTGTTTTATTGAAAAATGGCACTTTAATCTGTCCATCCAGTACAGAAGATAACGGTTGGCGCCTCCAGATGGAATTGACTACAGACTTCGGCAAAACCTGGGAGGTAGTCAAACTCAAATACCGATTTAACGTCATTCAGGCGAGTGTGCTGACACACGCTGATGGGAGCCTGCAAGTGCTCTGCCGCACACGGGAAAGCAATCTGGCAGAAAGCTGGTCCTATGACAACGGAAAAACGTGGACTGATCTACAGTTAACTTCATTGCCTAACCCCAATTCTGGTACTGATGCAGTTACATTAAAGGATGGTACCCATGTATTGATTTATAACCACACCAAATCAGGGCGTTCACCCTTGAATGTGGCCGTTTCAAAAGACGGAAAAACGTGGAAAGCCCTGCACACGCTTGAATCAAATCCGGGTGAATACTCCTATCCTGCCGTTATTGAGTCGAATGACGGTAAAACCTATTTTACTTACACCTGGAAGCGCCAGAAGATCAAACATGTAGTAATGGATCTCAATAAAATGGATTACAGCAAGCTCAAGACCATTGAGAATGGGGTCTGGCCGAATTAGATTCAAATAAATTCTTACTACTAACTGCCAGAGGACTCCCTTCGTGAAGAGAGTCCTTTGTCATTGGGTTACCAGCACACAATTTATATCTGAGAAAATAAATGGTCCTTACCTTTATTTACGGTAACGTACCCGAATTGATAAATTTATTAATTTACATTGCTTATTTTTGGCTGAGCAATCACAAAAAGTAAGCTTGTTATGAAATACACTTCTTCACTATTCATCTCCTTCATCGTAGTGCTCATTGCCTGTTGCACTTCTGTAAAAAATGCAGGATTCAGTGAAAAAGAGCCCGAACAATACCTTCAACTCGATAAAACTACCCTTGGCATCACTACTATTGCTGAGAATATTACGATTCCATGGGAAATCACGTGGGGACCTGACAACTGGATATGGTATTCAGAACAGGCAGGAAAAATATGGAAAGTCAATCCTGAAACAGGGGAGAAAAAGCACCTGCTCACTATACCGGATGTCTGGATGAAACGCACTACGGGTCTGCTGGGAATGGCCATTCATCCCAATCAAAAGGAATTCCCCTACCTGTTTGTTGATTATACCGCAGAAAAAGAGAAAACATATATAACAAAACTGGTCCGCTATGAAATAGCAGATGACACCCTCATTAATCCTAGCGTATTACTGGAAATAGAAGCTTCTACCGGTCATAATGGCTCAAGACTGGTATTACAGGACGATCACCATCTTTTCTGGGCTACCGGTGATGTAGCCAAAAAAGGATATGCGCAAGACTCGACAAAATTAAACGGAAAAGTACTAAGATTAAAAACAGATGGCTCAGTGCCAGCAGATAACCCCATTCCGGGTAGCTATGTGTATGCCTGGGGATTGAGAAATATGCAGGGAATGGCCATCTCAGATAAAGGTGAAGTGTATGTTTCTGAACATGGCGATGCCATCGAAGATGAAATTAACCATATCAGACCGCTACAAAATTACGGTTGGCAGGATATTGAAGGTTTTCATGATACCGAAGCTGAAAAAGCTTTTGCAGCCAAGCATCTCACCACAGAGCCCTTGATCGCCTGGACCCCTACAATAGCCCCTGCCGGACTCGATTTTTATGGCCATGACAACATTCCTGAATGGAAAAACACCCTCTTACTTACTTCCCTGAAAAACTCAAGCCTGCGGGTTTTGAAATTAAATGAAGAAGGTGACAAAATTCTGAGTGACGAAATCATATTAAAAGATCATTATGGACGTCTGCGTGATTTATGTGTCAGTCCGTCTGGTGACGTTTATCTTTCTACCAGTAACCGGGACTGGAATCCAGGCAAAGGATTTCCTCAGGTACAAGACGACAGGATTTTGAAACTCAGTGTAGTAAAAAAAGCAAAAAATACACCACTGAACCTTCTTCAGAAGGAAATTGCATTGCAGGACCAACAAAAAGGCGCCATGCTTTACAGTCAGTATTGTCAATCCTGTCATAAAGAAAACGGAGAGGGAGTACCAGGTACTTTCCCCACCTTGAAAGGATCCCAACTGGTAAAAGGAACTCCCCAACCGTTAATAGGCATTGTACTAAAAGGAACATCATCAGAATTAGCAATGCCGGCATTCGGATTTTTATCTGATGAAGACGTGGCCGCCGTGGTCACCTATATAAGAACCAGCTGGGATAACCAGGCGACAGAAATTGCCCCATGGGACGTTAAACTGGTCAGGAGATAAATTGAAAAATGATTACCGATTCTATGAAACAATTATTTAAAAAAACACTTTTCACATTATCCATTTTACTTACAACCTTCCATGCTGTAAAAGCACAGGATACCGGAAAAATAACAAAAATTGGTCCTCAGGTTTTTGCCGCCGCAATTCAGGGAAGCACTTTTGTCTATGATCAGCAAAATCAGGAATTGGTCTATACGGTGGTAAGGGGATTGCCTGCACATTTTGTCGGATATAGAACTTCCACGCAGGAAAAAGTAATTGATGTACCACTTAACGGGACCGACGGTTCCTGGGATCTAGTCGTTTCTACCACCGGAATAGTTTACATTGCGGGTGCCAATGGGGTATTATTCAGCCATCAGCCAGGTACAGACATCGTTCAGAATCTTGGTAAGCCTATTGAAACTGAAAAAGTCCTGTGGGATCTGACTGCCGCAGAAAACGGTACTATTTATGGTGGCACTTATCCCGGCTGCAGAGTATTTAGTTATTCCCCTTCAGCGGGATTCAACGACCTGACCGGTGCAGCCATCGTACCTTCTGAAAACTATGTAAGAAGTGTAGAATACTATAAAAAGAACAATAAATTATTCATTGGTGTGGGTTCCCACGCACATCTTACCGCATTTGACCTTGGTAAAAAGCAATCCCGAGAATTACTTTCAGATGAACAGAAAAAGGAAGAATTTGTCTATGATATGAAAGTAATGCCCGGGCTAAAAGGGGGAGACAGACTATTTGCTTTTCTTACAGGAGCCAATCCTGAAACCCGGACTACCCTGGTGTACAATATCAAAAGCGGAAAGTTAGAAGACGAACTTCCTTTACTCGATGTTAAATCCCTGATAAAAGCGCAAAAGGGACATCGTGTTTATTATATATCAAAAGGAAAATTGTGTGTTACTGATTTTAGTCAAAAGACAAGAGAAAGACAGGAACTTCAACCCATTAGTGGAAGAGCGATGGCTACTTCCTGGGACAAAAATGGTCACTTGAGCATTTTAACAAATCAACGCAAATTGTATAAATATAATCCAGTCGCTAATACTATCAATGAAGTAACACTGGATATCCCCAGACAACCGATTGAAATTCAATCTATTCATTTTGGACCAGACAAACGTGTGTGGGTCGCTGGATACCTGGCGGGCGGACATGCTGCCTATGATCCCGCAACCGAAACCACAACTGCATATAACGGCCTGCACCAGACAGAAGGGATGAATACCTTAGGCGATGACCTGTATTTTGGAATTTATACTCAGGCAGAATTATATCGCTTTAATACACAGAAAAAATGGGATCCAAAGGGAGCAAATCCCAATCCGCGACATTTGGGAAGCGTTCCTGGCCAGGACCGTCCTTTTGCGGTATTGCCCTTGAAGGACCATCAAAAAGTACTTTTTGGGACTATCCCGGCTTACGGACAATTGGGTGGTTCGATAACCCATTATGATGTAAAATCTGATAAGCTGGATTTTTATCATCAGGTGGTCCCCAATCAGGCCATAAGTGCGTTGGCCAACATAGATGGAAAGGTATTCGGCAGTACCACTATATTTGGCGGATTAGGTGCAATACCCACTGAAAAAGAGGCCGTCCTTTTCGAATGGGACGTTCACCAGGGCCGTATCACCTACCAGACTGTGCCTGTACCAGGGGCTATGGCGATTACCGGATTAATGCAAGGCCCCGACGGAAATCTGTGGGGATTTGCCGATGGACTTTTATTCTGCTATGATATTCAAAAAAAGCAGGTGGTCAGATCAAAGCGTTTTTATACACAAACGACCAGGCCCAGCCATATCTGGCGTCATGCTTTTATGCTGACTCATCCGAATGGTAAGGTATATCTCAATGCCCAGAGAAAATTATACGAGATCAACCCAACAGACTTGAATCATAAGGAAATTGGTGAGAATTATGATTTACTGACCATGGATGACAAGGGTAACCTTTACTTCAAAGGTTCCTTAAATCTGTTTAAATACACGCCCTAAACTCCCATGACAGTAATGCCAACGGAGACTTCTGAATGTCTCCGTTGGCATTATCTACTCAACTCCGTCTGTCATATTCACTCTTCATTTGTTCTTTATTTCATATTTTACGCTTTGTATTTCACTTAAATTGTGATATATAATTCCGATATTTAACATGTTCGTATATATTTTTTTCACAGAAGTGATTAAAAACAATAGAACATTTGCTTTTAGTAGCAGTTATCGCAAAAATAGAACTCTGTATCTGCTGGATTAAATGGTAGATGCCTCAAAATGTCGGATGTAATGGAACAGGTAAGTACTTTCCTTGGAATCGCTACTGTCAGCGATTCTGAACTTTGGGATCGTTTCAGAGCAGGAGATCAGAAGTCTTATGAAATATTATACAAGCGACATTTTAAAATTCTAGCGCAATACGGTTACAAAATTTCCGGTGATCCGCTTCTTACAGAAGATGCAATTCAGGATGTTTTTATTGATTTATGGCGAAGGAGGAGCTTTCTTTCCGAAACAAAAAATCCAAAATTCTATCTTTTTAAAGCATTACGGAACCAGCTGATACGTAATGGAAGAAACGACGTATTTGATAAATCGAATGATATTGACGAGTTCCTGGATTACCTGGTAACACTTTCTGAAGAACAGCAGCTGATTGAGCACGAAACACGGACTGATCAGGTAAAACATATCAGGAAAGCTATTTCCCAGCTAAGCCCAAGACAACAGGAAGTCATTACTTTAAGATTTTACCACGGAATGAGTATCCACGACATCAGTCAATTGATGACACTTTCTCCCCAATCGGTAAATAACCTGCTTTCACGCTCCTATGCAGTACTCAGAATGATTATTCATTTTTTAAGTATGCTTATCGTTAACGTTACCGTATTTTAAAAAAATACAGAAAATAATTTCAATCTGTTGGTTAGTTTTCTGAAAACTCTGTACCTGTTGTATTAGAAGCATAATAACGCGATGCAACATGGGTGACTTTTCTCAAATTGAAGACTTTCTGAATGACGATTCTTTCATCAACTGGGTGCTCTCCGGGACAGAAGACAGCCATTGGGAACTTTTCATTACCACCTATCCCGAAAAAATCAACCTATTGTTGCAGGCAAAAGAAATAGTGCGTACACTATATGCAGCCGAGGACATCAGTTTCCCGGCAGATTCCGCAAAAACCTGGTCCCGCATTCAACAGACGCTTCATTCCGATCCGCCCTTTACTACAATCAGCAGCAAATTCAGTACTATTTTACGCAAAAACCTGATGAGCAGTATGTTACTGCTGTTGATGCTTACAGGTACGATTTGGTATTTCAGTAATCAAAAAACAGATTCCTATACACGTATTTTAAGTGAAAGAGCCGCTGGTTTCAGCCTACTCGAAAAAGTAAACAACTCTCCCGCCCCTATGGAAGTGCTCCTCCCTGATAGTAGCATTGTCACACTCCAACGGCACAGTAAAATTAGTTATCCTCCTCAGTTTGATTCTCTGCACAGAGAAGTGTATCTGACAGGAGAAGCATTCTTCAAGGTAAAAAAAGATCGAAAACCGTTCTATGTATATGCCGGCGACCTGGTGACCAAAGTTCTGGGTACAAGCTTTAATATCAAAGCCATTGAAGGCGAGCCGGAGGTGGTCGTGCATGTCCGGTCAGGCAGTGTTTCAGTTTCAGCGAAGGAGCAAAAAAGCTTTGGGCCACGTCTGAAAGCCCAAAGCACGATCCTCCTACCGAATCAGGAAGTAACTTATAATCGGAATGCAGCCAGCTTAAACAAAACTATTGCTGCCACGCCCTCCCCTGTATTTCCTTTATCCGAATCACTTTTGAAAGAATATGACGAGGTCCCCGTAACACAACTGCTCAATACGCTTGCCCAGATTTATGGAATCAATATTCTTTTTAGTGAAGAAAACCTGGCTTCATGCATTATCACTACCAATCTTACTAACCAGACACTTTTCGAGTCGCTGGAAATAATCTGTTCTACTATTGGCGCAACTTTCAATATAATTGATGCCCAGATAGTCATTGACTCGACTGGATGCTCTCCTGCTGAATAATTGAATCAAACCGAATAATATATGAATAAAGCCGATAACCGCTAACATTTCTGTCTCTCATGTTCCGAACAACCATCGAAGCCTGCATTTTTCGTCGTCCCAACCAACCAATTCATTAATATGTTTAAAACTATCCTTAACTCAAGACATTCATCACTCTTGAAGTTCAGCCTGCTCCAGCTTTTCCTGCTATATTTCCTGACAGGAATCAGCTATGCCGAAACCAATAGGGTTCATTCTGGCCTTAAATCACTGGTTACGCTTAAAGCGAAGAATGCTGATCTCAAAACCATTCTGAAAGACATTGAAAAACAGGCACAGATCTCCTTTTCTTACCAAAAAGATGTACTCACTTCAGAAGAAAAAATCAATGCGGAGTTCAGCAATGAAACGGTGGAAAACGCATTGGAAAAATTACTAACTCCCAGAAATATCAGCTACCAGGTACTGAAGTCAAATCATCTGATACTCACTAAAAAAGTTTCTCACACCGATACACAGGGAGCAGTAGAGCAATCAACCAAAGTAAAATCCACCGACCGTTCCATCACAGGAAAAGTAACCGATGAGAAAGGTGAGGGACTGCCCGGTGTAAGTATTCTGATTAAAGGCAGTCAGCAAGGAACACTTTCTGATATCAATGGTGCGTACGCACTTCAGGTACCAGAAAACAATGCTGTTTTAGTTTTCTCTTTTGTCGGGTACGTTACTCAGGAAGTTTCAGCGGATGCACAGGCGATCGTCAACGTCATACTTGACAGCGATGAAAAGGCACTGGAAGAGCTGGTTGTGGTGGGTTATGGAACTCAGAAGAAAACTTCAGTAACAGCGGCCGTCACTTCTATGAAAGGTTCAGAGATAGCTTCTGTCCCTATTACCAATTTAAGTAACGGACTAGGTGGCAGAATGTCCGGTATCATTTTTAAGCAAGGTTCCGGAGAACCAGGCCGTGACGCATCCAACATTTATATCCGTGGGATTTCAACTACAGGGAATAGCGCTCCCTTGTTGATTGTGGATGATATCCCTCGTGCATTTCAGGACCTGGATCCTAACTCAGTGGAAAGTATCACTGTTTTGAAAGATGCAGCAGCTGTGGCTCCTTATGGAGTAGCAGGAGCAAACGGAGTAATTCTGGTAACGACCAAAAGAGGAAAAACCGGTGCACCTTCTCTTTCCTATAACGGATATGTAGGTTTCCAAAATCCTACTGTCCTGACCGAATACCCAAGCTCCTATGAGTTTGCACAACTACAAAACGCAGCTTCAGCAAATGAAGGGCTTCCTCCTATGTATTCTGACGATGTACTTCAAAAGTATCTGAATGGATCTGACCCCGACAAATACCCCAATACCAGCCCCTGGTCAATGATCAACCGTAATACCATTCTGACCAATCACAATCTGGAAATCAGTGGTGGAACAGATCGTCTGAAATATTATGGAGGAATTGGTTATCAGCACGAAGCAGGACTTTTTGGTGCTACCCACCAGAACCGTTTCAATGTCAACCTCACAATGGATGCCCAGGTAACCAAAACAACCAAAGTGTCCCTGAGTCTGAAAGGAAGAGAGCAGTATAATAGCTATCCTTCTGAAACTACCGACCGGATATTTATTACCATCACCAACGCAAAACCTACCTGGACGCAGATCTACCAAAACGGTCTGCCCGGCGCCCTGCTTGCAGGTATGGTTAACAGCGACGGGTACCGTAAGGTCACTACCTCACAAATTTTCTCGCAACTATCTGTGGAGCAGGAAATCCCATTTATAGAAGGTCTTAAAGTCAAAGGTAACATAGCATTTGACCCTACCAGCACGTTCAATAAAAACTGGCTGAAACCGGTAAAGGTGTATACACTTGATACGACTACCAATCAGTACAATCTGGCGCTGGCTGAACGTCCCAAAGCTGAACTCAACCAAAGCTATAAGCGCGCCACACAGCTGACATTCCAGGGTAGTCTTAACTATAATCGCACCTTTGGCAAAAACACCATTGGATTCCTTGCCCTTTATGAATCCAAAGCCAATGATGAATATACGATGGGAGCACTCCGCAGAAACTTCGGGCTTGATATTGATGAACTCAGTATGGGAAGCTCTACCCAATCAGACATTAACAACTCAGGAAGTTCGATCAGTGCCCGGCAAATGGGCGTAGTGTATAGGTTACAATATGACTATAATGGAAAATATCTGTTTGAGGCCAGTGGTCGTTACGATGGTAGTTATTACTTCGCACCTGACAGACGCTACGGATTTTTTCCGGCATTCTCAGCAGGTTGGCGGATATCTGAAGAAGACTTTTTCAAGAATAACATCCATTGGGTAGATAACCTTAAACTTCGCGCGTCTTATGGTGAAGTCGGTGCACTTGCCGGACTTCCTTTCCAATACCTGAGTACCTATAGTGTTTATGGCCCTTCTTATGTGCTCGGTGGAAATGCCGTTCAGGGTATTCGTGAAAGAGCCGAATCGAATCCTAATATCACATGGGAAAGAGCTAAGAAAACCGATATTGGCCTTGAATTTACCTTGTTAAAAGGCCTGTTAAATATGGAAATTGATTACTTCTCTGAAAGAAGAGGAAATATGCTTACGTCTCCTACGGCCGTTGTTCCAGCTGAGTATGGCATTGGATTGAGTCAGGAAAATGCTGCGGAAATGAAAAACCAGGGTATTGATCTCTCTGCGTCTACCGGCTACAAAGTTTCCAAGGATCTGTATCTTTCATTAGGAGGTAACCTGACATTTGCAAAAAACACCTTGTTGAAGGTATTTGAAACTTCAGCAACTTTTGACAACCCTAACCGCAGGGTGACCGGTCGGGCACTTGGTACCCAGTTCGGTTATCAATCACTGGGATATTTTCAGTTAGATGATTTTGATGATTCGGGCAATCTGAAGTCAGGAATTGCTACTCAGCCATGGGGAAAAGTAAGACCTGGCGATATTCGCTATCAGGATAGCAATGGCGATGGAAGAATAGATCCGAATGATATGGTCGTAACAGGTAAACCCAATATACCGCAACTTATATATGGTATCAATCCGGGAGCGACTTACAAAAATTTTACCGTTGATCTATTATTCCAGGGTGCAGCACGCTCAAATCTGGGCTTGAATAATTATGCCGTATGGGCATTTGCCGGAGGTACATTACCTGTGCGCCAGAACCTTGATTACTGGACCCCTGAAAATCCCAATGCACTCAATCCCAGAATTACTAACGCCCCTACAACGAACAATACGCAGACGTCATCTCACTGGATGCGTAACTCTCGGTACCTGCGTTTAAAGAACATCATGGTATCGTATAGTATTCCTACAGTAGTGTTGGAGAAAGTTAAAATTCAGAGTGCCAGAATATTTGTTTCAGGACAAAACCTACTTACCTGGACGCCCATGGTTAATTACGATCCTGAAACGGTTGTTACTTCAGGGCTGAATTACCCGCAACAGAAAGTAATTTCTTTCGGTGCCAACATCATGTTCTAAAATAAATTTACTAACTGAAATAAAGTAAGTTATGAGAAAAACTATCAATTCCATATATAAAAAAGCACTGTTGCTCTGTCTGTTATCAGGTTTTTCGGGGTGCAATAATTTTCTGGATGTAACACCAGCAGATCAGGTTTCAGATAATAATGCCTGGACCTCCACCAACAATGCTGATATGTTCCTGAATGACGTTTATAACAGTCTGGAAGGCTATTTCAACACCAATGATCCTGACGAAAATTTCTCTGACAATGCCATGCGAGGCTCCTCTTCAGGCTACAGCTTTGCTACGTACGGCAAGGCCAGTTATGATCCGAGCAGCGTGCGTGATGATTGGACCCCCAATTACACTAAAATACGTAAGTGTAACCTGTTCATCGAAAAAGTTTCGGCTTCATCTTTATCCGACTCATGGAAGGTGCAAAGAATTGCGGAAGCCCGTTTCCTTCGTGCCTATTTCTATCATATTCTTTGGATGAAATATGGTGGCGTGCCCATCATCACTGAAACACTGGATCGTAATACCCAGGGCGATGAGATTTTCAGAGCGCGGAATTCAGCAGATGAGACTTTTCAATTTCTGATAGATGAATCTACAGCCATCGCAGCAGATTTACCTGTAAAACCTGAAAGCGGTAGAGCAAGCAAGGGTGCAGCACTTACATTAAAAGGATGGTGTGAACTGTACCAGGCCAGTCCATTGAGAAATCCATCGAACGATAAAGGTAAATGGGCTGCAGCTGCCGCAACCAACAAACAGGTAATGGATTTGAATGCTTATGATCTTTTCCCTGATTTCGAAACGCTGTTTTTTGAAGAAAACAACAACAATATTGAAGTGATCTTTGACAAGGCATACTTGGGAGGAACTACCTTGGGCGCCAGTCGTGAAGGGCTGCATGGTGCATGGTTTGTGGGAGGTACACAACGTGCATGGAGTGCACCCAACCCTACACAGGAGATTGTAGACTCCTACTTCATGGCGAATGGTTTGCCAATTACTGATCCCGCTTCAGGATATAATCCGCAGAAACCTTATGATAACCGGGATAAAAGGTTTTACCAGTCTATCATTTATGATGGATGTATGTGGCTCGGTCATGAAATGGAAATGTGGCTAGGATCTGGCTCCCGAAACACGCTGGATCTTTCCAGTGCCAATGAGGCCACAAATACCGGTTACTATCTGCGTAAAGGTTTAAATCCGAAGTATGAGTCGGTGAGCGGTAACCTGATGTTGAGCAGCGCCCATTACATATTGTTTCGTTATGCAGAAGTATTGTTGAGCTATGCAGAAGCACAAAATGAAGCAGCAGGTCCTGATGCCTCCGTGTACGAAGCAGTGAACAAAGTGAGGGCGCGGTCAGAACTTCCAGCACTTAAAGCCGGACTTTCACAGGAGCAGATGAAACAAGCCATCGCGCAGGAAAGAAGAGTAGAATTAGCATTTGAGGAGCGGAGATGGTACGACCTGCTACGTTTGAAAATAGCAGAGGATAAAATCAACGGACAATTTCACGCCATGAAAATCGAAAAAGCAAATGGTGTGAAAAAATATGAAGTAATACTGGCTCCTAACGGAGACCGTGTTTTCAAAGCCGATAAAAACTATGTACTCCCCATCCCTCAGGGTGTAATAGACAAAAACAGCAAGATTGAGCAGAATCCAAATTACTGATCATCCGGCAAAAACAATGCTACCAAAGCGGAGTAAATTTCTCTGCTTTGGTAGCTTTATTCGTTAATGATTACTTCTTTCCCACGCTGACTATTCCCTAGCTATGTTAAACCGTAGAGAATTTATTAAGAAAAGTTCGTTGGCTGTGTCCTCTCTTACATTAGGATTCCCCTCGTTTAACCAGGAGCCCATCATCGATATTCACCAGCATACCGATTATGCAGGTCGCAGTCATGAGGAGCTTATCCACCATCAGCGGACCATGGGCATTACGCATACCATTCTGTTACCGGCGGGTACCCCCTCATTTGGCTCATCCACTCATTTCGGCAAATCGAACGGTTTACAGGCCAGGTGTTCCGGTAATGATGTCTGCTATGATCTGGCAAAACAGTATCCCGGTGAATTTTATTTTGGCGCTAATGAAGTCCCGGATATTGAGAATGCCCCGGAAGAAATTGAGGCCTATCTAAAAAAGGGAGCCAAAGTAATAGGAGAACTGAAATTTGGCGTGGAGGCTGATTCCAAGCCTATGAAAAAGATTTACAAACTGGCACAGGAATACGATGTACCCGTGCTGCTGCATTGGCAGTTCCAGATGTACACCTATGGGTATGAAAACTTTCATAAAGTACTTAAAAAATACCCCAAAGTTAATTTCATTGGACATGCACAGTCGTGGTGGGCCAATATTGACAAAAACCATCATGACCAGTCATCGCTGTATCCTAAGGGAAAAGTAACAGCGGGCGGTATCACAGACCGACTGCTCAGTGACTACCCCAATATGTATGCCGATATGTCGGCCGGCTCCGGGCTCAATGCCATTGTACGGGATGAAGAGCATTATAAAGGCTTTATTCAAAGGCATCAGGACAAACTGCTTTACGGAAGCGACTGTGACGATAAAGTGGGAGCAGGTACTGCCTGTACGGGTATTCAAACTTTAGAAAAAATAAAAGAACTCAGCCCAACCAAACAAATTGAACGCAAACTTCTTTATGACAATGCAAAAAAGCTATTCAGGATATAACCGGGCTTATCAAACAGGCTGCAGAGTATTCATCATGATGCTCGGTCTGCTTGTATTCAGTTTTTCTGTATTTGCCCGGCACGCAAAAGAGGGATTAAGAATTGCCACTTTTGATGTGGATGTAACACCTTCAGATGATTTGCTGGCCTATGACAAGCAGGTTAACACCTGGGATCTGAGCCTCAGAGCCAAAGGGATTGTCATTTTAGGATCAGATGACCCTATTGTCCTTTGTTCAGTAGACTGGCTGGCAATCAGTAACGGTGGCATGGACCAGTTTCGGGAAGCAATGGCCCGCGCAGCCGGTACAAAACCTGAGCGGGTATCACTGCATGTGGTACATCAGCACGACGCTCCGCGATATGACCCCAGTGCGGAAGATGTTTTGCTGAAAGCCGGTATTGATCCTGCTGCTATTAACCTGACCAGCCTCGATGGCACTTTTCCCCGATCGGTGATTCCCCGTCTTGCCCAGTCAATTGCGGCGGCTGTTTCTCATGCCAAACCGGTCACCCACCTGGGCCTCGGCAAGGCAGAAATAAAGGAGGTGGCCTCTAACCGTCATATTTACGGAGAAGATGGTAAAGTGAAAACCACCAGGATGTCATCTACAAAGGATGCCGCCATACGCGCTGAACCGGAAGGACTGATTGACCCGATACTGTCATTGGTTAGTTTCTGGAATAATGAAACCCCCGTTGCAGTATTGACTTTTTATGCGTGCCATCCGCAAAGTTACTACCGTACCGGCATTTCAAATCCTGACTTCCCTGGTATTGCCCGGTTTTTCAGACAACTCAATGAACCCGATGCCTTACACATTCATTTTAATGGAGCAGGAGGAAATATTGCGGCAGGAAAATACAATGACGGTTCCCATAAAAACCGCTTGATTCTGGCAGAGCGTATGGCAGATGGCATGAAACAAGCATGGGAAACCACTACAAAAACACCCCTACAGGCCGATGACCTGGATTGGTTTGTAGAAAAAATACACCTGCCGCCTGCACCGGCACTTTATCAGGTAAGGGAAGATTTAAAGAAAAGTGTCGATCTTTTCAGACAAAACAATTCCTCTGCCGGTAAAATGGCCTGGCTTGAGCGCACAGAAAAGAAAATACCCGTTGAAATAGCCTGTCTGAAGCTGAAAAATGACGCGCGGGTCATCTTTACTTTCGGTGAACTTTTCGTAGAATATCAGTTGTATGCCAAGCAACAACAGAAAGATCAGTTCGTTGCAATGGCTGCTTACGGAGATTTAGGAATGGGGTATATCGGTGTGGCTTCTTCTTACGAAAAAGGCGGTTATGAAGTAGGTCATCTGATTTCCGGGGTAGACGGCCGGGCTGAACCCATCATAAAAAAAGCGATCCGAACGTTGCTGAACCGGTAAAGGAGGTATTTGTATGTTGTCAGGTTGTTGCAGGCACTCAAATAATTCGCCGGTATCAGCCTGATTTTTATTAGTCTATCTTAAACGTAACTGGGGTAAATCAGGCTTGCTATTTGGCACATTATTCCAAAAACATACAGGCGTGATGTGGAGGAATCAGCTTTTCCAGCTTCGATGGAGATAGATTACCTGAAGGTGTATCGGTAATAAAAAAAATCTATTTCGGGCGCACGATATACTATATCAATAATCTATTAACAGGTATCATTAAAATTCCAGCGCCGCTTTTCTTACCGCAGGTATTTCACTGAGTTTTAACTTTTCGACAACTGACCGTACTTTTTGTGATTGTGTTTTACCATGTTTCAATAGCTGAAGTTGTCTGACACAAAGCCACGGATTCTCTAAATTAAGATCGTCTTCCAGTACCTTGTAAAAAAATGTTGACAACGATTCTATGTTCCGGATCGATGATATCATTTCTACTTTTTCAGTAACCGACAGCTGGCGGTATATGGTGGCCAGTTTATCCTGAAAAGCCTCATCTTCCATACGGGCAAGAGACAAAGCCCTCATTGCTAAAACATTTACTTCCTTATCGTCTTTTTTCTCTAACCCTTCCAGGATCAATGTCTGGCTTACGGATGCATGTATGTCTTTACCTTGGACAAATAGCTCCAATACAAATTTCCTGTACCGCCCATCTGACATCAGTTTATCAAGATAGCCCTGCTTCCCAAACTGCTGATAAGATAATCCGGCAAGTTGTTCTTTTTCTCCCAGATGTATCAGATGCCATAGGGTATAAGTGGTATAAACTGCATTCTCCACCGCCTCTTTTGCTACTTCTTTTCGCGTTGCTCCTGAAATCCCGTCGACGTCATTATCCTCAGATGGTTCATTCACAAGTTCTTCAAAGTCATATTCTCTTAACGCAGACCAGTCGTTTTCAAGAATTGACATTAGTTTCCTGTAATCCCATACGCCAAAATCACTATGATCTGTTTTGGTCAGGGGCTCCCTGTACACTTCCAATCCCAGAAAATCCCCTGTACATTCCCAATAGATTCCCACATCAACCGGCCGGCATTCGCCAGTCAGGCATACTTCAGTAAATACCCTGCGATACCAATAGGGTATACCCTGCTCATCGATCATCTGGATTACAGGTACAGATTTCATTTTATCATCCTCCATTGTATATTCGCCTTCAACAACTTTGAGGTTCAGTTGCTTCAATTTATCACTTTGAAAAAATACTTTTTCCTCCATCCCGAAACAGAACAGAGGAAAAGTACACCATAAGCATAATTGTAGGGCTTTAAAAATCATATTTATACCTTCTCCGGAAAAACGACTTCGTTAAATTTCAATTTCTTTAGTAAAAATTTTGGTCTGCAATGGATATCGTTGCTGGGAAAGAAGTTTTTTCCATCCTTCCTGATCATATCCCGGCTTTTTTCCTGTCAGATTGTGCAATTCGGAAATGGCAAAACGCTTGTAAAACTGATGTATATCGCCTAAATAAGAATTCAATAATTCATACCCGCTTTTTGCTCCGCAATGAGCTAATGCAGTGGCAATGGATAATTCCAGCGCTCCTCCATATACTTTCCATCGCACATTTTCATAATTGCTCACCATAAATCCACCCACATTTTTATCAGTCAATAGTTTTTCAAACCCAGGGATAAATGAATGATCAGGCACTCTTTCTGCATAAAAGCATAAATTCATGATGCGGTTATGGAAAGGAATTATTTTCAGATCAATCCGTTCATTAAAGTAATCATTGGTACGTGGAACCTTGCCGCCTCCACTTTGCGTGTTTTCGATTATCTTCCTGATAATGTCTTTTTCGGAGCCGCTCCCTGACATGGCAAGCAAGGCAATATTCTGGTTAATTCGCCAGAATAGTCCTTCCAGTTTATTCTTTTCCCTTCCTCTGATAAAGTCATAATCATCGATATAGCCGTCGGGATACCCGCTTTTTTGTTCTTCTTCAAATAGTGTTGCCAACTCCTTCCCGATGAGTGCATTTCCTGAGTTGTCACCAAACCAGGCCAGCATTTTAGCCAGGAGCAATTTACCTTCCTGCGAATCAGTTTTCGAAAACCGATCTTTAAGCAAAGGCAATATTTTCCCCTTTTCAATTCTGCTGCATTCATAAAGATACTCCGGAGCTCCGCCTTCCAGTTCTTTCACACGTCGCGCTATTTCTGCCGTATCATTCCGTTTGTCGCCTGTTTTTTTCTGTAACACGGCTGCGGGCAAGTAATCCAATGCGGCCCATTCTTTCTGTAATGCAGACACGTCATAATCTCTGGGTTTTATTTTTTTCCAGGCCAGGTCAGCAGCAATTTGTCCGGTCAGATAGCCCAAAACAATCAGGTCGGCAGTCATGCGGGTAAACTGCAACGCATTATGCGTCTGTCCATATCCTCTACCTGATATCAATAGTCCATCAATTTTTTTGGGTACAACTGACCGGTAGGGTACTTCCACCACAATATCATTGGAGTGTGGTAAAAGAAATCCGCATTTCGAATACTCTGACGACCCAATATTATGTGGGTCAAAATCACTGCTTGCCTGTGCTACCACATCCTTGAAATGCGTGGCTTCCACACAATCAATCAAGTCTATATTATGCACACAATCTATCCGACGTGATTCTCTCACCGTCAAAAATGGATGGAAATCGTAAAAATGGGCTTCGTAATGCGATATGAGCAAACCACGCTGCTGCTCAGAGACCAGGGTATTATCAATAATATCATAATCTCTGTTGGTATTACTCGGCAATTTTCCTACTCCCGCAATATCCCATTGGCTGTAATTTTGCGTATAGCCGATCCGGGCGTCACCCGTCTGAAACGAAGCTCCTGCAAAAGCTGCCACATCTCCATCTCCGGTAGCATCAATCGTCACCTCTCCGGAAATAATTTCCAGTTGGCCATGACGGCAAATCACTACTCCTCTTACGGCATTATTCTCCACAACAGAGCCGCAAAGTAAGGCGCCAGTCACAAACTGCCCCCCTTTTCCTACTATTTCTCTCAGATGATAGAGCTGTCTGCCTATTTTTTTTGTCATGCCAGCTTCTGTGGCTACTCTCTCTGCATGCTCATTTTGCTTTTTAAAGAAAGTATTCTCCTTCACACCATGGTAATAGCCCATCACACCACCCATGGTTTTGGTTCCGCCCAGATCATTGAAATAATCCACTACGATCGTATCAGCACCTTTTTCCACTGCACCTGCTGCCGCCAGTGCCCCGGCCGTTCCTCCTCCGGCAACAATTACCTGTGTTTGCTTTGTTTTGCTTGCAGCCGACATCCAATCCATTGAAACGAATGATAAAGGCATGCCAAATCCTAAATCGGGTATGGACTGGAGTTTTACCTTATCAACAGGGATATTTTTACCTGGCAATTTTAGTGTTTTACCCACACCACCAGCTTTTACGAATGTAATCTTATCCACAGCTGCTGCGCTCTTTTTCTGGATAGCAAGCAAGGCATTACAGTCAATATCTTTTGATTCGTTCTGTAAGATGGCATATCCTTTCAGTGAAGGGACGCTCACTGTGGCTTTTTCAGGTATTATGGATGTTTCCAGTGCATATTGGGTAATTTGTGCTTTGGCAAAAGCCGGGTCGAGCTTTTTGAGATCAGCGCCTAATTTTCCGGCAATTTCTCTGGCCTTATGTTCTGTTTCATCACGATCTGTTGAATTAACCTCAAACTCAAAAGACATAAACGCCTGATTGTCTGAAAGTTTTCCAGGATGTATTTCAATGGTATTTTGATAGATACCATAGCTATCCGGTATGGTTATCTTCCGGGCGGTCGGTTTATTCACTTTACTGAGTTCCAGCACAAAACCTGCTCTTGAAATTTTGGTTTGTTCCCCGTTCAAAGCTCTTGAAAAAAGCAATTGGTCTGAAGCGTCGATAAAACTCCTGCATTTTACCTGCAAAACGCCCTGTTTACAACCCATCAAAACCCCGGTAATTCCGCCATCCTGCTCAAATACACCACACACATCCGTCATCAGTAGAATGTCCACCTTGGCCACTACCAGATTCCGCAGCATTCCCTTCCGGATACTCCCTTTAAAAAGCGCAATTTCCTGTCCAAGAATACTTTTTTGTTTCCCCTTTCCCGCAAGATTTTTGATTTCCTGAATTTCCTGAGGCGGCAACAAGAGATTGACCAGGTTTTCGGGCAAATTATCAAACCCATCTGCTCCCAGCCACAATCTGCTTTTGGCAGTCAGGTCAAAACCCGGGCTGGTTCGTCTTTCAACGAGGAGCACTTTTAATCCTTTTTCTGCTGCATGTAAAGCAGCAAAATAGCCCGACAGACCGGCGCCGTTTATTACTAAGTCGTACGTATCAAAATCAGCAGGTTGTGTAAACTGCCGGGTGATTTCCGCGAAAGCTTGTTGATTCAATAATGTATTGCTTAACAATACCGCACCACCGGCTGGTAAAGTCATATTGAGGAAATTCCTTCTGTTCATATATTTTAGGTCTAGCTAGTTTTACTTATTAATTATATCCGGGATTCTGTTCAATCACCGCGCCGGTATTTGAGTCAATGACAGTCAGCGGAATGGGCCATAGCTGGTTAAATGGCTTGATTGTTTTAGCGGATGTGGGATTATATTTCATAATTCTTTCATATAATACTCCCATTCTCACAAGCGTTCTCCGGCGTGGTTCTTCGATGATCAGCTCCCTGGCCCTTTCATCAAGAATCAAGTCTACTGTTATATCATTGGCGAGGATAGGCGCTGCGTTTGCCCGGGCACGTACAGTATTGATATCTTCTGCTGCTTTCTGAAGGTTACCGGATCTGAAATAAGCTTCTGCCCTTAATAGATATGTTTCGGCAAGCCGCATCACAATCACATCATTCGAAGTCCGGCCTGCCGTTACATCATCATTACGAGGTAAACCATCTATTTTACGGAACCATGGATAATATTGTCTGAGTGTATCCAGCGTTTGGGTGGTGAGTGTGCCATCAGCCAATGTAACAAACAACACTCCTGCTGCATTTTTACGTGTATGAATTTTCTTCCCATAATACTCAGGGTCTGCCGGGTTATTATAATAAAATTCCCGTCTGATATTGTACTTTGAATTTCGCATATCTTCAGTATCCAATTTCCAAATATCATACTTCAGATAGTTCAGAGGAATCATCACCCCAATACCTCGCTGCAAGCTGTCATCAGGGATGTTGGAGACTGAGTTGGGTGTGCGGATACGATCATATTCCGGGGCCCACAGCCTGATATGGTTATTTCCTCCGTTGAGTCCTCCCGCGCCGGTACCTCCACCCAGCGTAAAATCTTCAAACTGCCAGGCCCAGATCACTTCCATGTTTCCGGAGTTTCTGTTTTGTTGATTTGTCCAGAATAAATCAGAGAATACATCACCCGGGCGACTTAAGTCACCAAACCGCGAAGTCATTATCTTATAATCCCCCGCTTCTCCGTTGATAAGTTTACTTGCCACTTCCACAGATTTGGCATAATAATCCGGGTTGTTGGTTTCCATCCCGATACTGATATAAACCTCAGACAACAAATGCATGGCAGCACCTTGGTAGATCCTTCCATTGGATTCATTCCTCACAGCAGGTAATTCCTGAATTGCTTCTTCAAGATCTTCCTGAATAAACTGAAGAACCTCCAGCCTGCTTGATCGCTGAAAGTCGAATTTGGGCTCAAGAATCTGTTTATCCACTATGGGCACACCTCCATATAAATTCACGAGGACGTTATAAGTATATGCTCTGAAGAATTTGGCTTGTCCGGAAAAGTTCCTTTCGGCTTCTTCACTTAACTGAATTTGCGGATTATCCAGGTTATCGAGAATCAGATTCGACTGATTAATCATTTTTGTATAAGCCCAATTCCAGTAGTTGACGACCGCCTCATGTTGGGAATTAAGTAAGGTATAATCTTTAAATCCCCTGCTATCGGGTCTTCCCCATTCGATTACATCGGTACCAAGACTCATATAGTCGAAGTTCACGCCGCCAAGCGCATGCTCTTCACGACTTGCCTGATAGAGAGCAACAGTGGCAGCTTCAAATCCTGCTTCATCGACCAGCAGATTTTCCGGGCTGAACCGATCCAGCGGAATTTCCTCTAAAAATGATTCCTTACAACCGCTGAAGGTACAAATCAAGATTAGACATATAGCCAGATATCGACTCATTCTTAAATGATTAGATATTATTTTCATGAGAGTTTCCAATTTTAAAGTTGCACATTCAGTCCAATGGTATAAGTTTTCAGTAATGGACCGTTATCGCCCGGGCTTCTTCCCCCTACCCCATGTTCCGGATCCCACCCATTCCATTTGGTCCAGGTTACCAGATTTTTACCACTGGCAAATATTTTCAGGTTCTGGAGTCCGATTTTATTAATAATTCTGGCGGGCAGATCATAGGAAACCGAAATATCCTGCAAGCGCACATAGCTCCTGTTCTGATAAAATCGGTACCCTAACGGATTTCTGTAGTTAATGGAAGGATGGGTGTTAATCGGATTTTCCGGAGTCCAGTACGGTAAATCGAGCGTATTCATCAGATCATAATAATTTGTGCCCGGGTTCAGGGTATTGTTCGGACTCTCTCCACCTTGTCTGAGGTTAAACAAAACCATAAGGCTCAATCCTTTAAAGGAAAATGTATTGGTGATTCCCGCCACAAATGCCGCTTCATTTGAACCGATTACCTTGCGATCTTTGGCTGTTATCACTCCGTCTCCATCCAAATCCTTAAATTTGACATGCCCGGGTTTTGTACCGGGTATCAGTGAAAAATCATCGCCTTCCTGATAAATCCCGTCAAATACATAATCATAATTAGAGCCCAAAGGATGCCCGATAAACCATCCGCTTGAAATATCATCATCTTCTGTACCGTCATTATTAAGGTCATTCCCTGTCAGTTTTATAATCTTGTTTCTGTTCAAGGAGAAAACAATTCCTGTATTCCATTGGAATGCACCCCTTTGCATATTCAATGAATTCAGGCCTATTTCAAGTCCCTTGTTCTCTGTTTCACCGATATTCCTCAGAAATGTGGTAAATCCAGACATATTCGGAATAGTTTGCCTGAGAAGAAGATCCTTTGTCGAGGTTTGATAATAATCAATTGATCCGGTAATTTTATCTCCCAAAATACCATAATCAATACCGAAGTTTATACTGCTTGTTGTCTCCCAGCCGAGATTCGGGTTACCCAGGGAAGTAGTGTACAATCCAACAGAAGGCGTTGCGCCGTCACCAAATACATAATAGTTTTGGGTCATGCTGCTTAATGAGGAATATCTGCTAACCCCCCGGTTCCCGTTTTTCCCCCACGATGCCCTGACTTTCAGATTACTTATGGTGGATAGATCAGCCATAAAGTCTTCCTGCGAAAGATTCCAGCTTACACCGACTGCAGGAAACAAACCGTATTTTCTGCCATTCCCAAATGCAGAATACCCATCCCTCCGCATCGTCAGATCCAGGATATATTTTCCTTTATACCGATAGCCAATGCGGCCCATCATTGAAATCTGCTGGCTTTTACCGGCACTGGAATTGATAGAAAAATTCTCTCCGATTTCCAGCGCATTATACCCCAGTACATCGTTGAATATATTATTACTGCTTAATTGTGAACTTTCATCTTTATCGGCATAAACCCCATACATGACAGTAGCATTTAATACATGATCCTGCTGAAAAGTCTTGTCATATCTGATGATATTCTCCAGGGTCATATTCTGGTATTGCAGGTGGTACTTGCTACCGCTGCCCAGATTAAAAAACTGCTCTCTTTTAAAGGATGGAGTATAGCTGAACTCTTTCTGGGTTTTCTGGGTATAGCCTGCATTTACCCTGAAAGCAAGCCCTTCGATGGGCAGGCGAAGATCCAGATACGTATTGGTAAAAAGTGTATTGGTCTGATCAAGATGCTGATTTCTTAATGTTCTGGTCAGTGGATTCGCTACCGCTCCTATATTCATGGGCTGCGGCCTTGGAACGCCATCTTCATAGTAAAGACTCGCATAAGGGCTGATCTGGCTTGCACTTTCAAGACCGGCTCTTACTCCTGAATTGTCTTTCAGGCTATAGCCACTGTTTGTACCGACGGATAACCAGTCGGTGACTGCAAAATCAAGGTTGACGCGGCCGGAAGTCCTTTCAAAATTATCTCCTTTTACCGGCGATTTTATATTGGAATAGGAACCTGAAAAATAATAGTTTATGCGTTCACTCCGACCTGAAATACTGACCTCATGGCTGGATACTGGCGCTTTACGCTTAATTGCTTCCCATGGATCAATGGTGATCCCTGCCGCAATATTCTGCTCTTCTAAAACCTGAAAAGGCAGTGGGCCATTATCTGCAATTTCGGCATCTTTCCTTGCCTGCAGATACTGCTCAGCATTTTTATAGCGGGGAAAATGAGCAAAATCCGAGGTTCCCCAGTAAGTATTGTAAGTAATCCGCGGTTTGGAAGTGCTCCCTTTTTTGGTAGTGATAAGAATAACACCATTGGCAGCCAATGAACCGTAAATGGCCGATGAACTGGCATCTTTCAGAATATCGATCGACTCGATATCATTAGAATTTATATCTGATAAACTGCCTCCGGCATAAATGATACCATCCAGTACAATCAACGGACTATTACTGGCGGAGATAGAATTTCTGCCACGTATTACAATGGAAGCATCTGAGCCAGGTCTTCCGTTATCGACTACCGTCACACCTGCCACCGTCCCCCGCAAACTCTGCACAGGATTGATATTGGGTTGTAAACGATTCTTCTCCAGATCAACCCTTGTCACAGCCCCGGTTAAGTCTTTTTTCTTAGAAGACCCGTACCCCACCACAATGACCTCCTCCAGTGATTTATTATCAGAAATCAACACTACGTCCTGGGTAGTCTGGTCTGAAATTTCTATTTCTTTTGAGAGGTATCCTACAAATGAGAATACCAGAACGACCGATTCATCAGGTATGGAAAGGCTATACTTTCCTGAAATATCAGTAATTGTTCCTTTTGATGTTCCCCTTACAACGATACTTACTCCCGGTAAACCTTCTCCCTTTTCATCGGTTACAATTCCATTCAACTCACGTTCTGTTATGGACAATTCATCTGGTATATTCGTTGCTTCTAACCGATGCAGCAGTTGCGATGATACTGTCTTGATTGAAGAGGCAACAGGTGGCGGGATTCTGTTTTTGGAAGTTTCACCGTCCTTAGACTTATTTGGGTTACCAAGTATTAAATAGGATGATGCGTTGACCTTCTTAAAACGCAGTCCAACGGGTCGCAGAATATTATCCAGATTCTGTTCAATTTTTAATTTGCGATTGATCGCAGTGGTCTGTCCTTTAACGCCGTTGACGGTTTGAAGGTCAAAAAGGATATCTACCTTATAATAATCTTTCAATTCGTTTAATGCGTCCTTCAATAACAATCCAGAGATCACTTCCTGATTGGAATACATTTTCAAACCAGCATCACGACTCATCGCAATTAACTGTCCATGTATCGGGATAGAAAAAATCAGGCAATAGGATACCATCAGCCCTGATAACAGGGCACACTGTATTCGTGTTTTCATATTAAAAAAGATTAAGGGTAGTAGTACCTACAAAGAATTGACAGTTTATTGATTTATTAACATGATTTTTACCGATTCATTACTTACCTGAAAATATCACCTTATCACCTTTCCTTATCACAGATATGTCCAGTACTTCAGCAATTGAAATTAAGAGGTCATCTACAGTTTGTCCTTTAAACGAACCCATTAGCACCCTTTCGGCAACCTCTTTGCTACTGAATTCCACCTCGAGACCATAGTTTTCCTGGAGTAAATACCCAATTTCATCCAGCTGAGTTTCTTCAAAATAAAACCTGCCAACTTCCCATTCCGTATAGTTTTCAGGCGTTTCGGTTTTACGAATATTGATCTCCCTGTTTTTGGAAAGTGTTACCAAATCACCAGGCATCATTTCAAGTTCGCGCCTTTCTTCTTTTTCATGATATTTAAGATTTACCTTTCCAGAGGTAAGAATTACCCGCGATCCGTATTTACGCGCAGACATGATAAACTCTGTCCCGAACACCTCCACCTCAAAGTCTTCAAGTGTCTTGACGACAAATCGCTGGTGATCATTCAGGTGTTTAACACTAAATGCTGCCTCTCCTGAAAGAAAGACTTCACGCGTAGAATTGCCAAAGCCCCATCGGGGTATACGCAAACTGGAATTAGCATTCAATTTTACTTCACTGCTATCTGGCAAAATGTAGTTACCTACTTCGCCAAATCCAGTTTTATAGGATTTAAACATGAAGGAATCACGACCTAGCCATGCCATTGCACAAATAATCAGCATTACAGCGGCTGCACTTCTCCATAACATTGTGCTTTGATTACCCCGACTTACATCAACCCGTTGATTATCTAATACATAGAGGTCATTTTGTAGGATAGTTAATGAAAAAAAATGATCCAAAGACCTTTCACTATCCGAATTATATTGGAGGTGATCTCTTTCCCATTCTTCAAGCCATTGGTAATACAGCTCCTCATTTTCCCTTTCAAGCATCCAGTCTTCAATGGCTTTGCGTTGAATAGGTGAAACTTGGTTACCTAAGTAATCAAATATTATTTTTTTGTTGATTTCCCTTTCCATCAATTATATCCAATGGTTTTTTAAGCCCCTACGCATCAGTTCTAATGCTTTACCAATATGGACTTCGACTGTCTTAATTGAGATATCTAATTCGTCGGCAATCTCCTGGTATTTTTTGCCTTCGAACCTGCTTAATAAAAATACCCTTCGACATTGAGGCGGCAGCGATTCAACCAAACTTTCTACTTGCCTGAGCACTTCTTCATATTGGGCAACATTATCTGGCTGAGCCGATAATCCTGAAATATTGTAGGCCGTATCTTCCAGATTTTCAAATCTATGAAATTCAAGTTTCAGGTAATTATATGCTTCATTTCTGACAGATCGGAAAAGGTAATAACGATACGAACTATTAACTGATTCGTAAGCTCTTGTTTTCCAGAACCTGCAAAACACATCGCTTACAATATCTTCCGCTACCTCTTTTGAATAAACAAACCTCACAGCATGGCTGCATAGCACTTTATGATACCTCCGAAACAATAATTCAAAGCCAGCTCTTGGACTTTCCTGAAAGCCCTTTTGTATTATCCACTCCGAATCCTCCCGGCCATGAGCTGGCATATTTCCTTCTGGATTGACAGACTCCGTGTAAGAAGATCTATTGAAAATATCCTTTTTTATATGTTCTGACCCTTTTAACACAATAAAAATTAGCCTGTTAAATCACCAAATAAATCAATCCTGTTTTTAATAAGACAATAATTATCCAAAACCCCCTTAGTTCATTCAGGAATTATTTTTATTTTTTTTAATATTTTTTCAATTTATTGGGTAATAATTAAGATTGAGATTGCCCAGTTATATTAAACGATCTTTTGCCTTATTGAATCTGAACAAGAATATTCTTATCCTTAAACTCACCTTTTTATACCAGCATTAACCTCTTTCATATGAATATTATCTGCAAATTCGTTTTTCTCCTGGCTTTCTGCCAGTTGATACCCGGCTTCGCCATTGGCCAGTCTGCGGACTTCCGTAATGTACCCGGAGTGATCATCACGCATAGTCCGGCATCATCCGGGCAATATATTGGGTCACCCAGTCTGGCTATACTTTCTAACGGTGACTATGTAGCATCACACGATTTTTTCGGTCCCAAGTCTACCGAACATACCAGTGCTGTGTCGCGGGTTTTCAGTTCATCTGATAAAGGAAAAACCTGGAAACAGATCAGTGAAATAGATGGTCAGTTCTGGTCCAAGCTTTTTGTCCACCGCGGCGCACTCTATCTTTTCGGAACCAATCGCCATCATGGCAATACCATTATCCGGAAATCTACAGACGGCGGCATCAGCTGGACCACTCCTTCCGATGCGCAAAACGGTCTGCTGAAAGAAGGGGAATATCATTGCGCGCCGATGCCAATCATTGAGCATAACGGCAAATTGTGGAGAACCATGGAAGATGCCGGAGGACCTCCCAAACAATGGGGAAAACGATACAGCCCTTTCATGATGTCCATTCCCGTCGATGCCGATCCTATGGTTGCTACTAACTGGACCTCCTCAAATATAATCCGGCTTGATACCACATTACTGAACGGCCAGTTTACAGGCTGGCTGGAAGGCAATGCAGTGGTAGGGCCTGATGGCGCCATGCTGGATATTTTACGTGTGGATCACCGGCAGACATTAGAGGAAAAAGCGGCGGTAGTCAGGATTAGTGAAGATGGAAAAAATGCCACTTTTGATCCTCTTACGGGATTCGTTCCTTTCCCGGGCGGGAGCAAAAAGTTCGTTATTAAATATGATGCACCATCCGGAAGATACTGGACCATTACCAATCATATACCCGATGAAGTAAAGCAAGCGAATTCCGGAAAGAATCCGGCAAGTATACGCAATACCCAGGTACTGATGAGTTCACCGGATCTGAAAACCTGGAAAATTCATAAAACCCTGCTGCAGCATCCGGATGTGGTAAAGCATGGTTTTCAGTATGTCGACTGGCTTTTTGACGGCAAAAACATCCTGTTCCTTTCACGTACTGCCTATGACGACGGGCTGGGCGGCGCAAGGAATAACCATGACGCCAATTTTATGACTTTCCATAAAATTAAAAATTTCAGAAAAATGAAATAATCTGCAGAACCCGTTATATGCATAACGGAATATTTACAAAATTCATTTCGCTATTCATGACTTTATAATAGTTTAATACACTGTAAGTCAATTAATTATATATTTATGTATTTTAAAATACGCAATTCGCCTATAGAAATGGATTAGCGAAGCTTTTTGTGTAGAGTTTTGTGAAAATAATTGTTGTTGAAAATCCCTTCGGGCTTTTCAACAATGTGCAATGGCAAGAATACTGGTAACATTAAACCTAAATTAAGAAACAAGCAAAATTGTGAAACGACTTTATCTAAAAGGGGGAAAATTTGGTGACTGGACACTAACATCCTATAAAGGTGGTGGTGGCAATGGTGAAGTTTGGGAATGTATAAATTCAACTAGAGAAACTAAAGCAATCAAACTCCTAAAGAGGATTAAACTCAAATCTTATGCTCGTTTTTATGATGAGACGACAGTTATTGAACAAAACTCTGACGTTGTCGGCATTATTCCAGTAGAAGAAAAGAATTTGCCTAAAAAAATAAATGAATCGACTCCATATTTCATAATGCCTTTAGCTGAACCATCTGAAAGCAAACTAAAGGACAGACCAATTGGAGAGAAAATTGATGCTATGATTCAAGTTGCTGAAACTCTTCAAGAACTTCACAAAAGAAAAATCTATCATAGAGATATCAAGCCAGCGAATATATTGTTTTACAATTCAAGATTTTCTCTTGCTGATTTCGGATTAGTAGACTATCCAAACAAAAAAGAGGTTTCATTAAAAAATGAGGAAATTGGAGCAAAATGGACTATGGCTCCTGAAATGAGACGTGAATCTTCAACAGCAGATCCAGCAAAAGCTGACGTCTACTCATTAGCTAAAACACTTTGGATTTTTCTCACGGGACATAATAAGGGTTTTGACGGACAGTATTCAACAGAATCAATTATCCATCTTAAAAACTTCTATCCCAAAAGCTTCACATCTCCAATTGACAATTTATTAATCTCATCAACTGATAACGATCCAAAGAAAAGACCAACTGTAAGCAACTTTTTACATGCTTTGCTTGAGTGGAAAGAACTTTCTGAAGATTTTCTCGAAAGCAATCAGCAACAATGGTTTGAAATACAGACGAAACTTTTCCCAACCTCTATTCCCAAAAGAGTAATATGGGAAGATATAAATGATATAGTTAAGGTTTTAAAAGTAGTTTGCTCTTATGATAACCTTAATCATCTCTTTTTTCCAACAAGAGGTGGACTAGACCTAGAAGATGTTCGACTATCATATGAAGAAGGATGTATAGAGCTTGATTTTCAATTAATAGATATAGTAAAACCAAAACGACTGTTGTTTGAATCCTTTGGTTATGACCATGAGTGGAACTATTTTCGATTAGAATCAGATAATCTTGAACCTTGTGGTGTTTCTGAAGTAGAAAAGGGCGAACCACCTTATGATGAAACACACGATAAAGAAGAACTTACACAGGTTTCGCCAGGATATTATGAAGACTACAACTACTATGAAAATTCATATTACATTGAAGACGAAGATTATCAAAGACCACAAGGAATGAAGCATATAACAAGATGGTTTAGGGGTCATTTCGTTATTTTTAATAAAGCTTCGGTTTACAATCAAACGTCATCAACTTATGACGGCAGACATAATAAAATGACAACTGATGAATTTAGAGAATATATTCAGAGAAACGTTGACCATTTTAGAAAGGAAGAAGAAAAGCAACCAATGTTTGAAAAATTGGTTGACAAATCATACCGAAGAAAAAAAGAAAGACGTGGCTAATATAAATCACCAAAATTTAAGGACTATGAGGAAGATTGAGAGTATAAATTTACGAGAGAAAAAGCCACATGCAGGTAACAGGCGTAACCGTTGCACAACTCCAATTTTACAGTAAAACACAGAATATATGACCTCGTTTAAGCCCTTTTAAGCGAGGTTCCTTGTTTTTGAATCTGATGAGAAGTGAGTTTTTCAAAGCATCTTATCAACTAAATTGAGCTCTGGTTGTGCTTGTCGGGCAAGTGGGGCAACGGTTGGGCAATAGTGGGGCAGACAATGACAGGACAGCCCGACAGACAAAACAACGACTGAAAGAAGGGCAGCTGATAACAAGGACTTAGCGTAATGGGGCGGAAGTTCTTCGTATAAAAGTTTTTCTATCTTTGAAGTGTCGGCTTCGCAAGCGGGTTCAGTGCTAAAAATCCCCCGCCCTTCACCAATCCCCAAAACATTAAAAACCCCCTATTCTGGAGGTGATGAAATGTTTAGAAAATTAAGCAGTGCAACTCCTAATTGGCTATTTAAACAACAAAAATAAAATTATTATTTACTATAATAACAGCTCCCATACCCTGATCCACTTTAACAGGTGCTCTTATTTTAATTATAACAAAATAAAATTTTATTACACCTGCACAAAAATCAGCCATATAAAGTTTAAAAATTTGAAGGATTAGCACAAATTTTTAAACTTTGTGCCGATGATAACAACAAACGACCTGCATTCAGATGAATATGCGCTTTGGCTCCAATTTAAAAACGGGGATCTGAAGGCATTTTCGTTTATTTATGAGTCTTATATTGGTGTATTATATAATTATGGTCGTCATATATTCCATGACGATTGCCTGGTCAAGGATGCCATTCAGGACTTATTCACTGATTTATGGAGAAACAGAGAGAACCTCTCTCCTACTACTTCTGTCAAGTATTACCTGTTCCGGTCTTTGCGTAGAAGAATTCATCTGGCGACAAAGCAAAATAATTTATTCGCTTCTATGTCCGAAATTACATTTGCCGTCACCGGATCCAATAATTATGAAGAGGATATCATCGAAAATGAACTCAAAAAAGAACAAATTGATACATTAAGAATCGCGATTTTGAAATTACCCGAACGACAAAATGAGGTGATCAGGCTCTATTTCTTTGAGGGATTCGATTTTGAGGAAATTGCGGGCATTCTACAGGTTAATGAACAATCTGCCCGGAACCTTTTTTATAGATCAATAAATAAATTAAAACAGCATTTATCACTTCCCGCCTAAATTCATTCAATTATTTTTTCTTCCAGGTGAGTTAAACTGAAAAAAAGCTGCTTTGGTACTTTCACGTGGTTCACAGCCATTTTAATCCATCTATACTAACAGGTCATTTATTGGAAGAATTCTTGAAAGACCCCGATTTCGTTTCGTGGGTCAGAGAAGGGAAAAACAACGATTACTGGATCCACTATATCAGTCTGCATCCCCACAGATCGGAGGAAATTGCAGCTGCTAAAGCAACTATTCTGGCGGTGAGGTCTCTGCCGGTTTTCCCTATCGGCAATGAAGACAGAAAAGCGATCTGGGATAGCATAGAAAGTCAGATTTTGGCTGAGGATGTTTCCGGTAAGAAGACATATCAGCCAATTAGGAAACGCCAGATTTCCCGTTTTTCAATTGCCGCATCATTCATACTGATTTCCTGCCTGGCCGGATGGCTGTTCTTTAAAACAACACCACAGGCGACGCTCATTACAGAAACACCCATGCCCATAAATACACCTCCGCCAGTACAGGAATGGGCAGAAATCAGTAACAATCAGGAGCAGTCTCTGCCGTTACACCTTCCTGACGGGAGTTCGGTCGTGCTCAAAAAAAACAGTAGGCTAAAGTATTCCACAGCGCAGTTCGGAACGGAAAAAAGGGAAGTGCATTTATCGGGTGAGGCTTTCTTTGAGGTGGTGAAGGATCCCTACCACCCGTTTATTGTATATACAGGCGAATTAGTCACTAAAGTTCTCGGCACTAGTTTTACAGTCAGATCATATCCTGGCGAAAATGAGGTTCAAGTGCTGGTCAGCACCGGCAAAGTATCCGTATACAAGTTAAACACTTCAGATCCTGTTACCCCAAATACCCCTGAGGAACCCATTACTGTATTGACTCAGAACCAGCAAATAATGGTCAACCGCCTTAATCCTGTATCTGAACTTACTTCAGCGCACACACCCGTCAGCCGGAATATCACCGTGCCAATTCAGACATTCAGTTTCCAATATGAAAATGCATACCTCTCTGATATTTTTGAAGACATTCAGGCAGCTTACGGCATAGAACTGGCATGGGATAAGCAACTGATGGCGCATTGCCGGATTACCGGAAACTTTTCAAAGGAAAACCTATATGAGAAAATTAACCTGATCTGCCACAGTATAGACGCAAATTATGAAACTGCTGACAACATTATTAAAATACAATCGTCAGGTTGTTAATCAATTACATCAAATAAACCAGTATTGCCTATGAGTTAAAGTACTTAAATCTTCTTCATGCAACAGACAATATTTGCGTGAATACCAAAATTAGTTTACCCATTTATCTAATCGTCTCTAAAATGAAAAACCGAATACTTCTATTGCGGGGTCTCCCGCCGGCATTTATTTACATGATCGTGTTGCCTGCCCTATTGCTCTTACAAATGAATGTGGCCCGGGCCACTATGCCAGTCCAGGAGTTGCTTAATCAAAAAATTACTATACAAACCGAACAGCTTGCATTCAAAACGGTACTTTCCAGGTTGGAAAAGAAAGCCGGTATTTCTTTTGTATATAGCCCGAATCAAGTTAATCCTGATCAAAAGGTTACTTTATCGGTAAAAAATGAATCTTTAGGAAAAACATTGCAACAACTGCTTGATCCTCTTTCCCTTGATTATACTGTAGCCCAGAAACAGATTGTGATCAGGCAGAAGAAATTCAACCCTCACAGCGCTCAACCCCAGCTGACAAGCGCAGTCACTGACCGGGCACTCAGGGGGACGATTAAAGACGAGACCGGAAATGAATTGCCCGGGGTAAGCATCATCCTGAAAGGAACCCAACAAGGAACCGTATCGGATGCTAACGGTAATTATGAACTCACAATTCCTGATGATAACACCGTGCTGGTATTCTCTTTTGTGGGCTTTATTTCACAGGAAGTAACTGTAGGAACCCGCACCAGACTGGATGTTACCCTCCAAACCGACACGAAAGCACTGGAAGAAATTGTCGTGATCGGCTACGGTACCGCCAGAAAATCTGATTTAACAGGAGCTGTGGGATCTGTAAAAGCAGAGCAGTTACAGGAAAGACCATCTCCTTCACTGAACCAGGCATTACAGGGTAAAGTCTCCGGCGTGCAGGTTAACGTCAATTCAGGACGCCCGGGTGGTCGCTCAAATGTGCGTATCCGTGGGTTCAGTTCTATTAACTCATCCAATAACCCCCTGTATGTGGTGGATGGTGTAATGCTGCCACAGGGTAATCAAAACCAGCAGAGCCAGGCGATTGACTTTATAAACCCGAATGACATCGTATCAGTTGAAGTTTTGAAAGATGCTTCTTCTACAGCGATTTATGGTGCACGCGGAGCAAATGGTGTGATCATGATCACCACCAAAAGAGGTAAATCCGGCGAAGGTATCATCACTTATAATATGGACCTGAGCGTACCGACTGCTGGCCCTAAACGTGCGAAGGTTCTTAACGCCCAGCAATATATGGACGTAGAAGACCTGTCTTATAAAAACATGGAAAAGTATGATCCTGCCGGATGGGCAGATGGGAAATATCTTGAACACAATCCGCAGGTACGTCGTCAAAAATTATTTGATGCCCACCCTGAAATTTTCACAAAGCGTGCAGACGGAACATTCAGTCCAAATTATGACACTGACTGGTTTAAAGAATCTACACAAAACAGAGTTTCTCAAAATCATCAGCTGGGTTTCAGCGGTGGTAACGAGAAGACAACCTATTCTTTATCTCTGAACTACCGTGATGATCAGGGATTGATCAAGACCTCCTATCTGAAGCGTTACTCCACTCGTTTCAGTATAGATGACCAGGTAAAAAAATGGTTACGTATCGGGGCAACGCTAAGCTATAACAACCAGGCGGAAAACCTTGTTGATATTAACGATGCCGTTCCTCGCCAGATGGTAGAAGACTTTCCATTTTTACCTGTTCAGTACCAGGACGGAGTCTATGCAAATAACCGCGACTACCCTGGCGCAGAAGGATCTATGAGTTCTGTTCATCGTTTGATGGGCCGCCGGTTTAATCTTAACACGCAGACAACGCTGGGTAGTCTTTATGGAAACATCAGACTTGCCGAAGGATTGGAACTTCGCTCTGTATTGGGAATTAACATCATCAATCAGGAAGCCAACCAGTCTCAGACGCGCTCTCTCACACCAGGCGAGCTTGGTACAGCCAGAAAAGAGAACCGGAAAGAAACCTTCTGGTCATGGGAAAACTACCTGACCTACAACAAGACCGTTGGCATCCACTCTTTCAATGCACTGGCGGGGATTTCCTGGCAGGAAACCAATGTGGCAACTACCGCAGCAGGTTCGCAGGGTTTTGCCACTGATTTTTTCGGATCTAATAATCTTGGGGCAGGAGCAACATTACCTTCAGGTGCTGTGGCATCAGGAGCTTCCCGCTTTGCGTTCAACTCTTACTTTGGACGTGTGAACTATACCTTGCTTGAAAAATATCTTTTCACCGTTACAGGACGGGCTGATGGTTCTTCCAAATTTGGAGAAAACCATAAATTCGCCTTTTTCCCGTCTGCAGCGTTTGCCTGGAAAGTATCTGACGAAGATTTCCTTAAAAATAACTCGCTCATTTCCAATCTTAAATTCCGTACCAGCTTTGGGGTAACGGGTAACTCGGAAATCCCTCCTTATTCGTCGCTACAGCTTCTGACTGTCAACGATTATGCAATGGTTTACAGTAATGCAAGAGTAAGCGGGATCGGAATCAGCAGATTACCCAACAGAGACCTGAGATGGGAAAAAACTGCTCAGACAGATGCAGGGTTGGAAATCAGTTTCCTGAAAGGAAGAATTTCACTTGAAGCGGATTATTATTACAGAAAGACAACAGACATGCTTCTGGATGCTCCTGTACCACGTACAAGCGGATATGCTGTGATCAGAAAAAACATCGGTTCTATGGAAAACAAAGGAGTAGAGCTGGCCATCAATACTGTCAATATTGAAACTCCCGAATTCTCCTGGAATACCAATTTCAATATTTCATTTAATCGTAATAAAGTGCTGTCACTGGCAACACCAGCAGATATTTTCGGAGTGGGTGGCCCTTCTATTACAAACCAGACAAGTATTATTCGCATCGGCCAACCTGTGGGTGCATTCTGGGGTCTTACACGCCTGGGAACATGGTCAGAAGCTGAAAGAGAAGAGGCGTCCAGATTTACCAGCTATCGTGGTAATCTGACCATGCTACCAGGTGACGTTAAGTATCTTGATGTAAACGGGGATGGAGCTATCACTGATGCTGATCGCCAGATCATTGGAAATGGTAGCCCAAAAGGTTGGGGGACGTTCTCCAACTCCCTGCGGTACGGAAGTTTTGACCTGACACTTGATCTTCAGTTTAGCTATGGCAATGATCTGATGGACATGAACCTGCACGCAAGTGAAGATCGGGTTTCTCTTGCCAACAGCTATGCGACCGTACTGGATGCCTGGACGCCAACCAATCAAAACTCCCCGATCGCAGAAATACGCGATACAAAAGCGGGTTATGTTACAAATGTGGACACACGTTGGATTTTTGACGGTTCATTTATCCGTGGAAGAAACCTGCTATTGGGATACACTTTCCCTTCAGAAGTGGCAAGCAAGATAAAAATGAGCAAACTGAGACTCTATCTTTCTGCTCAAAACTTCTTCCTGCTCAGCAGATACCCACATGGTGATCCGGAACAAACACCCATCCGTGGCGGAGATGGCGATAACGTATTTTCTCAAGGGATGATCTGGCATGGATATCCAAGGCCGACCACTTATATGGCCGGTTTACAAATTGCATTCTGACCTGTTGAGATTCCTGTATCATCTTAAAATGAAATTTGACATGAAACTATTTAAGTTAAAAAATATATACAAAGCACTCCTCTGCGGTGCTATTTTGCTGGGGCCTACGAGCTGCTCCGATTTTTTGGACGAAACTGACCCATCAAATCTCCAGCCAGACAGTTTTTTTACCATACCAGATCATGGTGAAGCTATTGTCGCAGCGACGTATTCCCGCTTACGCTTCTACGGAGATGGTGCTGGTATTTTCTCGGCCAATTGGCAGCTTCTGGAAGCTGTTACAGGGACAGCTACCACAGAAACAGGACAAAACTCCGATTTGAACAACCTATATTCCCTGATTTATGATGGCAATACTGCCCATATAAATAACTGGTGGAACGGATTGTACCGTATTATTGCCAATGCCAACCTGGCCCTTGAGAAAATTCCGGGAATAGATTTCCGGGCACCGGCAACAGAAGCTCAGAAAAACAAGCTGATTGGTGAGGCTAAATTTTTGAGGGCATGGGCCTATTTCAATGTGGTAAGACTCTGGGGAGATGCCCCTTTGATTACACTTCCGCAGACCGCCGATTCAGATGACTTTAATCCGTCAAGAACCCCTCAGGAACAGATATACAATCTGATCGTAGAGGATCTGATTGCTGCCGAAGGTGCAGGGCTTCCTGTAACTGAAACATCAGGGCGGGCTACGCAAATGGCAGTAAAGTCTTTATTGTCAAAGGTATATCTTACAATGGCCGGATTTCCTTTAAACAAAGGAGCTTCTCATTACAAGCTTGCTGCTGACAAGGCCCTTGAAGTGATCAGTTACTCTAAAGCCAATCCAACTGTACTGAATCTCTTCGACACTTATCGTGAAATACATCAGGAAAGCCTTAAAAACAGAGTTGAGCACATTTTCCAGATACAGTATAACACCGCGGTAGCTGGTTTCCCGCTCAATGATTACTTCCCCAACTTTAAACCGGTAACATATTCGGGTCCGAGCGGAACGGGAAGTACGGTTCCTACAAAATCTTTCTATGATTCTTTTGATGATGCAGATCTGCGCAAAAAAAATCAGGACGGATGGTTCTACACATCCTATTTCACGAATGGCAACGGTGTTCCCTTTGACTTAGGAGCTCCTTATGTGTTCAAACACTTCAATGTTACCGCGCTTGGGGGCCCGGGGATTACACCAACCAGACTAAACAATCTGAATGTTAACCTGATAAGATATGCAGAGGTGCTGCTTATCTATGCTGAAGCACAGAACGAAGTAGGTGGAGTAACCCAGGAAGCCTATGAAGCATTTAAAAGGATTCGTGACCGTGCCCAGCTGACAACTCCGGCTATGGGATCCTATTCGCAAAGTTCTTTCCGCGAAGCAGTCTGGAAAGAGCGCTGGTACGAACTCTGCTACGAAGGTATTACCTGGTTTGACATGGTTCGCCTGCGTAAAGTGTTTAATGAAAAAACAAAAGGGTTCGATGACTTCGTTGGACACCTTAATCTGAACGTGGGTTCCGGAGTTGAACTAAAAGAAAAGCACTTGCTCTTCCCGCTGGGAATTCAGGAAATGAGAAACAACCCTAATCTGAAACCACAGAATCCAGGGTATCCGCAATAGATAATCCAAAGCATCATAAATGATAATGGGAGCCCAACAGCTCCCATTATCATTTAAAAAATATCCTGAAGAACAATAAGTATGTTTGCTTTCGACAATCCACGTCCTGAAATCTATGAGGCGGCCACCTGGCAGCTGAAAATAAAAATTCAGCCAATTACCCATTAAATGTCATCAGGATTACCAGGCCCCGGGACTATGAATTACGCCCGACATTTTCCCTGTCTGATAATCCTGGTCAAGAGTGGAGGGTAGTCATCGCAAAGGCATATTCTTCTTTTGTATTGGCATTGAACATTTCCAACGGGTGCCCTGAGAGGATCATTTTTGTAGGATGTTTATGCAAAAAACCGCTGGGTGAACTGATTCCGGTAGCCAGCACTTCTTTCAGAGCCATGGCTAAACCCTTCGCTTCCCATATCCCCGCCAGGGGTTCCGGCCATCCTGACTCACTCTGATATACCGTTGCCGTTTTCTCAGCATCCCTGTTCTCTGTAAGGCGGCTGAGGGTTACTTCGGTAATGAAAGGCAAATCCACAGCAACGACCAGCCAGTGTGCTTCGGGAAAAGCTTTATGCGCAGATAAAATCCCATTGAACGGACCTCCGCAATCCACACTGTCCTGAATACAGTCACCACCTGTCGCCCGGATCGCTTTCTGATCTTCGCGGCAACTGAAAAAAGTTTTTACACAAAACCGGTTCAGCAGATCATACAAATGGTGATATTGATCCGTCTGGTGGTAAACAAGGGTACCTTTATCCCGTCCCATCCGGCTACTCCTGCCTCCTGTGAGTATGAGGCCGAACAATGCTGTCTTCTCCATTTCTTCGTCTGTCAGGTCCCGTAAATTCAGGTATCAGCTACTTCAATCCTGGTTCTTCATCCAGTTTTTTCAGCAACTCCACCACATTGGAAACCCTGAGTTTTTTCATAATATTAAAGCGGTGTGTCTCAATGGTGCGAACACTTTTGCCTAACTGTTCAGCGATTTCCTTATTCCCGGCGCCTTCGGCAATCATACCCAGAATCTGCTTTTCCCTTTTTGTAATATCATATTGCTGGGACGTATCATCCTGTGGTACTTTCTTTTCTTTTACATTCAGGTAATTACTGACAAGCACCTTACTTACATCTCCGCTAAAGTACTTTTCTCCCTTGTAAATCACCCTGATAGCTTTCATAAATTCCTCCTTGCTGGTATCTTTCAGCAGATACCCTGAAGCACCGCAATCTATGGATTGCAGAATATAGTCTTCGTCATCATGCATGGAAAGAATCAGCGCCCTGGTCGGTAAACCTGAGGCCGTGAGTTTCCGGGTCGCATCCAGACCGTTCATTACCGGCATGCGGATGTCAATAATCAGTAAATCAGGAAGTAACCTGCTTACTACCTCCAGCGCTTCCTGTCCGTTGGAGACCTCTCCTATCACCTCTATTTCCTTTTCATCTTCAAGCAGATTCCGGATGCCATTTCTGACTAACTGGTGATCATCTGCGAGCAAAACTCTTATATTTTCCATTATCAAGCTATTTAATCCAACGGAACGGTTATCTGGATAGTCGTTCCTACTCCTTTCACAGAAGTAATTTCACATTGGCCATTAACAAAATTCGCTCTTTCACGGATGTTAAATATACCATGGCCCGAAGCAGAAAAGTGCCCTTCTGCTTCCAGCTTACTGATATCAAACCCCTTGCCATTATCAGTTATATCCAGTTGAAGATACCTGAAATTATGTGAAATTGTTATTTTAATCTCATTGGCTTCCGCATATTTTATCGTGTTATTTACTGCTTCCTGAACGATCCGGTACAGGTTGTTTTCTACTTTACCCTCTAATCTTGATAAAAACCCGGTTTTGTTTTCGAAAGTAACCTGTATGTCTGCAATTTTAGACATTTCCTTACTGAACTTATTCAGTACCGAAACAATTCCGTAATCTGACAACGCACTGGGGGTAAGATTGAACGAAACACGCCGCACTTCTCTGATTACTTTCAGCAGAAGTTCCCGGGATGTTTTCAGCTTTTCCTTTTCATTGGGTGACCCGACTGAGTGAATGCTTTCCAGGTTAAATTTCATGGCCGACAGCAATTGTCCGATCCCGTCATGCATATCCCTCGAAATCCTTTTTCTTTCCTCCTCCTGTCCTTCCAGAATCAAAACAGACCTGAATTGCTGTTCTTTCACCTTTTTTTCGATCCGTTCCCGGCTTATTTCCTGAGAAATCGCTTCTGCTTCCTTCTTTTCGGTTTCATCAGCACCGATGATCATCAGCGTAGCCACCGACCCGTCTTCGTTCATGGTAGGAACGATATTGAGCCTGAGCCACACAAAATCTCCACTCCTGCTGGTTACTTTAATCTCTCCGTTCCATGATTGTCCTGAAAGCACCAACTGTCTGATACTTTTCAGATAATCTGCCCCGTACCCTTCTGCCTCCAACCAGTCAAACAGGTTTACAGGTTTCTCCTCTTCAAATTCCATCACCATCCCGAAGCGTTCGGAAAAGAAATCAAAATCGCCTTCCGGGTTGCATCTGGCATATACCGTAAAGTCTTCAACCGATACGTCTACTTCCAGTAAATCCTGGTAGGCCTGTTCCAATGAGTTATACAATGCACTCATTTCCAATGCCATTTTTCTTGATTTCTCTTCTGAAAGAGATCGTTTTTCAAACGTTTCGCGGATTGTTCTGACTGACGGAAGAAAAATGAAGAATACTTCAAAAGCAATAATGGCCAGCAATACCACAAGCAGAAAAATTTCCATTCGCTTCAAGGCAAAAACCTTGGTTCTTGCTTCCTTTTCATATTGGGAAACAATCTGGTCCATACCATTCAGAAAAGCCTTTTCATTGGCTACAATCTTGTCAATGTAGGGTATAAGGCTGTCCGGAGCCACTGCCATATCATTTTCCAAAGCCGAATAAACTGCCTGACCAGCCTGGCTGATGAGGTTGTGTTCGGAGTCAATTCCGGCAAACATATCTGCTGAAACTCTGGAAGCGGGCACATGAAAGGATTCTTTACCTCCACCCGACTGAAGAATTGCGTACGCAGTATCCCACTCCATAAGGAGCGGGGCAAGATCACGCAGCAGTTCCTTTCTTTTGAGGGTATCAGTAGCATTCCCAAGCAACAAAACCGTTTTACTGATATTCTGGCTCAGCATCCGTTGTCTGCCGGAAAGATTGATCAGGTGGGAATCGTTTTCCTGCTCACTGATAAATGACTGAATCAGTAATTGACTAATGATAAAACTAACCGCCAGGGCAAACAAGGCGATCAGGTAAAATCTTCCTAGTTTTTCAAATTTTGGTTTTGGTGCCAAAGGCTGATTCTCCATATTCATCGTAAAACAGGCCTTAAATTACGTATTTATACTTATTTACCCAATGATTACTGAATTTGATTACGCTGCAATCCGGGTATTAGTAGAGTTGGTCCGCTTTCAATGGATAATAGTAGCTATGCATTACCGGATTTCTTCATCCTCAGGCTTCAAACCCTACGAATACGAATCCGTCCTGAATTTTAACCGGATACGTGGCAATATCACATCCATCCCCGTTCATATTTTTCCCGGATTTGAGAGAAAATGTTTTTTTATGAAACGGACAGGCTACTTTAGGTTCCTCTCCCTCCGACCCGATCATCCCCCGGGAGAGGATCATCTGCATTTTGTGCGGGCAAAGATTCTGACAGGCATACCATTCCTTTCTCCGGCTGAAATTAAAAACAGCTACCTGCAAATCTTTATATTTGATGCAAGCCCCGCCATTCTCCGGGAAACTCCCCACAGGGGCCGCTTTATACCAGTGCGTTACTTTGCTGAAGTCGGTATTTCTGTATTTTTCTAATTCCGTTATCATCGTATTGCGTAGTTATGGTTATCATTAATTATGGTATTATCCCCAGGATGCCGGGATTTTCTGACCTCTCATTTCCTGAAATGCCATCGTCGGGTCATTTTCTTCCACGTTCACAAAATGCCTGAAACGGGCCCTCAGCTCTGGATTATTCACTACTTCTTTCCATTCGCAGGCATAGGTTTCTATCATGCGGGTCATTTCATTTTCCAGCTCTGCGCCGATATTCAGGGAATCATTCACCACTACATCGCGCAGGTAATCAATCCCCCCTTCCATTTTATTCAGCCAGGTGGCTGTACGGTTGAGCGGCTCAGCAGTGCGGATATAGAACATCAGGAAACGGTCGATATACCGCAGGCAGGTTGCACTGTCGAGATCCGTTGCCAGTAACTGAGCATGCTGGGGTTTGGAGCCGCCATTACCACATACGTAAAGATTCCAGCCTTTCTCGGTGGCAATAATGCCAAAATCTTTACTCTGTGCTTCGGCACATTCCCTGATACAGCCCGATACTGCCCCTTTCAGCTTATGCGGTGAGCGCAATCCTCTGTAACGCTCTTCTACCTGAATGGCAAATGAAACCGCATCCTGTACACCAAACCTGCACCAGGTAGTTCCGACACAGCTTTTAACCGTCCGGAGCGACTTTCCGTACGCATGCCCACTTTCAAAACCTGCATTGATCAGTTCTTCCCATATATCCGGCAGCTGGTCCACTCTTGCCCCAAACAAATCAATCCTTTGTCCGCCGGTAATCTTGGTATAAAGCCCATACTTACGGGCCACTTCACCGATGACAATCAGCTTTTCGGGTGTAATTTCCCCCCCGGGAATACGCGGTACTACCGAGTAGGTACCTCCTCTCTGAATATTCGCCAGAAAACGGTCATTCGTATCCTGAATAGTATCCTGCTTGGTGATCAGTTCATTCCAGACACTGGCCAGGATAGACGCTACTGCCGGCTTACACACCTCACAGCCGTCACCTTTGCCAAACTCATCCAGCAACACCTCATACGACTTGATTTCTTTTACCTTAATGATATCCAGCAGTTCCTGGCGCGAATAGCCAAAATGCTCACAAAGCACATTTCTGACCTGCTTGCCCATCGCGTTCAACTGGTATTTCAGCAAATCGCTGATCATGGGCATACATCCGCCACAACCTGTACCCGCTTTGGTACATGATTTGATTTCCGACAACTGCGTAAGTCCTCCTTCTTCAATAGCCTTACAGATCGCCCCTTTGGTTATGTTTTCACAGGAACAGATCTGAGCATCAGCCGGCAGATTTTCAATACCGGCTCCCTGATGCTCACTGGCTTTCCCGATGTTGAGTATCAGGCTTTCCGGTACAGACGGAACCGGCAGGCTGTTCTGAACCATCTGCCACAGCATATTATAGGAAGATGCATCACCCACCAGAATACCACCAAGCAGGTTTTTCCCGTCGGGCGTAATATTGATACGTTTGTAAAGTCCTTTTACGCTGTCTTCGTATACAATAGATTTTGCTTCTTTACCAGTAGCGAACGGATCACCGAAACTGGCCACATCAATACCGATCAGCTTCAGTTTGGTAGACATATCAAACCCCTTAAAAGGCCTGACAGCCTGCCCGGTAAGTTGATTCACAACCTGTGTGGCCATTTCATAACACGGTGCAATCAGCCCATACACACTATTGTTACAGGAAGCTGCTTCACCGATAGCATAAATAGATTCGTCGCTGGTTTGCATATATTCATTTACCACAAAACCACCCCTAGGAGCCTTCTCCAGTCCGGATGATACGGCCAGTTCATCCCGGGGTTTGATTCCGGCAGAAATCACCAGCATATCCACAGGCAGTGAGGTGTCATCCATAAACTCCAGGCCTGTCAGCTTTCCGTTGCCGTTAATCCGGCGTGTGTTTTTATTGAGATGAATATGAATTCCCAGATCTTCCAGCTTCTTCTGAAGCACAGCAGAAGCTGCTTCATCAAGCTGCCGGGGCATCAGACGGGGGGCAAATTCCACCACATGCGCTTCCAGACCCAGATCCAGTACCGACTTAGCGGCTTCCAGGCCGAGTAACCCACCCCCCATGACAGCTGCCGATTTCACATTTTTAGCATAACTTACAATAGCATCCAGATCTTCAAGGGTACGATAAACAAATACCCCCTTTTTCTCTACCCCCTCCACCGACGGGACAAAAGCGCCCGAACCGGTAGCCAGGATCAGGATATCATAAGGAACTTCCACCCCCGTATGCCCTTTCACTGTCTTTTTTTTCCTGTCAATTGAAACAATCAGTTCATTGGTGCGCAGGTCGATCTGATTTTCCTGATACCAGGTCCGCGGTGCCATTAATAATTCTTCCGCGGTAGTACCGGCAATGTAGGAGCTCAGATGCACCCTGTCATAAGCCGGTAATGGCTCTTCACCAAAAACCGTCAGATGAAAGTTTTGTCCGCCTTCGGCAGACCGCAGCTTTTCACAGAATTTAAAGCCTGTCATGCCATTTCCGATTACCACAATCCTTTTCATACTGTCTTCATTTTGATTACAATTATTCTACGTAATAACGCGTATCCAATTCGGTTATCGGGGGGCTAAATTAAAAAATAAATTTATAAACTAAGTACTATTACTTAATTTATACTTAATTTTGTTTCGTTCAATTACGTAAAGAAGAAAGATATGCATTCACTTCCACGACTTTCCCTTGTTGGTGCCGGGCCCGGAGACCCGGAGTTGATCACCTTAAAAGCCATCAAAACCCTGCAGACAGCCGATGTGGTGCTTTATGATGCATTAGCCAATGAAGCCCTGCTGGAATACGCACCGCAACATGCTTTATTGATTTTTACGGGTAAAAGAGCCGGTAATCATCACCATACACAGGATGAAATCAACGAGAAGATTGTACATTATGCCTTTTTATACGGGCATGTCGTTCGTTTAAAAGGAGGGGATCCCTACGTATTCGGACGCGGTGGCGAAGAGCTGGAGTACGCGGCTTCCTTTGGTATTCCTACACAGTATATACCGGGTATCAGCAGTGCGTTGTCTGTACCAGGTCTGAACGGCATTCCGCTGACCAAAAGAGGGATTAATGAGAGTTTCTGGGTGGTAACAGGAGTATTGAAAGACAAAACCCTGTCCAGTGACCTGCTGCTTGCGGCAAAATCCTCTGCAACCGTCGTGGTGCTGATGGGTATGCAAAAGCTGACTGAGATTATTGCTTTATTTCAGCAGCATCGCTCCGGCAACGAACCGGTATCCATTATTCAGAATGGCAGCAAACCCAACGAACGTTCTGTAACAGGCTTCCTGAATAATATTATGGAACTGCAGCAACAGGCGCAGACAGGCGCACCGGCTGTTATTATCATTGGAAAAGTCGTAGCTGAAAAACGCTTTGCCAGGAAAGGCTGTCTTAAGCAGCATTTACTTCATACGGTCACTTCACCGGGTGTTTCTGATATCCTATGACATTTTATGAATACATTCAATAAAGCTACTTCCATTCAGTTAACCGACTTCAAATCTCCGCAGATGCGGGTATTTCACTGGTCATGGATTGCCTTTTTCTTTTGCTTCTTCGGATGGTTTGGTACCGCCCCTTTGATGACCGTTATACGGGATGAACTCCAGCTCAGCAAAGCACAGATTGGCAACATTATGATCGCATCGGTCAGCATGACTATTTTTGCGCGCCTGTTTATCGGCTGGCTCGTTGACAGGATCGGTCCTCGGCTGACTTATACCTACCTGCTCCTGGCTGGTTCCTTGCCGGTCCTACTGATCGGATTTAGTAGCAGTTATGAGACCTTCCTGATTTTTCGTCTGGCTATTGGGCTCATCGGCGCTTCCTTTGTTATTACACAATACCATACATCAGTCATGTTCGCGCCTAATATTGTTGGCACTGCCAATGCCACCACGGCAGGCTGGGGAAATCTGGGCGGAGGTGTAACACAAATGGTGATGCCACTGTTATTCGCCCTTTTCATTTCACTGGGAATCATGAAGGAAGATGCGTGGCGCTACACGATGGTGGTTCCGGGCATAGCCATGATCCTGTGCGGAATCGCCTATTATAAATGGACTACCGACTTCCCGGAAGGAAACCTCAGGGAGGTCAGGAAATTATACCCTGAACATTTCCGGAAGAAAAGCACTACAGATAAAAAACCCTTCCTGACAGCCCTGCAGGATAAACGCGTATGGGCGCTGTTTTTTATATACGGAGCCTGTTTCGGGATTGAATTAACTATCCACAATATAGCGGCCATTTATTATCACGATCAGTTCAATATTCCGGTTGCCACGGCCGGTATTATTGCCGGGCTTTTTGGGGTCATGAGTCTCTTCGCCAGGACACTGGGAGGTTACCTCAGTGACAAGGCCGGAATAGCCCGGGGGCTGAAGGGAAGGGCTTTTTTCCTGGGCGCTGTAACCCTGGCCGAAGGGTTATCATTAATTATTTTCGCTCAGATGACCCTTTTACCCGTCGCTGTATTTTCCATGATCATCTTCGGAATATTCGTGCAGATGTCGGCCGGGGCTACTTATGCTATTGTCCCTTTCATCAATAAAAAAGCCATTGGTGTGGTTTCGGGTATCGTGGGGGCAGGCGGAAATGCAGGCGCCGTAATGGCCGGATTTTTATTCAAAACAGATGCTTATTCCTATTCTCAGGCACTTTACATACTCGGTATAGCCGTAGCGGTTATTAGTTTTTCTTCTTTGTTTATACGGTTTTCGACAGCTGATGAAGCCAATGCAAGAAATGAACTGGAAGCAACTGTAAAACAGCGGCAACTTCAAACAGAGCTTGTGAAGCGCTCATAAAAAACCAGTATGATGTCAGCGGCAAAAAATGCAGAAGTATTTAAAAGCACCTGTTCTTATTGCGGTGTCGGGTGTGGTATCCTGGTGAAAAAGGATGCCAAAGGGAAAATTCAGGTGGAAGGCAACCCAGACTATCCCGTCAATAAAGGAATGCTCTGCTCAAAAGGCATGAACCTTCACTATGTCGTTGAAGACAAATCCGACCGCCTGCTATATCCACAGATGCGTGCCGGGAAATCACACCCGCTGGAAAGAGTAGACTGGGACACTGCCCTGAACAGGGCCAGTGCCGTTTTTCAGTCGGTCATCCGGAAATATGGCCCTGATTCCGTGGCATTCTATATTTCAGGCCAGTGCCTTACCGAAGAATACTATCTGATTAACAAACTCGTCAAAGGGTTTTTACAGACCAATAATATTGATACCAACTCACGGCTTTGCATGAGTTCGGCAGTGATGGGTTACATCAAAACCCTGGGAGAAGATTGCGTACCGACAACCTATGATGACATAGAGCTGTCTGATTGCATGTTGGTAACAGGTGCTAATCCAGCGTGGTGTCACCCGATTGTCTGGAGAAGAATTGAAAAACACAAGGAGGAAAACCCACACGTTAAGATCATTGTTGCCGATCCCAGAATAACACAAAGCTGCTCCCTTGCCGACCTTCATCTCCAGCTTAATCCGGGTACAGACACGGTTTTATACCATGCTATCGGCAGGTGTCTGATTGAGGAAGGCGACATTGATATTTCCTTTATTGAAAACCATACCGATGGTTTTGATGCCTACCGGGAACAGATTATGAAAACAACCCTTCAGGAGGCGGCTGTTATTTGTGACGTTCCTGAAAGCGATATCAGAAAAGCGGCTTCCTGGATCGGCGATGCCAAAGGTTTCCTGGCTTTCTGGGCGATGGGTCTTAACCAAAGCGCAGATGGTGTCAACAAAAATCTTTCCCTTATTGCGCTGAATCTCATTACGGGGCATATCGGCAAACCCGGCTCCGGACCGTTTTCTCTGACAGGGCAACCCAATGCCATGGGTGGGCGTGAAGTCGGTGGTATGGCAACCTTGTTATCCTCACACCGGAATCTGGCCAATCCGGAACATCGTGACGAAGTAGCCCAATTATGGGGCGTTCCTTCTCTTCCCGACCAGCCCGGAAAAACAGCCACCCAGCTGTTTGAGGCATTGGAAGAGGGCACGATCAAGGCCGTGTGGATTATCTGTACCAATCCTGTCGTGAGCTTACCTGACGCACGCATGGCAGAGAATGCCCTCAAAAAAGCACGTTTTGTGATCGTTCAGGATATTTCCGGTAAAACCGATACACTCCCCTATGCCGATCTGGTGTTACCTGCGGCGGGATGGGGCGAGAAGGAAGGCACCATGACCAACTCAGAAAGAAGAATCAGTTACCTGCAAAAATTTACCGACGCGCCCGGTGAAGCACTGCCCGATGCGGAGATTATTCTGCGCTTTGCCCGGAAAATGAATTTTCATGGCTTCAACTTCAGGAGCATGAGCGAGGTTTTTGCCGAACATTGCCAGCTGACCAAAGGTACCCATATTGATATTTCGGGGCTGTCTTATGAACACCTTCAAAATGCGGGATCTGTACAGTGGCCTTTCACAGCCAGCGAAAAGCAGGAAACAAAACGTCTTTTTACAGACAAACGTTTTTATACACCCAACGGCCATGCGCAGATTATCGTTGCCGGCGCCCAGAATACCGCAGAACAGATAACCGGTGACTTCCCGCTGATTCTTACCACAGGACGTATACGCGACCAATGGCATACAATGACGCGAACCGGAAAAGTCAGCAAACTTAAAAAGCATATTCCTAACCCATTTCTGGAAATTCACCCGGATGATGCCGCCATGCGGAATATCAAAGAAGGAGAAACAGTGGTAATATCAGGAAAACGAGGCGAAGTAAGAGTACAGGCACAAATAACTGACCGGATTAAAAAAGGTGTTGTGTTCCTGCCGATGCATTGGGGAAAAACAGCGCAGCAGGATTTTGCCAGAGCCAATAACCTGACCGGCAACGCTATCGATCCTATCTCCAAACAGCCTGATTATAAATATTCGGCAGTACAGGTAAAACGCTATAAATCCGAGAAACAGAAGATTATCATCGTGGGTGCCGGTGCCGCCGCCTACCGGTTTATCAATACGTACCGGGAGATTAACCAGGAAGACGAAATTCATGTTTTCTCCAAAGAAAAATACCCCTTCTATAACCGGGTGCTTTTGCCTGACTATATCAATTATCACCGTTCATGGAGTGATCTGCAGAAATTTAAAAATGCAGAGGAGATGGACAAGCTCAATTTTCAGTTGTATATAGAAAACGGGATCGAATCCATCGACCGCACCAGCAAAACCGTGATGGATCAGTTTGGAAAACTGCACCATTATGATACCTTGGTACTGGCCACCGGAAGCCGGGCATTTGTGCCTCCTGATGCCCCCATGCACCTGCCGGGGGTATTTACAATGCGCAACCGACACAATGCCGATGAACTGAAAAAATACCTGGATTTCAAGGGACATGCCGTCATTATTGGTGGTGGTTTACTGGGACTTGAGCTCGCGGCAGCACTCCGGGAAATCGATATTCAGGTGACAATTATACAGCTTGGATCGAGGCTGATGGAGCGGCAGCTTGATCCCATGGCCAGTGCGCTTCTGCGTGAGAAAATTGATGAGATGGGCATTCAGATCTTTATGAATAACCAGATGAGCCTGCTGACAAAAGGCGAAGGAGAGAAAGAACTGACAGTTCATCTAAAAAGCGGTCAGGAAATCGCCTGTAATGCACTGGTCTATACCATAGGCACGCGTCCCAATATGGAACTGGCCCAGTCGGCCGGATTGACATGCGGCAGAGGAATCAAGGTCAATGACTATCTGCAAAGCAGTGATCTGTCTATCTTCGCCATGGGTGAAATTGCCGAACACCAGGGTAAACTCAATGGTATTACTGCTGCCGCCGAAATGCAGGCGGATATCGCAGCCCGCTATCTGACCGGCGACCTGACCAGTCTTTACAAAGGATCCGTTTCTATGAATATCCTCAAATTTGCCAATATGGATCTGTGTTCGGTAGGTATTCCGGAGATTCCTGCCAACGGGGAGGGTTATGAAGAAATTTTATTTATTGATACTTCACAACTCTATTACAAAAAATGCATTATCCATCACGACCGCCTTGTAGGCGCCATTCTGATGGGTGATAAGTCAGAATTCGCCGAATATAAAAGCTTGATCGAGGATAAAACGGAGCTTTCAGGAAAAAGACGGGAATTGCTGCGAGGAAAATCCGGTAAAAATGAACCACTGGGAGAAATCGTCTGTTCGTGCGGGAATGTCGGCAAGGGAAATATTACGCTGGCACTACAGGCTGGCTGTACGGAGTTCAGGCAGCTTTGTCAGCAAACCGGTGCCGGCATAGGATGCGGAAGCTGCAAACCAGAAGTAAAAGCGATGCTGGATGAATTTATGAGCGCTGAGGTAACCGTCTGAAACCATGCCAAAAAACAAATGCGTTTAGATGACAGCAAAACGAACGAATACTATACTTTTACCTGATATTTTTGGGAATAGGTACCAATAACCGGAAGACAACAGATGAAAAAAACAGATCTGGTTAGGGTTTTTGTGAAAGGAGGCATTATTTCTCCCGGTGATTTCCTGAAAACCATTCTTACTGCGAATGAACTGGGTGCCGGTTATATTTATCTGGGCTCCCGGCAGGATATTCTGTTTCCTCTCAAAAACAAAAACCTGCAAACCTTGGCCGATACTTTTCAGGCTATCAATACCAATTACGACACCGATGGCGAACAATTTCATAATATTGTTTCATCGTATACAGCGCTGGATGTCATGCCCACCACCCATTGGCTCGCATCTCATACCTATCATTACATTCTGGATACGTTTGATTATAAACCCCGCCTGAAAGTCAACATCACTGATCCGGTGCAAAGCCTGGTTCCGTTATTTACCGGAAATATCAATTTTGTGGCCTCTTCACAGGAAAATTACTGGTATCTCTATCTCCGGTTTTCTGAACTGGATGCCAGGCCCTGGTGTGCACCTGAACTGATTTACGGATATGACCTGGCCAGAATGGCCCGATATCTGGAAGAGGCTGATCCCGTAGGAAGCAGGCTCCCCTATCATGAACTTTATCAGAAAGCCCGGGAAGACGTTAACCCCAACACCCATCGAATTGAGCAGGAGCTCATTTTCCCGGAAGCCACTTCGCCCTATTACGAAGGTATGAACCGGATTGTCGGGGGCAAATACTGGCTTGGGCTTTACTGGCGCAACAACAAGTTCACCATCAGCTTCCTGAAGGCCTTGTGTCAGCTTTGTCTGGATACCAATATAGGAAAAATATGCCTGACACCCTGGAAATCCATCATTGTGAAAGGTATCTCTGAAAAAGACCGGATACGTTGGGAAAAGCTGCTGGGAAAATTCGGCATTAACATCCGCCATAGCTCTCTGGAGCTGAACTGGCATCTGCCTGTGATGGATGAGGAAGCCCTGGAAATTAAAAATTATCTGGTCAGGGCCCTCGACAAGCAGGATATCAGTACCTACGGGCTCAGTTTTTCGGTTAAAACCCGCCACATGGCCCTGTTTACATCCGTTGCTATTGAAAAAGTAAAAAAAGAAAACGCGGATCTCCCCGAAACGTTTAATCTGTTATATGCCAGGGACTTCAATCCCAACAGTTCTGAGTATTGTTATTATGCCCGGAATGTTTCAAAAGAAATTTTACCCCCGCTGCTCATAGAGCTCAGCTATAAATATTACGATCAGCTGGAAGCCAGAAAGGTACCGGACTTCATTGTCGACAATCCCGACAGTGACTCAAAAACCCATCGTAAATATCAATGTTCGAGCTGCCTGACAGTCTATGATGAGAAATACGGTGATCAGGCCTCTGAAATAGCCGCCGGAACCTCATTTATGAGTATTTCCGAAGCCTATTGCTGTCCGGTGTGTGACAGTCCCAAATCGGCATTTAAACTGATCAGTACCTCCTGATTCAACTTTACAAGTTCTGTTATGAAACTAAGAATCCATAAAAACAGTATCCGGTTGCGGCTTTCACAGCCCGAAGTACAGCAGATCGGAACCGGTGAGCCTGTACATCAGCTACTCCGGCTGCATCCGGGCAGCAGTTTTGAATATATACTGAAAACCGATACCGATATCAGCGAAGTGGCTGCGCATATTAACAAAAATATACTGACGGTAAGCCTCCCGGTCTTCATGGCTGAAGCCTGGGCCCTTACTGATGAAGTCACCATCCGTTACATACAAAACAAAGGCAGTGAGTTTGAAAGCTGTATCCTGATCGAAAAAGATTTTCAATGCCTCCATAAAAGGCCGGATGAAGACGAATCAGCCAATTTTATCAATCCTAATGCATGAGGGAATACCCTGTTTAACGTCGGTTCGGGTTTGGTATCTAACACCGCTTCGCAGTTAAATTAACGGGTATTCCCTCTTTTTCTGTAATTCGGTCAATTATTTGGACTTAAAAATAACATCTACAGCACCCGGAATGGATGAGATATTTCAGATCGTAAGCGTATCCCGAATTGGTGTTATTTACTCCCTTTAAGTGACTTGATATATAACACCACCGATTCAATATCGGATTCGGTTAAAATCCCTTCAAACGACGGCATTTCAGCAGGAAATCCCTTGACGATGTGTGCAGCAGGTCGAAGAATAGACTCTTTGAGGTATGCTTCGTCAGCAATCGCTTTCCCTCCATCTTCGAAAATTCTTTCAGCACCATACAACCCCCCAAATGGAGGTCCGTATAACCCGTCAGTTTTAGAGCCCGGCGAATGGCATCCAATACAGGCCATTTGTTTAAAAACTATTTCACCTCTCTCCACTGAAACAACCGCTTCTTCCGAGGCATGTTCACCTAGCTTCGAAGCCAGAATCTCCATGTCGGTTTCCACACCGTCAAAACCCAATTCTGCCAGTGGCAGATCATATATTTTATTAATAGTCAGCCAGAAACCATCATTCAGGGATGTTCCGTCCTCTGCACTAATTTGATAAGAAACTTCCATTTGCTCCACTTCAGTCATATCTGGTACCACCAGAAAAACCGATTTCTTATCCTTAGAAAGGTACGATGCCAACACTTTTAGAGGTTCTTCACCCGGTGTTCCATCCAGTTTGAAATGACCAGACCCATATTCCTGGGTACGGTTATATTGCCATCTTTTAACCTGATAGTTTCTTACCTGTCCTGCCGATTCAGCTTCCAGAGGAGAATCAAATTTCAGCACGATACCTTTAGAGCCTGCATGCGTCCCATTGACCATGTAACTTGGCTTTCCAGTATATCGTAGCCTTACCAATCCACTGATACCCGTTGATAAGGAGCCCCATAAATTGAATCCGGTAATATATAGCTGTCCATCTTTAGGATTCACTTTTCCTTTGGAAGCGGGCATCGGGTAATAGGAATGAATAAATGATATGCCACCCTGAGGCTGTGGCGCCAGACTATCAAATACAACCCTGAATACACCTGGTCGTGCAAATGAAAAATGAATCAGATCGCCATTCAGTGGACCCATTTTGTCACTGTTTATCCATCGCTGACTAATGCTGGAGCGGTCGACTCTGTGGGGTATCCAGGTGAGTGGCGGAGTTATTTCCGGATTATCCTCACGATGTGCTGTGGCAGGAACACCAAAGTAATCACCTTTCTTTACCAGATAAACCGGTGAGGCAGGCACAAAGTTACCTTGCTGATCTGAGGCTGTCAGGATACCATTTTCAGGATTGAGTCCCAAATATGGCCCCCGTAAACCAGTTGCAATCACTTCGGCAGATTTGCCATCAGATGAAACTTTAACAATTGTACCACTCTGACGCGATCCCGTTCTGAAACCTTTTGCAATGATGGGAGTGATCCCTTCCCCATTATTCAAACTACCTCCCTTTGCAAGGAAAAAGTTTCCATCTTTATCTCCCAGCATATCCCCTGCCCATTCTCTTGACTCAGTAGACTGAGGCATGATGTTGGCAAAATTCTCATAGAAGTCGGCCTCACCATCGTTATTCGTGTCATGCAGCCTGACAATTCCTTCACGCCCGAAGACATAGATCTCTTCATTTTTTACCACAATACTCATCGGCTCAAACAAACCCGAAGCAAAGCGTGTCCAGCTGAGTGTTTTCAGGTTTTTTTCAAAGCCTTTTACCAGCCACACATCCCCTTCAAAAGTCACGACTGCGGCATCGCCATTGTTGAAAAACGCAATATCCGCGACTCTGACGTTCCTGTTCCAGGGGTTGGGCAATGGCAGCATAACCAGGTCGGATACATAGGCAGCGGTATCGGGCGAGATGATCGCCGCCGTTTTCACAGCTCCCTCCCAGTGTTTTTTAAGGTCTTTTTTCGGATCAGGAAATACCGTAACAGCCGCAGTGCTGGCAGCAATAAAAGCCTCTTTTTGTGAACTGTTGCCACTCCAGGTATGGGTGGTCAGACTTGTGGCGTCCTGACTTGCCGGTAACTCTATGGTAAGATACCGGTTATCCTTGACCGCAATTTTGGCCGGAGCACTTACCGCTATGGCTGTCATCTTACCATCGGGCTGATAAACATAGGCTGCGCCGTTTTCAATTTCCGTCTTGCTCCCGTTTCTTACCTCAGCGAGTGTGAGGTACAGAGATTCCGTATGGGGTGCAATTTTAAAGCTTCTGATAAAATCTACATCGTTTCCAAAACGCGTGGCAGAAGGGAATTCCTGTATAGCTACATTTCCTACCTGATATTGCAGCACGGCCTTATCCCCCACGACCGAAACTCCATTCCACCGACCGGCAGAAACAGGAATGGGCCCCCAGTTAAACAGGTCATTACCACGGATGTCGCTGTAAACAGGCGCGCCTGCCGACCAGCCCGGATACTGACCGGTAGCAATCATGGGATCCCCTTTAATAACCGTCTGCTTGTTTCCCTTATTGAAATAATCATCATACGATACCTGCGCCATCAGGGCCATTGGCAGGAAATCACCCTTCCACCCTACCGACCAACGCAGCATATCCATATCAAAACAGGCGTAGGCACTGTCGCCCAGTTGTAAGGCCAGCGCACGCGCTACCAGGTTATCATCAGGAAAACCTTCACCCAGTTTGCGGGCATCCAGTGAGGTGGGAATATACGGAAATCCCTTTTCCACAAAAGGCGCAAGTTCTAAAGAATCGTAATTATTTTCCCTGATTACTACACCACTGTTTCTACTACAGGAAGTCACCAATAAATAGGTACCGCAACACAAGACAGAAAAGTAAACAAGCAGCGATTTGCGGAAATTTTTAAAAGGAAGAGACATTTTTTAAAGAACAGTAAATTTACAACCGCTTAAATTACAATTTTATAGTATTATTATTCCTAATAATGAGATAATATTCAATATAAACTGCTTCAAATCAAGAATTGCAGCATTATAGTAAAGACGATAATATACCGGCTTAACCCTTTATTCACCCAGGGATATAATGATCTTCTTCCTGCATAACGATCTTCTTTTTGTGTATCGTTATTTCAGGATAAGACAATCAGGATAATAAAAAAGGTACCATCCGTGAGAATGATACCTTTTTTATTATTCAAAACTTTATCTGTTAATACCCGGGATTCTGCTGATCTCTCAATACCTGGTTTACCTGAGTCTCGGAAGCCGGGATCGGCCATAAGAAACGGTAATCACTGTAAGGGATTGCTGGAATCAAAGGAGTGGGCAGTATTGTTCCATTATCCACATCGAAAGATGAATTTTTGATTTGAGAAACTTCTACTTTGCCAGGGATTCCACCGGTTGAATATTTCTGATCCAATACCAGACGGTGAATATCCGGCCAGCGGCGGCCTTCGCCAGCAAACTCAATGCGACGCTCATTCAGGATGGCCTGAATCAGATCAGCAGGCGCAGACGTAAACTGTGATGCTGTTGGAACCGCACGGTTACGAACAACATTCAAGCCTGCCAATGCCTCAGCTGCATTCCCCTGACGGGCATTCGCTTCTGCAGCATTCAGGATAACTTCCGCATAACGGATTACCGGAGCCCAGTCGCCATTCACGCCGAAGTCACGGTATTTATGATTGAATGAGAAAGGGAAGCCTCCGGTTTTCTGCATATACTGCAGCTTTTCACGGCGCAAGTCACCTTTCACCCAGAACTCCGCATTGTAAAGGTTCGGGCTTGTAGACAAAATCTCCCTGGCTCCGTTGTCAGAAGACCCCATAAAGTTAGCCAATGCTCCATTCACACCCGGGTTGGATGCCGCACTGTTAGCAATAGAGAAAATAGACTCTTTGTTTGCTTTCTGGCTGGTAAAAGGGGTTTCAACATCCGCTTCCAAACCATAATTTCCCATATCACCACTGCTGGCAAACGGGGCTTTATCCGCACCTATTTTGGCAGCTTCGGTAATTACCCCTGCCCAGTCCTGCATGTGCAGTTTTACACGGGATTTAAGTGCAATAGCGGCAACTTTGGATGCTCTGCCGATCCGGGTTGCATGGGCTGCAGGAAGATTACTCTCTGCATAATCCAGGTCAGTCAGAATTTTGGCGTAGGTCTCTGCCACAGTACCTCTGCCCTGTGCCAGTCCTTCCTCTACTGAAGCGGAGGAATTAATGGCATTTTCACGGAAAGGAACACCGGGTTTAGAGCCATTTCCATCAGCGAAAGGTAGAGAGAAATGAATCAGCAATTCGTGATGTGCCAGGGCGCGCAACAAACGGGCTTCCGCCTCATACGCAGCAGCAGCTTCTGACGGAATCACACCCGACTCACCAGCGGTACGAACCCCCGCCATAAACACATTGGCCTGGTTGATCAGTGCATACAACTGCTCCCAGTGATTGACGTTATTAGCGGATGCCGTTGTATAGGTGGCCATATAGGTAATCGCAAAAAATGCCTGCGTGTTCACCATGTCCTCACCGCGCATTTCTGCCTGCTCAATAGAAGCGGCACCAAAAGGATAACCACGGCCGGCTGCTCCGGCATATTGCCCTACTGCAGCAGACCAATAAACGCCATTCATCGCCAGCTCAATAGTAGCAGGAGTAGTGAAAGCGGTTGATTCGGATAAAGAACTTAAAGGGTTCAATTCGGTGAATGACTCCTTACAAGCTGAAAGAGAAAGCATCGCTACAGTACCATAAGTCAGTATGAGCCGATTCTTCCGGAATATATTGATTATTGTATTTTTCATAAACTCTGGTTTGGTATTAAACACAAGGTTCAAAATTCAGTTGTTGATAATTAATTAAAATCCTACGTTGAAACCAAGGGTATAAACTCTCGGGATCGGATTTACACGTAAGTCAACACCAGGTGTATTGTTGGCCGCTGAGTTGGTTAATGTGACGGTACCCGAAAGATCCGGATCAGCACCTGTATAATTGGTAGCTACAAATACATTCTGCACCTGCGCAAATACCCGGAAATTGTTCACCTTTACTTTGCTTAACAAATTGGTTGGCAGGTTATAACCCAGGCTCAGGGTTTGCAGTCTCAGGAAGGCGCCGTCTTCAACAAAACGACTGATGGCATTGCCGTTCAGGTTGGTACGACCTCCTGATCCATAGTACAGGATAGGTACGTCAGTCTGATCGCCCTCTTTTTCCCATGCATTCAGCAACTCTCTGCCGCCGTTGGCAAAATCCTGGTTGTTGAGCGATTCATGACGGGTATAGTTATAGATCTTGTTACCACCCGAAAAGGTAAAGAACACGCCTAAATCGAAGTTACCATAAGTGAAGGAGTTATTAAATCCACCAAACCAGGTAGGGTTACCTTCACCCAGAATACGCTTATCAGCAGTACTCAGTGCAACACCTGCTTCAGATACATCGCCGGGAGACGCTGAATTATATTTTCTCCAGTTACCTGTGGACGGGTCGATCTGTACAACGGAACCATCCGCTTTTTCATACATTGCCCAACCGTTGGCTGAGTTCACACCTCTTGAAACAAATCCATAGATTGCTCCGATTGAACCTCCTTCTTGCGTAATGTTATAAGTATTGATAATGGGAGCACCATTTACCAGTCGGGTGACACGGTTTTTAACCAAAGTAAGGTTCAGATTGGATCTCCAGCTGAACGCCCCTCTTTCCATATTCACAGTACTCAAAGTAAACTCCCATCCTTTGTTATACATTTCACCGATGTTCTGGGCAATGGTATTACCCGGAATACCCAGTGATGGAGGCGTTGGCGTAGCGAGAATCAGGTTATCAATATTGTTCTTGAAATATTCAGCATTAAACGAGACGCGGTTGGCCCACAGGGATACGTCCAGACCCAGGTTCAGCTTCTTGCTTGTTTCAAAGCTCAAAGCACCATTACCTGCCTGGGTGAAACGGATACCACTCCAGTCGCCATACTGAGCAGCACCAAACAGACCTGCATACGGGTAACTACCAATCTCTACATTCCCTACTTTTGCCCATCCACCACGAAGTTTCAGTTCACTCACGATTCCCTGAGGATCCATTTTTTTGAAGAAATCCTCTTCAGATAATCTCCAGCCTACAGAAACACCTGGCAGTGTTGCATTCTGGTTGCCATGAGGTAAGGAAGAAATTTTATCATTACGCAGGGTGGCAGTCAAAAGATAGCGGTCCATCAGTGAATAGCTTACGCGACCGAAAGTAGACGTAAATGCTCTTTCATTGGCTGAACCACCAATAAATTGATTGGTTAGTGTACTGCTGATAATATTTTCATTAATACCAAAATAAGTATTTGAAAGACTGGTACCATGAGCAAAGAAATACCTTGATCTTGTTTTCTGGCTTTCATAACCTGCAACAGCATTTATTTTATGCTGTCCGAAAGAACGATTGTACGACAACGTATTTTGCCAGTTGTAACGGAAACTGGGCGTATTGTATTGATAAATACGTCCGCCTACACTTGAACCATCTCCGTGCTCAGGGTTCCAGTAAAGAAAATCCTCTCCGTTCAGGTAGTTGATTCCAATAAAGGTTTTGGCATTCAATCCTTTCACAATTTCAACATCCACAAAAGCATTACCGGTCAGATTGAGTGTAGCATTTTTATAAATGTTGTTATCCAGTATAAATTTTTGGTTGGTATAGTTTCCGGCGATAGACCGCAGATTGGCTCCTTCGCCAAGGCTGGAACCATTGGCACTGATGTTGTAGCTTCCGTCAGGCCATTGCGCTGGCACGTTAGGGAATGCATACAATGCACCGGCAACATTTCCTGAGAGGCCGTTATAGTTGGTATTCTGGCCATTCAGCGTAGTATGTGTCACAAAGCTGTTCATCCCGAAAGTGACCTTATCATTAAAGGCTTTCTGGTCAAGCTTCGCACGGAAGTTAAAACGTTTCTGGTCATTAGCCAGAATATTCCCTTCCATGTTAGAATAACCGGCAGAGAAGAAATAGTTGGTCTGCGCTGTAGCGCCACTGAATGAAAGTGCATGATTATGCTGGAAGCCGTTCCGCATGATGATATCCTGCCAGTCAGTGTTATATGGCTGATTGGTCTGGGGGTTCAGTGTCGGAAATGCCGCCGGATCCAGACCTGCATTAGCAAGTTTCCTGTTCGCTACCTCGATAAACTCATTTGCATTCAAAACATCGTATTTCTTAGCTGACTGCGAAATGGCAAGCCACCCGTCATAAGTAACTTTCGGAGCACCCAATTTACCTCTTTTGGTCGTAATCAGAATGACACCGTTTGCTGCACGCGAACCATAAATAGCCGTAGCCGAACCATCTTTCAATACTTCAATACTCTCAATATCGTTCGGATTGATATCACCTAACGGGTTATTGGCAATCACCTGCCCCTGATCTCCGGTAATGAATGGCAAACCATCTACTACGTACAAAGGATCCGAACTGTTGGAAATTGAGTTGGTTCCACGGATACGCACCTTGGCAGGCTGGCCAAGAATACCGCTTGGCGTAGACGCCTGAACCCCCGCTACCTGCCCCTGCAAGTTACGGTCAAAGCTGGGCATGGCGATGTTTTTCATACCATCTCCTTTAATCGTACCTACCGAACCTGTTACATCACGTCTTTGTTGTGTACCGTAACCGGTGACCACCACTTCACTCAGCACCTGACTATCCGAATTTAGGCTGATATTAATAATACTTTGTGACCCTATAGACACTTCCTGAGCTAACATCCCGACGTAACTGAATACCAGTACTGTGCCGGAATTGACTTCAAGAGAATATTCTCCGTCCGCATTAGTTGTAGTTCCTGAAGTAGTCCCTTTGATTTGCACATTGGCACCGGGCAGTGCACTTCCGTCCTCAGCTGCTGAAACTTTCCCGGATACCGTCCGTGTTTGTGACCACGAAACGGTCGCTCCCAGAAGCATAAAAAGGAGGACTAGTAGATTTCTTGTCATACGATTTGTTTGTTTTAGGTTTGAAGTGTACAAATATGGTTAAAACATAGAATAAAATAAAATTTAAAATTGTATTATATTAATTGAATGTTACTAATCAGTTAAAAAAACACAATTCTAATATATATTATTTTCCTTTTTGCCCACTTTATAAAATATAACCAAGCGAATATATGCACCTGCTAAAAGAGTAGAAATATAATTTGTGAAGCTTCTATAAGATTTGCGTTTTCTGTAAAAATGTGCATCATTTTTCAGAAGACAGCAATATTTAAGCATATTACAATAATATTGAATTTTTTCAAGAAAAATTCAATTGATTTAACTACATAAAGTTTTTAATTTATTTTTCTCCTTCCTGGTTCCATTATTCGCATCCCCCGGTAGTCTGTCTGAAACTTTATCTTCAAAAACAGAACCGGCCATGTATAAATCAATATTCCTCTCCTGATCATGTGAGGAGAGGAATATTGATAATTTGAACCTGCGCCGGGTTTCCTTATTTGAACCTGACCGGTAGCTGCTCATCAGCCACCATATTATACGGCAATTGCCATACATTTCCTTTACTATCACCAAAATACAGCACCGACTCGCTCATTTTGTCTGGATTGCCATCGGCCCAGAAATACTTAAACGGATCCTTCCCTCCCATCACTTTCCTGATATAATTATGGTTACGGCTACTACGCTGCGTGAGTTGCTTAGAGCGCGACCAGGTAGCACCTTTGTCGGTACTTTTCCACATCACCACTTCACCTCCACCGCCCCATTGCTGAGGTGAGTTTTCGGTGGGGGCCACCACGGTCCATTCGTTACCGCTTATAAACATACTGCCCGTATCATAATTATGGTCAGAGGTAGTAAGCGGACGATTTTCCCAGGATTTGCCATTCCAGTAAATAACGGCCCATTCGCGCAGCCCGCTTTTCGGCCCCGGTTGATGCCCTGGCCCCGACAGGTACAGTGCAACGGGATAACCGTTTTCATCAAAATTGATATCCTTTATATATACGTTTTGGCCTTGGGAGAAGAACTCTTTCACCAAAGTAGCGGAGGTGATAGAGGTAACGGGAGTTTCCACTTTTTTCCCGTCGACGGTTGTCCAGGTTTTACCCATATCGGTAGTCTGCAGATAGTAGATGTTGGTTCTCAGGTCCACGTTACCATTGGGATGCCAGTTAAAGAAGAAGCCGACTTTGTCACCCTGTTGCCCGCTGATCTGATAATGACCGCTGTTTTTATCTTCCGGGCGCTTCATGCCGGCCAGTTTCTGATCTTCTGACCAGGTAACCCCATCTTTGCTGGTTTCAAAATACAGTTCTCTGGTGCCAGTATATTTGGTAAAAAGGTGCAGGAATCCTTTCCCGGGTATGTATTTGGGCTGCGGATAAGTCATTTCTTCTTCTGTGATCTGCTCAAAGCTTTCTACCGAATAAGGCTGATGACTCCGGTACTTATAGCCAGGTCTTGTCCGGCCCCTTCCGCTGACAAACACCCATATATATCCTTTTTCGTCCATGGCTATACTGGGGTTATCATGGGGGTCTTCCACGCTTTGTTTATCAAATACGATCACAGGTTTGGATACCTTACCGGTATTATGATCAAAACTGCCAGCCATACAAAGCAAGTAACGGTCCATGGGACCGGTTGTTCCGCCGTACACAAAAAATGTTTTGTTTACTTCAGGCGCGTGAATTGCCAGTGGAATGTGTTTGGCCGTGTAAGTACCCAGACCGCCTGAATATTTGTCACCATATTCAGAAAACTGCCCCAGTGTAAACCAGATCCCCTTGTAGCCATCAACCTTGCGGTTGTGGGTAGTGGGTATTTGCTGGGCCATGGACTGGGCCGCAATGAGAAGTAATACTACTGTCCGGGCAAAAAAACCGGTCTTCTTTTTAAATAAAATCATCATTATATCAGGATTCAGGTTAATATAAACAGCCAATTTAAATCAATTAGTCGTATCCTTCATTCTGCAGGAGCCCCGGCGTGGCATCAAGAGCAGTTTGAGGAACCGGGAAAAGTGCATTATGCGGAGCAATACTTTCGTGGATAAGGTAATAAAATGCCGGTTCATTCATACTGTATTTCTTGGTACGCTCATACCACAGTCCCAGGCGGTTGAGCGTAATTCTACGGGGTTCTTCGATAATCAGTTCACGTGCTCTTTCATCGAGGATATAACCGATTGTTACCTGAGCGGCTTCCACAGGCACGGCTTTGGCACGGTTCCTTAACCGGTTAATATCTGCAGCCGCATTATCCAGCTCGCCTTTCATCCAGTAAGCTTCGGCGCGCAGCAGGTAGGTCTCAGCGAGGCGATAGACAATAAATTTATAGTCAGGTGTAGTGCTGCTTGAAATACTTTCAATCACACCCTCCACTTTACGCACCATAGGATAGATAAACTGAAGCGTATCGATCAGTCCGGGAGCTTTAAAATCTATTTTTTGCTTATACAAACTATTGGCAGGATTGTTATAGTACCAGTCTCTGCGGATATTCCACGGCGAGTTTCTCATATCATTCCAATTTTCACCTGCCCAGATATCATAATTAAAATAATTGTTGGTCCGGATATATCCTACCGGTCTTCCGCCAAGCGAATCGGCCAGTACCATTCCCTGCCCGCCGTTGGGGGCGGTAAGGTTGCCGTAATAAGGCCCCCAGGTTCTTGACAGACTGGCACCTGCTGCCCCGCCGGGTACTTTATTGGCGGTTTGCAAGACCCAGATAGACTCCATGTTGCCTCCGCTTCTATTGGCATTATTTTCCCAGAAGAGGTCCGAAAATGCATCACCACCTCCTGCCGGAAAATGTCCGGAATGCGTGGGGTCGTTGCCGAAACGCTCAGTCATCAGTCGGTAATATCCTGAGTCTATTATTTCTGTAGTCATTGCAATGGCCTTATCCGGTTGGTTTAATTGCAGATACAAAGTAGCCAGAAGCATTTTGGCAGCCGCAGCGGTAATACTTCCCTCTGCCACTTTAGCCGGATCCATTTCAAGATTAAGTGCGGCAAACTCCAGATCTTCTCTGATAAACTGCAGCACCTCTTCCTTGGGTGCCCTGACAAAATCAAACTGAGGGGTAAGAATTTCCTGGGTAATCAGCGGTACGTCACCGTACAAATTAACCAGTGTGAAATAGGCATAAGCCCTGAAAAACCTCACCTGTCCCAAAACTCTGTTTCTTTCCGCCTCACTGCTCCAGGAAATCTCATCAGAAGCAGCGTACTGTATAATGGCATTGGAACGTGGGATCAGCGTCTGATAGGCTTTGTTCCAGAAATAGGCAGAAGCTTCATGCGTAGAGTTGAACAGGCGGAAGTCTACCATCAGATAAGGCCGGTGTTTTTGTCCTACCGTAGCCACGTCAGTACCCATGCGCAAATATTCACGGTAAGGGTATCCGCCGTTCTGTGATCCGTTATCGTTATAAATCATATTTCTGGCATCTGCATACAGTGTATTAATAGCCAGCTGAATCGTTTTGGGATCAGTAAATGCATTTTCAGAACTGAAGAAATCCCTGGGTTTTTCATTCAGCAGATCCGGATCACAGGAAATAAGAGAAACGGCTCCGAAAAACATAGCCATCTTATAGCAGATCCCCTTCGTATGTTGATTAAAATATTTCATATCTGTTTAAAATTCAGGATTATAAACTCAGATTAATTCCGGCAGTAATAGATTTCATAGATGGGTACTGCCCCCTCCCCGACCCTGTGGTTTCGGGATCCCAGCCCGTCCAGCTGGTCATCAGAAACGGGTTCTTGGCACTTGCATAAATTTGTAATCTGCTCATTTTCAATTTTCCCAGCACAGAAGACGGAAGGTCATACGACAGTGAAATATCCTGTACTCTCAAAAAGGAGGTACTATGCAGAATATTCACAGAATGTCCATTCTGATAATCGAGTGACGATAATTCGTTGGTTGGGTTTTCGGGAGTCCACCAGTTCAGGTGCTGATCTCTCACACGGAATGACCAGCTGTTGGTAGGAAGATACATGGCCGCATTGTTGCGCACTCCGCCCTGACTCCCCAGCAACTGTACAAACAGATTTATATTCTTATACCGCAAGCTGGTATTAAAACCATACGTAAATGAAGGAACGTCATATCCAATGATAGCTCGGTCACCGTCCTGCGTGATTTTTCCATCTCCGTTCAGGTCTTTGATTTTATAATCTCCGGGACGGAACCCGGCAGGCATCTCTTCGCCGATCTGCCAGACCCCATCGATGCTGTAATTATAATAAGCACCCACGGATTTGCCTATGAACCAACGGTTGGAAATGTCATCCAGTTCTTTTCCGTTTTCGTCTTTTTCACCGTACAGTTTCATTATTTTATTCACATTCCTTGCAAAATTCCCGGATGTAGTCCATTCCCAGTCACCCTGTTTAAAGTTCACAGAGCTGACCATCAGTTCTATTCCTTTATTATTCACAGATCCGATGTTGGAAAGAATACTGCTGAATCCGTTCAGGGTAGGAATGGTTCTGCTGACGATCAGATCTTTGGTATCGGAGTTGTAGAGGTTCAGGTTTCCGGATAAACGGTTATTAAAAAACCCGAAATCAACCCCGATATTTGAAGCGTATGTCGTTTCCCATTTCAGGTCCTTATTGCCCATTGATGTTTTCGCCACTCCGTAAACCGTATTTCCACCCAGAAGATAGTTATACCCCGATCCGGTTTCAATTCGGCTTAAAGAACCATATCTTGAAATGCCCTGATTACCATTGGCTCCGTAAGAGGCCCTGATTTTCAGTAAATCAATAAATCCTGCGCCCGAAAGAAAGTCTTCATCCGAAATGATCCAGCCCAATGCCATGGAGGGGAAAAAGGCAAATTTATGATTCGCACTGAACACAGAAGCACCGTCGCGCCGGCCTGTGAGGGTAAAGAGGTACTTATCTTTAAATTTATAGTTAATCCTGCCCATCATGGCAATCGCCCTGTAATCAGAAAAATCAGCTGAGGTAGTCTGATTCTCGCCTAAATTCAGACTGTAAAAGTTTAACAGGTCAGTGGGAAACGTATTTGCGTTGGCATTCAGTGCACTGCTGGAAGCGACATTGTAATTGTATAAAAAGGTCAGATCCAGGACATGGTCACGTCCTATTGCCCGGTTATATTTTACCAGATTCTCCAGATATACATCCTGCGATTCAGTCAATACATTGCTTGAACTGGCTACGCGGTTCACACCGCCTGCATTGAAGGAAGGAGTAAAGTTGTAGTTCTTGCCATTGATGTAATTATTGGAATAGGTGACGCGGTACGTCAGGCCCTCGATAAAAGGGATGCTGAGTTCGCCATAAAATATCCCGAACAGCTCCCGCCTGTTATTGGTGAGCGAGTTAAGCGTTGGCATAAGCGGGTTCCCGACCAGCCCGTCGGTCATGGGTGTAGGATTCAGTATTTTTTCCTCCTCATCCAGATACCAGGTGGCATACGGGCTCAGCCAGAAAGCATTGGCGAGATTGGCTGCAGAATTGGAAACATCTACAAAGGAAAAAGAAGAATTGGTACCGAATTTTAGCCAGTCCGTGACGTTAGTTTCAAGGTTCAGGCGTAATGAAGTGCGTTTAAACTGGTCCCCTATTACCTTTCCCTGCTGATTGGTATAACTGCCTGCCAGGTAATAGGTAGTACGGTTGGTCTTTGCCCCGATATTCAGGTTATAGCTTTGGATCGTTGCTGCCTGAGAAATCCTGTCCAGTGGTTCAATAATTCTGCCGTTTTTAAAGTTTTCTATTTCATCCATATTCAGGTACTGAACCGGATTGGCAGGATCGGGCTGCGGGGCCACCCCCCTGAAAGCTAGGGTTTTCTGATAATCAATTTTCTTTTTAACGTATTGTTCCGGTGATTCAAATTCCAGCGTCATGAGTAAGTCCTGTGTGCCGGCATAGCTGTTAAATTGTATGGTGGGCTTTTCAGTCGAGCCTTTTTTGGTCGTTATGAGTACGACACCGTTAGCTGCTTTCGCGCCAAAAATTGCCGCTGAACTGGCATCTTTCAGTACTTCAATCGAGGCGATATCGTTGGGATTGAGGTTGCCGAGCTGTCCTGCATAAATAATACCGTCTACTACAATCAGTGCGTTGTTATTGCCGGAGAGGGAATTCTGTCCGCGTATGGAAATTGCATTTCCCGAACCTGCATTGCCTCCTGCCGAAATACTCACGCCGGGCACGGTTCCTCTTAAGGCCTGAATTACATTGGTATTGGGTAATGTTTCGTTTTTCGTATTGTCTATACTATGCACAGCGCCAGTGAGGTCCTTCCGTTTCTGGGTACCATAACCAACTACCACTACCTCTTCCAGTGCCCGAAGGTCAGGTGTCAGTAATATATCAAACTGCGTCTTGTTAAGCACCGGTATTTCCATGGATTCATATCCCACAAATGACAAAACCAGCGCACCGTTCTCTGCTGCATGATCGGGGATATCAAGCGAAAACCGCCCCTGTTCATCTGTGATAGTGCCTGTTTGGGTGCCTTTCAGCACCACACTTACTCCTGGAAGATCTTCATTACTGTCCTTACCTTTTACACGCCCTGTAATGGTAAGCTCTGCGATTTTGCTGATTATTTCATTCTGCTGCGGAACGGTTATCACTATACCGCTTTCATGACTACTCGCTCTGACCGAAGGAATCTCCGGTTGGTGGATGCTGCCCTGTACACTGCCTACCCGCTTTTCGGTTGAAACAATCAGATAAGTGCCGTTTTTCTGTTTTTTAAATGTCAGCCCGTGGGGTACCAGTAGGGAGTGCAGATTGACGTCAATGTTTTTCTTCAAATCCAGCTCGCTTTCGGCGATGGAAATATTTTTTACCAGCCGGTCAGCATACAGGATGTCTACGTTATAATGTGATCTGAGGGTAGTGAGCAGATCCCCCAGTTTGACGGGTTTCATGAAAGTATTGCTTGTTGCAGGATTACTCTGGCTGTATGCCAGAACCTGTCCGGAACCGGCAACCGGTACATTCAGAAATGCAGCCGAGAATAGAATGAGTTTCGGGAATAGATGTTTAAACATGGGCATATGCGGTTATTATTTAGTGTTCCGACCGTTTTGTAAAGACTACAGTTTTATTTTTTCTGATCTCATACTGTATGTCAAGGATTTCAGAGACTGATGCAATAAGTTCTGTGTAGTTTTCTGCTTTAAAAGAACCTGATACCGTCAGCGAGGCGAGATCGTCGTTTGCGATCTCCGCTTTTATCTGATAGTTGTCACGGAGAATTTTTATGATTTCACTTAAAGGGGTATTGTCAAAAACAAATCGATGCTCTTTCCATGCAGCGAAGTCTTCCTTCTCCGCCAGTATCTCTTTTTCCAGCTGACCGTTTTTCCCCAGCACCACCTTCTCACCAGGTTGCATATTGATTTTCCGTTCAATTATGCCTTGCAGATGCTGCAATTCCACTGCGCCTTCATTCAGAATAACTTCCGTATGCGCATTTCTGCTGAAAACAGTAAAGATCGTACCCTTGACAACGATGTCGAGGTTATTCCCTGTTCTGACAATGAATTTCCGGTGGTCGAGCAGGTGCGATACTGAAAATTCAGCTTCGCCGGTCAGATACACCGTACGGTTTTTTTCATTCAGCCAGTTTTCCCTGAATTTGATAACAGAATTGGAATTGAGCGTTACCTTACTACCGTCACCGAGCGTCCATGTGGCAATTTCACCCGGCTTGGTGCGGTACTGCCTGTACAGAACGGTATCACCGGCGAGAGAAGAAATAAGTAATAAAACTGCTGCGGAAATATACCAGAACAGCCTTTTACCAGAGGAAGGATGTTCTGTTTGACTGGCAGATGGATGGGCCAGTAGCTGCTGGTTTTCCCGCTTATCAAACCCATTTAAAAATGATCTGTATTGATTGATTGCATGATCTGTATCTGACTGAAACTGTAGATGTGCTTCCTCCCATTCGTCAAGATATTTAAAAAATAGCTCTTCGTTCCCCTGCAATTTTATCCATTCATCTATCTGCTTCTTTTGCACTACAGTAGCACGTCCATTCAAATAGTTGAAAATAATATCTCTGGTAAATTGTGGATTCATACAAAACTGTTAATGATTTAATGATTACTCCGCAGGAATAAATTCAGCTAAATATCAGCATCAGTGGTAATAAGAGCCACTTAGACTTTATTATCTTTCTGATCGCCTGGCGTGCACGATAAATCTGCACCTCTACGGTTCTGGTGGATACATTGCGCTCCCCGGCTATTTCTTTGAGTGATTTTCCCTCAAACTGAAACTGTATGTAAATACCTCTTCTCTGAATGGGCAGTGTTTCGATCGCTTTTTCCAGGTCCTGATATAATTCCTCATACTGCGTAATCATATCCGGTTGCTGGTACTCCGGCAGGCTGCCGGCATGGTCTTCAAAAATCTGAATGTTCCTGTCTAACTCCCACCGGATAAAATTATAGCCACGGTTACGAACGGCTTTATAGAGGTAAGCCCTATATGAAGTAGTCACTTCCAGGTATAGTTTCTGGTTATAAAACTGAAAGAAAACCTCGGAAACAATATCTTCTGCCACCTGCCGGGAAGTCACAAACCTTACTGCATGAGAACACAGCTGCTGATAATACCTCACATACAGGAGTTCAAATCCTTTTTCAGAATTATGCTCAATGGCTTTCCGGATAAAAATCTCGTCATCGGCAATCCTGCTTTCATGAGCGATTTCCTCCTGATTATTTTCTGAATCAAAAGGTTTTTCAATTTCATACTGGAATACAACACGACTATTCATACGTTAATAACTCCTTGCGCTACTGTAAATTAAGCCTTCTATATCCAAGACAAGCCAAGTGGAGAAACTACTTACATACAAATATTAATTAAGTGTTATTTTTTATGATAAAACGATAACAAACAATAGTATACTACTGAAATACAGCATGTTAAATCCCAAACTAAGGATACATTCCGTCTGTTGACCCAAATGGCTTTTCAAATGATTCTCCACTCTCTGAATAGAGAATCACAGATCGCACAATTTTTTGATTTTTCGCGCCTTCCGTTTGTTCACCTCTGCTTAGTTTACTAAGTTTATCCCAACGAAATACAATGAGCACAATACAATATAAATACGATCCTTCCCACTTACGGATTTCTGCGCCTACCAAGTACAAGCTGGAGTCGCTGAAATCGGAAGAAATGCTGATCAACATTGGTCCGCAACACCCCTCTACGCACGGGGTATTACGTCTGGAGGTAATCACCAACGGCGAGCTGATTGTGGACGTTGTGCCACATCTGGGCTATCTGCACCGCTGCTTTGAAAAGCATGCAGAATCCCTGCCATTCAATCAGATTATTCCGTATGTCGACAGGATGGATTATGTAGCGGCAATGAACTCCGAACATGCTTATGTAATGGGGGTGGAAAAAATGCTCGGTATTGAAAATGATATTCCCAAACGTACAGAATATATCCGTGTACTGGTGGCTGAATTAAACCGTTTGGCATCTCATTTTGTGGCCATCGGCACTTATGCCATGGATATCGGTGCCTATACGCCATTTCTGTGGATGATGCGCGACCGTGAGCAGATATTAAGATTGCTGGAGTGGGTAAGTGGTGCCCGGATGCTCTATAATTATATCTGGATCGGGGGGCTTTTCTATGACCTTCCGGTGGGTTTTGAAGAACGTTGCGGAGAATTTATAAAATACCTTAAGCCAAAGCTGGACGAGCTGCAGCACCTGGTCATTGACAACAAAATATTTATTCAGCGTACTGCCCGTGTAGGGGTGCTTCCTTTACCTGTCGCCATCAATTACGGCTGTACTGGACCCGTATTGAGGGGATCCGGATTGCGGTATGATTTACGACGTGTAGATAATTATTCGGTATATCCAGAGATCGATTTTGATATTCCAATCGGTGAAGGGCAAATGGGTACAGTGGGCGATTGTTGGGATAGAAACTGGGTAAGGGTAGCTGAATGCCATGAATCTGTGAAGATTATTGAGCAATGTATAGAAAAACTAACCGGCGATCATAAGCGCACCCGTGACTATGACCCGCAGGCGGTTGTACCTAAAAAGATTCGTCCCAAAGCCATGGACTTTTATTGTCGTGCGGAGAATTCAAAAGGAGAGCTGGGGTTTTATTTCAGAACTGACGGCCGCTCTGATGTACCTGTTCGATGCAAAGCGAGAGCCTGTTCGTTTAACAATCTTTCGGTTATTGGCGAGATATCAAAAGGAATAATGGTTGCGGATTTAATTGCCATTATTGGTTCTATAGATGTAGTAATGGGAGAAGTGGATCGCTAAACTTATTCAGCTTCCAGATGGGTTGCATCATAAAAGAAATGCCGGTGATGGACGACCGGCATTCTTTACGATATAAGAAGAATCTGATATCAGATCAACTCGTTTTTCATTAAATATTCTGCAATCTGTACAGTATTGGTAGCAGCACCTTTTCTAAGGTTATCTGCAACTATCCATAGATTCAGTGTTTTGGGCTGTGATTCATCACGACGAATACGTCCTACAAATGTTTCATCTTTGCCATGCGCTGTTAACGGCATTGGATAAACCAGATTTTTAGGGTCATCCTGAACAATTATTCCCTCAGCCTGCTCCAATATAGAACGAACTTCGGCCAAGTCAAATTCATTTTCAAATTCAATATTTACTGCTTCTGAATGTCCGCCGATTGTTGGTATTCTGACAGTGGTTGCAGTCACTGCAATACTATCATCCCCCATGATCTTTTTGGTTTCATTGGTCATTTTCATTTCCTCTTTGGTATATCCGTTATCCAGGAATACATCTATGTGAGGCAATACATTGAGGTCAATCGCATAAGGATATACTTTTTCTGCTTCGTCCCCTTTACGTTCAGCAAAAAGCTGGTCTACCGCTGCTTTACCTGTCCCTGTAACTGACTGATAAGTAGATACCACTACCCTTTTGATCTTATATTTTTCATGCAGAGGTTTCAGAACTACTACCATTTGAATGGTTGAGCAATTGGGATTGGCAATAATTTTATCCTCTTTTGTCAGAACGTCAGCATTCACTTCCGGGACGATCAGTTTTTTAGAAGGATCCATCCGCCAGGCTGATGAGTTATCAATGACAGTAATACCTGCTTCTGCAAACTTAGGAGCCAATGCCAATGAGGTGCTTCCTCCAGCTGAAAAAATAGCAATGTCTGGCTTTTCAGCCACTGCATCATCAAAACCCTTTACCTTGATCTGTTTACCCTTAAAAGTAATTTCCTTCCCTACGGATCTTTCAGATGCCACAGGAATTAACTCAGAAACTGGGAAGTTACGCTCTTCCAACACTTTGAGGATTTCTCCACCGACAAGGCCGGTTGCCCCAACAACTGCGATTTTCATCACTTCTAATTTAAAAGGTAAAACATTTAACTTTTTTAAAATTGCCGCAAAATTACGAATTAATTCTCTACCATTCCCAAATATTATCCGGTGTTATGCAAAAATCAAGTGGAATATCATAAGTATTGCTATCGGCTATCCTGTCAATTGGTGGAAAAAAGCTTAAACCCACTTTTAAGGCATCTTCACGACAGTTGGCAAGGAAGCGATCATAATAGCCGCCACCATAGCCTACTCTGTAACCTTGCCTGTCAAAAGCCAACAGGGGAATCAGGATCAAATCTATCTCAGAAGGTTTAATTTCAATGGAAGTGACAGGATCCGGTTCGGCTATACCCCATCTGTTTTTGATAAAGCCTGTACTATCTTCCTGCATAAAATGCTGTAATAGCGGTGTGCCAGTTACTATTCTCGGAAATGCAAACTGCACATCAGGTGCTGATTTCCTGAAGTTACGGATGAACTGTAATGTATCCGGCTCATTATTTCCTTCCTGAGGATAAAAGGTATGAATGACCGACGGAGATTTCAGCAAGGCAAGTTCAACGGCACGGCTGATGAGCTTATTGTTAGCTTCCTGCCATTCAGACCCGGTCATTTGCCGTCTCCTGGCTAGAAATATCTTCCTGAGATGTGTTTTGGTTCCATTCATTATTTTCCAGAAGAATCTCAAAGTTAAAGTCCAGTGGACGAAATACTTGCAGCAATTCAGAAATAAACTTACGATTCGTTAAATAAAAATCCTGAAAGTTGATTTTTCGCTCTTGTGGTGTGCCCCCGGGAAAACAATGGTCGATGATTGCATGAAACTGAGAAAGTGCAATCGCATGTTTTTTTTCTTCAGCCTTGAGTATTTTCTTTTCAAGTCTTTCAAGAGAATGAATCAGTTTTTTTTCTTCAGCTTTTACTGTGTTTTCCAGCGTTGGATCTATCTTTTTAGCTTTATCAGCCAATGTATTGAACAGTTCAAAATATTGGTCCTGTTCCACTTTTGTAGAAAGATCAAATTCTGAAAGCCGGCGAATTATACCCTTTTTAAGCTCGTTCTGGTCAGTGAAAATATCTTCGGGTCTTAACCCTAATTTTTGCATCCTTTTCTGATCTGCAGTACGCAGATACAAACCAAATTTGCGGGGGATAAGAGACGGAAAGGGTGTGTTAAAATAATCAAAAACTGATTTTAACTGTAGCCAATATGGAATTTCCGAAGGGCCACCTATATAGGCCAGATTGGGAAGAATAAACTCCTCGTATAAAGGCCTAAGTACAACATTCGGGCTAAAACGCTCTGGAAAATCTTCCAGATGAGCCATTATTTCAGAGGGTGTAAAAGTCAAATCGGTATCCAGAACTGAATAATCACCGCTTTCTGTTTTGATAATACGCGATCTGATTTCATTATTTGAATAAAACAGGTTAATCTCTCTGGCATTTACAGGCAAAGAATAGCCCATTTCCTTGAGGTCACGCGTTGTCTTTTCTACTAATGCCCCGGAAGTTTGCCGCAGCAGTTCGTCCCGAAGGACCGGAGTAAATAACTTTTTTAAATCTTTTTCATCTGCATCCAAACAAATAAGACCTTCATGTCCAAAAAAATGGTGCATGTAACATCGTACCGCATCTGCGAGTGTGTTATAGTTACTGTAGGCTTTATGAAAAACAGGTAGTACTTCGGGCAGCTCCTTCAAAAGTGGCATGATGGAAGCTGGATTGATTCTCCCCACAGCCCCTGAAGGTGAAAGGTCCCAGGAATACTTATTTCCCTGCATGGTTACGGAAGCAATTTCAGGAAAATCGTGGTCTTCTGTAGCCATCCAATAAACAGGAACAAACCGGTAATCAGGATACTGTACCTGCAATTCCCGGGCCAGATTGATAATTGTGGCAATTTTATAAATAATGTAAAGAGGACCCGCAAAGATATTCAACTGGTGTCCTGTTGTAACGGTAAATGTTTTATCGTCAAGGAGTGCCTCAATATCGGGTTTGTCAGGATATTCTGCGTATTGCCTGTTCAGGATATCTACCAGTACTGAACGTTTCTCTGAATCGAAATTCAGCCTTTCTTTAATCAGATCGGGAAAATTCTTTATATCCGGAAATAGGTTATAATACTGACGCAATTCCGTTTTCTGATCAAGGTAATCAAGTAATAATGGAGGGAATTGTTTCGTGCACCTTAATTCAATGGACTGAACTTTCATGAAAATATCCTGATGTATATATGATTTGGCAATATGAATTAAACGACAAGCGTACGTTTAAAGTTCGTGAGTATAGACTTAAAGGTCTAAAAGTGCCTAAAACAAAAGGATGAGAAGAAGATCAAAGTGAGAATTCAGGAAAAGTAAACGCTTTTAAATGCAAAAAGCATCCCTTTTGAGGATGCTTTTGTCTATTTTAATATTTTGTGGCGGTTACCTACTTTGCCAGGCGAAGACCTGGTATCATCGGCGGAGCGGGGCTTAACTTCTCTGTTCGGAA